>Ga0335073_10006341_pt1 | contig 16604 bp, 13 predicted proteins | sample Lox_Sample_22_FD_207093 | JGI IMG/M metagenome (GOLD analysis project Ga0335073, IMG submission 207093) | Soil microbial communities from Loxahatchee National Wildlife Refuge, Florida, United States - Lox_Sample_2.2 | ecosystem: Environmental > Terrestrial > Soil > Wetlands | place: USA... | reverse complement strand
CTTCGAGGAGCGGGAGCGGGTCGCGGGTGGATTCGGCGGTGGAGCGGATGGCGCCGACGAGGAGCGCAACGAGCATGCCGGCCTGCATGCCTTTGCCGGCGACATCGCCGGCGACGATGAGCAGACTGTTGTCAGCTGAACCGGGGATAACCTGGAAGAAGTCTCCGCCGACCTCGCGGGCGGGGCGGTATTCGCTTTCGACGACGATGCCGGGCAGGACGGTGCGGGCTTCGGGAAGGATGACGCGCTGGACTTCCTGGGCCTGCTTGATGTCGAGCGCGAGGATGCGCTGCTGGCGCAGGGAAAGAATCAGGCGGCGCACGAGCAGGATGGTGAGGGCGACGACCAGCAGCAGACGGGAGGCCACGGCGAGGTTGATCTGAATGCCGAAAGGAAACCATACGGCGCGCAGGCCGAGCTGCTGGATCTGATGGGAGAACTCGGCGATGCTCTCCAGAAGAATCGGGGGCAGAGCCAGCCAGCCTTCGAGGCCCTGCTCGCGAATACCCCGGAAGACAATCGAGAGCAGGAAGCCGGCCATGATGAGGCGCAGCGCGAGGGAGGTGGCGTAGCCGATCGCTGAAGCGGGTCCCGACGCGAAGCTGGGGAAGAAATTCTCGTTGAAGGCCTGGGAGATGCCGAGCGCGATGACCATCGGGATGAGGGCCCAGGGCATCCAGACGGGCCGGCGCTGACGGAACCAGAGACGCCAGATCATGACCCAGCCGGCGTATTCGAGCGCGGCGAGGACGAAGTTGTGGGAGACGACGTCGTAGCGGGAATCGATCCAGGTGGTCCAGACGGCAAAGGAGCCGGAGGTGGCATCGATGGCGGCGATCAGGAGCAGGGCGCCGATCCAGAGATAGACGCGGTCGGAGCGATCGAAGAAGAACAGGCTGAGAGCGAGCAGGCCGAGGAGAGTGAAGAGGCCTGCCTCAATCGGTTGCCACAGATAGACCCGGGTGAGCTGGTCGCGCAGGGAGTGATAGACCAGCGCGATGGTGGAGGCTTCGCCGATGACAGGTGCGGATTCGAACCCGCCGACGCCGCTGCCCTGGTAGAGCGTGGAGGCCTGCATCCAGACGCGAAAGGCGAGGACCAGGGTGGAGCGGCCGGAGGAGTCAGGGGCCACCGTTGGGAGGTCGATCAGGACGGGCTGCGAGTAATAGAGAAGATGACCATGGGGCAGGAAGCTGCCGAAGTGTCCGGCCAGCTGGCCGTTGTCGTAGAGCTGATATGCGTCGTCGATCGAGGGGCCGGCCACGGCGAAGCGGACGCCGGGCTCGGCATCGATGTGAATGCGAATGCGGTACCAGGCATAGCCCCAGTAGCCGCGGTGGCCTCTCTTCGTCCATCCAGGAACGTAGCCAGCGACGCCGGTGATGGGGTTTTGCGCGCCGGAGGTGGGGGTGAGATCGACGGTCTCCCAGCGGGAGTCGTCAAAGCCGGGCTCGGCCCAGAGGGGCTGCCCGGTTTTGGGATCGAGGGGCGAATCGCCGACGGTGAATTTCCAGGGGCCATAAAGGGAGGCGGCGGCGCGGCCGAGGGTGATCTGGAGGGAATCCTGGGTGGGCGGCCCGGTCGTGGCAGAGTGTGCGGGTGACGGCGCAGCGAAGGCAGCGAGAACGAAGAGAAGCAAGCTGGGAGCCAAGCAGCGGCAGAAGCGCATTCCGAAGGGGCCTCTCAGAGAGGGGGAAGAATGCAACCACTATACCTGGTGGGGCAGGGAATGGTGGGGGCTGGCGGGAGCTCGTTTCAAATTGGTTTTGGCCGCGATACTTCTGCTCGAAGGGGTGCAACGCTTATTTGCCTTCGCCTTGTCGAGGGAGTTTGCTTCTTGCTGTGGGGTGAACCTGGACGGTGCACGTTCCGGGGGTGCGGCAGGCGCGGATTGTCATGCGGGGCTGGGGACGCAGTTTCTTGATCGAGACTGGGGCCGCGGGCTGCTCCTCAGGGTTGGTCCTCGGGGTTCGTCCTTTGGCCCTGGGGGCTACTCGACCTGCTGTTTGGCTTTGTAGCCGTCGCGGGCGATGACCACGTACTTCACAGTCTTGTGTTTCTCGTCCTCCATGCGGAGGGGGTGGCCCTCGTCATCGACCAGCTCGATGTGGATGCGGCGATAGGTGCCGTCCATTTTGGGATTGGAGGGCTTGTAAGTGATTTGGTACTGGTTGCGAATGGACTCGTTGATCTGGGTGAAAATGTCGGGCATTTCGGCCTCGAAGCGAGGTTCGAAGTGCATGCCGCCCGTCATCTGAGCGAAGGTGTTCATCTCGTTGTTGGCCTGCAGGATGGTGAGGCTGTTCATGCGGCCGCTGGCGAAGCCGCCGCCCATGTAGCCGGCGTCACCGGTGCTGATGGTGAAGATGGTGACGTTGGGAGTCTCCTTGATCTTCTGCAGGCACTTGTCGAGGGTGATTTTGGAGAAGGTATCAATGCCGGAACCGATGAGGATGATGTACTTGCGGCCGTCGATGCGGGAGAGCCGGTCGAGGGTGGTATAGAGGGCGTCGAACATGTTGGTTTCCTGCCAGGTGGGCATCTGGAGGGATTCGATGGCCTGCTGGACCAGCATTTTGTTCTGGGTGAAATCGGTGAGGATGTTGGTGTGCATGTCGTAGCTCTCGACGGCGACATAGTCACCGGGACGGAGCTGCTGGGTAAAGGCGACGGCCGCGTTCCACATGTCGTAGATGAAATTGAAGCTGTTGGAGGCGAACTCGACGAGCAGAACGGCGGTGATGGGCGCTTTGACCTGGCGAAAGGCGACGATGTTCTGCGGAACGCCGTCCTCAAAGACGCGGAAGTTGTCTTCCTTCAGATTCGGAATGAACTGGTGGGTTTTCTGGGTGAGGACGCCCACGTCGACGTCGACGACGGGGACGTCCACCCGCAGAGAGTAATTGTTAAGGCCGGGAGGGTTCTTAATGGTCGTCGGCGGGGGCGGCGGCGGAGGGGCGACCGTCTTTTTCGGGATGGCGATGGGGCCGTTGTCATTACCGGGACCGCCGGCTTCGGGGGCGGTCTGACTGTTCTGCTGTTGCTGCTGCTGGCTCTGGGACTGATCGGACGGGGTCTGCTGGGACTGGGTTTGCTGGGCGCGTAACGAGACGGCGGGCAAAAACGTCTGAAAGAGCAGCAGCGAGACAGCGGCAATCGCCGGGTAGCGCAGGTGGGAGTCCCTCATGGGTGAAACCTCTGAAGACATCTTCAAACATCTTCCGGCCAGCGATGCCCTGGCGGCAAGCGCAGAAGCGGCATAGTCTATGGACGTGTGTAACGGACTGAAAGGTATCCGCCGGGCTTTGACGGCATTGGTGCTGGGAACGTGTGCTTCGCTGGGAGCGCAGGCGACGGGGATGATCGGCGCGGATCCGGAGCCGTCGCTGCATCTGCCGCCGAGTCCTCCGGCGGTGACGAAATTCTTTCCTCTGAGCGAGATTCGGCGCGGGCAGCAGGGCGTCGCTTATACGGTGTTCGAAGGCACGAAGCCGGAGCCGATGGGGGTGGAGATTCTGGGTGTGCTGCACAACGCGATTGGTCCCCGGCTGGATATGATTCTGGCGCGGCTGGAAGGGCCAAAGGCGGATTACACGGGCGTTGTCGCGGGCATGAGCGGGAGCCCGGTGTATATCGATGGGCGGCTGGTGGGTGCGCTGGCCTACCGGATCGGGCAGTTCAGCAAGGAGCCGATCGCGGGGATCACGCCGATCAGCGCGATGCTGGGCGTGACGGAGCAGAGCGGTCCGCCGGGAACGGAGATTGCCAATGCTTCGCTGGAAAGAACCGCTGGAGGGGCTGGTTCATCCGGGGTTGCGGTTGCGTCGAGCGCGGCCCTGGGAGTGATGGGCCAGACGACGGGCCTGGCCAATGGACTGATTGAGCCAATGGACACACCGCTGGTTTTCAGCGGATTCAACAGCGCCGCGCTGCAAATGTGGAAGGAGCACGCGCCGGCGGGACTGATGCCGGTGGAGGGGATCGGCGGATCGGAAAGCGACGAGAAACAGTCCGGGCCGCTGGTGCCGGGATCGGCGGTGAGCGCGGTGCTGGTGCGGGGCGATCTGGATATTGCGGCCACCTGCACGGTGACCTACGTGGATCCGAAGCGGATGCTGGCGTGTGGGCATCCGATCACGCAGTTTGGGCCGGTGTCGATGCCCATGACCAAGGCCGACGTGGTGGCGACGCTGGCGTCTCCGCTGGATTCGTTCAAGATCATCAACACGACGGAGACGATCGGCTCGATCACAGAGGATCGCGAGTCGGCGATCATGGGCGTATTTGGGAAGCCGGCGCGGATGATACCGGTGACGCTGCGGGTAACCGACGGGGCGGCAGCGACGCGAGCGGCGGCCGATCCGGAGGTGCTGCATTTTGAGGTGATCGATCAGCCGCTCATTACACCGATGGCGGTGATGGTGGCGGTCTATCAGGGGCTCATGGAGGAGAACGCTTACTCGGCGGAGACGACCTACAGGGTGCAGGGAGCGGTGAAGCTGGGGGGCTATCCGACGGTCAAGCTGAACAGCCTGGTGGCGCCGACCGATGCGTTGCCGGCAAATCTGCAGGCAGCCCTGGAGCTGGGAGAGCGGTTCACGCGGCTTTATGACAACGCGGCGCGACGGACGCCGATCGAGAGCGTGGATCTGGAGGTCGCAGCGATTCCGCGGCGGCTGACGGCGGAAATTGAGAGCGCGCACACGAACCGGATCGAGGTACATCCCGGAGACACGGTGACGGTGGAAGCCACGGTTCTGCCGTGGCATGGGGAACCGCGCAACGTGCGGGTCCCGGTGAAGCTGCCGCCCAATTTGCCGGAGGGGCCGGTGCGGCTGCTGGTGAGCGACGGAGGAACGCTGGACCGGCTGTTGCACCCTGCGCAGTTCAACGCGCAGCCGCTGGACGTGGCGGCGACGATCGCGCAGCTGAACAGCGCGCATCCCAGCGATCAACTGTACGTGACGCTGCTGGCGCCGGAGCCGCAGGCGGCGGTGGATGGTGAGACGCTGACGGCGATTCCGCTGTCGCTGGCCAACGCGCTCGAGCCGATGAAGGAGAACAAGGGCATGGCGCTGAACGGCGAGTCGGCGGTGCCGATGGCGGCGTTGCCGATGGATGCGGTGGTGAGCGGCCAGCAGGTGGTGACGCTGCAGGTGGAGGACCAGTAAGGCGGGCCTGGCCTGTTCGGAGACGGACGCCAGTGGCTGATTCCGGACTGGCGGTGGAAGGCCGGCTCCGATCATGGTTTCCGCTGGGTATTGATTCCTGACAGTTTAGGTACGGGTTGGGCGGCTTCTCGTGTGGCACAGTGCGTGCTCATCAAGAGAAGCCGGTTTCGCTTGCCTGGAGCTCCACCGCAGAGGAGACCGAGAGCCCAGAGAAACGCGGCATCAGGAGGCGGTCATGGCGTATTTCGAGCGGATGCGCGATGTAATTGCGGGGCCATTCAGCGAAGAGATCATGCGGCAGCGGACGGCAGCGGGCTGGCAACTGGTGTCGCTGGAGTGGCGCCGGGAGCTGCCGGACAGCGAGATGCCGGGCGAGGGCGTTTTCGCGGAAGAGATTCCCTACGGACTGCGGATCTCAGAGGATTGCCGGCGGCTGGAGGTTGAGCCGAAGGAGAACCAGGCGCTGTTGCAGATGATGGAGATGCTGGTGCAGGATTTTCCGTTTTCGACGGTAGCCAGCGATCTGAATGAGAAGGGATTCCGCACGCGCGACGGGAAGCGGTGGAATCCGGTGGCGATCTTCAACATGATTCCGCGGCTGATTGATGTGGGACCGCGGCTGTTCTCGACCGAGGAGTGGGAGAAGCGGCGGGAGAAGTTCGCTCGCATGGTGTAGAACGGTGGGCGAATTCCACTGGCGCGAGGCTGAGCGCGACGATCACGGGCAGGACGACAGCTGCGAGTTCGCGACGGCCCGTGCGGATGCCGCCGCCGAGCCGGAGTTGCCAGGCCAGCGAGGTGCGCAGGAAGAAGCGGATGGCCCAGCTGGTGACAAGAAGCAGAAGGCTGCCGGCAACCAGGGCAACGGGGATGTACCACCAGCCCAGCAGCTCCCGCTGGCCGCCCTCCGTGCCCGGGAAGAACACGCCGAGGCCATAGCTGGTGGGTCCAGCGAACAGGCCGATATGGGTTGGCAGGAAGGGCTTGAGAAACGCGGTGAGGATGAGGGCGGCGCCGAGAAAATAGCCGCAGCAACAGCAGCAACAGACCAGGGCACCGAAAAAGCCCTTCGTCGCCAGACGCAGCGTGGCGCGGAGCAGAACCACCGGCGAGAAGCTGCGGCTCGCCTGGCGGATGAGGAAACCGTCGCGATATTCGGCGGCGAGGCGCTCCGGAGGGCCGAGGCGCGCGAGCACGGTTTCAACGGACAGGCCGGACTCCTCGGCCGAGTCGCGGATATGCGCACCGATCTCGCGGAGGATCTCTTCGCGTTCGGCGAGGGTGAGTGGTCCAAGGCTGTCGCGGAGGGCGGCCAGATAATGGCTGACCTGCTGATCGTTCGTCATTGCGGAACCTCCTGTTTTCGGAGAACCGGAGCGATGAGGCGGCCGAGACTGTGTGAAAACGTGAGCCAGGCTTCCGCCATCTCGTGCAGGCGCTGCCGCCCGTCGGGGGTGAGCGCATAGTATTTGCGAGGATGGCCGGCCTCGGCCTCGACCCATTCTGAGGAGAGCAAACCCTCGGAGCGCAGACGGCTGAGAATCGGATAGATGGTGCCTTCCGCCAGCGCCAGCTGCGACTCGCTTTCGAGCAGGCGAATGATTTCGAGCCCATAAGCGCGCCCCTTCCAGAGCGAGGCGAGGATGGCCATCTCCAGAGCGCCTTTACGGAGCTGAGCTTCCCAGCGTTCGCCGTTCTCGGTTTGCCTCGGCTTCGCCATATACTATGCTTTGCAATGTATTATGCCTTAACATGTATGTCAAGAGCCGCCGATGCGGGGCACCCGCGCCCGCTGCGTCACGACAGGGGACACTGGGAACGAAGAGGATGGCGCCGGTACGTTATGCGGCGCGTCGATGCTGACGGAGAAAGTCTGCCGCTGCGCGGAGATCCTGGACGAAGTCGCGGCGAGCCTGCTCGCGGCTGTCGTGGTCGGGAGCGCGCAGGATCGATGAGGGGTGAACGGTCGCGAGGACCGGCGGCAGCGCGTCAGGAAAGAGCAGCTTGCCGCGATCCCGGGTGACGCGAAAGGCGCGGCCGAGGAGAGCCTGGGCGGCGGTGGCGCCGAGGCAGACGATCATCTCGGGCTGCACCTCGTCGAGCTCGGCATCGAGCCAGGGACGGCAGGCGGCGATTTCGTGAATGCTGGGTCTCTTGTGAATGCGCCGTTTACCGCGCGGCTCCCACTTGAAGTGCTTGACCGCGTTGGTCAGGTAGACATCGTCGCGACGAATGCCGGCGTCGGCGAGGCAGCGGTCGAGAAGAAGACCGGCGGGACCGACAAACGGCACGCCTTCCTGATCTTCGCGGTCGCCGGGCTGTTCGCCGACGAGGATGAGACGGGCTTGCGGGCGTCCCGCGCCGAAGACGGTTTGCGTGGCGTTCTCGAAGAGGGGGCATCCCTCGCAGTGGCGAGCGGCCTTTTGCAGCGACTCGAGATCGCGGCGCTTCGGCAGGAACGGAGCGGCGGAGAAGTTTTCTGCGGGCTGGCTTGCGTCGGCTGGTGCGGCTTTCGTCGTCGATAGCGCCATCGAAAATGAGATGCCCCCTGGGGGGCAGTGGGGCTTTCCACGGGTTGCGGCCTGCATTCTGAACCAATCACCGCATCTCAGGAACAAGGAAAGAAAACGAACGACAAGACCGCCGGAAGGCGGCGAATCCAACCCACAGGAGCCTGATATGAAGATGTTTTCGGCGAATCTCGACAATCTTCGCAAGCTTTATATCAACCAGTTGCAGACACTTTTGTCGACGGAACAGCAAATTACCGAGGCGTTGCCGACGATGATCGACAAAGCCACGGATACCCAGCTGAAGCAGGCGTTCCAGTCGCATCTGCAGGAGACGAAGGAGCAGGCAAGACGGCTGGAGCAGATTTTGAACCAGGCGGCCGGAGAGGCGAAACCGATCAAGTGCAAAGTGACGGCGGCGCTGATTTCCACAGCTGAAGATATGGTGAAGGACGCGGCGGACGATGCCGTGCGCGATGCTGCGCTCATCTCGGCCGGGCAGCGCGTGGAACATTTTGAAATTGCGACGTATGGAGCGGTCCGGCGCTGGGCGCAGATCCTAAGGGAGACAGCCCATGCGGAGCTGCTGGACAGGACGATCCAGGAAGAAGGGCACGCGGATCACCTGCTGACGGAGATTTCGAATCGGGTGAATCCTTATGCGGAGAAGGCGGCGTAGCTTCTCCTTATTTCAGAGCAGAGAGGCTGGGCAGTCGCCTGGCCTTCTCTGTTTTGGCGCGGAGGAGCTCCCTTTATGATGAAGGTTTGCGCGAAAAGGAGAGCATGAGGAGAGCGTTGATTCTGGCTGCAGTACTGCTGGTGACCGCGGGGAGCGCGCGGGCGCAGGCGGGCGTGTACGCGGGGTTCTCTGCGTCGGACTATCACGTGCCGAATGTGGGCTGGCAGTACGGGCCGACGTTTGGGGTGTATTTTCAGCCGTGGGCTGCGCCGTTGGTGCGGGCGGGGGTCGACCTGCGGGCATCGCTGCTGGGCACGGGAAACACCAAAGTGGACAGCATTTTGGTGGGGCCTCGGGTGCAAATCCATCCCCACGTGGTGCCGCTGATGCCCTACGGGGAGATCCTGATCGGAGGCGGGCACGTGAATCTGGGTCAGGGATCGGCGGCCATCGACAAGACCGGGGCGGAATATCAGGTGGCGGGCGGGGTCGATATGACCATTTTTCCGCGACTGGACTGGCGGATTGCGGAGTACTCGTGGGGATCGGTGGAGAACCTGGGCACGAACGTCAGGCCGGGGACGGTGACAACGGGGCTGGTATTGCGGCTGCCGTAGGAGCAGCCATGCGCTCACGCAGTGACGGTGGCGTTTCTCCTGGGGCGGCGATTCGCCTGCAGGATTTTCTTGCGCAGGCGCAGCGACTTCGGGGTGACCTCGACCATTTCGTCGTCGGCGATGAATTCGATGGCCTGTTCCAGATTCATCAGGTGCGGGGGAGCGAGGCGGATGGCTTCGTCGGCGGTTGAGGCGCGCATATTGGTGAGCTTCTTCTCGCGGACGACGTTGACGTCCAGATCGTTGTCGCGGGAATGCTCGCCGATGATCATCCCTTCGTAAACCTCGATGCCGGGCGGGGTAAAGAGGACGCCGCGATCTTCAAGGCCTTCGAGAGCGTAAGCGGTGGTAGTGCCGGGGCGGTCGGCGATGAGGGCGCCGGTGGGGCGCTGCGGAATCTGCCCCTGATGGGGCATGTAGCCGTCGAAGAGTGAATTCATGACCATGGTGCCGCGGGTCTCGGTGAGGAGATCGCTGCGCAGGCCGATGAGGCCGCGGGAGGGCACGCGGAACTCGAGGCGGACGCGGCCGTACCCGTGGTTGTGCATCTTGACCATTTCGCCGCGGCGGGGTCCGAGGCGCTCGATGACCGTGCCGATGAAATTCTCCGGGATGTCGATGGTGAGGTGCTCGACCGGTTCCATGAGCTTGCCGTCGACTTCTTTGGTGACGATTTCGGGGCGGCCGACCATGAGTTCAAATCCCTCGCGGCGCATCATCTCGATGAGGATGGAGAGCTGGAGCTCGCCGCGGCCGAGGACCTTGAAGCTGTCCGGGCTGCCGGTTTCTTCGACGCGAATGGAAACGTTGGTGAGTAATTCCTTTTCGAGGCGCTCGCGCAGGTTGCGCGAGGTGACCCACTGGCCTTCGCGGCCGACCATGGGGGAATTGTTGATGGAGAACTGCATGGCGATGGTGGGCTCGTCGATGATGATGGCCGGCAGGGGCTCGGGATTCTCGACGCTGGTGATGGTTTCGCCGATGGTGATGCCTTCGACGCCGGCGACGGCGATAATGTCGTCGATCTCGGTGGTCTCGATGTCAATGCGCTTGAGCCCGGTGAAGCTGAAGAGCTTGGTGATGCGGGTTTTCTGCAGGGAGCCGTCGCGCTTGGAGATGGCGACTTCATCGCCGGTGTGGAGGGTTCCCTGGAAGACGCGCGCGATGGCCAGACGGCCGAGATAGTCGGAGTAGTCGAGGTTTGTGACCTGGATCTGGAGGACGCCGTTGGGGTCGCCTTTGCCGGTGGGGATGGTGGCGAGGATGGCATCGAAGAGGGGCATGAGATCGGCGCCGGGCGTGGCGGGATCGGTGCTGGCCTGGCCGAGTTTCGCGTTGGTATAGAGGACGGGGAAGTCGAGCTGGTCCTCGTTGGCGTCGAGATCGATGAAGAGGTCGTAGACCTCGTTGAGGACTTCCTGGGCGCGGGCGTCAGGACGATCGATCTTATTGATGACAAGGATGGGAGGCAGGCGAGCTTCGAGGGCTTTGGAGAGGACGTAACGGGTCTGGGGCAGGGGACCTTCGGAGGCATCGACGAGGAGCATGACGCCGTCAACCATTTTGAGGGCGCGCTCGACCTCGCCGCCAAAATCGGCGTGGCCGGGGGTGTCGACGATGTTGATCTTCTCGCCTTTATAGAAGACGGCAGTGTTTTTCGCGAGGATGGTGATGCCGCGCTCGCGCTCGAGCTCGTTCGAGTCCATAACGCGTTCGGTGAGGTGCTCGTTGGCGCGGAAGGTGCCGGCCTGGCGGAGGAGCTGGTCGACAAGGGTGGTCTTGCCGTGGTCGACGTGGGCGATGATGGCGATGTTGCGAATGGAGCTCACAGAGTTTTCCTGAAGCCCGGCGGCGCGTTTCGGGTCCCTGAGCGGCCGTCTGGCGGGCGAAGTTCTTAAAGTGCGGAAGTCATGGCTGGGGACGGCGCGAAGGACAAATCGGCGCCCGGCTGACCGGGTTACTATGCTAGTTTAACAGCCGGAGCCAGGCAGGTCAGAGCGGCAGCTCTGAATTCGCGGCTGAGGGCAGCACGGCAAGGAGGAAGGGATGAGGGCAGGAGTACGGCAATGGGTTGTCCTGAGCGCGGGGGCAGCGCTTGTGATGACGGGCGGCATGGTGAGGTCCGCCTATGGCGCGCCGATGAGTCCGGGGGAGGGGCAGGACGCGAGCGGACAACCGACGCTGCAGATGGTGATGGCGCGGGCGGAGCTGAAGGACGGCATCAACGCGAAAAAGGTGAAGCAGGGGGAAGCGATCCGCGCCCGGCTCACCGACAAGGTGAAGCTTTCCAACGACCATGAACTGGAGAAGGACACGATTCTGGAAGGCCACGTGGACCAGGTGCAACCCTCGGAGAACAAGGGCGATTCGACGGTGGTGGTGACCTTTGACAAAGCCCTGGTGAAGGGAGGAGAGGAGTTGCCGATCAAGGCGACGCTTCTGAAGATCTGGGAGCCGCAGGAGGCCGTGTCCAGCGGGATGTCGCCGCAGGCGGCGATGCCCCAGGGGGGCGGGCCCATGCAATCCGGCGTGAGCGTGTCAGGAACCCAGGAGACGGCTCACATGCCCATGTCGATGGACGTGCCGCAGGCGGGGATGGCCCAGGGAGGCCAGCCGGTGAGGGGCGTCACGCTGCACAGCGATCTTCACGAGAAGAGCTCGGCGACATTTACCTCCAGCCGCAGAAATGTCGATGTGCCGAGCGGGACCATGATGCAGTTCGAGCTGGTGGTGATCCCGGCGGGCGCTCAACTTCACTAGGCGGAGCGACGTAAGAAGCATAGGCCGGCGAGGAGGAAAAGATCCCCAATGAAATCTGCCGGCCAGGGCCAATTTCCCGTTCGCAGGGCGGGTCGTCCGAGGGAATTTCCTCGCCGCCGCCGGCCGGATTCCCGTGGATCCGGGCAACACTATCTCTCGCTGCGCGCGTCCTGTCAGGAGAGGGGATCGCGCGCGCAATCCTGGGGGGACCTTTATGCATGCATTTGTCAGGCAACTGCTGGCCGGCGGGGCCGGCGCCGCGCTGATTGTTGTCGCGGGCCTTCCGGCCGGAGCGCAGAGCGGGGATCCTGCGGCATCCGCTCAGCCACAACACACCCTTCAGATGGTTCCGGCACTCGCGTCTCTGGATCACACCCTGGATGCGAAGAAGGCGAAACAGGGCGACCCGGTCACTGCCAAAATCCAGAAGGACGTGAAGATTTCGCAGGAACAGATTCTGCCGAAGAACACCGTGCTGGAAGGGCACGTGGATCAGGTGGAACCGTCGGTTCACAGGAGCGATTCGACGGTGGTGGTGACCTTTGACAAGGCAAAGCTGAAAAGCGGAGAGGAATTGCCCATCAAGGCCACAGTGATGGAGATCGCCGAGCCCGTTTCGATGATGCAGCAGCCGGCGGGAGAGTCTGCGGGGAGCGGGATGCCCGGGGGCGGCGGCAGTATGCCGAGCGGTGGAGCGCCGCGCGGCGGAGGAGCCGCACCGAGCACTTCGCAGAGTGAACCTGCGCCACAGCCGATGGAGCCATCCTCTCAGCCTTCGGCGATGCAGCCGGCGCAGCGGAACGGGGTGCCCGGGGTTATGCTGCAGAGCGACATTCACCAGCAGGCCTCGGCGACGTTTACTTCCAAAGGGAGAAACGTGCATCTTCCGGATGGAACCCAGATGGATGTGGCTCTGGCGGTGATTCCTGCGGGTACGCAGATTCAGTAGGGACGGAAGGGGCGCGGGCCGCCGGCTATTCGTACCGCAGCGAGTCGATGGGGTCCATGGCGGCGGCGCGATTGGCAGGCAGCGTGCCGAAGACAATGCCGACGGTGGCTGAGGCGAACAGACCGATGACAGCCGACCATCCGGAGACGGGGACGCGGTAAGCGGGGAAGAAGAACCGCACGGACCAGGGGATGGCCAGGCCGATGAGCGCGCCGAGGATGCCTCCGAAAAGGGAGACGAAGAGGGCCTCCATCAGGAACTGCAGCTTGATCTCGCGCCGGGTGGCGCCGAGGGCCTTACGGATGCCGATCTCGCGCGTGCGCGAGCGCACCGTGGCGAGCATGATGTTCATGATGCCTACCCCGCCGACCGCAAGTGTAACGCCGGAGACGAGCAGGAGCATGACCGTGAGTGCATTCACGACCAGCCCGGCGGTGGTGATGAGGGCGGTCATGGTCTGAGCCGTATAGACGGAAGCAGGCTGATGGCGGGAATGGACGACGGCGACGATCTGTTTCGCTGCGTTCTCCACGTCGCTCTGATCGCGAATCGAGAAGTACATCTGCTTCACGTAATCAGTACCGGTGAAGTATCGGCCTACGGAGTAGGGAATGAGAATGGTCTGGTTGGCGATCTCGGTCTGGCCGAAGGTGGGGACCTTCTCCTTGAACGTCCCGATGATGGTGAAGGGAAGCCCCTTGATCTGGAAAGTGCGGCCGATGGACTCAGAAGGGCTGCCGAACATGGCGGTGGCGAAGGGATCGGTCACCACAGCAACATGGGCGCTGGTGGCGTCGTCTTCGTCATCGAAGAAGCGTCCGTTGAGGACGACCAGGTTGCGGACCTGGCGGTAAGCGGGTTCGACGCCCAGCACCAGGACGTCTCGGGTGAGCCCGCTGAAGCTGATGCTCTCGTGCAGTTCCAGCACGACCGACGAGGTGGCTACCGCGGGTACGCGCTCGTCAATCGCCTGCTCGTCCTCAAAATTCAGGAAATCGGTCTGGTTATTGCTGATGGCCCCGGCGCCGCCGCCGGCATACTCCAGCTCGACGAGATTGGTGCCGATGCCCTGGATCTGAGCGAGGATATATTGCCGCCCGGTGGCGGAGATGGCGACGACGAGGATAATCGAGGCGGTGCCAATGACCATCCCCAGGGCGGTGAGGGCAAAGCGCACCTTGGAGGCGCGGAAGCTGTCAATGGCCAGCCTCGCGATTTCGCTGAGCACCATCGTCTGCCGTGCGCTGGCAATGGTGCGCTCGAAAGAGAGACGGTGATGAGCACGTTCGGGAACCATCTGTTTTAAAGGATGCCACACGGAGGGACGCGGCTTCGGAATCGCGTGGCCGGAGGTAGTCGAAGGGTCAGGAGGGCGGGAAGCAGGAATGAAGGGAAGAGAAATGGCGGAGAGAGAGGGATTCGAACCCTCGATAGAGCTTTTCAACCCTATAACGGTTTAGCAAACCGCCGCCTTCAGCCTCTCGGCCATCTCTCCGGCTGGGTTGTGGCCAGTATATAGGAGTGATCGGGCGCGGCGGAAAAGAAGGATGTGCAGAAGATGACGAGGAGGCGCAAACGCTTCTGGCCGCATCCCAAAGCAGGTGGTTTTTACCACGGAAATCCTGGGAGACGGCAAGCATGAAAAAACAGGGGGTTCGCAGCGTGGACGATCGCATCGTGTTAGGGCATTTCTCTGATGGCGCGGACGCGTACCGCGCGATCAACGAGCTGATGGATGAAGGATTTGGCGCGTCGGAAATCGGCGCGGCGTTTCGCGGCAGATCGCTGGCCACAGAGGAGTCGGAGTCGTCGCGGCCGGTGGGCATTCGCGAGATGACTGAGACCAACCCGGCCGTCTCGGGATCGGTCGGCGGTGCGGGATCGCATGATGAGGCGGTAACGCCGGCGGGGCTGGCTCCGGGATCGGGCAATGCCTTTCCCGCGCCTCCGACGTCGCCGGGGCCGATTCCGGGGGCGGAAATCCCCTCGACGCTCAGGCACGACCTGCCGCACGATCTGCCGAGCACGCTCGCCAGTGACGCGTCATCCCCGGGTGCGAGGCGCGAGCCAATTCCTGTCGAGCCCAACTGGCCGGAGCGGCTGCGCCCGGCTTTCGCCGGTTCGGCGCAGAGCGGCGAAACCGGCGCGAAGCGGACGAACAGCAGCAATCTGAAGTTCGGAACCGGCGAAGGCCACCTTGGCCTCGAAGCGGAACATCCGTATTCGGAGTCGGCGTTTGAGGGCTCGTTTCTGGAAATGGGGCTGGGCGCGCGAGAAGCCCGCAGTCTGAGCGGCGAGCTGAGCCGGGGCGGGGCGGTGGTTTCAGTACGCGCCGGCGATCGGGCGGCACTGGCCGAAGGGATCCTGGAACGCAACCACGGTCGCGTGCGCTGGGAATCGGCGCAGGCCAGCGGGATCTCGGAAGATCGGGAGAGCCCGGTGCAGGTCTACGGATCGATGCGCGGCTACTATCGACCCGACGAAGGACTGCGGCGGCGAGCTTCCTGAAGGAACCGCCATCCGAGCGAAACGCCACCGAGCCGGTGGCGTTTTTGCTTGCCCGATTTTCGCTTTTCGTGCGAAGAAAACCAGAGTAGATTCGAAATCTCCGGAACTTGTTTTCTACGACTCCGGGCGCGAGGAAACCGATCGCCCACTCTGCACACACCAGGCAGCGTCTGAACCGGGGCATGCGCCTGCTGCCGCTGATGGCGGCGACCTTCTTCATGGTTTCCGGCGGCCCCTACGGCATTGAAGACATTCTCGGAGCGGGCTACCGAAATGGGCTGATCCTGCTGCTGGTTTTGCCGCTTCTGTGGAGCCTGCCCACGGCGCTGATGATCGGCGAGCTGGCCAGCGCGCTGCCGGAGGAAGGCGGGTTTTATGTCTGGGTGCGGCGGGCGCTGGGACCCTTCTGGGGATACCAGGAGGCCTGGCTGTCGCTGGCCGCCAGCATTTTCGATATGGCGGTCTATCCGACACTGTTCGTTTTGTACCTGGGACAGCTGGCGCCGGCATGGACAGCGGGATGGCACGGAACGGCCTGGGAACTGGGTCTGATCGCGGTGTGCTGCGCATGGAATCTGATGGGGGCTCCCGCGGTGGGGGATGGATCGGTGGGTTTGTCAGTCCTGTTGCTGGCGCCGTTTGCCGTTCTGGTGGCCGTGGCGGCGTGGCACGGGGGGCATTCGGGGAGCCATGGATCGTGGACAGGCCGCGGCGCAGAAGGAAGCCTGAGCACGGCGCTGCTGGTAGCCATGTGGAACTACATGGGCTGGGATAATGCATCCACGGTGGCGCGTGAGGTGGAAAATCCGCAGCGGAATTATCCGCGAGCGATGCTGGTGGCCGCGGTGGCGACGGTGCTCATCTATGTGGTTCCGCTGGCGGCGATGGCGTGGGCTGGCGTCGCTCCGGGTCGGTTCCAAACCGGCTCCTGGGCGGCTGTGGCTTCCGCGATGGCGGGCGGGTGGCTGGGGGTCGCGATTGTCGCCGGCGGGATGATCATGGGTGTGGGGATGTTCAACGCGCTGATGATGTCGTACGCGCGGCTGCCGATGGTGCTGGCCGAAGACGGCATGCTGCCCGCGGCTCTGGCTCGGAAGAACCGGCATGGGGTTCCGTGGGTCGCGGTACTGGTCTGCGCGGCGGGATGGGGGCTGGCGCTGCAGTTCAGCTTTGAGAGGCTGATCTCGCTGGACATTATGCTTTATGGGGCGAGCCTGATCCTCGAATTCCTGGCGCTGGTAATCCTGCGCGTGCGGGAACCGGACCTCGGGCGGCCATTTCGCGCAGGCAGTCTCGCCTTCGCCTGCCTGATCAGCGCGGCGCCGACGCTGCTGCTGGTGTATGCAGGCTGGGTTTCGCGCGACGAGCGGATGGGCCACATGCCGGCGCTGCTGCTGGGGGCGCTGATTG
>Ga0335073_10006339_pt1 | contig 16606 bp, 10 predicted proteins | sample Lox_Sample_22_FD_207093 | JGI IMG/M metagenome (GOLD analysis project Ga0335073, IMG submission 207093) | Soil microbial communities from Loxahatchee National Wildlife Refuge, Florida, United States - Lox_Sample_2.2 | ecosystem: Environmental > Terrestrial > Soil > Wetlands | place: USA... | reverse complement strand
AGCTTCAGGATCGACCACGGAGTGGGACTCGCCGGCTTGATCACCGTGCAGTTGCCGGCGGCGAGTGCCGGCGCCATCTTCCACGCCGCCATCAACAACGGGAAGTTGAACGGGATGATCTGGCCGACCACCCCAAGTGGCTCGTGGAAGTGATAGGCGTAGGTCTGATCATCGATCTCCGAGATCCGACCCTCCTCCGAGCGCGCCGCCCCCGCGAAATACCGGAAGTGATCCGCCGAGAGCGGAATGTCCGCCGCCAGCGTCTCGCGCACCGGCTTGCCGTTCTCGTAGCTCTCCGCCACCGCGAGCATCTCCAGGTTCGCATCGATCGCGTCCGCGACCGCATTCAGCACCGCCTGGCGCTCGGCCGGCGAACGACGGCCCCACGCGCCCTTCGCGGCGTGCGCGGCGTCGAGCGCGAGTTCTATGTCCTCGGCGCCCGAATGCGCCACCTCACAAAACGCCTCACCCGTCGACGGCGTCGGATTCTCCCGATACTCCCCCGTCGTCGGGCGGACCCATTCTCCGCCAATGAAATTGTCGTAGCGCTCCTTCAACTCGACCGGGCTCCCCGCCTCACCCGGCGGAGCAAATGTCGTCGATTCAATGGTGGCCATGGCCGCTTGTCTCCTTTGAGATGGAGGGAAATCGTCTGACGCATGCTCTGCCCAATGGGCTCCCGCGGCATCGGGGTCCGACCGTGCTTCGATGTGGAAAAACGCGTACTCGGCCGAGGGTGAAGCGCAGCGGATTCTCGGAGGACTCCCGAAGCTCTACCGGTGTGACGGAACTAGGTTGCCCTCCATGACCAGCGACAACAACACCACCTTCATCACCAGCACGAACGAGGCGGAGGCGGCGCTCCGGCGGCTCGTCCTGAAACATGGCCCGCTCGCGCTGTTCCAATCGGGAGGATGCTGCGACGGATCGCTCCCTCTCTGCCTGCTCGCGGATGAGATGGCGCCGGGTCCCGGCGACCTATTGCTCGGAGAGCTGGCCGGGGTGCCGTTCTACATGGACGCCGACCAGTTCCACCGCTGGGGCGAGCCGGAATTCGTGCTCGATCTCGCGGCCGGCGCTCCGGAGGGCTTTTCTCTCGGCCTGGCCGACGCGCACTTCGTCACGCACTCCCGGTGCTGCCAGAGCAGGGCGGCGTAGATCCGCGGGAGAAAAATGCGGCGATGGCGCCGTTTGTCGGTGCCGGGCGTTCGATCTGGGGCACGTGCCCGCAGTCGAGCTCAAGCTGGCTCGCGTGGGGTACGGCATCCGCAACATGGCGGGCGAAGCCAATCGGCACGAGCTGATCTCGTCGGCCCCACACGAACAGGGCCTCGGCCTGCAGCGTTGCCAGCCGGGGCCAGAAGCCGTCCTTTCCGTGTGGCTCGTCGAGGTAGATGTGACGCGCTGCTGCGTAGAACGCGGCCCGTCCGGCGGGGGTGAGATAGGCGCGCAGGAACTCATCGACGCCGGCGGCTCTCCACCCGTCGTTTGCGCCGGGTATGACCTGACGGACGATCGCGTCAACGATCGTGCGTGGCGCGAGCTGAACCAGGCCAAGCTCTGGTCGGGTGAGCCGCAGGAGTGGCGCCCACGGGCGGGGGCGCCGCCACGCCAACGCTGGTGCGAGCAGAGCGAGACGGCCGACACGGTCGGGATGGCGCAGCCCAATCTCCAGCGCCACGCGTCCGCCGAGGCTGTTGCCAATTAGGTGGGCGCGATCGAGCTCGAGGGCATCCAGCAGGTCGATGCACGCGGTGGCGAAGAATCGGGCGTCGTACGCGGCGCCAATCGGCTTGCTGGAGTCGCCGAATCCGGGCAGGTCGACCGCGATCGTGCGAAAGCGAGGGGACAGGCCGGCGATCGTCGGCACGAACGAACCTTTTGTTGCCCCCAGCCCATGCACCGCCAGGATCGGCGGCCCCTCGCCGGCCTCAACCGTCGACAGGCGTGCCCGGCGCGTGGCGACGGACCGAAAGCGTAGTCGTGCGGGTCCGTTCGCCGTGCTCGTAGCGGCGAGGAACCCGAGGCCGACGTGCAGGTTGTTGCGCACCGACACGCGGCCGGCGAGGTAAGCGTCGATGGCGGCACGCGGCTCGGCGGCGATCCCGCCCCAGGTTCCGTTATCGGCGGTGATGACCGCGTGCGGACGGCCATCTGAGGATCGGATTTTCGCGGCGCCGTCGGAGAGCACGACGTCCCAGGCGCCCTCTTTCGGCGCGACCAGCTGCACCCGGGCACGCTCGGACGGCTCGAACGCCGTAGAGTCATAGCGGCTGACTAGCGCCCGCAGCCAAGGTGGTGGGCCGGTGCTCATTGGGGCACGGGAAGGCAGTTGGTTTCCAACACCGGCGACCGTAGTTCGGCTCGGGGTCGGAGGGCATCGTTGGATGGCCGCAGCGGGAGCTGTGGATAACTACGGTGCGGCGCGTGGCGCCGAGCTCAGCGAGGCTCGTGCCGGCGCCACCGTAGCTATGTGCCGATCGGCGACGTTGGCTCCGTTGTCACGTTGCGCGGCACGCGCCGGTCGTGGCCGCGTTGCGAGGCGACCCGGTTCATGACCTCGAAGTAGCGCCCGAGGTGATGGGGACCCAGGAATTGCTCCTGTACTCGACGCTGCGCCGCGATCCCGATGGCCCGCGCGCGGTCGGCATCGGCGAGCAGCTCGCCGATCGCCGCCCCGGCCTGCTCAAGGTCGCGCGGGTCTGACAGCAGCCGTCCCGATCGCCCATCCTCGATCTGATCGCGAATGCCACCGATCCGGCTGCCCACGACCGGTCGCTCCTTCCACATCGCCTCGGCCACGGTCAGGCCGAATCCCTCCGCGAGACTCTTCTGCACGACGACGCTGGCGTGGCGTTGGAGGGCATTGACGATCGCCGCGTTCTCCTCGATGTCATCCATCGGCAGCGAGCACAGGTGCACGCGCCGGCGAACCTTCGCCGGTAACTCGTGCCAGGCAGCCTGGACCCCCTCCAAAACCTGCGCGCCCTCCGGGTCATCGGCGACCGCCGCGGTCGACGGGCCGACGAGCAGCAGGTCCGCCCGACCGCGCGTCGCCACGTGCTGCGCAAACGCGGTCAGCACGCCCAGCGGATCTTTCAGCTGATCCCACCGCGAGACCTGCATCACCACCGGCATGTCGGGTTCGAGAGGCTCCTCCTCCAACATCTCGGCCCGGCGCGCGACGCGGCCCGGAGTGCCATCTGAGCGGGTGAAAGTCGGATAGGCCTCCACGTCGCCCGCCACGACGCCGGCGGTCGCCATGATCGACAACGACTGCGCGCGCGTCTGCTGGGCGTTCTTCGGCGCGAACGCGTCGATCGATGGGCGGATCACGGCGATCCGGTCGCGGGGCAATCCCTCCCATGCGAACCCCGCGCGCGAGAAGACGAACGCGTGCGCGTCCAGGACATAGCCACGCAGGAAATCCCACGCCTCGCGGGCATGATCGTTGGCGGCGTCGAGACCGACGTGACAGCGCCAGATGACGGTTGCGCCCGTCTCCCGCACCGCCGCGCCCAGACCAGCCGTCTGTGGATCGTGCAGGATCACGATGTCCCGCGGATGCACGAGGCCCGCGAGCTCCTCCGCCGCCGCGGCCAGCGTCTCGTCGTAGACCTCCTGCTCGGCGTCGCCCAAGGGCCCGCCGTCCCCGGCGAATCCGTGCAGGCGGTTGTGCAATCGCTTCGTGATGGCGAAGAACTCCGACCCGCCGGAGATCACCTCCCAGCGCGCGTCGACACCGGCGCCGCGACAGTACCCCAGCAACGGCCGCAGCATCTCGACCACCCCGCCGCCCTTCGCGGTCGAGTTCACGTTCCACAACACCCGGCCATGAAACTCCCGGGCGGCTTGACCGACCAGATCGAGCAGTGCTTCGTACTCGCCCGGTGAGATCACCGGGGCAAAACGCTCCGGCGCCATCGAGGGAATCTCCACGTGTTGAAGCGCTGCCATGATGCTTCCTCGCTTCGACCGATCAGCCGGGCAGCGTGATTTCGGCCAGTGGCAAGTCTACGTCGACGAAGCCCACCGGTGGTCCCGGGGGGAACCCCAACCTATCCTCATCACCGCGTTCGAACAGATACGGGCCGAGGTAACGACCGGCGACCTTGGTCGGCGGCCACCAAAGCGGATACCAGGCGCCCGGGACGTCGGGGTCAGCGCCCGGGACGTCCGAGCGCATGTACAGTGGCTCGTCGCCTGAGAACAGCATGCCTCGTAGCGCAGGCCGGAACGGCTCCGGTTCCACCTCGGCGCCATACCTCGCAGCGACGTGCTCGGCCACGCTGTCCGCCTGCTGCGCGGCGAGGCCCCCCTGCTTGACCGGGAAGTCGGTGGCGTCGCCAGCGGCATATACGGCTTCGAGCCCGGTCACCTGCCCGTGCTCGTCAACCGGGATGAACCCCTGCGGCCCGGTGGCCGGTACCCCGGTCAGTTGGGGGCCGGCTAGGAGTGGCAGCGTCACCACGTAGTCCGTGCTCGGCTGCCCGATCGCGCTGTACATGAGGCCGCCCTCGCCCAGCTGCGCGAACGACGCGTGGAGCGAGTGGATGCCGGCTCTCTCGATCAAGCGGCCGATGCTCTTGCTCAGGCGATCGCCGAACAGCGCGAGCGGTCCATCTTCGGGGGTCAGGAGACGCAAGTCGACCCCGTCTACGCTGTTGCGCGCCAGGTCGCGTGCCGTCATCAGCGCAAGCTCATACAACGGCAGCAGCCATCCGGTTGTCGATGGAGCGACGAACGCGACGCTGTGGGCCTCGCCACGGCGCAGGCTGGCCAGCATGTCCCGGATGGCCTGGCCGGAGCCTTCGAAGCCGAAGGTGATCGCGTCGGAGAACGGTGCCCGGCCCCGCGCACCCGGTCCCAGGATCAGGGTGTCGAACGCGATGTCGGGTCCATCCGCGCAACTGACCCGCCGGTTGGGGCCGTCCACCGCCGTCACGGCCCCGCGCACGAACTCTGCGCCGCACTCGGCGGCGACGTCAGGCAGCGAAAGGCGCGCTGCCGATCCGAAGCCAAACGGCTCCGCCACCGTCATCGGCCGATCGATGAACCATTCGTTCGGCGAGACGAGCGTCAGCTCGACGCGCGCGCCCGCCAGGGCTCGCAGCGCCAGAAGCGCCTCCAGCCCAGCGACGCCGCCGCCCACGATCACGACGCGACCTGAAATGGGATGTTTGGGTTCAGTCATTGTTCACTCACCAGGGGTTGTAGGCACCAGCATTGGCAGCGCGCATGGCCGTCACATAGCCGGCCCGTTCATGCTCGGCCGGGTCGGCGACGGCGGGCACGGCCAAAAGGCCGCGGACCTCATCGAGCGCTGCGAAGCCCTTGCGTCTCATCCAGACGGACAGACCATCGATGAGCTCGGCGGCGTAGCTCGGACCGTGGCGCAGCAAGGCGGACGTGGTCATCACGACATCCGCCCCCGCCAGCAGGTACCTGGCCAGGTCGGCTGCGACCTCGACGCCCGAGGTGGCGGCCAGCGATGCCCGCACCCTTCCTCGCAGCAGCGCGATCCACGTCTGCGCCACGCGCGCATCGGCGGGGCTCGAGAGATTTACCTTGGGCAGGACCACGAGCTCCTCGGGATCGATGTCCGGCTGCAGGAATCGGTTGAACAGCACGAGTGCGTCGGCCCCGGCTTCGTCCAGACGCAACGCCATCTCGCCCGGAGAGCTGAAGTAGGGACTTAGCTTGACCGCGACCGGCACGGTGACGGCTGCCTTCACGCGCTCGAGGACGTCGACGTGGCGCTGCTCGACCTCACGCCCAGAGACGGCCGGATCGCCCGCGATCCCGTAGATGTTCAGCTCGATGGCGGCCGCCCCGGCCTCCTGCATCGCGCAGGCGTAATCGATCCAGCCTTCGGGCGTGACGCCGTTGAGGCTCCCAATCACGGGCACATCGACGCGGGAGGCGGCGCGCTCGATCAAGTCCACGTAGGCGCGAGGGCCGCCATCCGTGTCAGCCACCGAAGGGAAGTAGCTGAGCGCCTCGGGGAAGCTCTCTGCGGGCTCCTCGACGATCCGGACGGCTTCGGCCGCCTGCTGGCGCAGCTGCTCCTCGAACAGCGAGAACAGGACGATCGCGCCGACGCCGCCGTCGGCCAGACGCCTGATGCCGTCGAGCGTGTACGACAGGGGCGAGGGGGAGGCAATGAGCGGGTTGCGCAGCGTCAGGCCCATGTATCTCGTCGTCAGGTCCATCAGCTACGCCTCCTCGGGTCGGACAGGAACTCGCTCGCGCCGCGGGTGGCCATCTCCTCGTACAGCCGCCAGCGCTGGTTGGCGACCTGCTGGGCGAGGCCGAGCAGGCGCTCGGCCTCCTGCGGTTGAGCCGCCTCCAGTGAGCGGAAGCGAAGCTCGCCGCGACGGTAGTCGGCCAGCGACATGCGCGGCCTGGGCGAGTCGAGCAGAAACGGATCCCCGCCGGCGTCGCGCACCGCCGGGTCGAAGCGAATCAGCGGCCAATGGCCGCTGGCCACGGCGCGGTACTGCTGGGTCAGGCCGTCGCGCATGTCGTAACCGTGGGCGATGCAATTGCTGTAGGCGATGATCAGCGAGGGACCGTCGTAGGCCTCCGCTTCGCGGATCGCGCGCAGAGTCTGCTGGGGATCGGCGCCGAAGGCGACGCGCGCCACGTAAACGTCGGCGTAGGCGATCGCCTGAAGGGCCAGGTCCTTGGTGGGGACGGTCTTGCCGGCGGCCGAGAACTTCGCCACCGCGCCTAGCGGCGTTGCCTTGGACATCTGCCCGCCTGTGTTCGAGTAGACCTCGGTGTCCATCACCAGCACGTTTACGTTCTTGCCGCTGGCCAGCACGTGATCGAGGCCGCCGGCGCCGATGTCGTAGGCCCAGCCGTCACCACCGACGATCCACACGCTGCGCCGAATCAGGTGATCGAGCACGCTGCGCAGGTCCGCCACCAAGGCGCCGCCGTCAGGCGCCGCCGACAAATCTCCCAGTTCCTCGCCGCCACCGTCGAGGCCATCAAGGCGCCGCTGGAGCTCCGCGATCCGCGCGCGCTGCGCGCGCAGCTCGGACTCGCGCACCTGCGGCGCGGTCAGGATCTCGTCCACCAGCTCGGCCCCGAGAACATCGCGTAACTCGGAGAGGCGGCGGCGGGCCAGTTCCGTGTGGCGGTCGGCGGCGAGCCGCAGCCCCAGCCCGAACTCCGCGTTGTCCTCGAACAGCGAGTTCGACCACGCCGGACCGTGGCCGTCCGCGTTCACGGTCCACGGGGTAGTCGGCTGACTGCCGCCGTAGATCGACGAGCAGCCGGTCGCATTGGCGACGGTCAGGCGATCCCCGAACAGCTGCGAGAGCAGCTTCAGGTACGGCGTCTCGCCGCACCCGGCGCACGCGCCGGAGAACTCGAACAGCGGCTCGAGGAACTGGGTCCCCCTGACGGTGCCGAAGTCGACGCGCGTGCGGTCGTTGGCCGGCAGCCGCTCGAAGAAGGCGATGTTCGCGCGCTCGTTCTCGAGCAGCGGCTCGCGGTCGTCGAGGTTGATCGCCCTACGGCCCGGCTCCTGGGGCGCCGAGACCGGACACGCCTCCACGCACAGCCCGCAGCCGGTGCAGTCCTCGACGTACACCTGAAGCGTGTACCGAGCATCCGGGAGCCCGGCCCCGTTCAGCTCGGCCGAGCGGAAACCGTCCGGCGCGCGCTCGAGCTCGCGCGGATCGTAGTAGCGCGACCGGATCACGCTGTGCGGGCACACGAAGCTGCAGTTGCCGCACTGGATGCAGAGCTCCGAGTCCCACACCGCGACGACATCCGAGATGTTGCGCTTCTCGTACTTGGTCGTACCGCTCGGATAGGTGCCGTCGACTGGCAGCGCGCTCACGGGCAGCTCGTCGCCGTGGCCGGCCATCATCGCCGCGGTCACGGTCCGCACGAACCCAGGTGCGTCGGGCGACACGAGCTCGCGGGGCTCGAGCTGCGAGGAGATCCGGTCGGCTACCTCGACCTGGTGAAGGGCCGCGAGCGAGCGATCGACCGCCTCGATGTTGCGGCTCACGACCTCCTCGCCGCGCTTGCCGTAGGTCTTCCGGATCGAATCCTTGATCGCCTCGATCGCCCGCTCGCGCTCGAGCACGCCCGAGATCGCGAAGAAACACGTCTGCAGCACCGTGTTGGTACGCCCGGCCAGACCCGCCTCGCGCGCGATCCTCCCCGCGTCGATCGCGTAGAGCTTGATCTGCTTGGCGAGGATCCCCTCCTGGACCCGGCGAGAGAGCAGGTCCCACACCCGATCTGGCGGGTGGGGGCAGTTGAGCAGCAGCGTCGCGCCCTGGGCGGCGCGCTGGAGCACCTCGTCCTGCTCGATCAGCCGGAACTGGTGGCAGCCGACGAAGCTGGCCGCGGACACGAGGTAGGGGGCGCGGATCGGTGCCGGCCCGAAGCGCAGGTGTGACACGGTCTGCGAGCCCGACTTCTTGGAGTCATAGACGAAGTAGCCCTGCGCGTGCAGGTTCGCCGCGTCGCCCAGGATCTTGATCGTGTTCTTGTTTGCGCCGACGGTGCCGTCCGAGCCCAGGCCGAAGAACGCGGCGCGCACGGTCTCCGCTGGCTCGATGTCGAACGACGGGTCGTAAGTCAGGCTCGTGCCGGACACGTCGTCGTTGATCCCGACCGTGAATCGGCGCCTGGGCTGCTTGCGCGCGAGCTCCTCGAAGATCGCGGCGACCATGCCGGGGGTGAACTCCTTGGAGGACAGGCCGTAGCGGCCGCCGATGACCGTCGGCAACAACTCGCGCTCACCGGCGCCGTGAGCCTCGGTCAGCGCCGCCAGCACGTCCAAGAACAGCGGCTCGCCGAGCGAGCCGGGCTCCTTGGTGCGGTCGAGCACGGCGACCCACCGCACGCTCTGCGGGAGGGCCGCCGCCAACTCGCGCGCCGGGAAGGGCCGGTAGAGCCGGATCTGCGCGACCCCGACCCGCTCGCCCCGTGCCTCGAGGAAGGCGACCGTCTCGCGCGCGGTCTCCCCACCCGATCCCATCACCACCAGCACCCGCTCGGCTTCCGGATGGCCGCTGTATTCAACGAGCTGATAGGCACGGCCGGTCCGTTCGGCGAGCCGGTCCATCGCGCGTTGAACAACCTCGGGGACGCGCGCATAGAACGGATTCACCGTCTCGCGCGCCTGGAAGTAGATGTCCGGGTTCTGCGCGGTGCCCCGGATGAACGGCCGCTCTGGCGACAGCGCCCGCGCACGGTGCGCCCGGACCAGCTCGTCGGATATCAGTGCGCGGACGTCCTCATCGTCGAGCGCGTCGATCGTCTGGAGCTCATGGGAGGTACGAAAGCCGTCGAAGAAGTGAACGAACGGGACGCGCGTCTCGAGCGTCGCGGCGTGTGCCACGAGCGCGAGGTCGTGCGCCTCCTGGACCGAAGCCGAGCTCAGCAGCGCGAAGCCGGTCTGCCGGACCGCCATCACGTCGGAGTGGTCGCCGAAGATCGACAGCGCCTGCGCCGCCAGCGAGCGCGCGGCGACGTGCAGCACGGCCGAGGTCAGCTCGCCCGCGATCTTGTACATGTTGGGGATCATCAGCAGCAGCCCCTGCGATGCGGTGAACGTGGTTCCGAGCGCGCCTCCCTGGAGCGCGCCGTGCAACGCCCCCGCGGCCCCGCCCTCGCTCTGCATTTCGACCACGGCGGGGACCGTCCCCCACAAGTTCGTGCGCCCCTTGCTCGACCACTCGTCGGCAAGCTCGGCCATCGGTGAGGAAGGCGTGATCGGGAAGATGCAGCACACCTCGCTGCAGCGGAAGGCGACCGAAGCCGCCGCTTCGTTGCCGTCGACGGTGACGCGCATCAGCCCGGCCCTCCGGCGGGATCGGCCGGGGCCACGAACGCGTTCGCTGGATCCGGTCCACGCTCGGCCACCATCTCGATCGAATGCACCGGGCACTGCTCGAAGCACGCCCGGCAGCCCGTGCAGTGGTCGTAGTCAAAGCGGTAGCGGAGCCCCTCTCCGAGCTTTATGACCGCGTCCTCCGGACACGCGCCGAGGCACCCGTCGCATTCGATGCAGTTCCCGCACGACAGGCAGCGGCGAGCCTCGAACACAGCCTCCTCCGGCGAGAGGCCGGCGACCACCTCTTCGAAGCCGCCCAGTCTCGCTTCGAGCCCGAGCTCGCGCTGTTGGCGACGGGGATGGTCGCCGAAGTACCACAGGTTCAGCAGGTCGAACTCCGCCTGCGGATGCTTGGCCGGTCGCCGGTAGCGCGAGCCGCGCAGCCAGGCATCGATCTCGCGGGCAGCGCGCTTGCCATGCCCAACGCCGACGGTCACGGTGCGCTCCGAGGGGACCATATCGCCACCGGCGAACACGCCGGGACAGCCGGTCATGAGTGAGCTGGAGACGCGGACTGTCCCGTCGCGCTCGAACTCCACGCCCGGCATGGAGCGCAGGAACCCGGTGTCGGTGTCCTGTCCCAGAGCCAGGATCACCGTGTCCGCCGCCAGGGTGTCGAAGCGGCCGGTTGGCTGCGGGTAGCCGGTCTCGTCCAGCTCCATCTCCTCGACCTGCAGCTCGGAACCCTCCATCGCCTTGATCGTTCGCAGCCAGTTGATCCGTACGCCCTCCCGCTCGGCGTCCTCGGCCTCCTCCTCGTGGGCAGGCATCTGCGCCCGCGTGCGCCGGTACACGATCAGCGCCTCCTCCGCGCCCATCCGCTTTGCGACTCGGGCCGCGTCCATCGCGGTGTTGCCGCCGCCGTAGACCGCGACGCGGCGGCCGATCACCGGCCGCTCGCCGGCGGCCACCCCGTGCAGGAACGCGAGCGCGTCGATGATGTGGCCTGCGTCGGCGGCGGGAATGTCGACGCGCTTGGACAGGTGCGCGCCGACCGCCACGAAGACCGCGTCGAAGCCGCCGTCGCGGCGCTCCGCCTCGAGATTCTCGACCCGGTGGTTGATCGTGATGCGCACCCCGAGCGCCACGAGCCGGTCGATCTCGGCGCCCATCACCGAGCGCGGTAACCGGTAGGCCGGGATCCCGTAGCGCATCATCCCGCCCGGCTCGGGGCCGGCATCGCGGATCTCGACCTCGTGTCCGAGACGCGCCAGATGGCAGGCCGCCGACAGCCCGCTCGGTCCTGCCCCGATCACCAGCACCCGTTTACCGCTGCTCTGGTTTGGGGGCTCGAACTGCCATCCCCGCTCCAGCGCCAGATCGCCGAGGAACCGTTCGACTGCGTGAATGGAGAGCGCGCTGTCGAGCTCGGCGCGGTTGCAGACGCTCTCGCACGGGTGGTAGCAGACACGTCCGTGGATGGCGGGAAACGGATTGTCAGTGGTCAGCAAACGCCAGGCCTCCTCGTGCCGGCCGTCCTTGACCTCCGCCATCCACCCCTGGATGTTCTCGCCCGCCGGACAGCCGGCGTTGCAAGGAGGCAGCAGATCGACGTACACGGGCCGCTGATCGCGTACCGGTCCCGTCCGCGAGCGTCCGTGGAGAAGGTCCGGGAGCGGCGTGAGGTCGGTGGCGGAGCGAGCGGTGCTCATCGCGGAGCTGCAATCGCGGCCTGGGCGGCTGCCACCCGAGCGATCGGGAGGCGGAAGGGCGAGCAGCTCACGTAATCGAGTCCGGAGTCGTGGAAGAAGCGAATCGACTCGGGATCCCCGCCGTGCTCGCCGCACACGCCGAGTTCCAGATCTGGACGACCACGGCGCCCCCTCTCCACGGCGACACGCACCAGTTCGCCCACGCCTTCCCTGTCGATGGTTGCGAACGGCGAGCCGTCGACGATTTTCTCTTCGACATAGCGAGGGATGATCCGTCCCTCGATGTCGTCGCGGGAGAAGCCGAGTCCGCATTGGGTGAGATCGTTCGTTCCAAACGAGAAGAAGTCGGCGTGACGGGCAATCTGATCGGCGATGAAGCAGGCGCGCGGAAGCTCGATCATCGTGCCGACGCCGAAGTCGGTCCCCAGGTTGAGTCCCTCCTCCTCGGCCACCGAGACCACGCGCGCCTTGACCAGCTCGAGCTCCCGTTCGTAGGCGACCAAGGGGATCATGATCTCGACGTGCGGCCCGCGCCCGGTCCGTTCGCGCACCCCGACCGCGGCTCGCGCTATCGCACGCACCTGCATCTCGTAGACCTCCGGCTCCATCACGCCGAGCCGCACCCCGCGGGTTCCGAGCATCGGGTTGGTCTCCTCGAGCGACCTGACCCGGTCGAACTCAGACTCGAGAAACTGCAACCGGGGGCTGCGGTCGATCCGTGCGCGCACGATCTCCGCATTGAGCTCGAAGCGGTCGGGTAGAAACTCATGCAGTGGCGGGTCGAGCAGGCGGATCGTCACCGGCCATCCCGCCATGGCCTCGAACAGACCCTCGAAGTCGGCCTGCTGGAGCGGCAGCAGCTCATCGAGCGCCGACAGCCGGCCGGCCTTGTCCTCGGCCATGATCATCGCCCGCATCTTGGGCTGGCGGTCAGCCGCCATGAACATATGCTCGGTCCGGCACAGCCCGATCCCCTCGGCGCCGAAGCGGTGTGCGCGGGCGGCGTCCTCGGGCGTGTCGGCGTTGGCCCGCACGCCGATCTGGCGGAGCTCATCGGCCCAGCGCAGGATCGTCTCGAACCGGGCGTCGATGTGCGCCTCGACGAGCGGAACGTCATCGGTGGTGATCACGCCGTTGGTGCCGTCGATGGCGATGAAGTCTCCCGCGTGCAGGACGAGATCGCCGATCCGCACCTCGCCGAGCTTGAGATTGATGTCGAGCGTGGCGGCACCGGTCACGGCGGGACGACCCATGCCTCGCGCGACCAGCGCCGCGTGCGAGGCCTTGCCGCCCTCGGAGGTCAGGATGCCGACGGCCGCGTTGAACCCGGCGACGTCGTCGGCCTCGGTGAACGGCCGCACCAGGACCACCGCCTTCCCTTCACCCGCCTGCTCGACGGCCTCCGGCGCGGTGAAGACGATCGTGCCCTTCGCGGCTCCCGGCGAGGCGGCGACGCCGCGGGCGAGCACGGTGTAGCGGGCGGTGGTGTCGAACGAGGGGTGCAGCAGCGCGTCGAGCGAGCCCGCATCGATCGTGGCCACCGCCTCGGCCTTGGTCAGCAGGCGCTCCTCGAACGCGTCTACGGCGAACCGGACCGCGGCCTGGGCGGGGCGTTTCGCGCTGCGGGTTTGCAGCATGAACAACCGCCCCTCCTCGACCGTGAACTCCGTGTCCTGCATGTCCTTGTAATGCGCCTCGAGCGTCCGCAGGATCTCGGTCAGCCGATCGGCGACCTCGGGCATCCAGTCGCGGAGCTCGGACAGGTCGCGCGGCGTGCGCACGCCCGAAACGACATCCTCACCCTGTGCGTTGGGAAGGAAGTCGCCCGAGGGAATCTGGGCACCGGTCACCTCGTCGCGGCTGAACGCGACCCCGGAGCACGAGCTCTCGCCCTTGTTGCCGTACACCATCTGCTGGACGTTTACGGCCGTCCCCCAGTCGTCGGGCAAACGGTTGATGCGCCGGTACTGGACGGCCCGCTGTCCCATCCACGAGTCGAACACCGCGCGGATCGCTTCGGTCAGCTGCTGTTGGGGGTCGGTGGGGAAGTCGAAGAACGACCGGAAGCGCTCGGTCAGCTCCCGCAGCGCCGCGGCGTCGAGCTCGGTGTCGAGCGTCACGCCTCGGTCGCGCTTGACCTGGGCGATCTCGTCCTCGAATCGCTCGCCCGGGACACCGCGCACGACGTTCCCGAACATCTGCACGAGGCGCCGGAAGCAGTCGGCGGCAAATCGCTCATCCCCGGTGCGGGCGGCCAGCCCAGCGGCCGACTCGTCGTTCAGCCCGAGGTTGAGCACCGTGTCCATCATTCCCGGCATCGACACGCGCGCCCCCGAACGAACCGAGACCAGCAGTGGGTCCCCGGGGTCCCCGAGGCGCTTGCCGGCCACCGTCTCCAGGCGGGCGAGGGCCGATTCCACCTGCTCTGCGAGTCCCGCCGGCCACGCGCCGGCGCCCCGCATGTAGGCCACACACGCCTCGGTGGTGATCGTAAAGCCCCCCGGGACCATCTCAGCGCCGAGCACCCGGGTCATCTCGGCGACCCCGGCGCCCTTGCCGCCGAGCAGATCACGCATCTCACGCGAGCCCTCAGCGAAGTCGTACACCCACTTGTGGGACTTGGCCGCCGGCCGTTTCGCCCTGCTTGTCGTCACGTGCGTGGTCATGTCTGGTCGTCTCCGGGATCGCGCAACATTCGGGATCGACCCTACGGATCGCCGTGCAACCGGCCATCGCGGATAGCTGCGCCTTGCTGTAAGTAGTTCTCCGCACCGCTCTCCCCGGTGCCCCGACCCCGTAGTCTCATGCAACGCGTCGACGCGCTTGTGCGGATGCCGGCGCCGTGACCTCCGTCTACGGTCGCCCTACAAACCTGTCGGGCTGACGATGGAGGTAACGATGAAACTCCTAATCTGGGTTCTCGCCTTTGCCCTGGCGCTGCCGGCGCTGCTCGTTGCCATCGCCTTGGGGCCCGTAGTCGTCGGGGTCCTGTGCGCCGTCGGGTGCGGATTGCTCGTGTTCGCGATCGGCAGCCTGATACTCGGCCTCTTGACCGGCGTCGAGCGTGCGGGTTCACGCCTCGCCCGGCACCGGTAAACCACCGCTTATTACGGGTGAGGTTGCGGCGTATCCCTGATGGCGGACTAACGACCCGGGCCTATTTTGGGCTTTTTACCCAAAGCTTGGTGAGTTAGGAGGGCGTGGTTATGAGAGCGCTTGTCTACCACGGTCCAGGGGAGCGGGGCTGGGACAGGGTCGAAGATCCGACCATCCTCGAGCCGACAGACATCCTCGTCCGGATCGACACCACCACCATCTGCGGCACCGACCTGCACATCCTCAAGGGTGACGTTCCGGAGACCACTCCGGGAACGATCCTTGGCCACGAGGCGGTGGGGACAGTGCAGGAGATCGGACCCGGGGTGACCACGATGGCTCCCGGTGACCGGGTGCTGATCTCGTGCGTCAGCTCGTGCGGACGGTGCCGGTTTTGCAAGGAAGGTCGCTACGGGCAGTGCCTTGGCGGTGGCGGCTGGATCTTCGGCCATCTGATCAACGGCCTGCAGGCCGAGTACGCGCGGGTGCCGTTCGCCGACAACTCGGTGTACAAGATCCCCGACGGGCTCACGGACGAGCAGGTGCTGTTCCTGTCGGACATCCTGCCCACCGCCTACGAGGTGGGCGTGCTGAACGGGATGGTCTCGCCCGGTGACGTCGTCGCGATCGTCGGCGCCGGTCCGATCGGACTGGCGGCGATCCTCACGGCCAAGCTGTACACGCCCGGCCGGATCGTGGCCATCGATCTGGCGGAGAGCCGGCTGGAGGGCGCTCGCCGGTTCGGTGCCGACACGACGATCAACAACGGGCTTGAAGACGCGGTCGAACGGATCATGGAGCTCACCGATGGTCTCGGCGCGGATGTCGCGTTCGAGGCGGTCGGGGTTCCACCGACGTTCGAGCTCGCCGCCGATCTCATCCGGCCGGGCGGACGCCTGGCCAACATCGGGGTCCACGGCAAGCCCGCAACCCTGCATCTCGAGAAGCTCTGGATTCGCGACGTGACGGTCACCACCGGTTTGGTGGATACGTTCACCATCCCGCGCCTGCTGCGGTTGATCGCCAGCGGCCGGCTGGATCCGTCGATGTTCGCGACCCACCGCTTCGCCTTGGGCGACACGATGAACGCGTATGACACGTTCGCTGACGCCGCCAACACCGGCGCGCTCAAGGTCGTGCTCAGTACTTCACAGCACGCGAGCGGCCAGGCCGAAAGAGCGGCCGAGCCTGCACTCGCGTGAGCGTGTTGCGTGGGTAATGGCTAGACGGCGGCTGTCACAGGCTTTTGTGGCAGCCGCCGCGGCCGGCGGCGTGGACTGGTGGCGCCGACGCCGGCGCTCATCGCGAGCGTCACCGCCGGAGCCGCCGCCACCACCGCCCCTGACGACCCAGTCCAGCCCCGGGCAGATCGCGGACCTCCAACAGGCCTACGGTGCAGATATGGCGCCGCCGGGCGCCGACGCGACGGACGGCCAAGGCGCCGCCGAAGGCGCCGCCGGGAAGTCCGACTAAGGCGCCGCTGAACGCGCCGCCGACGAGTCTCACGACATGCTCGACGACAGCTTTCAGACAATGGGCACGGTGGCGCGGGTCGTGCGCGACGCCGACGGCGGAGTCGACGTCGCCTCGGAGTTCGCCGAGATCGAGCGCCGGCTGTCCCGCTTCGATGCGAACAGCGACCTCTCGCGCCTGAACGCGGACCCGCGTCCGTGTGTCCCCGCGGCGCCGCTTTTGAGGGCTGCGGTGGCCGCCGCGCTGCGGACCGCGATCCTGACCGCCGGTCTGGTAGACCCGACGCTCCTGTGCGCCCTCCGGCGCGCCGGGTACCACCGCTCTCGGGCCCACCTCGCGCCCGGATCGCTGCAGCGAGCGCTCCGGGCGGCGCCACCACGCCGGCCGGCCGGCCCCGAACCAGCCGCTCGGTGGCGGCACGTGAACGTCGACGACGGCGCGGGCGTGATCCGCCGCCCGCCCGGCGTGGAGCTTGACCTGGCCGGCTCAGTCAAAGGGTGGGCAGCCGATCGCCTCG
>Ga0335073_10006338_pt1 | contig 16607 bp, 12 predicted proteins | sample Lox_Sample_22_FD_207093 | JGI IMG/M metagenome (GOLD analysis project Ga0335073, IMG submission 207093) | Soil microbial communities from Loxahatchee National Wildlife Refuge, Florida, United States - Lox_Sample_2.2 | ecosystem: Environmental > Terrestrial > Soil > Wetlands | place: USA... | reverse complement strand
GGTGCTGAGGCAAGCTGTGCGGCAATACCTTAAGGTTTGACGTTGATATATGCAACCGATGGAGTCCAGCTCACCGCGTTAGCGGAGCTCTCGCCGTTTGGCCGCACTTCAAATCGGATCATCTCGCCGGGCACAACCTCAACCTCTTCGACGTTGGTGGCGTAGCCCACCTGATCGGCGGCGGCGACTTGCTGACGTCCTGAAGGCGCAGGCCAAAGCTGGGTCACGTTCTTGCCCGATACCAGGTTGATGACGGCGTTGACACTACCTCCGGCCCGGCTGTCGGAAGCCAGCACGCGCCCGCGGATTTTGACGATTCCCCGATACGGCGCGACCCACACGCGGGCAACGCCGCCCCCGGAACACGAGCCATTCTTGCAGCTAGCCGGCGCCATGTTGAACGCGCTGATGTACTGTTTCGGACTAACTTCCCAGGCCCCGTTGAAATCGGTCGAAGAGAAGTCCGGCATATTGGTCCAGTTGGACTCTGCCGGTTCGTACATGTAGCGCCACTGATTCTTGCCCTGCATGGGCGAGAATTCTTCGGCAGCGTAATCGGCGAGTCTCACCACGGGAGAGTTGTTCAGATTCGCCACGGAGGCGATGCTTCGGCCCTCGAAGAACTTGCCGCGCGAATCGAAATAGATGTTGTTGCGCACCGTTCCCTGCGGTATGGCATATCCATGGCCCCGGTTCTCCTCCCATATCGACGAAGCCCCCGGATCGTGCGAACCCGCATTCTGAGCAAAGGTATTGCTGTCTAGATCGATCGCCGTGGTGTGGTCGCCGAGGTGAATGTTGAGGATCTCCATTCCTGCACCGGCATTCGCAGCAAACAGATTGCCCTCGAGCTTCACATGATCTTCAGACCACTCAAAGTCGATCCCGGTCTCATCGGAACTGCCGGAAGATGGAACCCCGAAGATAATGTTGTTCACCAGACTCACGTAACTCACACGGCCCAGAATCACAGCTGACGTACCGGTCTCAGTGTGGCACCCAGCCTCTTCGTACAATAAGGAGTTCATCACCGTCAGATTGGTCATCCCGATCAGGCGCAGACCGTCGCTGCATCCCAATCCGGCTTCCTGGTAGATCTTTGCCGCATGACCGTTGTCGTTGGAAAGGAACAACCTGTTCAGGACGACATCCTGAAACGCATTGTGCCCGTCCTGTTTGTCAATGGTGTCGTTCTCCGCGTCGAACGCGACGCTGTCGACGTTGCCTGTTCCGCGCACATCGCTCACGGTAACGCCTTTCAGCACGTATTGCGTGCTGCTATAGCTCAGGTATGACGCCACGTTGAAGAGGATGCCAGCGGAAACATTGATGTTCAGGCTGGAGGCGAAGGGATCGAGATCGTGATGCCGGACCGGATACTCCGTGGAATGGCCCGCCCAGATGCCCTTGTTGTCGTGAACGTAGATATTTCGGATGGAGACGTCGGAGTTGAAAAGCTCGGTGTAATGCAGAAGGATTCCGACGCTGGCCCGGCCGACCTCGAGATTGCTGATGCTCCAGTGACTGGCATCGGTCAGCAGGACGCAGATGTCGCCGATCGCTTGCGTGCGCAGGATCTTGGGATCTGGACCGTTTCCATATGCACCCAACGTGATGGGTGCGTCAGAAGTGCCGTGGCCGCCAAGTGTCAACTGCTGGTTCCAGGAGCTGCCTCGCGCCAGCAGAATCTGGTCGCCAGGAAGAAACGTTCTGATGCTGTTGGCTGGTCCGAACGTGCACCAGGGCTGCCGGATGCTATGCGAACCGCCGTCGCTGCAGTTCGATCCCGGCGCGTTGTCGATGTAGTACGCAGTCCCGGCCGCTCGCGCCTGCGTGCTGATTCCCGCGAGGGTGACGATGGCCAACCAGAAGAGTGTTAAGCGCGTGCATCCCACGCCGAATCGGGCCGTCCTCACATGCGCATCAACAAGCGGTGCGCCTCGCAGTGGGCGGGATTCTTGGGATACGGTAACGGGCAGACCGGGCGGACACACAGGTCTTGAAGGCAACCAAGACAAAAACACAAATCCCCTGTCGCTAAAGCGTCAAAATGAAACCGAGCCAATTCAGGGTTGCACGACTCAAGGTCGAAACAACGCCCATTCGTTCTAGCTGTTGGCGGATTGACTAAAGTGTACACCTGAATTCCGGGGTTTTTGCAACCCGAATCGCTCAAAAAAACCAACCGGTCGGGTCCCCTGCCAGTTAGAAATGGCTTGCAAACAGGTGCATAAACGGGGAAAATCCGAGGATTGCTCGCCCCGCAGCCCGGTAACCCTGCCAAACTGGACCGCGCGGCCATCGACCTGAATTCCGAGACACCGCAAAGGAAGGCTGGATGTCGAATGGGAATGGCCAAATCTGGGGCGGTGCGACCTTCACCATTGAGCGCAGGCTCGGCGAGACGCCTGGCACGGTGATCTTCCGGTTTGCGGGTCCGTTTACGGGACAAGACATATATGCTGCCATGTCTCCGGCAACCATGCGTACCATCTTCGAAACCGATCCCACACCGGATCACCACGCCAAACTCAACATCCTCGATCTGACTGAGGTCCCCTTTATGGACTCCTGCGGGCTGGGCCTGATCGTCAGCCATTTGGTTCGCTGCCAGAGCATTGGTGTGCGGCTTGTCGCCGCCGGTGTTTCTCCGCGAGTCATGCAACTGCTGAAAACCACCCGTCTTGACAGGCTGATTCCGATCGCGGCAACGGTTTCGGAGGCCACGACGCCCTCTCTTGCAAAACCAACGTAATCAGAGCCATGGCCCGCTCTAAATTCGCGGGGGCCGGTCGACTTAGGACCTATCTCTCTCAAACAGAAGTGTCATTTCGAGGTGATTGCCTAACTGTTATAACTAAATGAAACACCAGCAAGAAACTGGATTTTCCATTGCTTCGGTTGGACGGAAGCATTTTTAGCCATGCGTTTTGAACTCAGATCGCTCGCATCGGAAGTCTCGAGGCAGGACATTTTGCACACGGCATTCCTGATTGAGCAGGTATGCCTGGTTGTGGTTCTGCAGATTGCTGTGATCAACCTGTTCTCGCAGGTCGTCAAACCTCTCGACCTTCTGCTGCCGTCCTGGCTTCTGCACATGAGCTTGATGTCGGGTGCGGCGGCACTTGCGGCCACTCTCGCGCTCTACTGCAGCGAATCCAGTCGTCCCCGGGCAACACGGATTTGGGGCAAGTTCTTCGCAGTGCTAACCGCAACGCTCGGCGCCATGACCCTGGTCGCATTTTCAGGGCAGAAGCTCTCCTGGTTCCATTTCTCAAATCCGGCCTTGGCGACTCGGGGCGCTTTACCCGCCTACTCGCTCGCGTTTCTCATGGTGGGTATCGTCATCCTCTTCATCCGCTCCCATGGCGGAATCCTGGGGATTTCAATCGATGTGGTTGTTTCCTGCCTTGCGTTTCTCGTCCTCCTGCTGGTTTCGGAACTCGGCTTTGGCGCGGCTGGGGTGGAGCAAGCATCGACGACCGGTCTGGCTTCGACCCCAACACTTGGCTGTCTTGCATTCCTGGTGGTGGCGGTTGTGATTCGCCGCGCCGATCATGGATTGTTTTCGATGTTCCTTGGCAGTGGTATCGGCGGGCGAATTGCGCGCATGCTGACGCCGATTCTCATCATTCTTCCGTTTTTTCGCGAACTTCTGAGAGCGCGCGTGATCGGTGCGCAAATCGTCCCCCTGGCGAATTCGACTGCGCTGCTCGCATCCCTCGCAACCGCAGTCTCTTTTGCTCTGCTGGTTTTACTCACTCGGGTCATCAATCGAATGCAACGCGATATCCAGGATCTGACCCTGCGCGACGAGCTGACCGGTCTCTACAATTTCAGGGGCTTTAACCTGTTTGCCGAACAGGCATTTCGCCTGGCTCGCCGCGCACGGGTTCCCTTCGGGGTCCTGTTCATCGATATGGACAATCTGAAATCCATCAACGATGAACTGGGGCACAACGCCGGGTCGGCCTGCATCGCCGAAACAGCGAAGCTGCTGAATGAGACGTTTCGCGAAACCGACGTCATTGGAAGACTCGGCGGAGATGAGTTTGTGGTTGCGGGCCAATTCGAAGACAAAGAGATCGAATCGATGATTGCACGCCTGCGGTCAGAGGCTGCCCTGAGGAAAGGCTCTGCGAATTGCCCTTCTCTCAGTTTCAGCATGGGTTTCGCGGCAACGGAACTCGCTCCCGGGGAATCACTCAAGAGCGTCGTAACGCGCGCTGACCAGGCAATGTATCGCGAGAAGCGCGAAAAGAAGCGATTGGTCTTGGCCTGACCGATTTCTCAGTTCGCAGTCGGCTGCTCCTCGATGTGATCGATAACTAGAAGGGCATCGGCCGTTTCTCCCTCTCCAGCCGAACTCCCAGCTCATTCTTGAAGGCATCGAAACCGCGCCGCTGGGATCGGCAGCCAAGGCAGGCGGCAAGATTGGCGCCATCGATACATGGGCGCAACACATGCGTAGCCGCGTGCACGCTGGCAATTCCGAAGGAATGCGAAGCAGGATCGACGGCGGCCGATGATTGTGCAGAGACAAGTGACGACGCCAGAAGCAACGCACTCCCGGTGAATGCCGCGGCGAAGAATCGTGAACACCGTGGCCTCTAGAAGCGACCGAGAGAGCCGAGACCGGAAAGAGACCAGTCTAAGCCGCAAATGTGGCTGCAAATGAAAGTGTGAGGAACCTGCTCCGTTCGCAGCGGCGCAGCGTTTATCCTTAAAGGGAATCGCAACCTTTTATTCCGAAGGAACACCATGGCGGAGATAGCCGTTGAAGCTGCACAAGTTCCGGCGCAGTTGCCCGATTTGCACGTCGCAGTGCTTGGGGCGGGCAAGATGGGCGGAATCCTGCTGCAGGCATTTCTGAAGCAGAACCTGTTTGCCGCGGACCAGATTCATGCCACCGTGGCCCACGCCGAGAAGGCCGTGGCTCGCGCCGCGCAGTGGGGAGTAGACGTTAGCACCGATAACCTGGCAGCGGCCCGGCAGGCCGACCTGATCCTGCTCGGTGTCAAGCCGTTCCAGGTGCCTGACCTGGTTGCGGAAATCAGGCCGGCGCTGACAACTGAGAAGACCATCGTCTCGTTCGCGGCGTCGGTGAAGACACGAGCCATCGAAGATGCTGCAGGGATGGAGATAGGAGTCATTCGCGCGATGCCCAACACTCCGTCGGCTCTCGGCGCCGGTGTGGCAGGGCTCTGCCGCGGACGCTTCGTCAAGCCCGAGCAGATGGAACTGGCGCAGCGGATCTTTGAGACTGTCGGCCGCTCCGTCATCGTGGATGAGAAGCACATGGATGCGGTGACGGGGCTTTCCGCTTCGGGGCCGGCGTACATCTACATCATCATCGAGGCGCTGGCCGAGGCTGGCGTCAAGGTGGGCCTGCCGCGAGATATCGCAACACAACTGGCGGCACAGACCGTATACGGCGCAGGCAAGATGGTGCTCGAAACCGGCTATCATCCCGCATTGCTGAAGGATGAAGTGACGACGCCGGCAGGATGCACGGTCGATGGCATTCTTGAACTCGAAGAAGGCGGGCTCCGCGTTACGCTGATCAAAGCCGTGATGCGGGCAACGCAACGGGCCAAGGAACTAGCCGCAGGATAGGACGGCAATGCGCAAGGCAGGAACATGGATGCTGAGCATCTCAATCGGACTGCTCTTTCTGTCCGCCTGCTACTTCTTTTACGTGGTTCCTCATTGGGGCGGCTTTCTTGGTCTTGCTTTTTGCATTGATGCGTCCCTGCTTTCGGCCTTCGTTGGGCTTCTCGGCGCTGTCCTCTGGGTAATTGGCTGGATTGTTGATAGGTTTGCCAGAGAAGACCCTGTAGAATAGCGCCCTGCGAAGGACAACCTCCCATGTCGGCCACCGGCACCATATCCTTGACGAGGTCAAGGATGGGAAGCAATAAACTCAACTCACGGTGAATGAGTAACGGCGAAGGACCTGTCTTGCAAGACAAATCGATCGAGATTCAAGATCATTCGCCCCGATCGCACGCTCGCGTGTCCCACCAACGCCCATCCTGGTTGCCGTCGTATATCCCTGAACTTCAGGGACTGCGCGGCATTGCAGTTCTTGCAGTAGTTGCGTACCACTGCCATCCGCGCTTCGAGCACACGTGGTTTTACAAGGCATCCCTCTGGGGATGGGCTGGAGTCAACCTCTTCTTTGTTCTCTCCGGTTTTCTGATCACGTCGATACTGCTCGAGTCCCGCAACGGCCCGCACTATTTCCGCAATTTCTATGCACGCCGTGCCCTGCGCATCTGGCCGGTTTATTTGCTTGTCCTAGCCGTCTGCTATCTGAAAGCAGACTGGTTTGTCGGCACATCTGTATGGGCCGCGATCACCACTGCTCCGTGGTGGGCATACCTGCTGTTTCTTCAAAACCTGTTTCATCTCTCTCTGCCAGCTTCGCTGGGACCCACGTGGTCGCTGGCGATCGAAGAGCAGTATTACTTTCTGTGGGCTCCCGTGGTGCGTGTGCTGCGTGCGCCGTGGCTGCTGGCATGCGCGCTCCTAAGCTGCCTTATCGCAGCGCCGCTGTTCCGGATGAGCCACTTCGCGTGGATCACTCCGACGCACACTCTGACTCACATTGACGGCATCGCCATGGGCAGCCTGCTCTCGCTCGGGCTGTATACGTTGCAGATCAGCCGCCGCATCTGGCTTGCGATCGGAGTTAGCGCAATGCCCGTGGGGTTCCTTTGCGCAGCCACGATCGCCGGAGGCACGGCGTTTCTCGACACCGCACTGACCACGCTCTTCGGTGGGGCCGTCCTGGCGTCGATTGCATCGACCGGCGCACCCAATCCTCTCAACGGCGTCCTCAGGCGTGGTCCGCTGGCATTCTACGGGCGCATCAGCTATGGCCTCTACATGACGCATATCATGGTCTTCGTCTACTTCGGCTGGTTCGATGCCCGAATGGACCCTTACGGCATGATCGGCAGCATGGCAGTCGTTGGCTTCAGGCTGGCTGCCACCACACTCGTTGCCACGATTCTCTGGTACGGATTTGAGTCGAGAATTCTGCGACTCAAGCGCTACTTCGAGGACTCTTCCCGACGAAAGCCTTCCGGGCAAAGTTTCTCGCTCTAGATGCGGGATTTCCAGCGATTTTCGACCGAATCTCGCCCGCTGACGCAGCATCTCATTCCCATGTGACTTTAATCACCACGGCTTTAACATTCGGCTGCTAGGCTGAAGGCTCAATAGGAATCTTCCCTTTCGAGGTGTCCCCCATGACCATTGCGACCAGCGCGACGACCGAAACCCGCCGGGCCGAAAACGCGATCGAAGGCCCCCTCAGCCCCGAACTCCTGAAAAAGATGAACGCCTACTGGCGCGCCGCCAACTACCTTTCTGTCGGGCAGATCTACCTGAAAGATAATCCCCTGCTCGAGCGACCGCTCACCCTCGACGATGTGAAGCCGCGCCTGCTCGGCCACTGGGGAACGACTCCGGGGCTCAATTTTCTCTACGTCCACTGGAATCGCCTGATCAAAGAGCGCCACCTCGACATCATGTACATCATTGGTCCGGGACATGGTGGCCCCGGCCTCGTCGCCAACACGTACCTCGAAGGCTCGTACTCCGAGATCTATCCGCATATCGAGCAGAATCGTGACGGCATCAAACGCCTGTTCCGGCAGTTCAGCTGGCCTTATGGGATCCCAAGCCATGTCGCGCCAGAGACACCCGGCTCGATCCACGAAGGCGGCGAACTCGGTTATTCGCTCGTGCACGCCTATGGCGCGGCATTCGACAACCCTAACCTGATCGTTGCGTGCGTGGTCGGGGACGGCGAGGCGGAAACCGGACCGCTGGCCACAAGCTGGCACTCGAACAAATTCCTCAATCCCGCGACCGATGGCGTCGTTCTTCCCATCCTGCACCTGAATGGCTACAAGATCGCCAATCCCACGGTGCTGGCTCGCATTCCTCATGCGGAACTTGAGGATCTGATGCGCGGTTATGGATACGAGCCTTACACCCTGGAAGGCGACGATCGGCTGACCATGCACCAGAAGGCTGCCGCCATCTTCAACAAGATCTTCGATCGTATCGCCGCGATTCAGAAAGCGGCTCGCGAAGGAAGTTCCACCGAGCGTCCGACCTGGCCGATGCTGATCATGCGCACGCCCAAGGGTTGGACCGGTCCCAAGGAAGTTGATGGCAAGCCGGTAGAAAATACCTGGCGCGCCCACCAGGTTCCGTTCAGTGAGTTGCGCGAAAAACCGGATCACCTGCGCCTGCTCGAAGAATGGATGCGCAGCTACAAACCCGAAGAGCTCTTCGACGAAAAAGGCTCGTTCCGTTCAGACCTGGCCGACATCGCTCCGAAGGGCCGCCTGCGCATGGGAATGAATGCGCATGCCAATGGTGGTCTGCTGTGGCAGCCACTGAAGGTCCCCAGCTTCCGCGACTTTACCGTGAAGGTCGAGCAGCCAGGAGCGACCACAGCGGAATCCACGCGCGTGCTCGGCAAGATGCTGCATGCCGTAATGGAAGCCAACAAGGACACCAGGAACTTCCGGGTCTTTGGCCCCGATGAGACGGCCAGCAACCGCATCGGCGACGTGATCAAGGGGACCGGCAAAACGTGGATGTCCGAAGTGCTGCCCGTTGACGAAGATCTGTCGCGCACGGGCCGCGTGATGGAGATCCTGAGCGAGCACATGTGCCAGGGATGGCTGGAAGGCTACCTGCTCACCGGCCGGCATGGCTTCTTCAGCTGCTACGAGGCCTTCATTCATATCGTGGACTCCATGGCCAACCAGCACGCCAAGTGGTTAAAGGTCACGCGGGGAATTCCGTGGCGGAAGCCGATCGCATCACTCAACTACCTGCTGAGTTCGCTCGTGTGGCGGCAGGATCACAACGGCTTCTCGCATCAGGATCCCGGCTTCATCGATCACCTCGTGAACAAGAAGGCCGACGTGGTTCGCATCTACCTTCCGCCTGACGCAAACACCTTGCTTTCGGTCGCCGACCACTGCCTGCGCAGCAAGAACTACATCAACCTCATCGTTGCGGGGAAACAACCCGCACCGCAGTGGCTCACGATGGATGAAGCTGTCGCTCATTGCACCACCGGACTTGGCGTATGGAAGTGGGCATCAAACGACAACGGCAATCCCGATGTGGTGATGGCCTGCTGCGGCGATGTGCCGACGATGGAGGCGCTCGCTGCGGTCACGTTGCTCCGTGAACAGGCACCCGACCTGCGCGTGCGTTTCGTCAACGTCGTAGATCTGATGACGCTTCAGCCGCAGTCCGAACATCCGCACGGGCTTTCCGATGAGGAGTACGACGCGATCTTTCCGCCCAAAGTACCCACAATCTTTGCGTTCCACGGATATCCGTGGGGTATTCATCGTCTCACCTATCGCCGGCACAATCACGAGAATCTGCACGTACGCGGCTATAAAGAGGAAGGCACAACCACAACGCCGTTCGACATGTGCGTCCTCAACAACATCGATCGGTTCCAGCTTGCACTCGACGCAATCACGCGGGTCAAGAGGCTCGCGTCGAAGGTGGACGATGCACGGCAGTGGTACTCGGAGCAGATCCAGCGGCATCGCCTTTATGTATCCGAGAACGGCGAAGATTTGCCGGAGATTCAGAACTGGCAATGGCAGCCGAACAAAACAAACTGAGTTTGCTTGAAAAAGTAGTTCAGATGACGAGTTAGAAGGATCTTTTCATGTCGTCTTTACCTGTTTTGGTTTTGAACAGCGGTTCGTCCTCGATCAAATTTGCAATGTATGAAGCCGGCGACGGCCAGCGTAAGAGAATATTTGAAGGCGCGGTCGATGGAATCGGTACCGATCTTGGCAAGTTCTGGATCAAGGATGCTGAGGGCAAGAAGCTGGTGGATCAGACGCCGGCTCTGCCCAACCGCTCCGTAGCTTTTTCAATGGTGGTTCAAGCGTTGAACTCCGGACAGTTTCCGGCCCCTGGGGCGATTGGGCATCGCGTGGTGTGCGGGGGACCGACGGTACGCGAAAACCAGCGGATTACTCCCCGCCTGATTGACGAGATCGAGAGCTATTCTGCACTGGCCCCGCTTCACACGCCGATCGCGGTCTACATCATGCGCGAGGCCCTCAAGCTCTTCCCGGGCATCCCGAACTTTGCCGTACTCGACACTTACTTCCATCGCACCATGCCGGAAGTGGTCACCCGTATGCCGATTCCCGATGAGTACGCGGCCATGGGCGTGCGCCGCTATGGCTATCACGGCATTTCTTACGAATCGATCCTCTATCAGCTGCAACCCAACATCCCCGAGAGACTCATCGTCGCGCACCTCGGCAATGGCGCATCCATCTCCGCGATTCGTAACGGGGAGTGCCTCGACACATCCATGGGTCTGACGCCGACCGGTGGCATTATCAGTGGCTCGCGCACCGGCGACATCGATCCCGGCGTCGTCATCTTCATCCTGAAGAAGATCGCGGAATCAACGCCGGATACACTTGCCGCAGCCGACAAGCTCGAGACGGTCGTCAGCAAACAGTCGGGACTCATCGGCGTCAGCGGGTTATCCAACGACATGCGCGATCTGCGCGAGGCTATCAAAAACGGCAATGAGCAAGCGCGCCTCGCTGTCGACAAGTTCACCTGGACGATCGCGAAATGGATTGGCAGCTTTTACGCCGAACTCAATGGCCTCGACATGCTGGTCTTCACCGGAGGCATCGGCGAGAACGACATCGCATCCCGCGCTGAAATCTGCAAGGGATTGGCCGCTTTGGGAATCATCGTCGACCCATTGAGGAACGACGTCCGCGGAAATGCCGTCATCTCTGCCGATAGTTCTCCCGTCGAGGTGCGCGTGATTCCACCAGCCGAAGACCTGATGATCGTGAATCACGTCCTGCGCCTGCTGGCAGACTGACGTTCGTGTCTTCCCGCTCGTACCGGCGATTTGGTTAGGTACCCACGCTTGGTGCGGAAGCACGAACTTGCCGGGCGACCTCGCACGGAAACGGCCGCTGTTTTAAACTAGAGAGTTGGGCCGAACCTATTCACGATGCATACAGTCGCAACTCCAATTACACTGAAGCCCCTGCCGTCACCGGCGTTGCGCCGCTTCGCATGGACGGTACTGGTGTACTTCATCGCCGTTATCCTATGGGGCGCGGTAGTGCGCGCAACTGGCGCCGGCGCAGGATGCGGCAATCACTGGCCGCTTTGCAACGGGACCGTCCTGCAGCATTCGGCCAGCGTGAACACGATGATCGAGTTCACGCATCGCATCACCAGCGGCGTTTCATTCTTCTCCGCGGTCGGACTGCTCATCTGGACTTTTGCCGCAACGATGCGCGGACACCTGGCACGATCTGCGTCTGTAGCTGTCGTCGTCTTCACGCTCCTCGAGGCGATTCTCGGGGCGCTGCTGGTTAAGCTCGGCCTGACCGCGCAGAGCCAGTCGCCGCTGCGTCCGTGGTACCTGGCACTGCACCTGACCAACACATTGCTACTCCTTGCGGCGCTTACACTAACCGCGCACATGCTCAGCCGCAAGCAGGGATACCTTCGAAACTCGATCCGTGTCGTCGCACCGGCCGGCGCAATTGCCGCCATTGTCGCTGTACTCGTGGTGGGAGTGACTGGATCGCTGGCAGCTCTGGGCGACACACTGTTTCCGGCTTCCTCGCTTGGCGCGGCGCTCGCTGAGGACTTTTCTTCGACCAGCGGATGGCTCGTCCGATGGCGCTGGACGCATCCCACCATCGCATTTCTGGCCAGCGTCTTCCTGATCTGGATCCTGGTTCGTGCAGCGCAGCGCACAACTCACTGGGACAACCGGGGCCTCTCGGCGCTGGTCCTGATCCTGCTCGCCGCGCAATATGTACTGGGGGTGCTCGACGTCGTCATCCTTGCGCCCGTCTGGTTGCAGGTCGCGCATCTGCTCGGCGCGGACGTGCTCTGGGCTGCGCTCGTAGTGCTCACTGCGAGGCTGACACTGCGACCAACGGAGGCAAGGGACTGAGGAACATAGGGACTAGGGACTCAGAGGCCATGCTGAGGTTGTCGCCGCCAGCTTCCTTAGTCCCAATGTCCCCAGTCCCTTAGCCCCTTCTCACTTCACCAGCACTCCAGCCGCCGGATAGACCATTCCATTCACTTCCGCGTTGATTACCGGCAATTCCGGTGTTGCGGTCAACCACTCGATCTTGCCGTTGTGCAGGATGACCGAATCTTCCGCCTTGCCGCCGCGAATGCTCGGATTCCAGGCAAAGGCCTGGTTGTCGACCACAGTCTCCTTGCCTTCGGGAGTCGCCACCCATTCCCGCTCGCCGTAACCCGTCGGGCCGCCCTGGTGATGGAATCGCTCTTCGCCCGGAAATCCCTCAGCCGCGTACGCCGCCTGCGCCACGCGAAAGAGATCGCCGGAAATCGCGCCTGCGCGCGTCGCATGAAGCAGCGCCGCATTTACCTGCGCGGCCGATTTGAATCGCGCGCCGAGCTCCGCCGGAAGCTCGCCGAAGAATACGAAACGCGTGATCGAGATCGCCAAACCCCACTTGCGCGAGCAGAGATTCAACATGGCGTAGTTCTTCAGCCGCGCTCCGCGAGCCACTGCGTGCTTGTACTTGTAAATGCGATCGTCAACCGCATAAAGATAGACAGAAGGAAGAATTCCCCGACGCAGCAGGTTCGCCGCGGTGATCGCTTCCAAGTCGTATTCGCTCAGTCCCGGCTCAACCTGGTGAAGCGACTCGACCGTCGCCGCCGCAGTTTCCGCACCCAGCCAGCGATAGCGCGCGATCTCAGTTTCGCTCAGCGATGCTCGCAGCGGAAACAGATTCACTGACGTTGTACCGGGCAGCACAGTGTCCGATCCCAGGGCGCCATCCGTTAGCTTCATCGCCGCAGCCGTGGTGTCATTTGCATACCACGGGAACAGAATCGGCTCGAAATCCAGCGCGGCGAATTCCTCGTCATGCAATCGTGGAGCTTCGTTCTCGGTGGTGAAGTAATAGCGCTTGCCATCCGCTGTAACCAGCAGCGAAGCCACTCCGGTTTCGCTAGGAGTGAGCACACGCAACTCGACCGCACCGCCAGTCAGCCACGCCACATTCTCATTGCGCCGGATCAGCACGCCGCCCAGCCTTTGCGCACATATCCATTCGACCAGTTTCTCGTGCTTCGCATCCAACTCCGCGTTCCAGTTCGCCTGCGACACGATGGTGGCGCCGTTTGCCGTGAGGCCCTTATTGATCCGCATGGTCGTGATTGCAGTTCCCATAGAATCTCCTCAAAGAATGCATGGCGCCGACAACAAAAGTCGGCGCCGATTGCGAAATGTGCTCCATCCAGAAATCAGAGAACAGTAAATTCTGTTCCTAGGAACGCCGATCCCTATTCCCTAATCCTGTTCCCTGTCGTTAGTCCTCGAGCGCCGGGTGATAGTGGCTCTCCCAACCCATGTAACGTGCAGCCTCATGTACCGACTTCGACACATCGCTGAAGTTCGCTGCCACGTGATGCTCGAACCCTTCGCGGCAGATGTACTTCAACAGCTTTTGCAACTGCGGAATCTCGGCCACCCCGGCGCCGCCGAACGTCTCGAGCGGATCGTCGGTGAATCGCCCGGACCCCGTGTACCCACGCACGATGCCGCGACGATCGTCGGTCGAGTAGCGCGCGAAACTCATCGCACCCGCCTTCACCCGGCCCACACAGGTACCGAAGGTGTTCAGCTTCCCTACCGTGCCGGCGATAATCTCCTGGTAGTCCATCTTCACGTCCTGGAAGAAGTGCTTCGGCAGATTCGAGCAGTGGAAGCAGACGCACTTGTTGGGATCGTTGCCGTAGTTGTTATTCCAGTCCAGCAGCGCGGAGGGTGTTCCCGACGCCAGCGCCATCATGTACATGCTGAGCGTGCCGGGCACGTCGACTTCGCAGGCCGAGGGAATCAGCTCATTCGACATCATGCTCATCACAGTGCACGGAACTACGCCGAAGAACTCCTCCATCGATGTCCAGCACTGCACCGCGCTGATGGTCACATGCGTCTGCTTCATCCACCCGTCAATCACGGCTCCGAGCTTGGCCATTTTCAGCAGCGATTCGTCAGGAATCCCAGACGTCGTCACATATTTCTTGATGGCGGCAAGCTTGCCTTGGGCTGCATCGTCGCTGTCCTTCATGCGATTGATGCGGCCAAAGATCTCTGAAAGGTCGATCGTCTCGATGGTGACCCCGCTGGTCTCGAAGATGCGCTCGGAGTAGCGAACCGTATTGAAGGCCGTGGGCCGCGCCCCGATCGCGCCGATGCGCAGATTCTTCAGGCCCTTCACGATCCGGCATACGGCAGAGAACCATTCCAGATCCGCTTTGAATTCCGCCGAATTCAGTGCCTCGGTATGCAGCGTGGTCAGCGAGTAGTTGATCCCGTACTGCATCATGTTGTTGCAGGCCGACATCTTTCCGCAGAAGCTGTCGCGGCGCGTGGCGATGGTCATCGCATCTGAACGGTCGGGAGTGGCCTGCACCAGTACCGGAACCTTCAGGCCGGACAGGCGAATCGCATCCACGATGCCACGTTCTTCGCCGAAGTTCGGCAGGGTCACTATGATGCCGTCGATCTCCTCGGCATGTTTCTTGAACAACTCTGCGCAGTGCTGCGCCTCTGCATACGTTTCCACAGCACCGTATTTTGATTGCTCGGGGCTGAGGACAATCGCCTTCGCACCCGCGCTCTCGAGAACCGAAATAATCTCTTCACGCCCGGTTTTAGCCAGGTGATCGGGAAAAAAGCCCCGGTTCCCGACAATCACACCAAATGTCATCTTTCTGTGTGCTGCCATGCCTTAAGCTCCTTGAAGTACCGCAGTCCAAGTTGTTACCCGTTGCGGCCCGGGCGAAAACGAATGCCGTAAAAGAGGCCGAGAATCAACATCAGGGCGCCCCACCAGACCGGAGCGTGAAGATCGCCGAGCACCACATTGGCGTGGTGCCCAGTGGCCAATTCAAATAGTCCGTATCCGAAGATCATCGCTCCATAAATCGTGAGCAGGACCCCAATGAAAAACCAGATTGAAATGTGGCCCGAATGCATGCGGCCTCCTTACCAGAAGTAGATGTTGAGGACGAGGAACATGATGATAGCGATAACCAGCCAGAACCACTCGTTCTTGTAGAACGGAACCGGCTCCTCCTCGGGCAATTTGGTCGCGCCGTAGACTAGACCGTTCAACTCCGTCACAGGTTTCGGCGCCGTCATCAAACTGACAATGACATTCACGAGAATGGCGACGATCACCGACCAAAGCGCGCGATACATGTTCTCGGCCATGTCCTTGGCATCCGGCGAAAGCGCCACGTAACGCAAAGCATGAGGATCCGCCTTAACCCAGCCCCACAACCCGATTGAGGTCAGCGTGCCGATCAGCAGACCCCAGAACCCGCCGGCCTTGGTCGCGCGCATCCAGAACATGCCCACCAGGACCACGCCCAACAGCGGCGAGATGAAAAAGCTGAAGAGCGCCTGCACATAGTCCATGATGCCGGCCGCGCCCATCACGAGGTATGCCGTGCCAATCGAGACGATCACGCCGAGAATCGTCGCCCACCGTCCCACCGCGACAAGGTGCTCGTCGCTGGCGTTCTTCTTGATCAACGGCTGGTAAATGTCGTAGGTCCACACTGCCGAGAAGGCGCTCACATTACCGGCCATGCCGCTCATGAATCCCGCAATCAGCGCGGTAATGCCTAACCCCAGGAGACCGGGGGCGAGATAACGCACCATCATCAGCGGCAGGACTTCGTTGTAACTGTGCAGCCCGGAGCCTTCCGTTACGAGATTCTGTGGCACGAGGTGCATCAGGCTTCCGTTGGGATTCTGCAATACAACCAGCCCCAATAGACCGGGCAGAATCACGATGAACGGCACCGCCATCTTGAAAAACGATCCGATAATAGGAGCCATGCGCGCGGAGCGCAGATTGTGCGCGGCCAGAACGCGCTGCACCACCAGGAAGTCCGTCGTCCAATATCCGAAGCTGATCGCGAATCCCAGGCCGAAGACAATGCCTGTCCAATGGATGCCCATCGGGTTATCGGTAAAGTGGCCCATACTGCGCCACATGTGGGTGTAATCGCCAGGCGCCGTCAACCCGTTCGCAATGTTGTGCGCCAGCCTGGCTTTGAAGCCATTCCAGCCACCCGCTTCGACCAGCCCGAGGATCGGCACCAGCAGCGCGCCGCCCCAGATGAGCATGAACTGCAACACTTCATTGAAGATTGCAGAGCGCAATCCGCCCAGCGCCACGTATGCAGCCACCGCCAGCGACGACACGATGATGGAGAAGTTCAGATTCCAGCCGAGGACGACCTTCATCACCTCTGCCATCGCAAACATGTTCACGCCGCTCATGAGCACGGTCATAAACGCGAAGGAGAATGCCGAAACGGTGCTTGCGCCAAGTCCGTAACGAAGCTTGAGATAGCCGGGCACCGAGTGCGTCTTGCAGACGTAATAGAAGGGCATCATCACGATGCCCAGAAAGAGCATTGCCGGAATCGCGCCCACCCAGTACCAGTGCGCCGCCAGGATTCCATACTGATACGCC
>Ga0335073_10006337_pt1 | contig 16608 bp, 12 predicted proteins | sample Lox_Sample_22_FD_207093 | JGI IMG/M metagenome (GOLD analysis project Ga0335073, IMG submission 207093) | Soil microbial communities from Loxahatchee National Wildlife Refuge, Florida, United States - Lox_Sample_2.2 | ecosystem: Environmental > Terrestrial > Soil > Wetlands | place: USA... | reverse complement strand
TGTGCACCACCGTGGTGTACGTCACCCACGAGATCACTCCCATCGCGAACGTCGTCGACCAGGTCCTCTACCTGGCGTCGGGCCGCTGGGCAGCCGGATCCACCGACACCGTACTCACCACGCAGAGCCTCAGCGCCCTCTACGGCACCCACATTGACGTGATCCGGGTGAACGGCCACATCGTCATCGTCGGCGGGGACAGCGCAGGCCACTGCACCCACCCCGACAACGGTCTTCCCGCTGGCCAAGTCCGCGATCGCCGCGACGGGCACGCAGGCCACTCGCCGGAAGGGCACCAGCACTGATGGACATCGGATTCCTACTGCAGCAACCCTTCGCCCAGCACGCACTGCTGGCTGCCGCGCTCGTCGCGGTCAGTTGCGGCCTCATCGGCCCGCTGGTGGTGACCAGGGGAATGGCCTTCGCCGTGCACGGCACCGCCGAACTCGCCTTCACCGGAGCTGCGGCCGGACTGCTCGTCGCGAACAACCCCGTCGTCGGGGCCCTGGTCGGCGCCATTGTCGTCGCCGGGCTCATCGCCCTGTTCGGCGCGGGGCAGCGCGACCGCGACTCCGCGATCGGGGTCATCCTCGCCTTCGGCATGGGCATCGGCGTGCTGCTGCTCGGTTTCTACCACGGCTTTGCCACTGCGGCGACGAACATCCTCTTCGGTGACATCTTCGGGGTCTCCGGCGACCAGCTCATCGTGCTGCTCGTCATCGGCGTGATCGCGGCGGCGGTCATGGGCATCTGGTACCGGCCGCTGCTGTTCGCCTCGGTCGACCCTGAGACGGCTGAGGCGCGCGGCGTCCCGGTCGGCCGCCTGGGACTGCTGTTCCTGATCGTGCTCGCCCTTACGGTGACCGGTGCCGCCCAGGTGGTTGGCACCCTGCTCGTGCTCAGCCTGGCGATCACCCCGGCCGCGGCCGCGCAGCGGCTTTCCGCCAGCCCGCTCACGGTCGCCGGCCTGTCAATCCTGTTCGCCGTGGCCGCCGCCGATGGCGGGCTGCTCGCCAGCTTCCAGAGCAATGTGAAGGCCAGTGTGTTCATTACCAGCTTCAGCTTCGCCATTTACGTCGCCGCGCGCCTCATCGGGCCGTTGCTCCGCGACTACCGCCGCCGACAGGGCCACCCTGACCACCAGCAGGCCTCGGAGGCGGAGGCGAGCTCTCTCGCCACGGCAGACCAAGATCAGTCACGGATGTTACCGGCCGCCGGCCGTCCGGATTGGCACCGTCGCCCAGTCAGCCATGCAGCGAGGACAGGAGCAGGGCCACGACCGAGCCGGCCATGCCGATGAAGGTGATCATGAGGATGACCCGGGACAGCCAGCCGCTCGCAGCCGCGCCCATCACCCGGCGGTCGGAGGCGATGCGGTTGAGTATCCAGATGAGCGGGACCGCGGCGATGCCGTTGAACACGGCGGAGAAGACCAGGAAATGGATCGGGTTGACGCCGATGAGGTTGAGGCACAGGCCGATCAGCATGGCTGCGGCTATGATCCCGTAGAAGTACCGGCCATCTCGCGGCTTGAGGTCCAGGCCCTCTTTCTTCCCCCGCGCCTCGCTCATCGCGTAGGACGTCGATCCCGCCAGGACGGGCACCGCGAGCATGCCGAGTGACACGATGCCGAGGGCGAACAGGCCCTGTGCGATCTCCCCCGCGTGCGGGAACGTCTTGACCAGCGGCTGGAGCGCCCGCGCGGCGTCGGCCGCGGTGTTGATGTTCGTGATGCCGGCACCGTGCAGCACCGTCCCGGTGAGCACGATGATGAACCACATAGTGACCTGCGAGGCCACCATGCCGCCCGCGTTGTCAGCGCGCAGGTCCCGCAGCGATCTCTTGGCCGGCCGGCCCGCGTTCTCCTCGACCTCCTGCGAGGTTTGCCAGAAGAACATGTACGGGCTGATGGTCGTGCCGACGACGCCGGTGATGACGTAGAAGAACGCGACAGAGAACTCGATATGGGGGACGAAGGTCGCCCGCAGGATCGTGGGCCAGGGCTCATGGACCAGGAACGCGGTGATCGGGTAGGCGAGCAGCGACAGCGTCAGCCACTTGAGGAACTTGGCGTACCTCCGATAACTGATTGCTATCTCCAGGCCGAGGATCACCACGGCGAAAACGACCATCAGGACCGCCGCGGGAATGTGGATGACCAGCGCCGCGGCGGCGCCGATGGCGCCGAGGTCAGCGCCGATGTTGATGATGTTGGCGGCCGCCAGCAGGATAACGAGCAGGCGGAGAGCGTGCACGCCGTACCGGTTCTTGATGTTGCGCGCAAGACCCTGGCCGGTGATGTTGCCGATCCGCCCGCAGGCCTCCTGCACGCCGATCAGCAGCGGCGACAACCAGAAGGCGGTCCACAGCTGTCCGTACCCGAACTGGGCGCCGGTCTGGGAGTAGGTCGCGATGCCCGACGGGTCGTCGTCCGCCGCCCCGGTGACCAGGCCCGGCCCGACTATTGCGAACAAGTGACGTATCTGCTGGCGCCGGCCGCCAAGGCGGGCGAGTCGGTGCGGCGGCTCTTGCCGGGGCGGCGGACCAGGCGTGTTTCCCGCCGTGTTCTCCGGGGGCAAGCTAGGCATGGCCATCGCGATGCCTCAGGCCGCCCGGTCCAGGATCGATTGCAGGGTACGTCCGGTGTGCCGCAGCTGGCTGCCGGCCGCGATCTGCGAGATCCCGTAGATCAGGCTGAACATGCCGAACAGGATGGCGAGGGTGACCGCCCCGAGGCCAGGGCGGGCGAAGAGCACGACGCCGAACGCGACGGACACCAGGCCGCCCAGGATGAACATCGCCCAGGTGCCCGCGGTCTCGCCGGACTGGAAGCCACCGAAGATCTCGAAGAAGCCGCCGACGAACGCCCAGATCCCCACGACCAGCACCAGCACCAGGGCGGTGGGGGCGGGCCAGACGAGGGCCACGATCCCGGCAGCGATGTCGATCAGCCCCAGCAGCAGGTGGCCGAACACGGGTCCCGCGGTGCCGCTGCTGAACGCCCGCGCGAGCTGCAGCACCGAGTCCGTGAACGCGTAGACCGCGAACAGGATGACGAGCGCGAGAATCGTCACTCCGGGCCAGGCAAGCGCAAGGATTCCGACGATAATGGCGAGAGCGCCGAGCAGGATAAGCTGGGTTGACGTTGATTTGAACACGACGGATATTCCTTTCTTGAAAGGTTCTGAGCAGGCGCATGCCGCTCACCAACCAGTTCAACGCACAATCCAGCGCCGGGAAAAGCGACGTTGGCTGTGGTGGTATTGGCCTGTCCTATAGGGAGGGCCTGAGCGCGGAAATCAGCGCAGGGCGGCGTGGCCGGGCATTGGGGACTGGGGTGAGGTACCGTGGTCGTACGCGATCAGCGGTGGTCAATTCCCGAGCCTGAGCCGAATCTGGTGACCAGCCGCGAGGATCGAGCTTCGGTGCTTTTTATGATGGTGTGAACACAAGAAGATGGAGCCTGCGTCAGTGATCACTTCTACTTTTGCGCGGGCTGCGTGGCAGCCGTCGCACATAATCCGAAAAACTCCGCTTGGGCTAGGTCCGTCCTGCTGCGCCGCCATGTGCATACGCTCGGCCTTGCTGTGGTGGTCAGCGCTGAATATTCCCATCGCCAGTCCTTTCCGTGCTGCTATAGCTAGTTCACTCCCTTGGGTCGGCGACTGAAAAGGCGCTGCTGACTCTCATGACATTGGCTCGCGCTATACAAAAGCCGGAGCATGATGCATATGGCGAGCACCCGGCACCGGCCGCCATCCCTGCCCGCGGCTAGCTGTCCCGGGCGTCCGTCGCTGGTACGGACGGAGTGGCCTGCGCGGAGCTGTCGGCCAGGTGCAGCGGCATCGGGACGCGGGCGGTGATGATGCCGGGGCGGTCGCGCAACGCGGCCGTGAGCACAAGGTCGAAGTGGTTGTGCAGGCCGCGGTACCGCAGCCGGCCGGGAACCGCTACCGGGATCAGCACCACGATCTGCTCGCGGTGCTGCTCGCGGAGCTGGTCGACGAACGCGAGGATCGGCCCGGCCGCTGACGCGTATTCGGTGCTCAGCACCCGCAGCGGCGGACCAGGGTGCCACCGAGCCCACTGCTCCGTCAGCTCGCGGGCCGAGGCGTCGGCGTCGCCTTGGCCGCTTTCCCCCTGGTCGTCGTCGTTCACGCTGGTGATGACAGTGACGGCAATGACGTGCTCGCTGATCGACAGGGCTTCGGCGATCGCGTGCTCGGTGAGCCGGGACACCCCCGTCACCGGGACGACCACCACGCTGGGCTCGGCGCACGGCTTTCCCGGGATGCTGCCCAGGCCAAGCGCCCTGGCGGCGCGCTGGTAGTAACGGTGGATCCTGGTGAACAGGAAAATCAGCGCGGGTACCGCTACCGCCACCAGCCATGCGCCCGCAGTGAACTTGGTCACTAGGAAGATCACCGTGGTCGCCGCCGTGGTCACGGCACCTAGTCCGTTGATGGCCGCGCGGCGCCGCCAGCCACGAGGCCTGGCCTGCCACCAGTGCACGACCATCCCGGTCTGTGACAGGGTGAAGCCGGTGAAGACGCCGATCGCGAACAACGGGATCAGCGTCAGGGTGTTGCCGCCAACCGCTATCAGGAGCACCCCGGACCCGATGGCAAGCGCCCAGATACCGGAGGCGAATACCTGCCGGTCATCGCGTAGCGAGAACAGGTGCGGCAGGAAGTTGTCGCGGGCCAGCAGGCTGGCCAGGATCGGCAGTCCGCCGAAGGACGTGTTGGCGGCCAGCGCCAGCACAACCGTGATCGTCATCGACATCACGTAGTACGCCCAGTGCCGACCGACGGCCTCGGCGATGATCTGGCTGAGTACCGTCTGACCCGAACGCGGACCGATGTGCCAGCGGTCGGCGAGCACCGCCAAGCCCAACAGCATCGCGCTCAGGATCCCGCCGAGCAGCAGCTCGGTCTGCTTGGCCCTGGCCTGGCGGGGTTTCTTGAACAGCGGCACTCCGTTGGCGATCGCCTCCACCCCGGTCAGCGCGCTGCATCCGGCCGAGAACGCCTTCAGTACCAGCAGCACGCTCACCGCGGAGACCGCCCTGGCGGGCAGCAGCGACCGGCCGGGCAGTGCGGCATGCAGGGCCAGCGGGTGAATCAGGCCGATCAGGATGATGGCCAGCAGGCCGACGATGAACAGCATCGTGGGCAGCAGGAACGCGCGGGCCGCGTCCCCCAGCCCGCGCAGGTTCAGCGCCGTGACCACTGCGAGGATGCCCAGGCAGATGGGCACCGTATCGGAGCTCAGTCCGGGAAAGGCCGAGGTCAGCGCTGCGACCCCGGCGGCGATCGAAACCGCGACGGTCAGCAGGTAGTCGACCACCAGCGCGGCGCCCGCCACCAGGCTGGCCCCGCGCCCGAGGTTAGCCCGCGAGACAGCATAAGCGCCCCCGCCGCCCGGGTAGGCATCGATCACTTGCCGGTAGGAGAACACCAGGATGGCCAGGAGGACGACAATCGAGATCGTTATCGGCAGTACAAGGTGCAACGCTGTGACGCCCGCTACCGCCAGAACCGCGATGATCGCTTCCGGACCATAAGCTACCGAGGTCAGCGCGTCCAGGGACAGCGCCGGCAGCCCTTCCACCGGGGTGATCTGCTCCCTGGACACATCGCGCGCTCGCAGCGGCGGACCGGCCAGGAAACGCCACACCGCCAGCGCCGCTGAAGCCCGCTCGCCCGGCTGGGCCGCTGGGTGGCCAGCCCGCACGGTCATAGCTCCTCCGAACGCTCGGTAACACAGCCCGCATCGGCCATCTCGACGACGATAGCCGACCACGCATCACAACCCCAGCGCACTGGCGCATGATCGGGCTGCACGAGCCGGTTAGCTCATCTCGTGTCATCCGCACGCGCCACGGCCTTGGTCAGATCACGTCGCGGTACTCGGGGGTATAGAGCTGGGCCTCGACGAAGGCGGGAACTGCACCCCCGCGGCGTACAGCGCCCGGCCGCCGGACCAGGTAAGTGCCTCCTGCGCGGCGGGAGGATGAACCTTTCGACGGCGGCGGCGAAGCCCTCCTCGGCGTTGGAGGCGGTGACCCGCCGTGCCGCGCGCTGCACCTCGGGGCTGGCGTTGCCCATCGCGATGCTCAGCCCTGAGTGGGCGAACATCAGCACGTCGTTCGGCATGTCGCCGATCGTGGCGATGGCCTCCGGCGGGATCGCGTACGTCGCGGACAGGTAGCGGGCGACCGCGCCCTTATTGGCGTCCGGGTGGGTGACATCCAGGTAGTAAGGCTGGGACCGGGCGGCGGCCACATGGTCGCCGAACCGGTCATGCGCGGCGGAGGTGGCGCGGACGACCGCGTCCAGGTCGTCGCTGACGCCGACCAGTTTCACGACGTCGCCGGTGAGCCCGTCGAGGCTGGTCATCGCCTTCGGCGTGAACCGGACCGTCGCCGATTCCCGCGCCACGTGCGAGCCCTCCGGATCGGGGACATACCAGTCCGCGCCGCGGTAGACCCAGACGTCGAGGCCGAAGGACTGGACGAGGCCGGCCACCGGCAGCACCAGCTCCTCGGGGACCACGCGCTGCGCTATCACCGACATGTCACGGCTCACGAGCACCCCGCCGTTGAAGGCGGCGATGGGGGTGGTGATACCGAGGGGTTCGATCAGCATCGACATGCCCCGCGGCGGGCGGCCGCTGGTGATCGCGAACAGGATCCCGGCCTCGCCCAGGCTGTGCACGGCCCCGACCGCCCGGTCAGTGAGGACTTTGTCCGGGGTCACCAGCGTGCCGTCGACGTCAGCCAGAAGCAGCCGGATGGTGCTCTTCATAAGGTTCTTCCTGTCTCGTCGAAGCCAGGCACGGGTGGCCGAGAGGTCAATCCAGCATGACGACTGGTGGAACTTATAAGCTGCCCCCCGTCAGGCATGATCTGACGGCTCGGCGCGAATGAGCACGGGGGCGACGCGCATGCCTTTCTCCTTGCCGCTGGCAGTGAGATGACCATGGTCAGGCCGCCGCCCGGCGTCTCGCGGGCGTCCAGCGTGCCGCCCATCGCCTTGGTCAGGTCGCGGGACAGCGCCAGCCCTAGCCCGACACCGGGCGATGTGCTGGTATCGCCGAGCCGCTGGAAGGGCACGAACGCTCGATCGCGCTCGGCTGCGGGGATGCCTGGTCCGCGGTCGATGACGCGCAGCTCCACCCGGCCGCCGTGGACGCGGGCCGTTAGCAGCGGCGGCGTCCCGGGCGGCGAGTACCGCAGGGCGTTACGGGCCAGGTTCACGATGACCCGTTCCATGAGCTCCTGGTCCGCCATGACCGCGGGCAGCCCGGCCGGGACGCGCACCATGACCGATCGCGGGCCAATGTCGTCGACCGCGCGCTCGATGATGTCCCCGAGCACGGCCGGCCGGGGAAACACCGACGGCTTCCCCGCCTGCAGCCGACTTATATCAAGCAGGTCGGCCGCGAGGCGAGCGAGCAGGTCCAGGGACTCATCGGCGGCAGCCAGCAGTTCGCCGCGGTCGTCGGCGGTCAGCGGGACGTCCGTCGATCTCAGGCCGCTAACCGCCGCCTTCGCCGCCGCGAGCGGGCTGCGCAGGTCATGGCCGAGCGTGGCGAGCAAAGCGGCCCGCATCCGGTCGGCCTCCGCGACACGCCTGGCCGTCTCGGCGGCCGTCCTGGCAGCCCGCCGGCTACGCCGCGCGGCGCGCAAGCCCAGGAAACTGACCGCAAGCGCCACGGCGGTCAGCACCATAGGCCCCGTGGCGTCAACGATTCCGGCAATCGGGAGCACGCCGTACCGCAGCATGCCGAGAACGGGCCTGGCCAGCCCGCCCCGCAGCGCAGAATCCCGCAGTCCCGGCTCCTCCGGCGGAGGGCTACCGGAGCCATTCGCTGGGGTCATCGGCCGCCCATCCCTTCTGGCTGTCCACTCATCGGGACGTGTCAGGAGCCCGCAGCCGAAAGCATCACCCGGCCTAGTTCGCTGGGCGACGGACGCGGTGAGCGGAGCAGCCGACCCGCCTCCCGGGTGCCGGGGTTCACCTAGGAGGCGGGCTCGGTCCTGTGCCCGTCGTCAGCCGGTGATGACGAGCCTGTCGTAGACGTCGTAGACGGCGGGCGTCATCCATGCGGCGTCGAGCACCGCGTCGTGCTCGGCCCAGGTGCGCACGTGCCCGGTCAGCGTGACGCTATTCCCGTCGGTGTCCACCGCCACGTCGCTGTCATCGGGGATCAGCGCGTTCCGGTCCAGTGCATCCTGTACCGCGACGGTCACGTCCACCGGGTCGGCGTCCCAAGAGATCTCGATGTCGTCCTTGACGTTGCGCACCCCGGTCAGGGTGGCCACCGCCGCCTCGGCCGCGGCCCGCTGATAGCCGTAGAGCACGGTGCCGGTCAGGGTGATGTTGCCGTTATGCGCGGCCGCCTCCACCGTGTCGGGCACGGTGAGGTTCAGCCCCAGCGCGTTGTTGGCCGCGGTGGTCAGCACCGGGTCGTCGCGCTCATCCCCGGACGGCAGTGCCACCTCCAGGTGGTTGTGCACGCTGGTCACCCCGGCGACCCTGCGGGCCGCGGCCGCCGCCTCCAGGTACTGCGGGTAGCTGGGCACCGAGCCGTGCAGCGCCACGTCCCCGCCCATGTTCTGCACCCGGATGCCGGATGAGTCCACCAGCGGATCGAAGATCAGCTCATCCTCGACCGCCGCGCGGATGTCCTTGGTCTTGCCCATTGTCTGCGTCCTTTCCATGGCCGGCCAGGCAGCGGATTGCCTTCCTCATCCGCAAGTTCACTCGCCCCGCGCGCGCTGACAAAAGCGACGGCGACTGTGGCGCCATAAGCCTTTGCTATAACCGCCGCGTCCTGGGCGTCCGCTAGCCAGGTATAGCCGCAGCCGATGGCCCGGTAGCTCGCGCCTTGTTCGCTCCTGCGGGTGCTGCGCCGGCACGGCCCGCAGCTCATCCTCGACCTGCGGGAGGTGGCGTTCACGGACTCGGCAGGCATCGAGGCACTGCTGGCGACCCGTCGCGGGGCCCGACTCGCGGGCGGATGGGATGGGTGCATGTGGCCCGGGCCGCACCCTGTGTCTGGCGGATGCTCGGGCTCGCCCGCCTGCAGCGGGAATTCGCAGCGCCAAAGGAATCCCATTCCTGCGCCGCGCGGGAAGCCGTGGTAGGCAATTGCTGCGAGCAAACGCGCTCGGCTGAATGTGGGTCAGCCGGTGATGTCTATATCGTCGGTGACTTCGTAGACGCCGCTAGCCATCCAGGCGGCACCGACGGCCGCGTCGCGCTCGGCCCAGGTGCGGACGTGGCCGCTGATCGTCACCGTGTTGCCGACGGTATCCACCGCGACGTCGGTGTCGCCGCCGAAGAGCGCGTGGCGGTCCAGTGCGTCCTGCACCAGCGTGGCGACATCGACTGGCTCGGCGTCCCAGCTGACCACGATCTCGTCCTTGATATTGCGGACGCCGGTCAGCCCGGCGACGGCGCGCTCGGCGGCGGTGCGCTCCGAGCCGTAGCTCACGATGCCGCGAAGCTTCAGATTGCCGTCGCCCGCGACCGCCTCTATTCCCTCCGGTACGGTGACATCCCAGTTCAGGGCGTTGTTCGCGGCGGTGGTGAGCTGTGCGTCGTCCCGGTAGTCCCCGGCGCGCAACTCGACCGCCAGGTGGTTGCGGACATCCTTCACGCCTGCGACGCGGCGCGCGGCGGCCGCGGCCTCCAGGTACTGGGGATAGCTCGGCACTGTACCGTTGAGCGCCACGTCGCCGTTCACGTTCTTCACGGTGATGTCCGAGTCATCGACGAGCGGATCGAAGCGCAGCTCCGCCTGCACAGCCTCACGAATGTCTTTGGACTTGCTCATGGCGCCTGTCCTTCCGGTGCCGCCCTGGCGGTGAATTGCCGCTTACCGTTAGTCCACCAAGAGAGCCGACAGGGGGAAAGGTGACAGCCGCTGTCGCGTCATAGGCTCCGCCTATGACGAAGGCCAGGGAAAGCACAATTTGGCTAGCTCGCAGGAGAAAACCGCGTCCGTTCGGAAGATCCTTTCTTCAATTTCACCATAGACAGCATCAATTCGCCGTCAGCAGCCCGGCTGAGTTGAAGTGAGAGTCGCGATATACGGCCGCGAGAAAAGTGAGGGCAGACACCATCATGAGTGAGCACCGTCCGGTCACCACCACCGACGCCGGCATTGCGGCACCGAGCGATGAGCACTCCCAGTCAGTCGGACCGAATGGCCCGCTATTGCTTCAGGACCATTACCTGATCCAGAAGATGGCGCAGTTCAACCGGGAGCGCGTCCCTGAGCGGGTGGCGCACGCCAAGGTGACGCCTATCCCGCCCGCGGTCCAGATCTGGTGACTGCCTCCGCCGTGGTAGTCGAAACCGCCGAACGGCCCGCAGGCCGCAGGAAGAGATCGACCTTCGCCTCGTCCGGCCGCTGAACGTCGCAACCGTGTAGTCGTAAACGGGGTATTGCCCAGGGCTATCGCGGTGCGGGCAATGCAGCCATAGCCGCCAGTTATTAGCCGCGGGCACCCGTTGCTGGCTGCACTGATGGCATGGACATCCCTGCCCTGGAAGAGGGCGAGCCCGCGAGCGCTGCGCCGCGCCCGTCCCGTTACGAGCGCATGCGAGCGGCCGCGACGGCGCGCGGCATCCCGCTGCCAGCGATCCTCACCGCCGCCGGGGTGGTGGTCGCCATCTACCTGACGGGCAAGATCGCCTACCGGATGCTCGACATCCTGCTGATGATCGCGGTCGCCGGGTTCCTCTCGGTAATCCTCAACCCGCTGGTGACCTACGTGCAGCGCGGTGTCCGACGGCGGGGCTGGGCGGTGACGATCGTGATCATCTGGACCACCCTGGTGTTCACCGGGCTCGCCGTCCTGTTCGGCTACCCGCTGCTCAATGGGGTAACCCACCTGGCCAGAGAGCTGCCGGCCTATATGCGGGACGCGGCCGACGGCCACGGCTGGGTCGGGCAGCTCATCCGCCGCCTCCGCCTGCAGCAGTGGGTGACGCAGAACGCCCCCAAGCTGCAGACCCTCGGCGCAAGCCTGGCCAGGCCCGCGCTGAGCATCGGCAAGGGCGCGGCGTCGCTGCTCGGGACCCTGCTGACGATCTTCGCGATCACCACGCTCGTCCTCCTCGAAGGGCCGAAGATATCCTCCGGGCTGCTGAGTTCCCTGCCGCCCGAGCGCGCGGACCGCTGCGCCCGGGTGGCGCGCGAGATCAACCAGTCGGTGACCGGCTACGTGGTCGGCAACCTGACCACGTCGCTGATCGCGGGCGCCGTCATCTTCGCCGACCTCGCCGCCCTCGGGCTGCCCTTCCCGCTGCTGTGGGCCCTGTGGGTGGCCATCGTGGACTTCCTGCCCATGGTCGGCGGCGCCCTTGCGGGCATCCCGACCGTGCTGTTCGCCCTCGCCCACTCGCTCACCGCCGGCATCATCACGGCGGCGGTGTTCGTCGCCTACCAGCAGCTGGAGAACCACGTGCTGAACCCGCTGATCATGGGCAAGACCGTGAAGGTCAGCCCGCTCCTCGTGCTGATGTCCGTGCTGCTCGGCACGTCGCTCGGCGACTGGGCGGGCGGGGTGTTCGGCGGCTTCGTGGCCGCGCTGCTCTCGATCCCGTGCGCGGCAGCGCTGCAAGTGGTCGTGAGAGAGATCTGGCGCAACACCGCTTAATTTGTAGCCGAGCTTTCCGATATAGGCCGCGTCAATATAGCGAGAGATACCGCCGTCTTTGCCGTTCCGAAATCACCTGATGGACTGTCGGTGCAAGCGGCAATTCGCCGCTACCCCAGCCCCTAGCCCGGAAAAGGAAAGGCTCCATGACCAAGACCACGGACATTCGCGAGGCTGTCGAGGCGGAACTGGACTTCGACCCGCTCGTGGACACGTCGGCCATCTCGGTGAAGAACATCAACGGCGACGTGGCGCTCAACGGCACCGTGCCGAGCTACCCGCAGTACCTGGAGGCCGCGGCCGCCGCGCAGCGCGTGGCCGGGGTGAAGCGCGTGCACAACCACCTCGCGGTCGAGTTGCCTGACGGCGACTACCGCGACGACGTGCAGCTGGCCACCGCCGCGAACAACGCCCTGCTGTGGGATGTCACGGTGCCGGTGGGCATCGAGGCAACCGCGCACGACGGCAACATCACGCTGACCGGCACCGTGCGCTACGGCTCGCAGCGCACGGCGGCCGAACTCACCGTCGCCGGGCTGATCGGCGTCCGCAACGTCAAGGACGAGATCGGCATCGACTACGACGCCGCCGACCCGGTCGATGTCACCGTGCTGGTGCAGGACGCGCTTGACCGCAACGCGCTGGTCCTCGACGACAGCGACGTCCTGATCAACGCCACCGGGAACACCGTAAGACTGACCGGCCACGTCCGCACCTGGGCAGAGCACAACGCGGTGATCGACTCCGCCTGGATGGCCAGCGGCGTGTACGACGTCATCGACGACCTCGTCATCACCGGCTGACGGTTCCATCCGCTATCGGACAGCACGCCATGATCAACGACTCCACGGCGGCCATGGCGTGCTGTCCCGCCCGCCTAATTCCTAATTTACCGGACGCGGCCGCCATATAGTGCCGGAGAACGGAATAGACACCATGGCAAAAGAATTGGCTAACGCGGTAATGCTCGTCCTGATAATTGCCCTTGTCACCAGCGTAAGCGCCATCGCGCTACGCTTGTACAGCCTCGCCTGCCGCGTGCCGCGGACGCTAAGAAAGGTACGGCATTGACCGCTCTTACTCCCCCGGCGGACAGCGCAGGTTCGCGGAACCGCGGCCCCGCACCCGCCATGACGCCGACTAAGACAGTACGCCGCCCGCCCGGAATCGCCGCTCCGGGCCTCATCACCGGTGCGGCCGCCAACGGCACGTACGCCCCTCATGACTGGCGTGATAACGCCGCGTGCCTTAATCACGATCCCGAGCTGTTCTTCCCTGAAGGAACAGCCGGCCCCGCCCGGCGGCAGACCGAACGGGCCAAGCGGACCTGCGAGTCCTGCCTCGTACGGATGCCGTGCCTGCGTTTCGCGCTACGCAATGGTCTCGGCTCCGGCATCTGGGGAGGCACTACGGAGGAAGAACGGCGCTCCATGCGGCATATGGTGGCCTGACCCGGGCGCGGAGGCATCGCAAGCGTGACCTCAATGAAGGCCAGCGGCTTGCGGCGGCCGACCCGATCGAGGAACCGCCGCGCGGTCATGACCTTGCCGGAAAGCACATTCTCTTCATGGTGTGCGACTATTCGCCGAGGGAACGGGTGCGGGTACCAGGCGGAGCCGCCGTCCGTTCGGGATAAAAGGAATTGCCTCCTGCTCGGTTAGTACGTGTTCGGTCTCCGCTGGCCGCTGGCGGGCGCGTTCCCCCGTGGCCAGCAGCTCGATGCGGGCCCGTTCGGCGAACGCCTCGGCGCCTATGGCCTGGAACGTGTCATGTGCGATGCGGAACTGTTCGCGCGCGTTGCGGCGACGGCGCTGGCGGCGAAGCCATTCGCCGTACATCAGGTAGGCGCGGGCCAGCTGGGGTCTGGCCTTGCACTGGTCCAGGTGCGCGATGGCGCACGGGCCGGATGCGCCGGCCGCGAAGAAATCCGTCGGGATGATCAACAAGTACCACGCCCACTTCGCCAGGTCCTTCCCGGACGGCTTGAGCATCGTCGCCGCGACCGCGTGGGTCGGCCTTCTGGTCTGGTCGGCAAGCTCAATTCTTGGCTCCGTCGGCGTCGTGAAACCGCTGTGTGGTCGGGTCGCGGGACTGGGATCGAGGCCGCCCACCGTCAGAACGTGCTTCACCTCGGCCCTCTGGGGTGTGTGACGGTTGCCGGCGATCAGCGGCGATCGCGCGGGCGAGCTGGGTGCGGGATGTCACGCCGACTTTCCGGAACACCTTCCGCAGGTGGTAGTCGACGGTGGAGGGGCTGAGGAACAGCTGCGCGGCGATGTCGCGGTTGCTGCCCCCCTCGCTGACGAGTCGGGCGATCTGTCTTTCCTGAGGGGTGAGGTCGTCGTCCTGGACATGGGCGGTCCACTGACGGGCGCGTTCGCCCGTGGCCAGCAGCTCGATCCTGGCTCGTCCGGCGAAGGCCTCGGCACCCATGGACTCGAACATGTCATGCGCGGTGCGCAACTGCTCGCGCGCGTCGCGGCGGCGGCGCTGGCGGCGCAGCCATTCTCCGTACACCAGATGGGCCCGGGCCAGCTGGGGCGCCGTCCGGCACGCCTTTAGGTACCCGATGGCCTCTTGGTAGCGCGGCTCGGCGTCGGCTGCGGCGAGCAGCGCCCGGGACCGGGCGAGAAGCCCGAGTGCCAGCGGGGTACCGGACGCCAGTGCCCGCTCAGCCAGCCGACCGATGGCGGCCTCAGCTATCCCGGTCTCGCCGCATCTTGTGGCCGCCTCGATCAGGTCGGGCAGTACTACAGCACCATAGAGCGGAGCATCGTCGTCATGAACGACGAGTGCGCAGTTTAGCGCGGCCTGGTAGTTGCCCAGGCCGAGCTCGAGCACGGCCAGGCAGAACTTGGCGAAGATGATCTTCTCCACGCTGTGGCCCGCACCGGCCGTTTCGGGGGCCACCGCAGCCGCGATCTGCCGCACGTCATTTTCGCGGCCGCGCCAGGCCAGCTCGTACATCGTCGCGGAGGCTGTCTCCCCGATGACGCCGGGGTTCCCGGTGGCCGCCGAGATCTCGGATCGCTCGGCGAAACAGGCCCGGGCCGCGTGGAACCGGCCTACCTTTACCTCGAAGGATCCCTCGCTGTTGAGCGCTACCGGCAGTGCGGTCAGCGCCCCCTGGTCGCGGGCGAGCCGAACCCACCGTCTGACCAGCGCGTACTGGGCCTCCTCGTCGAGCAGGTCCGTCGCCGCGTAATAACCGAGCCCGAGCCAGCGCAGGCCCTCCTGAGGGCTGAGCTCATCGGAGTGCAGCATCGCGACGGCGCGGCGGAGCAGCGGCACAGCCGCCGGGTAACCGGCGCCCACCTGGGCGGCGAAGCCGTCTAGCAGCAGGTCAGCCACTGACGCCTGCGGCCCGCTCGGGGCCGGCATTGCCCGCACCGCGGCCGCTATCTCGGCCAAGACCGCTCGGCTGGCGGACCAGCCCGCGTACAAGGCCGCCTCGAACGCCCCGAGCAGCGCCGCGCGGGCTGCGCGCACATCGGCCGACCCGAGCCCCCGCGCCGCCCGCAGCAGGATTGCTGCCGCCTCATCCGCGTGTCCCAGGGCCAGGCGGATGGTGCCGTGCAGCCGGGTGGCTTGGGTGCGGGCCGCTAGATCCCCGAGCAGCGGCGTGGCCCCCTCCAGCAGCGCATCGGCCCGCTGAGGCTGCCCGGCGATCAGCGCTGCCTCGGCCGCCGCAAGTAGCCGCCTAGCGCGTGGGCTCTCCTCGGCCGACAGCTCCGCCGCGCGGGACAAGAACGTCACCGTAGCCGCGTACCCGCCGCGGTCCCGGGCCCGCCCGGCCGCGTGCTCCAGCCTGGCCGCCACAGCCTCGTCGGGCCCGGCCGCCGCCATCCCCAGGTGCCACGCCACCTGATCCGGCCGCTCGGCGTCACCCGCGGACGCGAGTCCCTGATGAATCCGGCGCCGTTGCGGTAGGGGGATGGCATAGTAGGCGGCCGAACGAACCAGCGGATGGCGGAACATCACCTGAGGGCCGAACTCGGCCAGGCCACCCAGATCAGCCGCCGCGGCGGCGTCCGGATCGATCCCCAGCTGCCCGGCCGCGTGCCACAGCAGCGCCCGCGAGCCGGCTGGCTCGGCCGCCGCCACTGCCAGCAACAGTCGTGCCTCATGCGGCAGCCGACCCAGCCGGCGCCGGTACACCTGCTCCATCGACCCGCCGATAGGCAGCGGCTCTGGCAGCGCCACCGCACCAACCAGATGGGCGGGCGACAGCTCGCTGGCCACCTCGACCAGTGCCAGCGGATTCCCGCCGGTTTCCGCGACGATCCGGTTGCCGACGGCCGGGCTCAGCCGTCCCGGGGTCAGTGACGCCAGCAACTCCATCGCCGCGCGGTCATCAAGCCGCCCCACCACCAGCTCGGGCAGCCCCGTCAGCTCCCCGACCGGCTCGCGCAGCGCGAAGACCAGCACCACCCGCTCGGCGTACAAACGGCGCGCCACAAACCCCAGTACCACCGCCGACTCGGGGTCCAGCCATTGCACATCATCGACCACGCACAAAAGCGGCGCCGCCGTCGCCGCATCGGCCAGCAGTGTCAGCGCCCCCAAAGCGACCAGAAACCGGTCCGCCGGCGGCCCAGCGATTTCCCCGAACGTGCTCCGCAGTGCGTCCCGCTGCGGAGCAGGCAGCCGGTCTAGGCGACCAGCAAGCGGCAGCAGGAGCCGGTGCAGGCCGGCATAGCCCAGCTGCGTCTCCGACTCCACCCCAGTCAGCCAGGCAGTCTGCAGGCCGGCCGCCATGGCGGCGGCGACCGCGTCCTCCAGCAGCGCGGTCTTCCCGGCCCCCGGCTCACCGCGCAGCACCACAGCACCGCTGAAGCCCTCCTCGGCCCTGGCCAGCAGGCCGCGAAGCGCCTCACGCTCCGCAGACCGGCCGACCAGCATCACGTCCGCACCCTTCACTTTCACCGCGT
>Ga0335073_10006334_pt1 | contig 16611 bp, 16 predicted proteins | sample Lox_Sample_22_FD_207093 | JGI IMG/M metagenome (GOLD analysis project Ga0335073, IMG submission 207093) | Soil microbial communities from Loxahatchee National Wildlife Refuge, Florida, United States - Lox_Sample_2.2 | ecosystem: Environmental > Terrestrial > Soil > Wetlands | place: USA... | reverse complement strand
CTCGTCGCTCCGCTGCTCAACGTGCCTCAGAGGGCACGTTTCCGCTGCTCACTTCTCGGGTGCCCGGCTCGCTTCGGTCTCGGCTTTCTCGCTACGGCTGGGGGTTTTGAAACTACTTCTAGCGCAGGTAGCCCTTCGCGCGCAGGTTCCTCTCGATGCGCGGCGCGACCTCGCCCGGCACGCCCTCGAACGCCGCGCCCGTGATGCGCTCGTACGCCGCGAGGTACTTCTGGGCGAGATCCACGCGGACGTCGTCCGGGATGTCGGGCAGCGGTCCGTGGCCCGAGAAGTGGCGCTCGCGGATGAGCCACTGGCGCAGGTTCTCCTTGTCCAGCATGCGCTGGTCCTCTCCCGCGGCGAAGCGGCGATCGTACTCGTCGGCGATCCAGTAGCGGCTCGAGTCCGGGGTGTGGATCTCGTCGATGAGCAGGAGCTCGTCGCCGTCGAGGCCGAACTCGTACTTCGTGTCGACGAGGATGAGGCCGCGGGAGTGTGCCCACTGCTGGCCGCGGGCGAAGAGGGCACGCGCCGCGGCGGCGGCCTTCTCCCAGACGGGCCTGGCCACGAGCCCGCGGCCCACGATCTCCGCCTCGGAGATCGGGAGGTCGTGCTGCCCTTTCTCCGCCTTGGTGGACGGCGTGAGGAGCGCCTGCTCGAAGCGCTGATCGCGGCGCAGGCCGGGCGGCAGCGAGATTCCATAGGCCGCGTCCGCGCGCCCGGCCTCGTAGTCGCGCCACAGGCTGCCCGCGAGGTGACCACGGATGACGACCTCCACGGGGAGGGGGCGGCACGCGCGGCACACCAGGACGTTGGGGTCGGGGACGTCCAGCAGGTGATTCGGGAAGACGTCCTTGGTCTTGTCGAACCAGAAGACCGCGAGGCGGCTCAGGATCTCGCCCTTGAAGGGAAGGGTGGTGAGCACGTGATCGAAGGCCGACAGGCGATCGGTCGCGACCATCGCGATCCGCTTGCCGTCGGCCAGCCGGTAGTTGTCGCGCACCTTGCCGCGGTAGAGCTCGCCGAGCGCGCCGAGGCTGGTTTCGCGAAGGGTGTGCGAGAGCTGGGACTTCAGATTCGCCGGAGTGATCATGGCTTTGCCTCATAGCCGAGTTGCCCCACGCCCTCAACGGTGTATGGGAGGAAGGGTGAGCGACCTGTCGCAGGTCTCGTTCGTGCTCCACCGGCCCCGCAGCCTCGACAACGTGGGCGCGGTGGCGCGGGTCATCAAGAACTTCGGCCTCGGGCGGCTGATCCTCGTCGACCCGCTCTCGTATTCGTTCGATCGCGCGCGCAAGCTGGCGGTGGGAGCGGAAGACGTCCTGGAAGGGCTCTTCGTCCACCGCACGCTGGCCGAGGCGCTGGCGCCGACGACGTTCAGTGCGGCGACCACCTCGCGGCAGCCGGCGCGCCGGTCACTCCTGTCGCCCGCCGAGCTGGGCGCCCGCGTCAGGGCTCGCAACGGCCCGGTGGCGATCGTCTTCGGAGAGGAGAAGCGGGGGCTCTCCGACGAGGAGATCGAGCCTTGCCACGAGGTCTGCCGCATTCCGACCGAGCCCGCGCAGCCCTCCATGAACCTGGCGCAGTCGGCGGCGGTCGTGGCCTACGCGCTCCGGGCGGCGGAGCCCGCCGAGAGCCTGCCCCAGGAGCCCTGCGCGACGCAGCGCGAGGTCGACGCGGCCGCGGGGGAGGCCCGCCGGGCACTCTCGCAGGCCGGCTTCCTGAACCCTCAGAACCCCGACCAGATCCTCGGCGAGCTGACCCGCACCTGGGCGCGCGCGGCCCTGACGCCGAGGGAGGCCGAGCTCTGGCGCAACGCGTTCCGCAAGCTCGCGGACGAGCTGGCGCGGCGTGGTTAGCGGGCGACGATGCTCCCCCTGAACATCCCGGTGCCGCAGGCGAAGTCGACCTCGCCCCGCGTGGGGACGAGCGCGACCTCCACGGGGCGATCGAGCGGCAAGGCCCGGTCGATGCCTTCCGCCGGAAAGCGGACGCTCGTGGCGCAGGTTTGATCGGTCGTCCGCAGAAAGCGCAGCGTCAGCGCCTCCCCCGCGTGGGCCTCGATCCGGTCCGGCGAGAAGCCGCCGGAGGTGACGTGGATCAGCACCGGGCGGCCCGCCTGCGCCTCGGCCTGGCCCGGCGCCACCAGGAAATCCATCTCGACGTCCTGCGGCGCCGTCGGGTAGTGCAGCGCCACGTGCACATCGAGCGTGCCGTGCGGCGGCGGCACCTTCGCGATCAGGCAATCTCCGCCGTCGACCAGCGCCAGGGAAGCGGCGTGGCCGCCTTGCCTCACGGTGATCGTTCCGCCGATGCCGGTCAGGGAGATGGGCTGACGGTACGCGTCCGTCAGGTAGAGTTGCAGCTCCGCGCCGCTCCGGCCGCGCGAGAGGGCCAGCTCGAGGTGGCGCTCGCCAGCCATCCCGACCTGACCGCCGTGAAACGGCCGGTGGTCGTGGTACATCGTGCTGCCGCCGGGGACGACGTCGAAGCGTGCCGCCTCGCTGCCGGAACGCTTGCGGACCACGGCCACCAGGACGCTCGACGGGGCCGGACGATCGACCTGCCAGTGATCCCCGGCGCGGGTGAGGGGGATCTCGTCGGGACCCGCCACGAGGAGTGCCTGGGCTCCCTCCGGCATCGCCGGGGCGAGCTTCATGTCCAGCGGGTAGAGGGCGATCCGGCCGGGTGAGGCGACGAGCTCCAGCCAGCCCTCGGCGGTCCGGGCGAGCGTGCCGCGGTGCGGCGGCGGCGCCTGGGCCAGGCCAGCCAAGGCCAAAAGGAGGCAGAAGCTCATGGACTTGGAGCATAGCCCTCGCGCGCGCGCGGCGCATCCTCGAGGCCGCGCGCTATTGCACCCTTTCGGCTCGCCAGCTTAGAGTGATTGGAACGCATGCCCATGCGGCTCGGCGAGATCCTGGTGAAGGCGGAGGCCGTCACCGAGAAACAGCTGCAGGCTGCCCTCGGTGAGCAGCAACGCTGGGGGGGCCTGCTGGGCGAGATCCTCGTCCGCATGGAGTACCTGGCCGAAGAGACGCTGGTGCTCGCGCTCTCGCGCCAGCTCGGCGTGCCCAAGGTGGACGCGCAGCTCCTCGAGAGCCAGGACGAGCGCGCGGTGCGAAAGGTCGGCTACGAAGTGGCCCGGTCGCTGCGATCGGTGCCGCTCGCGCTCGCCGAGGGCGGCAAGGTGATGGTCGTGGCCATGGCCGAGCCGCAGAACCTGTCGCAACTGGACGAGCTGCGGAAGGTGACGGGTTGCAAGCTGTCGCCGCGCCTGATCGGGCCCGCCGCATTGACGCGGCTGCTCAGCCGGGCCTACGGCACCGCCGAGGCGTCGCTGGACGAGGGCGGCAGCGAGAGCTTCAAGATGGTCGACGCCCAGGGCCGGACGCTCATCAAGAGCGTCGATCAGCTCCGTGCCGAGGCCGGCATGCCGCCGCCGGTGGCCGAGCCGCCGCCCAAGCCGCCGGCGCCTGCGCCAGCGCGAGCTCCCTCCATCCCACCGCCTCCGCCGGGAGCCTCGGAGGACAGCGTGCGCGGAATCCTGCTCCGGCTGGAAGACGGCCAGCGCAAGGAAGTCGCCGCGCTGCGCGCCATGGTGGAGCTCCTGATCGAGCGCGGCGTCTTCAGCCGCGACGAGTACCTCGCGAGGATTCGCCGTTGAGCCCGATCGGAGCGGGCCACCAGCAGCTCGGACAGCTTCTCCTGCAAGCGGGGGTCATCGACGAGCTTCAGCTCCGCAGCGCGCTGGGCCACCAGCGGCAGTGGGGCGGACGGCTGGGCCGCATTCTCCTGGAGCTCAAGTTCATCGACGAGGGCACGCTGGCCGCGACGCTCGCGAAGCAGCTGGGGCTCGAGTGCCAGCGCATCTCGGCCGACATCGACCGCGCCCTGCTGCCGCTCGTGCCGCAGACGGTGGCCGAGCGGTACTGGATCTTTCCGGTCGCCTTCAAGGATGGGCGCGGAGGAGGAGAGCTCACGGTGGCCGTCGCCGACCCGACGAACCTGGCCGCCGTCGAGGACATTCGCTTTCACACCGGCAAGCGCATCCGGATCGTCGTCGCCCCCGAAAGCGACATCGAGGCGGCGATCAAGCGCTTCTACTACGGCGACAACAGCATCGTGCTCCCTGGCAATGCGGCCACGCCCGCCGCGGTGGCCGCCCCGCAGGCGGCGGCCGCAGCGCCCGAAGCGGAGGAGGAGATGGTCGAGCTCGAGCCGATCACGGGCGAGGAAGTCGATCTCCCGGTCGAGGCGGCCCCGGGCGCCGACCCACTGGCGCAATATTTCGATGGGATGAGCCCGTCCGCTCCCGTCAGCGAGGCGACCTTCGATTTCTCGAGCCCGGTGCTCGGGGCAGAGGCAGCTGCCGCGGCGCCGGCGCCCCCGCCAGCCGTCGAGGCTCCGCCGCCGCCCTTGCAGATCGGCGGCTCTGCCTTCGACAGCCCGTACCTGGCCGGCATCTTCGACACGCCGACGCGACCCGGTGGTGGCCGTCCCACGCCCCCGCCGCCTGCGCCCGCACGGCCGCCTCGGCCAGCTCCGCCAGCGATGGCGCGACCGGCCATCCCGACGGAGACCCAGCCCGTCGTGACGCTCGTCCCGGCGGATGCCATTCCGCCCGAGCTGGTCGAACCGGCGGCCCGCGCGGTCGTGGTCGACCCCTCCCCCGAGGCTCTGCCTGCGGAGGATGCGCTCGCGGCCGCGGGCTTCGATGCGCCTCCGCTGGACGTCTCCGCGGCAGGTCCGGCGGTCGACGTGTCCATCGAGCTCACGCCTCCGCCGCCTGCGGAGTCGCTGGTCATGACCGCGGTCGCCGAGCCCATGCCCGGTGGCGAGCTGTCGGGCGAGCCGGCGTTCGACATGGCGGGTTTCGAGGCCAGCTTCGAGTTCGACGCCACCGCGGCCGCTCCCGCAGCGCTCCAGCCGCCGCAGGAGCCCGAGGCCGTCGCCGCTGTGCCCGAGGCTTCGGCGTTCGCGGTCGCCGCCGAGGTGCCTGCCGCGATCGATCCCTCGGCGTTCGCGGTATCTGCCGACGTGCCCGCCGCGATCGATTCCTCGGCATTCGCGTCCCCGGCCGAGGTGCCTGCCACGATCGATCCCGGCTCGATGGTCATGTCTGCGGCCGCGGCCGCCCTGGCGGAGCCCGAAGCTCCTCCGGACTTGCCGATCGAGGCGGCCGAGCCCCCGATCGAGTCTCCGGCCACGGTGCCGTCCCCGCCACCCGAGCCTCCGATCGAGGCACGGCCGCCGCCGCGGTTCGAGGTGCCGAAAGAGGCTCCGAAACAGATCCCGACCGAACCCCAGGCGATGCCAGCGCCCCTTCCCGCCGCCCTCGACGCCGGCGCTTTCACCGAGAGCGAGCTGCAGATCCTCGACAGCCTCGAGGCGCGGGTGGCGACGGGCGGTGAGCCGCCGCAGATCATCAAGCCGGGGGAGCTGGTCTCCGCCTTGATCCGCCTCATGATCCGGCGCGGGCTGCTGTCCGAAGCCGAGCTCATCGAGGAACTGCAGAAGCGGTAGACGGTGGGTCCGCCTCTTCTCGACGTGCGGGGCCTCAGCGTCGTGCTGCGGCGAGGGGCGGCGGAGCTTCCGGTCGTCCGGGACGTCCGCTTCATCCTGGAGGCCGGCAGGTCCCTGGGTATCGTGGGCGAGAGCGGCAGCGGCAAGAGCTTGACGGCCCTCGCGCTCCTGCAGCTTCTCTCCGACGGCGCCGCCGTCAGCGGTTCGATTCATTGGCGAGGCGAGGAGCTGCTGGGGGCGCCCGCCGAGCGCTTGCGCCGCCTGCGGGGGCGCGAGCTGGCGCTCGTCCTGCAGGACCCTTCGGCGGCACTGAGCCCCGTGCTCACCGTGGGGGCCCAGCTCGCCGACGCGATCCGGGCCCATCGGAAGGTTTCCCGGCCCGAAGCCCGAGCGGCCGCCGTGGAGCTGCTGCGCCGTGTCGGAGTGCCCGATCCCGCGCGCCGGGTCGACGCCTATCCGCACGAGCTCTCGGGAGGCCTGAGACAACGCGTCGTGCTGGCGGCCGCGCTCGCAGGGGATCCCTCGCTCCTCGTGGCCGACGAGCCCACCACCGCCCTCGACGCCACGGTCCAGGCACAGGTGCTGGCCCTGCTCGCCGGCGAGCGCCGCCGCGGCATGGCGCTGATCCTCGTGAGCCACGATCTCGGTGCCATCGGCCGGACGTGCGACGCCGTGGCGGTCATGTACGCCGGGCGCATCGTGGAGCAGGGGCCGACAGCGCAGCTCTTCGACGCGCCGGCGCATCCGTACACGGCGGCCTTGCTGCGGGTGGAAGAGGCGCTGCAGGGGCAGACGGCCCGGGGGGCTCTGCCCGTCATCCAGGGCGGCGTCCCCTCGGTCGCGCGTTTCTCGGAGCGGGGCTGCCTGTTCCGGGAGCGCTGCGGCTTCGCGGCCGCTCGCTGTGCCGAGGTCACGCCCGGCTGGACGGCCGCTGGCGAGCGCGGCGTGGCCTGCCACTTTCCGCTGGCGCGGGCCGCATGAGGCCTGCTCCGAGCCTTCGCGTGGAGGGCTTGCACGTCTCGCACCGCGTCGGCGGCCGGCGGCGCCTGCACGCGCTGAGAGGCGTGGACGTGTCCGTATGGCCGGGCGAGACCCTCGCCGTGGTCGGCGAGAGCGGCTGTGGAAAGTCCTCGTTCGCTCGGGCGGCCCTGCGGCTGATCGATCCAGCGGCGGGACGCATTCACTGGGGCGACCGCGAGGTCACGGCGCTGGGGCAAGCGGCGCTGCGCCCCCTGCGGCGTCGCGTCCAGCTCGTCTTCCAGGACTCGCTCGGCGCGCTCGATCCCCGCATGACCGCGGGCGAGCAGATCGCCGAGGCGCTGGCCATTCACGGGCTGGCCGAGCCGGCGGCCGTAACGGCCCGCATCGCTGCGCTGCTCGAGCAGGTTGGCCTGGCCCCGGAGCTGCAGCACCGCAGATCCCAGGCGCTGTCCGGAGGGCAGCGCCAGCGCGTGGGGCTCGCGCGCGCCCTGGCCGTCGATCCCGAGCTGCTGATCCTCGACGAACCGGTCTCCGCCCTCGACGTCTCCGTGCAGTCCCAGGTCCTGAACCTGCTCGTCGAGCTGCAGCGCCGGCGCGGCCTCGGCTACGTGTTCATCTCGCACGACCTGAGGCTCGTGCGGTTCCTGGCCGACCGCGTGGCGGTCTTCTACTTCGGCAGGATCGTCGAGGAGGCCGGGACGACCGAGCTGTTCGCCCGCCCGCGGCACCCGTACACCCGGCTGCTGCTGGCCTCGCAGCCTTCGCTGCACGAGGCCACTGAGCCCGAGCCCTTGCCGGAGGCGCCGCCCCCGTCGCCGTTCGAGCCCCCCCGAGGCTGTCCCTTCCGGTCCCGCTGCCCGCTGGCCTTCGAGCGGTGCGCGATCGAGGAGCCGGAGCTCGTCCCGCTGGGCGCGAGCAGAGCGGCTTGCTTCGCCGCCGAGCACGACGCGCGAGGGGCAGGCTGAGCCGTGCGCTGGTCGTTCCTGCTCTCCCACCACGACGGCGCGGGCCTGGCGCGCTGCTTCCGCCTCGGTCCGTTGCACGTCTGCGCCCGCTGCAGCGGTCTCTGGCCGACGCTCGTCGCCGGCATCGGCGTCCTGACCGCGAAGCCGGTGCCTTCGAGCCGCTGGGACCTTCCGGTCGAGCTGGCCTTGATCCTACCGGCGCTCTGGGATTGGGCCCGTTCCCTGCGGCATCCCAAGCTAGGAACCAACCTCGGGCGAGCCGCCACGGGTGCGTTGCTGGGTCTTGGCTTGGCCCGCGCCGCGGTCCTGGGAAGGGTGGAGGGTTACGGAACGGCCGGCTTCCTGCTCCCAATTCTGTTGTGTTCTTCGTGGGTTGTGCTCGCGCCGCGGGTCTGGCCCGATTCGCCCGAGTCCCTGTCCAGTTGACGGATGCCCGGCAGGTCCCGGGAGCTGGTAGAGTGACCCCTCGAGAGGTGATCCGATGCGCAACCGTTCGACCCAGAGATCCCGCCGTGGCCAGCGCGGCCAGGCCATGGTCGAGTACTCGCTCATGTTCTGGCTCATCGGCCTGATCTTCATCGCCGGATTCTACATCGGGCCCGGTGGCGCCAAGATCAAGACGGACAACAACACCTACAGCTTCGATTCGAGCAACTCGACGATCTTCGGTCTCCTCATCGAGAGCTACCAGATCTACCAGGACGGCTACTACTTCAGCCTCTGCGCCCCGTTGCCCTAGCCGAGGGGGCCGGTTGACGCTGCGCGTCGCCCGTGAACATAACGGGGCATGACCCGGGTGCACCGCATCGAGGCGCTGAAGAAGGCGCTCGCCCAGCGCGTGCTGGTGCTCGATGGGGCCATGGGCACCGCCGTCCAGGCGCTCGGCCTGACGGCGGCCGACTTCGGCGGACCCGATCTCGAGGGCTGCAACGAGGTCCTGGTCGAGAGCAAGCCCGACGCGATCGCTTCGATCCACGACGCCTACTTCGCCGCGGGCGCCGACATCGCCGAGACGGACACGTTCGGCGGCACGCCGCTCGTGCTCGGCGAGTACGGCCTCGCGTCGAAGGCCCTCGAGCTCAACCGCGCCGCCGCCCGGCTCGCCCGCGAGGTCGCCGATCGCTTCTCGACGCCGGAACGCCCCCGCTTCGTGGCGGGCTCGATGGGGCCGACGACGCGCGCGATCTCCGTGACCGGCGGCGTGACCTTCGAGGATCTGCGCGAGCATTACTACGTCCAGGCGCAGGGGCTCCACGAGGGCGGCGCCGACTACTTCCTCCTCGAGACCTGCCAGGACACGCGCAACGTCAAGGCCGGCCTGCTCGCCATCGCACGGCTGAACCGCGAGGTGGCGGAGCCGCTGCCGGTGGCCGTGTCCGGCACGATCGAGCCGATGGGCACCATGCTCGCCGGCCAGCCGGTGGAGGCGCTGATCGCCTCGCTGGAGCACGTCGATCTGCTCTACCTGGGGCTCAACTGCGCCACGGGTCCGGAGTTCATGACCGATCACCTGCGGGCCCTCGCCGGCCTCGCCCGCACGCGGGTCGCTTGCGTGCCCAACGCGGGCCTGCCCGACGAGTCGGGCCGCTACCTCGAGACCCCGCAGATGCTCGCGCGTGCGATCGCGCGCTTCGGGCAGGCCGGCTGGCTGAACCTCGTCGGCGGCTGCTGCGGCACGACGCCCGCGCACATCCGCGCGATCGCCGAGGTGGCGCGGACGCTCTCGCCGCGCGTCCCGCCGACGACCCGCCGCGCCTGCCTCTCCGGCATCGAATACCTGGAGCTCTCGGACGACAGCCGCCCGGTCGTCGTCGGGGAGCGGACGAACGTCATCGGCAGCCGCAAGTTCAAGGAGCTGATCTGCGCCGAAAAGTTCGACGAGGCGAGCGAGGTCGCGCGCGCCCAGATCAAGGGCGGCGCGCAGGTCATCGACGTGTGCCTCGCCAACCCCGATCGCGACGAGGCGGCCGACATGCGCCGCTTCCTGGTCTCGGTCGTGGCCAAGGTGAAGGTCCCCCTGATGATCGACTCGACCGACGCCCGCGTCCTCGCCGAGGCGCTCACCTACTGCCAGGGCAAGGCCATCATCAACAGCGTGAACCTCGAGGACGGCGAGGAGCGCTTCGAGAAGGTGGTGCCGCTGGCCCGCGAGTTCGGCGCCGCGCTCGTGGTGGGCTGCATCGACGACGACCCGGTGCAGGGCATGGCGATCCTGCGCGACCGCAAGCGCGAGGTGGCCGAGCGCTCGTACCGGCTGCTCACCGGCAAGTACGGCGTGCCGCCGGAGGACATCTACTGGGACCCGCTCGTCTTCCCCTGTGCCACCGGCGACAAGCAGTACGTGGGCTCGGCCGTCGAGACCATCGAGGGAGTCCGGCTGCTCAAGCAGTCGTTCCCCGGCACCCACACGGTGCTCGGCATCTCGAACGTGTCGTTCGGCCTCCCGCCCGCCGGCCGCGAGGTGCTGAACGCGGTGTTCCTGTACCACTGCACCCAGGCCGGCCTCGACCTCGCGCTCGTCAACGCCGAGAAGCTGCCCCGCTATCCATCCATTCCCGAGGAGGAGCGGCGGCTCTCCGAGGATCTGCTCTGGAACCGGGGCGCCGATCCGGTGGCATCCTTCGCCGCCTATTTCCGCGAGCGGAAGGCCGCGGCCAAGCCGAAGGAGAGCCTCTCGCTGGACGAGCGCCTCGCGCGCTACATCGTGGAGGGCACGCGCGACGGGCTCGAGCAGGACCTCGCCGAGGCGCTGAAGGACCACCGGCCGCTCGACGTCATCAACGGGCCGCTCATGGCGGGCATGGACGAGGTGGGGCGCCTCTTCGCCAAGAACGAGCTGATCGTCGCGGAGGTCCTGCAGAGCGCCGAGTCGATGAAGGCGGCGGTGCGCTACCTCGAGCCCTTCATGGACAAGGCGCAGAGCGCCTCGCGCGGCAAGGTGCTGCTCGCGACGGTCAAGGGCGACGTCCACGACATCGGCAAGAACCTCGTGGAGATCATCCTCGCCAACAACGGCTTCGAGGTCGTCAACCTGGGCATCAAGGTGCCACCCGCACAGCTCATCGAGGCGGTGCGCGCGCACAAGCCCGACATGGTGGGGCTCTCCGGCCTGCTCGTGAAGAGCGCGCAGCAGATGGTGGCCACGGCCGAGGACATGAGCCGCGCCGGCGTCGCCGTGCCCATCATCGTGGGCGGCGCCGCGCTCACCCGGGGATTCGTCGACCGGCAGATCGCGCCGGCCTACGGCGCCGGCACGGTGGCCTACGCGAAGGACGGCATGGCGGGACTCGACCTGGCGCGGCAGATCGTCGAGCCGGAGCGGCACGAGCGGCTGCGGTCCGAGCTCTCGACCCAGCGGAGCAAGCTCGCGGCCGTGCCCGCGCCCGCGGCTCCCGCGGCGTCGCCGGCCGTGACCGAGCGGTCGCCGAGCCTGCCCATCGTGGCCGAGCCGCCCCAGCCTCCCGACTTCGATCGGCACGTGCTCGCGAACACGCCGCTCGCCCAGATCTGGAAGTTCGTGAACCCGCTGATGCTGTACGGCCGCCACCTGGGGCTCAAGGGTTCGCTGGCGCGCGCGCTGGGGGTGACGGATCCCCGCGAGCTGGCAACGACCGAAGAGGGCCAGAAGGCCCTCGAGCTCGAGCGGGTCGTGGGCGAGGTGCAGGCCGAGTGCGAGGCCGGCGGCCTGATGAAGCCGATGGCCGTCTACCAGTTCTTGCGCGCCGAAGGGGCCGGCAACCGGCTGGTGCTGCGCGACCCGCAGGGGCGCGAGCTCGGCGGCTTCGACTTCCAGCGGCAGCCGAAGGCCGGCGGCCTCTGCCTCGCCGACCTCGCGAACCCCCCCGGCGCGGCTCCGGACGCGCTGTGCCTCTTCGTCGTGACCGCGGGCGCCGGGATCCGCGCGCGCGCCGAGGAGCTGAAGCAGCAGGGCGACTACCTGAAGTCGCACGTCCTGCAGGCCCTCGCCCTGGAGAGCGCGGAGGCCTACGCGGAGCTGCTGCACGCCAAGATCCGCAGCCTCTGGGGCTTCCCCGACGGCCTCGACGTCACCATGCAGGATCGGTTCAAGGCGCAGTACCGCGGCAAGCGCTACTCGTTCGGCTACCCCGCGTGCCCGCGCCTGGAGGACCAGGAGCTGCTCTTCACGCTGCTGCGCCCGGACGAGATCGGCGTGCAGCTCACCGACGGCTGCATGATGGACCCGGAGGCCAGCGTCTCCGCGCTCGTCTTCCATCACCCCCAGGCCTCGTACTTCTCGGCGTCGGCGCGCGAATGAGCCCCTTGCGCATCGAGCCGCTCGCGACCACCGGGATCGGGAGCCTGCCCCACACCCAGATGGAGCTGGCCATCCAGCAGGCCTTCTCGCTCGACATCCCCTACCTGCCCCAGCTCCCGCGCCGCGATCCGGCCGAGTTCATGATCCCGCAGGCGCTCGATGGGCTCCCCGGGCTGCGCTGGGACGCCGAGGGCACCCCCACCGTCCAGCACAAGGAGTGGCAGCGCGAGGCGGCCGCGTTCGACCGGCGGCTCGCCCGGGCGCTGGAGAAGGGCGACCTCGGGCCGTTCGAGCCGCAGCCCGCGAGCACGCGCGCCTGGAAGCCCTTTCTCTGGGAGATCGGCGAGCGGGACGTCAAGCTCGCCAAGGCGCAGCTCTGCGGGCCGGTCACCTGCGCGTGGACGGTGCGACTCGACGACGGCCGGCCGGTGTTCGCCGACCCGGACCTCCTCGGCCAGATCTTCCGGCTGGTGATGGCGCGCACGCTCGCCATGGCCCGGGCGATGTCGCAGGCGGGCGCCGCGCCGATCGTGTTCCTCGACGAGCCCGGCCTCTGCTGGCTGGAGCCGCGCAACCCGCAGCACCTCTTGCGCCTCGCGGAGCTGAAGCTCACGGTCCTCGCGCTCACCAAGGCGGGCGCGCGGCCGGGGGTCCACTGCTGCGGGAACACGAAGTGGGGCGCGCTGCTCGGGCTGGGCCTCTCCTACCTGTCCCTCGACGCGCACCTCTCGCTCGAGCTGGTGCTCGAAGACCGCGCGGCCTTCGACCGGTTCCTCGCCGAGGGAGGGCGGCTCGCGCTGGGAATCGTGCCCACGGACCTCGACTCGAAGCCCGGCGCCGCGGAGGCGGTCGCGCTGGAGGTGCTCGCGACGCTGGAGCGCCTCTCGCCCGCCGAGAAGGTGCTGGGCCAGTGCCTGGTGACCCCGGCCTGTGGCCTCGCGCTGCGCTCGGTGGCGGACTGCGAGGCGGCGTTCGCGGCGCTCGAGCGCGGCCGGGCCCTGCTGCGCGAGCGGTTCTCTCCCCGCGCCGCCTGACGCGACCGTCAGCGGATCTGCGGTGCGATGGCCAGGCGGCGAGACAGGCTGCTAGAAAGGGCGGGTGAAGAACGTCCTGCTGCCATTCGTGCTGGGACTCTCGAGCGTGGCCCTCGCCGACGGGCTGCCGCCCAACGCCTGCCAGTTCCACTCTGACGCCGGCTTCTACTATCTCGCCGATGCGGGCTCCCCCTGCCTCACCTACACCGGCCAGTGCGGGACGTGCGAGGACGGAGGCAAGGACATCGGCGCCTTCCTCTGCGCGCCCGGCGGCAACCCCAGCTGTCCGCCCGGGACGCCGACCGCGAGCCGCCCGGAGTCGTGCGGCGGCGCAGAGTGCCCGACCTCCGGCGGCACCAGCGGCAGCGGCTCGGGGAGCGGCGGCAGCTCCTCCGGCGGTGGCGCGACGTCCGGCGGCTGCAGCTCGGCAGGTCGCGGGCTGGGCCCGTGGCTGCTGGCCGGCCTGGTGCCGCTGCTGCTCCTGAGGCGGAAGCGTCGCCGCGCCTGAGTGGGCGGTGCGGCTTACTTCGCGGCCTGGGTCCGCTCGTTCGTGTTCACGCAGATCGTCGAGGTGCCGATCTACCTGCGCGGCATCCCCGGCAATCGCTGGCGCGCGGGCGCCATCGCCTTCGGGGCCAGCGCGCTGACGCACCCCATCGTCTGGTACGTCTTCCCGCGCCTGCACTTCGCCTCGTACCTGCGGATGGCCGTGGCCGCCGAGGCCTTCGCCTTCCTCGTGGAAGCGGTCTACCTCTGGTGCTTCGGCGTGCGGGGGCCAGCGCGTGCCCTGGGCTGGTCCACGCTCGCCAACGGCGCGAGCCTCGGCCTGTCGCTCCTGAGCCGGGCCCTGTTCGGGGTGCCGTGAGGGATCAGGCGGGACGCCGCGCGCGCTCGGGGCCCGGCAGCGCCGCGATCACGCAGGCGACGTAACGGTCGAGCGCTCCGGCGCGGCCCGCGGTGAACAGGTACGGCTCGATCGCCTCGACCTCCATGAGGTGGAAGCGGCCTTGCACGTGGATCCCGTCGATCCGGGCGTACGTCGCGGGCGCGGGCAGCAGCTCGAGGATGCGGCGGGCTTCGTCGATGGCCGCGGGCGCCGGCTCCGCCGCGGTGGCGGAGGCTCCGAGCAGCGGCTGCGAGCGGAAGTCCCCGGCCGCGGGGCGCTTCACGAGCGCGTGGCTGAAGGCCCCGCCGAAGAAGAAGAGCGACCACTCGCCGTCCGTGAGGATCTCGGGCGCGAACGGCTGCACCATCGCCGCGCAGACGCCCAGGATCTCGGCGAGCTGCGGCGCGAAGGAGGCCGCGCTGCCCGCGGGGATCCGGTACGTGCGGTAGGCGCCCCCCGACACCGACGGCTTGAGCACCACCTCGCCCCAGCCGCGGCGCGCGATCTCGGCGGCCAGGTCGGGCTGCGAGCCCCTGGCGAAGAACGCCGTGGGCAGCGTCCGGACGCCCTTGGCCGCCAGCTCGGCGAGGTAGCGCTTGTCCTGGTTCCAGCGCACGAGCGCGAGCGGGTTCACGACCGCGACACCGAGGCGCTCCAGCCGGTCGCACCAGGCGTGGAACTCGTCCGGTCGCTCGAAGTAGTCCCAGACGCTGCGCAGCACGACCGCCCGGAAGCGCGACCAGTCGACTTCCGGCGCGTTCCAGATGGCGGGCTCGCACGGCACGCCGGCCGCGGCGAAGCGGGCGGGCAGCTCGGCCTCCTCCGCGTACAGCGCGGGAAACCTCGCGCACGTCGCGAGCGCGATCGGGCGGCTAGCCAAGCTGCCCGCGCTCCCGCAGCAGCTCGGCCGTGAGGATGGCGCCCTTGGCGGCCCCCATCTTGGTGTTGTGCGAGAGGAGCACCAGCTTCACGCCGTTCTCGAGCACCGGGTCGAGGCGCAGCCGGCCGACGACGGTGGTCATGCCGCCGCCGGCGTCGCGGTCGAGGCGCGGCTGGGGCCGGTAGGGGTCGTCGCGCACCTCGATCCAGCGCTTCGGCGCGGAGGGGAGGCGGCTCGCGGGACCGTCCTGGCCGAAGGACTCGAGCGCCCCGCGCACGTCCTGGAGCGAGGCCGCGCGTCCGAGCGAGAGGAACACCGATTCGGTGTGCCCTTCGAGGACGGCGACCCGCGTGCAGGTGCACGACACCTTGGCCGCGTGCGGGGCGATGCCCTCGCCCTCGAGCGCGCCGAGGATCTTGGCGGTCTCCTTCTGCACCTTCTCTTCCTCGCCGGAGATGAAGGGGATCACGTTGTCGAGGATGTCGAGCGCGACCACCCCGGGCGAGCGGCCGGCGCCGGAGCAGGCCTGCAGGGACGTCATCAGCACGGCCTTCAGGCCGAAGGCGTCGGCCAGCGGCTTGAGCGTGATCGCAAGGCCGGTGGTGGTGCAGTTGGGGTTCGGGGTCACGTACCCCTTCCAGCCGCGCTGGCGCCGCTGCACCTCCAGGAGGCCCACGTGCGCGGGGTTCACCGGCGGTATCAGCACGGGGACGTCGGGCTCGTAGCGGAAGGCCGACGCCGTGCTGACCACCGGCACCTCGCGCGCCCAGCGCGGCTCCAGCTCGCGCGCGGGCTCGCTCTCGATGGCCGAGAAGACGCACGCGAGGCCCTCCGTGGACATCTTGGCCGCGTCCTCCACGGGCAGCTTCGCCAGCTCCGGCGAGAGCGACCCTTCCGCGTACCAGCGGAAGGCGCCCGCCTTGTCGGTGAGCGCCTCGCGCAGCGGCTTGCCTGCCGAGCGCTCGGAGGCCGCGACGCGCGTCACGCGAAACCAGGGATGGTCGGCGAGCGAGGCGAGGAACTGCTGCCCGGCGAGGCCGGTCGCGCCGACCACGGCGACATCGAGCTTTTTCATGGCCGTGGGTCATACCACGGAAGCGGCCGACGGCTCACGACGGCCGCGCGAGGGAGCGCTGCGGTACACGCGCCGAACGGTGAGGCGGCCGACCGGGCGAGCAGGTAAAGTGGGCGCGTGCCGAAGCTCTCCGTGGCCGTCATCGCCTGCGACGAGGAGCGCGACCTGCCCCGCTGCCTGGCCTCGGTGCGCTTCGCCGACGAGCGCGTGGTGGTGGACTCCGGGAGCCGCGATCGCACGCGCGAGCTCGCGCGCGAGGCGGGCGCGCGCGTGGTGGAGCAGCCCTTCCTCGGCTACGGCAAGCAGAAGGCCTTCGCGCTCGCGCAGACGACCGGCGACTGGGTGCTGGCCCTCGACGCCGACGAGGCCGTGACGCCCGAGCTCGCCGCGGAGATCCCGCAGGCCCTCGAGCGGCCGGGGATCGACGGCTACCGGCTGCGCTTTCGTTCCCGGATGTTCGGCCGCACGCTGCGCTTCGGCGGCGCGCGCCACGAGACCCACCTGCGCCTGTTTCGACGGACCGCGGGCAGGTACGACGAGCGGACGATCCACGAAGGCGTGACGGTGGAAGGGCGCGTGGAGACGCTGGGCGGCTTCGTGGAGCACAGCCCCTACGCGAGCCTCTCCGAGTACCTGGTGAAGCTCGAGCGCTACTCGACGCTCGCGGCCGAGCAGCGCCACGCGGCGGGCCGGCGCTTCTCGAAGACCGCGGCGGCGCGCCTGCCGTGGGGCTTCTTCCGCCGGTACGTGCTCTGGCTCGGCGCGCTCGACGGCTACGCCGGCTTCGTGGCGGCCTCGCTGGGGGCGATGTCCGATTTTCTGAAGGAAGCGAAGCTGCAGGATCTCGAGCGGCCCTGACGCAAGAGCTGCACGGCGGCCCGGGGCAAGCCGCAGGCTCTGCGCGCTTCAGGCGAGGGCGAGCGCCGCCGCCTCCGCGAGCGCCCGGGCGTCCCGGCCCCCCCGTGCGCGGACCTCGGCCTGGGTCGGCGGCTCG
>Ga0335073_10006333_pt1 | contig 16611 bp, 13 predicted proteins | sample Lox_Sample_22_FD_207093 | JGI IMG/M metagenome (GOLD analysis project Ga0335073, IMG submission 207093) | Soil microbial communities from Loxahatchee National Wildlife Refuge, Florida, United States - Lox_Sample_2.2 | ecosystem: Environmental > Terrestrial > Soil > Wetlands | place: USA... | reverse complement strand
CCGAGGATTCCGGCAGAGAACGAGCCGGCGGCGAGGACGACGAACGAGGCGGGGATTTCTTCGCCGGAGGCCAGCGCGAGACCGGCGCAGCGATTGGCGGCGAGGAGGAGTTTTGCGACGGGCGCGTCGTGGCGGATGTGCGCGCCGAGTTCCTGCGCGGCGACGAGTATAGCCGAGGTGAGCTGGCGCGGATCGACGCGCGCCTCGTCGGGATTCCATGCCGCGGCGGAAATAAGCGGGCCGATGGCGGGTTCGCGGCGGCGCGCTTCGTCGAGCGGGAGCGGATCGATCGAGAGGCCGAGAGAGCGGTACTGCGCGACGACGGTGTCGCGCTCGCCCGCGCCATTTTCGCCGAGGAAAAGGTGAAGTGCGCCGCCACGCTCGAAATCGGCGGTGCGACAGGAGGCTTGCTCGACGGCGCCTACAAAATCGGGATACAGGCGCAGGCTTTCACGGGCGAGAGGAATGAGCGGGATGGCGGGAAGGCCGTCGGGAGTGGGCGAGAGCATTCCGGCGGCGGCCCAGGAGGCTTCGCGGCCTGGCGTTTGGCGGTCGAAGAGTGCGACGTTGAGTCTGCGGGCGGCGAGCTCCATGGCGATAGACGCGCCGATGATGCCGCCGCCGATGATGGCAACGTCTGTCTTCATCACGAAGCGATTCTAGCAGCAAAGAAAAGCGGCGGGAGCTGGGTCGCGGGCAGTCAGGCAGCGGAGCGCAAAAAACGGATCAGAGAGAACTCACGAGCTCGACGGAGAGAAGGCGCGCCTTCTGCGCGAGATTCTGGGCGCGCGCCCAGTCGCCGCTCTTGCTGGCGTCGCTCGATTGGGCGAGGAAACTGCGGATTTTGTCGACCAGATCCTGCTGGGCAGCGCTGAGGCGTTTGTTGGCAGCTTGCGCAAGATTTGATTGCGCGGCGGCGATGTCTTCATGCGTGCGGCGCTCCATGCTGGCTTGATCGCCTGGAGACATCTGCGGCGAAATTTGCGGCGCGGCCGGATGCTCGGGCTGGTCGGAAGAATCGGAGGAGCGCTCACCATTGGTGTGGTGCGGCTTGGGGCGAGGGACGTTGGGCGGCTCGGAAGCGGGCAGCGTCGCAGCCGCCGGCTGCGTGTCAACTTTCGGAGGAGCGGGGGCCGTCTCCGCTGGTTTGTTATCGACAGGAGCGACCGGAGGAGACGGCACGGGCGGAACAGTGTGCACTTCTTTATGGCTGCACGCGGCGAGGCCCAAGCACAGCTCCAGCGCCAGGCAAACGGACACAATTCGACTGTACGACTTCGGGCTGGGCATTCAAGGGCTCTTTTCCGCAAAAGACTGGCCGGAATCTTTCAGCCGGGCAGCCGGAAATTCGCCGGTCGGGAGCATTGGCAACTGGATTCGAAACGTGGTGCCCCGGCCGACTTCCGAATCGAATTCTATCCGACCATTCTGCAATTGCACAAACCGAAAAGAATTTGCCAAGCCGATGCCCGTGCCGCCCGGGCGAGTGGTGAAAAATAGCTGAAAGATCTTCTTCTGATCCTCGGGCGAAATTCCCTTGCCCGTATCGGAAACGGCGATGACGGCATATTCGCCGGTGCGGCGGAGACTGAGGCTAATGCGCCCGCCTTGGGGAGTGAATTCCGAAGCGTTGAGAAGCAGATTGAGGATCGCCTGATGAAGAAGCTGGCGGTCCGCGCGGACAGGGGAAAATTCTGCCGGCACATCGACGCGCAGTTCGACGCCGGCCTTGCGGATGGCGGGATTGGCGGCGTCGACAACCTCTTCGAGAAGCGTGGGAAGGCTTGTTTCTTCGAGCTTCAGCTCCAGCGGGCGCGTGAAATTGAGGAATGTTTTCACGGCGCGGTCGAGGCGGTCGATTTCGCTGTCGAGCATTTTCACGGCCTGCTGCGGCTCGGGCGCGACCGGCATGTTGCCTTTGAGAACTTCGAGCCAGAGGCGCATGGAGTTGAGCGGATTTTTGACTTCGTGAGCGACACCGGCGGTGACGCGGCCAAGAGCGGCGAGGCGCTCGGAGACTTCGAGCTGCGAGCCGATCCGTTCGATCGATTCGACGTCGCGAACCGTGACGAGCGTGCCCATGCGCACGCCGTGCTCGCGAATCGCCTGGACGCTCAAGCCAACGCGGCGCGTCCCTTCGCGGCCATTCAAGACCGCTTCGACTTTCTCGACCGGCGCGATTTCGTCGCCATCGACGGCCAGCACATCGCGCACCGGATGGCCGGCGGGAAAAATCTCGCTGACGCGGCGGCCCGATAGCTCCGCAGGACGGCCGCCGAGAAATTTTTCCACCGAGGGAGAAATCAGCACCGCACGGCCGGCGGAATTGAACAGGAGCATGCCGTCGGCGAGGCCGCTCATCACCTGATCGAGATTTTCGCGAAGGTTGCTGAAGACTTCGCGGACCTCGCGCAACTGTTTGCCGATGCCGACGATTTTGGTGCTGACCTGGCCAAATTCATCGCCGCGGCGAACCGGCTCGACGTCGAATTCACCGGCGGAGATGCGGTCGAGCTGTTTGGAAATGCGGACGATGGGCGCGAGCGAAAGTGATGTAACGAGAAAAACAAGAAGCGTGGAAAGGAGCACGGAGCCGAGCGCCCAATAAAGGGCCGTCTTGAGTGCGGGCGTGATTTCGTCGCGAATCAGCGCGGAGGAAAGGCCGATGCGGATGTCGCCGAAGGGGCCGGAGCCGAGATTGAACGGGTAGGAAAATTCGAAAGTCTGCTGCGGGCCGTAGAGCGATTGCAATTCGCGGAAAAAACCGGCGTGGACGAGGGAGGTGACGTTGGGCCGTGACGGAATTTTCTGGCCGCGCAGCGTGGAATCGCTCGAGACCATAACGATGCCGTCGCGATCGGTGATCGTCACTTCGTAAATCGTCGGCGAGTATCCGACCGCCGATTCCATGACGGAGTTGAGCGTGCTGCTGTTGTCGAACGCCCGCTGCACGTAGGCGCGCAGATCTTCGGGGCTGGCGGATGCGGGAGAATCGCCGCGCTCGGCGGCTTCGCTCAGCGAATTCTGGCAGGCGAGAAAGACCTCTTGGGCGACAAACTGCGCGCGGTCGCTTGCCTGGCGCAGGACCTGGCGCGTCAGCCGACCGAGGTAGAGGCTCGATACAAACGCCACCACCGCGAGCACCAGCACCGAGATGACCAGCGTCAGCTTAGTTTTCAGGCTGAGACGCATCGCTTCGCCCCGCCTCGTATTCCTTCAATTTGTTGTGCAGCGTCTTGAGACTGATGCCCAGGAGTTCGGCGGCGCGCGTCTTGTTTTGATTGGTCGCCGAAAGAGTCTGCAGGATCAGCTCACGCTCGGCGGCATCGACCGTGGTACCGACGGGAAATCGAAGAGACGACAGCCCATTGGCGGCAGCCGTCGCGTGCGCATGGCCGAATTCAGGCGGCAAATGCGCGCGGCCGATGACGCCGCGGTCGGAGGCGATCGCGGCGCGCTCGAGAACGTTGCGCAGCTCGCGGATATTTCCCGGCCAGGGATAGGACATAAAGAGTTCGAGGACTTCCGGGCCGACTCCGGTGACTTTTTTTCCGTGCTTTTCGGAAATATCAACGAGGAGGCTGTCTATCAGGAGCGGCAGATCGTCTTTGTGATCGCGCAGCGGCGGCAGATGAATGTGAAACACGTTCAGGCGGAAATAGAGGTCTTGACGAAGCTGGCCTTCGGCGACAGCCTGCTCGGGATTTTTGTTAGTGGCGGCCAGCACGCGCACGTCGACGGGAGTTTCGACGCGGCTGCCGAGGCGGCGGACCTTGTGATCTTCGAGGACGCGGAGCAATTTCGCCTGCGTTTGCGCGGGCATTTCACCGATTTCGTCGAGAAGGAGCGTGCCGCCTTCGGCCAGCTCGAAGCAGCCGATGCGCCGCTCGGCCGCGCCGGTGAAGGCGCCCTTTTCATGGCCGAAGATTTCGCTTTCCATCAGCGATTCGGGAATCGCGGCGCAGTTGACGGCGACAAACGGGCGGGTCGTTCGCGGCGAGAGCATGTGAATCGAGCGCGCGACGATTTCTTTGCCTGAACCTGTCTCGCCGGTGATCAGTACCGATGCCGTTGAGGGCGCGGCCATCTCGACTTGGCGCATGACGTCCTGCATTTCCGCAGATGCGCCAACGAGCGCGCCGAGCTTTCCAGCCTCGCGCAACTGGCGCGTGAGAGCGGCGACGGCCTGCTGGTCGCGGACTTTGCCGAAGGCGCGGTCGAGGAGCGCCTGCAAGACAGGAGGCTTGAGAGGTTTCTCGATGTACCAGAAGGCTCCGGCTTCGATGGCCTGCACGACGCGTTCGTCGCTGCCGCGGCCGGTGATGACGATGACGGGAATTTCCTCGATGGCGTCGCCCAACTGGCGGATCAGGTCGAGACCATTCATGCCGGGAAGCTCGACATCGGCGAGCATAACGCCGGGGTGGAATTCCTGAAAGCGGGCGAGAGCGTCTTCGCCGCTGCCGACGCCGAGAACTTCGCAATTCCAGCGGCGGAGAAGGGCTTCGTAGCCTTTGCGGGCGTTTTCTTCATCCTCGACAATGAGGATTCGAGGCAGAGAGGAATTGGCAGAGGTCATCAGAAGTTGAATGTAGCAGCAGTCCGTGGGAATGCCAAGCGAGGCGGAGACGTGTCAGCAAATGCATGTGGCAATCGCGATGGAGCGTCCGCATGCAGGCAGGGGTCTGCAAGACCACAAAAGGCAGTCGAGGCGCGGTCTCTAGCGAGCGTAGAGCAAGAGCGGGCGGGTGAGAACGATTTCGAGCTTCGTTTGCTCCGGAAGAAAGATGTCCTGGCCGAGGCCGGAAGTGATGAGGAACGCCGTGAGTGCGCCGATGGCCGCGCCAGTGGCAGCATCGCGAGCGTCTTTCGAGGCGACACCTGCGGCGGCGCCCGTGAGCGCTCCCGCGGCGGCAGCAAGTTCCGCCTGCTGACGCTTGTCGCTGGCGGCGAGGATTTCGCCTTCGTGATCGTAGGCGACGCGGATGGAGTGGACGCCGGGAGCGTCGATGAGTTCGGCGACCAAAGGCGCGCGGCCGTGAAGAGTCGAGATCGTGTCGAAAGTCAGCCAGAGGCGCGCGCGGCCTGCTTGGTGGGCGGATTCACATTTGTCGATGTGGCCGCGGATGATAGCTCCGGCGGGAAGCGAGCGGCCATCGGTGGCGATCAAGGGCTCGAGCGTGCGGGCGGAAAACTCGTTTCCCGCACGGCCGGTTTTCGTGTCGAGGCTGTCGTCCGTCTCGATCAGAAAGCGAGTTCCAGCGGGAACGGCGCCGGGAGGCGCGGGGGGAAAGCCCGGTTGAGATTGCGGCGCAGCGCCGGGGGTTTCGCTCTGCTGCGCGGAAGCGGCGGCGGAAACAGCAAGCAAGGCTGACAAGAACGCTACGGTCTTTATTGATGGCACGCGTTTCATACGGTCCTCTCTCCGAACTTCCCTCCGAACTTTCCTCCTAACTTCGCATCCAGCATTCAAGAAGACAGAGGAGCAAGCGCGCCGCCAGAATCCGCGATGCGGGCATGATTGCAAATAAACGAATTAAGCAGAAAACGGCGCTACAGGAGCTGGAGGCGAAGGCGGGAAAAGCCGCCGATTGCAGGAATCGCCCGGCAGTGCGGAGCGAAACGCCTCCACCGGCAGCGAGGGGAAAAATCTCCTTTTGGCGCGGCGAGTGTGTGAACTATAATCCGCCCGCTTATTCGGTCTCCCTAAATACAGGGCTCACAGACATACTGCAACTCGGCGTGCGCCCGCTGGAACAGCGCAGCCCAGATGCTACCGGCCGGGCTGTAAGGAAATCCGGCGGCCGGGCCCTGCAGGGGCCATCCGGACCGAATCTTTTGGGAAAAGCCAGGCAGGAGGCATCGATGAAAATTGGAGCGCATTTCGCTCTGGCCGCGCTGGTGTTTTTCTCCGCGGCAGGCGCGGGATTTGCGGGAGATGACAAGACCGCGACGCCAAAAGAGCCGGCCGTTTCCGGCGGCGCCTCCTCGCACGGAGAAAGTCAGCCGGCGGCGGCTTCTGTGGCGTCTCCGGCTGTTGCTCCTGCAGCCGCGACTCCTGCTCCCGCAGTTCCCGCGCCCCAATCGTCGTCAGATGAAGTTCCGTCGGAGACGCCGAAATGGGACCCGATGCCGGCTTCGTCCGGCAATCCGGGACTGCTGACGCTCGAAACAGGCGAGACGCTCTCGAAGGGATCGTTCGATATCGTCGGAGGCGTGAGCAAAGTTTCACGGATGCCGGCGACGGTCACCGTGCTGCAGGTGCAGCCAGCGTTTGCCTATGGCTTAACTGATTGGCTTTCATTTTCCGTCGAGTTCGACGCCTGGAACCACATTCATGTGGACGAGCCGGCGGAATTGAGCCTCTCGCCGGTGAACGCGCTGAATCCGATGTACAAGAACACGATTTATCCTTCCGTTCTTCCGGCGACGGGATTTCCTCCGGCCTATGTGGAGGATTTCCCGTTTGCGGCGAGTAATTATGGAGATTACGGAGAGCTCGATCTGGGATTCAAGATCGGACTGCTCTCCGAGAGGCGCGGCAACAAGCTGAGCTTTTCGGTCAGCAACAATTTCTACGTTCCCACGAAGACCGGCTATTCGGGGCTCATCGGCAACCAGGTACAAAACGGGCGCTTCAGCTATGAAGTCGGCTTGCAAGCGAGCAAGGCGCTGATGCATAAATCATTCATCGGTACGGTGAACGCTTCCTACCGCATCCTGCCGAGCGCTTCCTACAACGTGGCGGGATTCAGCACGCCGCTCGTTTTGCACCAGGCGGATCAATTGCAAGTCGGCGCAGGCTTCATCATGTTCCCTGACAAGAGGCTCCAGATAATCAGCGAATACGACGCATTGATCTTCGTGGGCACCGCGACGGCGAACACGACGTACGGGGCGCGCGATCCGGTCGATTCTATATACGGGCTGCGCGTTTATGCGGCGAAGCATGTGGCGCTCGATGTCGGTTACAGGTACAACTTGAACTTGACGAGCGACAAGGACAGAAACGGGTTCGTTGTGAAATTGGCGGTGGCTTCCTGGCGGCAGAAGCGCGAGACGGCGGCCGCGCAAGAAGACCGACTGGTGTCGTCGTGCGTGGTGGACAAGACATCGGTCGCGGCGTCTTCCAGCGACTTGGTGGAGGCGACGGCCAACGCAACGGATTCCGCGGGACATCCTTTGATGTATTCCTGGACGGCTACGGGCGGCGAGATTTCGGGCAGCGGGCCGTATGCGCGGTGGAGCCATGCAGGGCTTGCGCCGGGAAGCTATACGTTGACGGCGCGGGTGGATGATGGCGCGGGACACTCGTCGACATGCATGATTACTGTGACATTGACCCCATGAGATTTAGCGACGGCTTGGGTGATTATGGAGAGGTCCCAGGCATGGAAGATTTTCCTTCCTGAATCGGGACCGGCCCCGGTTCCGATTCTGCATCTTCCTAATTATCAATAAGTTGTAGCCATCAGTATTATTACGGACTTGCCGCAGTTCCCAAATTAAAACTAGACTGACCGCAGCGGTCGGGCGTTGCGCGATGCCTATCGCGTTTCAAACTATGGGGATAGCGTAGTGTTCCCGTTTGGACCTGACCGTGCTGCCTTTCACGAACGGCGGCTGCGCGCCTCCGGCCGCGAGATGGACACTTTCCCCGGAGCAAGCGTCAAATCCACCGACGAGCTGTCGGCGATTTTCCGGCACGAAATCAACAACCCGCTGACGGGAATTTTGGGCAACGCGGAACTGCTGCTCGGCCACCGGGACCGCCTGCCCGCGGCGGAAACGCAGAGGCTGCAGACGATTGTCGAGTTGGCCGTGCGGCTGCGTGAAAATATACGGCGGCTGAGCATCGAATGGGGCGCAAACGTGCAATCGGGGCGATCGCGGTGATATTTTTTCAGGCCTGAAGCGTGTTCGTGTGACAGATTCCGGTCTTCCCCAGCGAAATTCTCTTCTTTGATTTGCCTCTTCAGGCCTGCATTGCAAGCGAGATCACGCGGGAAAGCCGCCACACCCATTTTTGATGAGGCGGCTATTTACATCGGGCGCGAGTTTCCCTACCATGGCCTCCCAGCGGACCGGCTGCACAGACGTTGCGCGCTGCGAACCTCCGCCCAAACCCATGTCCCGCCCGCCCCGATTGGTCGTCATCGAACCAAACGGCGTCCGCCGCGAAGTCAGCGTGACGGCGTCGCCCTTCCGCATTGGCCGCCAGACCGGCAACGAACTGCTGCTGCGCGACAGCCGGATCAGCCGGCAGCAGGCACAATTGATCGCGGAAAACGGAAACTGGTTTGTCGAGGACATGGGCAGCCGTCACGGCACGTTCCTGAACGGCGAAAAAGTCCTGCGGCAGGAGCTGAAGGCGCAGGACCGCATCGATTTCGGGATCGAGGATTCCTACAAGCTGATCTTTATCGGCGAAGGCGCGACGATCGAAGAGCTGGTGGAACGCGTCGAGGCGCCGGCTCCCGAACAGTCCGGATCGCGGGAACTCTATCACCTGGGCGTGCTGCTGGATGTGGCGCGGACGCTCGGCACGGGGCTATCGCTCGAAGACGTGCTGACCACGGTGGTGGATGCGGCGATTCAGGTGACGCAGACCGAGCGCGGCGTGCTGTATCTGGCAGGCCCCGGGGAAGAACTGGTGATGAGCGTTGCGCGGGATTCGAAAAAAACGACGCTGCGGCCCGGACAGGTGCAGGTGTCGCAATCGGTGCTGCGGCGCGTGGCGAATTCGCGGCGTGAACTGATCGTGAGCGACACAGGCGAGGATCCGAAGGCGGGGCAGAACGAGAGCATGGCGCGGTTGGAGCTGCACACGGTGGTGGCTGTGCCGATCAGCAAGCTGCCGCTGATCAAGACGCTCGACGCAACGATTTCGACGCAGCAGGGCGAGCTGCTGGGCGTCCTGTATCTCGACAGCCACAAACCGTCGAGCGCGTTTACCGACACGGACCGCGAAGTGCTGCGCACGCTGGCGAACGAAGCGGCGACGGTGATCGAGAACGCGCGGCTATTCTCGTCGTCGCGCGCGAAGGCGCGGCTGGACCACGAGATCGAAATTGCCAGCGAAATTCAGCGGCAACTGCTGCCCCGCGCGCTGCCCAATCTGCCGAACCTGGCCGTCAGCGGCTCGACGCTTTCCTGCCAATCTGTGGGAGGCGACTGCTTCGACGTGATCGAGCTCGGAGGCGGACGCTACGGATTTTTCGTGGGCGACGTGGCGGGAAAAGGAATTTCCGCGGCGCTGCTGGCGACGCTGCTGCAGGGCGTATTCTTCACGACCGCGGCGATGGACATCGCGCTGCCGGGAATTTTCTCGCGCGTGAACCAGTATCTTTGCGACCGCAGCGGCGAAGACCGCTACGCGACCGTGTTTTACGGCGTGCTCGACAAATCGGGGCGCTTCGAATACGTGAACGCCGGGCACGTGCCCCCGCTGCTGCTGCGCAAGAAGGACGGCACGCTCGAGGGCATGGGCTCGGCGAATTTTCCCGTGGGCATGTTTTCCGAGGCGGAGTATCAAAGCTCACGCATGCAGGTCGAGCCCGGCGACTACATCGTGATCTACACAGACGGAGTTTCCGAAGCTGCGAATCCGCAGAACGAACTGTTCGAAGAAGCGCGCCTGCGCGCCATCCTGGAAGCCTTCAAGGGCGAGACCGTCGAAGAGCTGACGAACGCCGTGCGCGAAGGAGTGAAGGAATTCGTGTCCGGCGCGGCGCAATCCGACGACATCACCATCCTGGCGATCCAATACAAAGGCAACATCGCATGAAGCGGAAGGTCACGCGAAGCGCGACCGCGGCCAGCTCGAAGCGGGCGGCTGCGGGCGGCGCTTCCGGGGTTTCCGTCCTCGAAGCGGTTCTCAAAAAACTCGATCCAGAAGACGAACCCAGCCGTCTCGCCGAAGAGATGGTTCGCATCCTTTCCACGTCAGGAAAGCTGGGCGGAGCGCGGCTGTGGCACATGGTGGAGGGAGTGCCTGCCGTTTGGGGCGAATGCGGGAAGCTGCCGCAGGCGGATCCGGTGCGCGTGGCGAAGCATCTGCGCGGCGAAGCCTCGCGAAACGGCGAAAGCCATCTGTTTGCGCTCGGCGAAGATGAAGTGCCAGTCGGAATCCTGGAAGCGGCTGAAGAAAAGAAGGCGGGTAAGAAAGACCCGGAATGGCTGGCCGCGTTCTGCCGCTACGCGCAAGTGGCGCTCGAAAACAGCCAGCGGCGTCACGCGGTGATCGAGCTCTCGACAGTTCTCGAAGCCACGAAGAGCCTGAATTCGACGCTCGATCTGGGCGAGCTGCTGCACATCATTTTGCAGCTGACGACGAAGCAGACTGGCGCCGAGCGCGGGACGGTGTTTTTGGTGGACCACGAACGGAACGAAATCTGGTCGCTGATCGGGCTCGGGCTGGACCAGCACGAAATCCGCCTACCGGCGACGCGCGGGATTGCGGGGTGGGTGGCGCAGCATGGCGAGACGGTGAATTTGGCGGATGCGTACGCCGATCCCCGGTTCGAGTCGGAGGTAGACCTGCGGTTGGGGTTCCGCACGCGCTCGCTGCTGTGCATTCCGATCCGCAACAAATCGAAGACGACGATCGGCGTACTGCAACTGCTGAACAAGAAATCCGGCGCGTTCACCGACGGGGATGCGGCGCTGCTGCACGCGATTTCCGATCACGTGGCGATCGCGCTCGAAAACGCGCAACTGCACCGCGAGCTGATCCAGAAGCAGCGCATGGAACGCGACCTGGCGCTGGCGCGCAGCATTCAACTGGGGCTGCTGCCGGACCGTCCGCCGCAGATCGAGGGATTCGACATTGCCGTGTCGCACCGGCCTTGCCTCGAAGCCGGCGGCGATTATTACGATTTCATTCCGCTGGCGGCGGACACGACGCTGGTGGTGGTGGCGGACGTCGAAGGCAAGGGCGTGGGCTCGGCAATGGTGATGGCGAACCTGCAGGCGACGCTGCACGCGCTGCTGGCGCACCTGCACTCGCTCGAGCGGCTGGTGGAATCGCTGAACGACATGATCCTCACAGACACGCGCGGGCAGAAATACATGACGATGTTCATCGCGCTGCTCGACCAGCGGAACCGCGCGATCCACTACGTGAACGCCGGGCACGTTCCTCCGTCGGTAATACGCGCTTCGGGCGCGATCGATTTTCTGACGGAAGGCGGCATGGTGGTGGGGCTATTTCCGTCGGTGCGCTTCGAGCGGGGATATGCGCGGCTGCAGCCTGGAGACGTGGTGGTGGCCTGCACGGACGGAATCACGGAAGCCGCCGACAAGCAAGACGAGGAATTCGGGCGGCAGCGGCTGGCGGAACTCGTGGCGAAACACCGGGAACTCCCGGCAGAAAAAATCGTCACCGAAGTGCTCGCGGAAGTGGACCAATTCTCGCGCGGCGGAACGCATGAAGATGACCGCGTGATCCTGGTTATCAAGGTAGTTTGAGCGCGAGACATTTCACGGGCGGATCAAGGAAGTTTCTCACGCGGCTTCCCCACAAATTTAACGAGTTGTAGCACTCCTCCTCAAGACGAGACAGGCGGGTTCGCCGACGTCTTGCTCTTCGACGGAACTGGATGGCCATCGAAGCGGGCGATCACAGACGCTTAAGGCAAAGGGAAGTAGAATGCTCGGAGCCAGGGGGCTTCAAAATGCGATTTTTGGGGTGGTTCTTAAAGGGTTGTGTATTCTTGGCTGCTGCAATATTCATCGTATCGCTCGTCGGCGCACAGATTAGCTGTCCCATCTCTGCTTGTAAGGGACCTGAAGGCGATGCCTGGATGCCGGCATTCTTTTTAGCACCTGTGGGGATACCTGCAGTTGTGATGTCCGCATCTTTCATTGCCAAAAAATTGTGGCCAAACTCGCCCCTAGGGCTTTGGTTAAAATATCTGTGCTTTGCGATTATCATACTGGCCTTCCTGTCTGCTTTTCTATTTGGCGTTTGGCAAGGATTGAGGCCCGCGTCGCATCATATTCAGGTGCATCCATAGGCTTCAGCGTGCCGGATCACGGGGTCCGGACTCCATCTGATCAAGCAGGACTTGCCCGCACTGAATTCTGGAGACCCAATTTAATTGGGCTTCGCTGCCGAACCACCAACGATCAAGAACCCGTGGACGAATAATGGCGGGTGCCGAAATTCCAGAGAGAAATTGCGATCGTGAGGAAGGCGACAGCGACGACGGGAACGAGCGGAGCGTATTCGGGCGTCACCGTGCGGCCCAACATGCGGACGCTGGGATAAAAGGAAGCGAGGCCGAACGGGATGATCCAGCAGAGGAAGAACTGGACCGCGCCGCTGTAAATCGAGAGCGGGTAGCGGCCGAAGGCGATGATGTTCCACACGGGCGGGTGGACGCCGATGCGGTCTTCAAACCAAAACGAAAAAGTGCTGAGAATCAGAAAGACGGAGATATAGATGACGGCGGCGCAAATTCCGAAAAAGAAAAGCATGGCGAATTTGGCGAGCGTCCAGCGAATTCCCAATTCGTGCGTGGCCCAGGCCATGCAGAAAGTGCCCGTGACGATTTCCTGAACGGACTCGATCCGGAAGGTTTCGAATAGAACCTGAAAAAGAGAAGAGATCGGACGCAATAGGATGCGGTCGAATTTTCCCTCGATGATGAAATTGTTGCCGAAGTCGTAGAGATTCAGGCTGATGATGTTGAAGATGCCGTAGGGAATCTGCGTGAAACCCCACAGAAAAATCACTTCGTAGAGATTCCATCCCGCCAGTTGCGTGGCCTTGGTGAGAAGAATGACCACGAAGGCGAGCGAGAAGACCGTGGCCGCAAAGCTGGTGGCGAGGCTGATGAAGAAATCGCCACGGTAGCCGATGCGGACCTTCGCATACTGCGTGAAATATTCGAAGAAGAGAGACGCATAGCGGCGCAATTCGGCGAGGAATTGCGCGGAAGCAGAATCAGGTTCGCGAACGGCGGTGGGAGGAGCGGCGCTGGACATTCGTCACCCGCCCTGAATGGTGATTTTTTGCACGGCGCGGTCCCACCAGACGTGCGCGGCAAACAGCAGCGCGAAGACCCAGAACCATTCGATCCCAAGCGCGATGACGGCGCGGTGATGGTCGAATTTGCCGAGATAAATCTGCAGCGGCGTGTAGGCGATGTGCTCGAAGGGCAGCCAGGCGAGGACCGCCTGCACCTTGGCGGGAAAAAACGTCATGGGAATCAGCAGGCCGGAGAGCAGCTCGATGAGCCAGTATTTCGCGCGAATCAGCGCGAGGATGGACTTCAGCGGAATCGCGCAGGTGCCGATCATGAAGTTGATCGCGCCCATCAGAAAAAAGCTGCCGAGGACGGCGAGAACGAAGAGCCAGAAATTTGTGGCCGAGGAAGGGCGCTGCACAGGAAAAACGAGCGCGACAGCGACGGCCGTCGGCAGCGTGAGCAAGGCCAGGCGGAAGGCGGATTCGCCCATCGCGCGGCTGATCCACATCCATTGGACCGAGACGGGCTTGATGAGATCCATGGCGATTTTGCCTTCGATCACTTCGTAGGCCATCTCCTGGTCGATCGTGTTCCAGTAAAACGAACGGATGATCCAGCCCACGCTGACGTAGGTGAGGATTTGCGCGAGATTGTACCCGCCGATGCTCGAGGTGGAGCGGAAAATGGCGCTCCAGATGAAGTAGTAGACAGTGACGTTGAGAAAATAGGTGATGATGCCAGTGAAGTAGCGCAGGCGGAAGGCGAGGATATTGACGAATCCGACGCGGGAAAATTCGGCGTACGGGACGAGCGCGTCGACCAGAGCGCTCATGCGGTGACCTCGCGAAGAGCTTCGCCGGCGTAGATGCGCTTGATGATTTCCTCGATGGGCTCGTCTTCGATATTGAGGTCGCGGATTTGAACGGTCGCGAGAATTTCGCGGATGAGGTCGTCGGTGGCGACGCGGGTGCGGTCGAAACGGATGCGGCAGGTGAGCTCATCGAGTTGATCGACCTCCATGCCGTCGCGCGCGAAGGCTTCGAGGCAGGCGATCTGCCCGCGGTCCTTCAAAACGAATTTCACCTGCTTGGTGCGGAGAAGCTGCTGCTTGAGGTCGGAGAGATGGCCGTCGTAGAGAACGCGGCCCCGGTCGATGATCATGATGCGGCGGCAAAGCTCTTCGATATCGTCGAGATCGTGCGTGGTGAGGAGCACGGTGGTTTGGAATTCCCGGTTGATGGCGCGAAGAAAATGGCGGATGTGGTCTTTGGCCACCACGTCTAGGCCAATGGTCGGTTCGTCGAGAAAGAGCAACGGAGGATTGTGGAGGAGCGCGGCGGCGAGGTCGCAGCGCATGCGTTCGCCGAGCGAGAGCTTGCGCACCGGCGTATAGAGATAGTCGCGAATGCCGAGAATTTCGTTGAAGCGCTCCATGCGCGCGTCGAAATCACGCTGCGAGACGTCGTAGATGCGCCGCAGCAGCTTGAAGGATTCGACGACGGCAATGTCCCACCAGAGCTGCGTGCGCTGGCCGAAAACGACGCCGATGGTCTTCACATATTGGCGGCGCTGGCGGTGAGGCACGTAACCGTTGATTTGAATCCAGCCGCTCGAGGGAACAAGGATGCCGGTGAGCATCTTGATGGTGGTGGACTTTCCGGCGCCGTTCGGGCCGATGTAGCCGACCATTTCGCCGCGGTTGATGGAAAAGCTGACGCGGTCGACCGCCGAGACCGTAATGTAATCGCGATAGAAAAGATTCTGAATCGAGCCCCAAACGCCTTCGCGTCGTTTGAACGTGCGGAAGTCCTTCGACAGGTTCTGGACGTGGATGAGCGGGCCGGAATTCATGGACTCGACGATTCTACCACTCGCCACCGCAGCCCGCAGGCGAGCGCTCCCCTCCTGCCATTGGACGAGAGGAGACATAAATAGGTAGCGCTCTCAGGCGATTTTGCGCCTTCGGTGCGGCCACTGACGAGTGGAAGCAGAAGGCTCTACTCGCCCATGACGCGGACGAGGATTCGTTTCGGGCGCGTGCCGTCGAGCTCGACGAACAGGACGAATTGCCAGGGGCCGAGATCCAAGCGAGCTTCGGAGAATGGCACGATGGCCTGGTGGTGCAGCAGCAGAGCCTGCAGGTGGATGGCCGCGTTGCTTTCAAAGCGGCCCTTGTGTTTGTAATCGTCGCGCAGGGGCGCGAGCTGGCTCAGCCAAGCGTCGAGATCTTCGAGCAGGCCCGGCTCGTCGTCATTGATCACGACGGCGGAATTGGAGTGCAACCCAGAAACCAGAATGATGCCCTCGCGGAACCCGCTTTTTTCCATCGCGGCCTTTACTTGCGAAGTGATGTTCACGACTTCGCGGACTTTTTGAGTTTGCAGCGTAATGTGGTCGGTATAGATTTTCATGGGCGTCCCTCGAGAACCGGAGCCGTATTGTATCGAAAGATTTTCAACGGATGCAAAGAAGCATCGCTGGAACTTGCCGGCGCGGGAATGGCATCCTGCTCCGCTGCAGAAACATCCACTAGTTATGCGCCGTGAAACCATCTGGGGCGATTGCATAGGCAACGCCGGAACGGGTTTGTTACAATCGCCCGGTTCCGGGGGCGGGCGCGCACCGTTGCGCGACCCATCATGAGCGACAAAAACACGCGCAAAAGATGGATTCTCATCATCCTCGCCGTCGTGGTGGTCTGGGTGGTGATCGCCGCGATATCGGGGAGGAACCACGCGCCGCTGGTGACGGTGGTGAAAGTAGCACGGGAGCCGCTGACGGCGTTCCTCACCAGCAACGGCAAGGTGGAGCCGATCGCGCCCTACGTGGCGCACGCGCTGTTTCCCACGTTCGTCACGTCCGTGAACGCGACGGAGAGCCAGGCGGTGAAGCGTGGGGAATTGATTTTGACTTTGGACGCTTCGGACATGCGCGCGCAATTGGCGCAGGCGCGGTCCTCGCTGCTGGCCGCGCAAGTGGCGCTGCGCAATGCGGAGGCCGGAGGGCCTCCGGATGAAGTGGCGCAGCTTACCGGCGACCTCGAAAAGGCGCGGGTGCAGGTGGCCAATCTGGCGCGGCAGCAGAAGTCGCTCGAGAATTTGGTGACGAAGCAGGCGGCCACGCGCGACGAACTGGCGCAGAATCACGCCGCGCTCGCCCAGGCGCAGGCAACCCTGCAAACGCTGCGAGCGAAAAAAGCGGAGATGGCGCGCCGCGCGGCGGACGATGCGGCGGCTGCGGCGCTGAACGTGAGCCAGGAGAAAGATTTGGTCAGCAATCTTGAAGAAAAGGTGCGTTCCGCAACGGTCACGTCTCCGTTCGACGGAACGCTCTATTCGCTTCCCGTGCGGAAGGGTGAGTTCGTCAAGGTGGGAGACACGCTTGCGGAGATGGCGGATCTGGCGCACGTGCGCGTCCGCGCGTTTGTCGACGAACCTGATCTCGGCGCGCTGTCCGTCGGGCAGGTTGTGCAAATCTCCTGGGACGCGCATCCGGCGGAGACGTGGACCGGGAGGACGGAGGACATCCCGAAGCAGGTGGTGGCGCGCGGGGCGCGCAGCGTGGGCGAGGTGCTCTGCTCGATCGAAAATCCGAAGCTGACGCTGATTCCCAACATCAACGTTTCGGTGCGGATTAT
>Ga0335073_10006332_pt1 | contig 16612 bp, 8 predicted proteins | sample Lox_Sample_22_FD_207093 | JGI IMG/M metagenome (GOLD analysis project Ga0335073, IMG submission 207093) | Soil microbial communities from Loxahatchee National Wildlife Refuge, Florida, United States - Lox_Sample_2.2 | ecosystem: Environmental > Terrestrial > Soil > Wetlands | place: USA: Florida... | reverse complement strand
GACCGAGTACAGGTTGGGATACCGCTGCGAATCGGTCTCGACCGCCGCTATCAGCCGGCGCCGGTAGTCCTCGTGGATCGGCATCTCCTCGGCCAGCAGGAACCGCGTGCCAACCCAGGCGGCCTGGGCGCCCAGGGCGAGCACCGCGGCGACGCCGCGAGCGTCCATGATCCCGCCGGCCGCGATCACCGGCACCGGCGCTACCGCGTCGACCACCGTTGGCACCAGCGGCAGCGTCGCGATGGTGCCCCACACGTGCCCGCCCGCCTCCCAGCCCTGCGCGACGATGACGTCCACGCCGGACGCGACGGCCCGCCGGGCCTCCTCAGCAGTGCCCACCGTGTGCATGACAATGCCGCCTGCGTCGTGGACTTGCCTGACGTAGCTGCCGGGATCACCCTCGAAAAACGACACGATCCGCAAGCCGGCCTCGAGGGCCGCCTCAAGGCGCCGGTGACGGTCGTCGGTGAGGACGAGGTTGCCGCAAAACGGCCGCGCGGTCAGCGCCGCCGTCTCCCTGACGACGGCTCCGACGTCATCGGACCAGGTCAGCGTCAGCATGCCGAGCGCGCCGGCGTTCGAAACCGCCGCGGCCAGCTGGGGAACCGGAACCATGGGCGCCAGGACAACCGGCTGTTCGATCCCGAGCAGCTCGCACACAGGTGTCCGCATCGGGGTTACGCCTTGCCCGGGTCGACGTAGGAGGTCGGCATCGACCCGGGGGACTTCCGGTCCCAGCCGTGGAACTTCGAGTAGTCGTGCGCGTCCCAGGCCGCCCGGAGTCCCGGGGTGCTCAGATCCCAGTCCGGGCGGATCTCGCTCGTGGCGACGCGCAGGTCACGCCACAGGTCGTAGAACGACGGGCGGCCCCAGAACCAGTAGCCGTTGTACACGCTGTGCACGATCAGTCCGGGCTTGAGCACCAGCGTGTGGGGGATCATCGGGTTGTGCTCGGGGTCGGTGTACTCCTGGATGTCCAGGTCCTGCTGGACGGTCCGGCCGGGATCGGACAGGAAGGGCCACTGGGCGCCCACCGACGCGCGGAACTCCTGCAGCGTGTGATGGTCGTCGGTGGCGATCGTGGCGATCTGGGTGTAGGAGACGGCGATCTTCGGGTAATTGGCCGCCAGCTCGAGGTGCTGCTGATGCTCTTTGGGGCAGTAGTTGCCGCGGGCCAGGGTGAGGATCAGCGGATCACGGCCCTGAATCTCGCTGAGGGTACGCATTGTGCCGGTGTGATCCGGGAGGGAGTAATCGGGGAAGGTGCCGCCGGGCCGAATGTCAGGTCGCATCGGATGACCGCCTCTCACGACTTCAGTGTCTGGTTAGGAAACGAGCAGCTGTCGGCCATGGCGTCATCATCGCGCATGAGGTGCCGCGTCGCGCTAGGGAGGGTCCCGGGCCGGGACCCCGGTCCGGTCGGCGTGACAGCGCCTCATCCCGGGTGCTGCGCCCGCAGCCGGGCGAGGCCGAGCTGGGATTCGATGCGGGCGATCAGCTCCTGAGCGGTGAACGGCTTGACGATGTAGTCGTGGGCGCCGGCGGTGAGGGCGTGCATGGTGGACTCGGGGGCGGCGAGCGCGGTGAGCAGGATGACCGGGGTCGCGCGCAGGGCGGGGTCGGTGCGGATGCGAGCGACGAGCTCGAGCCCGTCTACCTCGGGCATCATGACGTCGGCGAGCACCAGGTCCGCGGGGCGCTCGGCGAGGATGCGCAGCGCCTGCGCGCCGTCGACCGCGGTGCGGACGTCATACCGGCCGGCCAGCAGCCGGTGCAGGTAGCGCCGTAGGTCGGCGTTGTCGTCGACCACCAGAACCGCCGCCCGGGCTGCTGGCATCGGGGCGGCTGCGGCCAGCGGCTCGGCAGGCTCGGCGGTGCCGGCCGCCTCGGTATCGCCTGTCAGCCACTGCTCGGTCTCCTCGGCGAACGCCTGCCGGGCCTGGGCGGAGATCTTCGCCAGCTCGTCGCGGTCGGCGGCCGGCAGTGCGCGGGCGTGGTACTGGGCGAACGGAACCCAGACCGTGAAGGTGCTCCCGGCGTCCGGCGTGCTGCGCACCCGGATGGCGCCGCGATGCAGCTGAACGAACTGCTGGACTAGGGCGAGGCCGATCCCGGACCCTTCGCGGCTGCGCGCCTTAGCGCCCCTGACCCGGTGAAACCGGGTGAACAGGTGCGGGATCTCTTCTTCGGGGATCCCGGTGCCAGTGTCGGCGACGACCAGCTCGACATGCCCGGAACGCGCGATGAGCCGGACGGTGATGCCTCCGGTGAAGGTGTGCTTGAGGGCGTTGGAGACGAGGTTCAGCACGATCGTCTCCCACATCTGCGGGTCGAGCTGGACCGGCCTGTCCAGCGGTGGGCAGTCCACGGTGAAGGCCAGGCCGGCTTGCTCGACCGCCGAGCGGAACACGCTGGCCAGGTCGGACGTGAGGCCGGCGAGGTCGGCCACTACCTCCAAGGCGGGCTGGACCCTGCCCTGTTCTAGCTCGGCGAAGCTGACCAGGCTGTTGACGAGGCGCAGCAGTCGCAGCGCGTTGCGGTGCATCATGCGCGCCGACTCGGCTGGCAGGCTGCGGCGCGACTCGGCGTCCAGTTGCTCCAGCGGCAAGAGCATCAGCGTCAGCGGTGTGCGGAACTCGTGGCTGACGCTGGCGAAGAACTCGGTCTCCGCGCGGTTCCGCTCCGCCAGTACCTTGATGCGGTCGCCTGCCTCCCGGCGGGCACGGGCGGCGGTCAGCGTCGCGCCGATCTGCTCGGCTACCAGGTCAAGGAACTGCCGGTAGCCATGGTCGAGCACGAGGTGCGAGCTGACGCCGGCGATCAGCGTCGCGGCCGGGCCCTCGCCGTGGGGGCTGTCACCGACCGGCAGGATCAGCGCCGTGTCCGGCGGCTGCGGCCAGGGACCCGCGGCGAGGCCAGGGAACCGCGCCTGCAGGTCGTCGACGAGCCGCGGTTCGCCGCGGACCATGGTGGCGTGCATCGGCCACGCCACCGGGGCCGACCTGGTGACCAGCGGAAGCAGCGCCGGGCTGGTTTCGGCCAGCCCGGTCGAGGCCGCCAGGTAGGCCGAGCCGTCCGGGTCCAGCAGGTACAGCAGGGCGAACGGCACGTCGTGCGGGTTGTCCGCGAGCACGTCAACCGCGTCCTGCGCGACGCGCGTGTCGGTGCTTCCCACGGCGGCCAGCCGGCGCACGGTGATCAGCCGGCGGTGGCCAATGACCTGCTTCGTCGTCTCCATCCACGTAGCCAGGACCGCTACCACGTCCCCGCCGTCACGGACCGGGCTATAGCAGGAGGTCACGAAGACCTCTTCAGGGCGACCCGCCCGGTGCAGCACCAACGGCTGGTCCTCGAACGCGGCGGCCTCGCCGGTCAGCTCGACCTCGCGCAGGTTCGCCTCCATGCCATCGGCGATCTCGGTCCAGACGTCGGGCATGGGCCGGCCGAGCGCCACCGGATGGTAGTCGCCCATCAGGCCGATGCACGCATCGTTGTACAGCTGCACCCGGTCCTGGCCCCAGAACAGGTTCATCCCCATCGGGTGCGACAGCACCACGGACAGCACCGTGCGCAGCGCCGGTGACCAGTGCTCGACCGGTCCCAGCGAGGTGGCGCTCCAGTCCACCGCCGCCATCAGCCGGCCCATCTCACCGCCGGAGCTGAACAGCGCCTCCGCCACGCGCCGCGCCGCGGTGGGCAGCGGGAGGCCCCCTCTCACCACCTGCTCGAGCACCTCAGGCAACTCGCCCAGCGGCAGCACCAGGTTCGCGTCCCCGGCGTCGATGACCGCCGACGGCATGCCGAACGCCGCGGAGGTTGCCTCGTCCTGCGCGATCACCGTGCCGCCGGCCAGCCGCACGGACCGGCACCCGGCCGCGCCATCCCGCCCGGTACCGGTGAGCACCAGCGCGAGCACGCCGGGGCCATAGGAGACGGCGGCCGATGAGAACAGCTCGTCCACCGCTCCCGCCGAGGTGGCAGGGGACGGCTGGACGGTCAGCGTGCCGTCCGGCTCCAGCCGGACGATTGACCGGCCGCGGCACAGGTACACCCGGCCCGGCGCGGCCTCCGCTCCGTCCTCGGCCCACTGCACCGGAGACTGGGACGCCCGGTCCAGCACCATGTCCAGCCTGCTCGCCGCCGGCCCCTGGTGGATCACGACCACGATCGGCACGGGCAGCGTCGAGTGCATTCCGCCCAGCAGGATCCGCAGCGCCTCGGTACCGCCGAGCGAGGCGCCGACGACCACCACCTGGTAGCGCTGCTCCCGAGGCGGCTGTTCGTGGATCACCCTTCCAGTCTCCACCACCCTGCGGCGAACGCGGTGACCGCCAGCCTGCGGCTGCTAACCTGGCAATACCGTGGCCGGGTTATTGCCAGCCGCCGGATGCGTGCGGAGGAGCCAGCCAATGGATGCCGGTCACATTGAAGTGAGTTTCGAGACGCGCGGTCCCGTTTGCGTTATTCAGGTCAGCGGCGAGCTCACGCTACTGACGGAGCAGGAGTTCGCGGCTCTGGTGGCGGAGGCGCTGGCGACCTCCCGCGGGCCGGTAATGTTCGACGTGTCCGGAGTGGACTTCGTGGACGTCCGCGGTGCCCGCGCCCTCGCGAAGGCGGTTCGCGCGGTGCCGCAGCCGCGCGAGGCCGGGCTCGTGGGGTGCAGCCTGACGATGCGCGGCATCCTCAGGGCGATCGGGTTCGACCTGCCGCACCAGCCCGAGATGGCCGGTGCGTCCCAGGCACGCCTGCACCCGCGCGCACGTCAGAGCACGCTGTCTCGCGAGTCGGCGCTGTCGGCCATGACACGCGCGGCGGAGTCGAATGCGCGGCAGTCAGCGCTGTATACGAGCGACGTGATGTCCCGGCTCGCCGCTACCTATTCCGACCTGGCGCTCAACAGCCGGTACCGCACGGAGCACAAGAGTGCGGACCGGGGACGGCTGCTTGAGCTGAGCGGTCGTGCCCTCGATCTGTCCAGGCGGTACATGCGCGATACCGACGACGGCACCGGCTGAGGACCTCATTGCGGCGTGCTCGGCAGCCCGGCTAGGTCCAGGACGGCAGCGGCGGGACTGTCCGGCTCGCAGATCAGCGTGAGGTCCTGTTCGTGCGCGGCGAGCTGCGCCGCTATCCGGTACAGGACACGTACTCCCGCCGTTGCCAGCAGCGTGGCGCCAGACAAGTCGACGATGAGCGGCAGCACCCCCGCACGGCAGGCCGCCAGCAGCCGGCTGAGCAGCTGATCGGCGGTGGTGAAATCCACTGGCCCCGACACCAGGACGTGCGGCGCGGGTTTCGCCACGGCCAGTGTGATGGCGAACGAGGGATAGACCGCGCGGACGCCAGGGGGCCGCACAGTCAGCGGGGCAAGCATGGGCTGGCGGTGCAGCGGGTGCCGCATCGCGATGACCGTTCCCCGGGCGCCTAGCGGTTCAGCCGTGCCCTGCGGCGGATGGCTGACGCGGAGTTCGTCGGCGAACTGCAACGCCACCGACAGTCCCTGGCCGCGTTCTTTCTCGGATATGTCAGGGACGCGCCAGCGTCCGCGGTCACTGACCCGGGTCTCCAGGTACGCGTCGGCGCCCACCGCGGCCTCTAGGCGAACCGGGCCAGGCATACCGGGCGGGTAGGCGTGGTCGACGGCGTTGGTTACCACCTCGGCGATGGACAGCTCGGCGAGATGCCGGTCTCCGAGGGCGATGCCGAGCGACTCTAGCCAGTCGCCGAACGCGCGGCGCAGCGTCGGCACCGCGTCCCTGCTGGCCGGCGACTCGATGGCAAGCGGGGGGAGCGGGACCGGCTGGCGCCACGCGGCCAGGGTCGTCACGTCGTCGGCATATCCCGCGCGAGTCAGCAGTTCGACGGTGAGCTGGCTGGCCCGTTCGGCAGGAGTGCCCGCCGCCCACGTCCGCAGCGACCGGTTTGCCACCGAGTCCCCGGCGACTATCGCCAGGTCGGCCATCCCGTCGTCCAGGGTGCGGCCCGCCCGCTCGACCAGCCCGTCGCTGTACAGCAGCAAGACGTCTCCTGGCGCCAGTACCGCCGACCGCAGTACCGGGCTATCGACGCCGGCGCCGAGCGGTCTAGCCTCGGTCCCCGGCAGGAAACGAGTCGTTCCGCCGGAGTCAGTCAGCAGCGGAGGCGGGTGCCCGCAGGTGGCGTACGAGAACGTCCAGTCGGCCGGATTGAGTACGCCGATGCACAGCGTGGTCGTGCCCAGGGCGGCGTCGTCGGCCGCGAACCTGTCCGCCGCGGTGAGCACGACGGCCAGGTCTTGCTGAACCGTCAGGGCGTGCGTGAGTACCGCACGCAGCCGCCCCATGGCCGCGGACGCGGAAGTCCCGCGATCCGCGACGTCCCCCACCATCAGCGCTATCCGGCCGTCGGGCAGCGGGAACGCGTCAAACCAGTCGGCGCCCGCGGGCTCGTCGGCGACAGCGGGCAGATAGCGGGCCGCGATCCGCACCCCGGGCAGCACCGGCAGCTTGGACGGCAGCATCGCCTCCTGCACGACGATCGTCTCGCTCCGCGGTCGCGGCCGTGCGTTCGCGGCCGGCGGTTGCAGCGCCGCCGTCACTTCCCGCACCCGGTCGGTCACGTCGACCTGGGCTATCAGGACCCCGCGCAGGCCGCCAGGGCCCAGCCACGGGGCAAGCGTGAGGTCCAGATACCGATCTCCCTGGATCGGCCAGTCTCGCGCGCTGTACGGCTCTCCCGTGGCGTAGACCAAGTCAAGCGAATCGGCGATTTGCTTCTTGGTGAAGCCCTGGAAGGCCTGCCAGGCCGGCTTGCCGATGAGATCCGGCTGGCCGGCCAGCGTCCGGCAGGCGGCGTTCGCCGCCACGATCGTGTGCGTCGGCCCTTCCACAGCGGCCATCGGCCAGGGCATGGCCTCGAAGGCGTCCTGGACGACTGCGGCGTCGCCGGCTGGCTGCCGCGGCCTCTGCCCGTCGTCCGTGCTCACGGTGATCGCTGGTCAATGACCAGGATTACCCCGCTGATCCCGCCTTCCTCTGTTCGCATCGGCGAGGCCACGATCTGCAGCTCCACAGTCTTGCCCCGGCGGTTCACCGCGGTGACATCGCCGGTCAGGGCGGTCGCCGTGTCGTCGTTCGCCGCCTCGCGGAGCACGCGGCGCAGCATGGGCTCGACCGCCACCGCCGGCAGGCCGATGTCCAGGGAGAACAGTTCCTTATCCTCCGCCTCCTCGGGGCGCAGCCCCCAGAGGTCTTCCGCGCCTGGTGACCAGACCCGGACCTTCAGGTCCTCGTTAAGGACGATGACCGCGTTGCCGAGGCTGCGCAGTACGGTGCCGAGGAAACCGTTGGTCTGGTCCAGCTCCTCGGTACGGCCGCGGAGCTCTTCGTTGATCACCTGCAGTTCGTCGTTGGTGGACTGGAGTTCCTCGTTCATCGTCTCCAGTTCCTCGTTGGTGGACTGGAGTTCCTCGTTGGTCGTCTCCAGTTCCTCGTTGGTGGACTGGAGCTCTTCGTTGGTGGTCTCCAGTTCCTCGTTGAGGGACTGGAGTTCCTCGTAGGCGTGCTCGAGCTCGGTGTTGGCGTGCGCGAGCTCGTCCCGCGCCCGGCGGTCCCTGGTGACGTCGATGAAGCTGACACCCACGCCGATCAGGTCTCCCGGTGTCGCGAACAGCGGCACGATGGCCACGTCGTAGTAGTTCACGTCGAGGCCGCCCGGCCGCTGCCACTCGATGTCGTGCAGCTCGATCGGACGCATTTCCTTGCGTACCTGCTCGATACGCGATCTGAGCTCGACGGGCCGGTAGGAGACCTCCAGGTCCTGGAAGGGACGGCCCAGATCGCGGGGCCGGAGGTTGAACAGCGCCTCGGCGGCAGCGTTCGCGATGCGCAGCCTGTCGGTCAGGTCAACGGCGAGCTGCACGACAGGACCGGAGGATAGCGCTGCTCCTTCGATCCTGCCCCCCGGCATGTCCTGGGCGCTCACGTCAGCCCACGTGGCAGTGTCGGCGGGCTCAAGCAGCGCTGGGGATGCCTTGCGGAACAGCCGTTTGCGCAGGTCAACCGGCACGAACCGGTCAGCGTGGTTGAGCAGCATCTCGGCCTTGCCGAGAAACAGGTAGCCCGGGTAGGAAAGCGCGAAGTGGAATCGCCTGATGACATTGGCCTGAGTCTCCGCGTTGAAGTACATCAGCGTATTACGGGCAGTCAGCAGATCCACCCGCGAGATCGGGGCATCCCTGGTGAGGTCGTTGCGGCCGAATATCACCTGGCGGCGCAGATCCCGGCGGAATGCGTGCTTTGTTCCCGATGGCTCGAAGTAGGTCTCCCTGAGCCGCTCCGGGATGTCCGCCAGCGCGCTCGCCTCATAGCTTCCGGTCCGTGCTTGCGCCAGCGCGTCCTCATCGAGGTCGGTGGCGTAGATCTTCACCCGCTCGCGGAACTGGTCGGGGCCCAGCGCCTCGGCCAGCACAATCGCCAGCGTGTAGGCTTCCTCGCCGGTCGCACAGCCCGCGCTCCACGCCCGGATCGGCGCCTTGGCGCTTTTCGCCGAGAGCAGCTCGGGGATCACCCTCTCGCGCAGGGCCTGCCAGGCCAGCGGGTCGCGGAAAAAGCTCGTTACGTTGATGAGCATGCTGTCGAAGAGCAGGCCAAACTCATCAGGCTGCAGCTCGAGGTAATCGCGGTACTCGCTGAACGCGCCAATGTTCAGCAGGGTCATGCGGCGACGGACTCTGCGATGCAGAGTAGACCGCTTGTAGCCCGTGAAGTCGAAGCCGCGGGTCTCCTTGAGCATAAGGAGGAGGTCGTCAAAGTCCTCCTCTGGTTCCATCGGAGCCACAGCGCGTAAGCCTACGCTTCCTCCGGGTCGGCTGCGACTTCCACGGTCATGCCGTTCACGGCTGCCCGGAGCGCGTCAGCGGACCGCTTGGCTTCGTCGGCGGCCTGCGAGAACTGCCCGGCGGACAGGTGGTGGCCGCGTCCGCGAGCCGAGTCGGCCAGCTGGCCGGTGAGCCTGGCCCGTTCGTCGAGGGACCTGATGGCCAGCCAGAGCGCCCGTTCCACAGCTGATGAGTGTTCTTCGAACAGGCTCTGCGGTGACCAGCGGTGCCCTACGAGGCAGTCGTAGGTCTCCGCCCGCTCGCCGTGGTGCACATAGAGGGGACCGCCGCATTCCGGGCACGTCAGGTCGCTGTAGACGCGCGACCTCGTGTCCGTCTCCGGGGCACCGGCCAGCAGGCCGCGGATCTCGGCGACGAGTTCCTCGTCCGGTTCTGAAGGACCGGGGAACGTCATTTCCCCCTCCTGTTTAGCCAGCCGGATCACCTGCTCGGCGATGGCCGCCGCGGGGACGACGATCGGGGCCGCGGTCACGCCGATCGCGTTGCGGGGCATGCTGTCATAGTCCGCCTCGTCCGGATCCTGCACGATCACCTGGCCGCCGAGGCGCTCCACGGTGGCGCTGCCGAGCGCGGCGTCGTCGAGGGCGCCGCTGAGCACGACAGCCGTGACACGCGGTCCAGCCGACAGCGCGGCGCTGCGGAACAGCGGGTCGGCCGCCGGGCGCACGCCGTTCTGCCGCGGACCGCGCGACAGCCGTACCGCGTCCCTGACGGCAAGGAGATGCCGGTCCGGCGGCGCGACGTAGACCCTGCCGGGCCGGATCCGCTCACCATCATGCGCCGTGGCGGCGGGCAACGGCCCGGCCCGGCCCAGGATGTAGGGCAGCGTGCGGCCGCCCGTCGCGGGCACGTGCAGCACCGCGAACACCGCCGCGGGCAGATCCGCGGGCAAGTCGCGCAAGAGCGCGCGCAGCGGCTGCAGACCTCCCGCGGAGGCGGCCACCACGACGACATCCCGACCGGGGGACATGCAGGCCACCTCCCCCGCTACGGGCCTCCTACACCTCCCGGCCGCAGGAGTCTATTCCGGGTTTTCCTCCGGGGCCTGATCCGGCCAGACGCCGATGTGGTCGGGCTCCTCCTGGAGCTCCACCCGGCTCCGCATGCCGAGCCGCCTGATCATGTCGCGGGGCAGTTGCACCCGGCCCGCCCGGTCCAGCGTCGCGTACTCGCGGGCGTGCAGCGTGGTCATGCCCAGCTCGTCGGTGGCCGAGTGCCGGATCGTCTCGCTGCTCGTCTTGCCGTCCCTGATCGCGATCGTCCGGCGGACCTGCGACGACACGGCCGGGTCGTGGGTCACGACCAGGACCGTGACGCCGAGCTCGGTGTTGGCGGTCTGCAGGGCGGAGAACACGTCCTGGGCGGTCGCCGAGTCCAGCTCGCCGGTCGGCTCGTCGGCCAGCAGCACCTTCGGCTGGTTCGCGAGCGCCGTGGCGATGGCAGCGCGCTGCTGCTCGCCGCCGGACATGCGGTCCGGGGTCCGGTCAGCACAGTGCGCGATGCCGAGCGTGTCCAGCAGCAGGCCGGCCCGCCTCCCTCGCTCCCGGCGGCCGAGCGCGCTCAGCCGCATCGGCAGCAGCACGTTCTGGCGGGCGGTCATGTACGGCAGCAGGTTCCGCGACGTCTGCTGCCAGATGAACCCGGCGACGCTCCGCCGGTAGGCGAGCCGCTCCTTGGCACTCATCGCGCCCAGGTTGTGGCCGGCCACCCACACCATCCCCGCCGTCGGCGAATCGAGCCCGGCGAGGATGTTCATCAGCGTGGACTTGCCGCTGCCCGCCGCGCCGATCACCGCGGTCAGTTCCCCGGCGGCGATCAGCAGGTCCAGCCCTTGCAGCGCCTGCACTTCGATGCCGTCGCCCGAGTAGATCCGCACCAGCCGGTCACAGACGATCATCCCGTCCGCAGCGTTGGGCGGCTCGTCATGCGCGGCGCGCGCGGCAGGCTCGGTCATGCCATGGCCTCCTTCAGTCAGCGATCCGCAGCGCCCTGGCGCTGCCGCGATGGTAGGTGATCACGGCCTGCACGGCCAGCACGCCCACGGCGGCGAGCACCAGCCCCAGCGCCGACGCGACCAGCGGCAAGGCCGCCGGAGCCACCGTGATGGCCACCCCGGTCCCGCTGAACGCCGCCAGGTCGAGCGACGGCCCGACCAGCGGCACGAGCAGCCAGGCGCACGCGGCGCCGCCGATGGCGGCGGCCACGACCGGCGGCAGCGTCTCGGTCGCCAGCACCAGCTGGGCCTGCCAGCGCCGCAGCCCCATCGTCGCCAGCGTCGCCAGCGTTATCTCGCGGGTCTGCGCGGTGAGCAGCAGCGACAGCAGCAGGACCAGCGCGCCGAACCCGGCCGCGACGGCCAGCCCCTGCGTGAGGGCCGTCTGCGCCGCCTGCAGCACCGGCGCCGTGGTCAGCGCGGCGAGCGCCGTGGCACGCAGCGTCACCGACGCGCCAGGCAGCGCGCGGTTGACGGCCGCGGTCAGCTGCGCCCCGTTGAGCCTGGACCCGCCGACCAGCAGCAGGTTCGGCGCGAATGGCCCGGCCCCGGCAGCCTGCTCCGGCACCACCACGGCATCGCCGCCTGTCACGCCAGGGACACCGCCGATGCGCCCGGCCAGCTGGACCGTGACGGTGCTGGATCCCACGCTGAGGGCGGCCGGTGCCGTGCCGAGAAGCTGGGCGGCCGCGGCGGTGGCGACCGCGGGGACGGTCCGGCCATTGCCCGACAGGGCGGCCACCGGGAACCGGGTGCCCGGCGCCCGGTCGACCACGGCCGCGTACTGGGCCGGGTCGGTGAACACCACGGGAAACTCATACCCGGCACTCGTGGTCGCGTCGTCGACCTCCGCGGCCGCGGTGGAAGCGACGCCAGGCATCGAGGCGATCTGGCTCTGCAGCGCCGGGGGGATGACCGCGTGAGCCGGGGCCAGGATGATCGCGTCGGCGCCCACCTGCTGCCAGGACGCGGCCACCTGGCTGTTCGTGACGGAGGTGCTGATCATGTCGGGGAACGCCACCATGGCAAGCACCAGCACCAGGGCGAAGGACGGCAAGACAGCGCCCGCCGGGGAACGGGTGGCGCGCGCCAGGCCGACGAACCCGACCACCCCGCGCGACAGGCCCGCGATCCTGGCCAGCTCGCGGACCATAACGGGGTAGCAGCGCAGCACGACGACGGCCACCGGGATCGCGATGAGCACCGGCGCCGCGCTCTGGTACAGGCCGCTGTTCCCGGCGGTCAGGCCCTCGTTCCTGAGCACGACGAGACCGCCGATGGCCGCGGCGACGACCGCCGCCTCGATGATGACGCGCCTGACCCCGGACCTCCGGCCGCCTGCCCGGCGCCGTGTCCGGCCGGCGACAGGCGCCGCCACGCGCTGCGGGACCACGCTGACCAGCACCGGCCCGGCGAGCGTCACGACGATCACGGCGGCGGCCAGCCACCAGGCCACCGCATCGCCGTCGCCGGGAGTCAGCCTGATTGCGAGCGCCACCGCCGCCGCCCCGGCCGCCGCGGCGATGACCAGGCTGGAGCGCAGCACCAGCCAGCCGAGCTGATACAGCGACGCGCCCCGCGCCCGCATGAGCGTGAACTCCGCGGCACGGCGCTGCGCCACCAGCCGGGCGCCGAGCAGCACCACCACCGCCCCCAGCACGGCCAGGCTGACGTACAGCAGCTCGAGCACGGGGGCGGCGGCGTTCTGCGCGGTGATGTACGGCGACAAGACCGAGGGCAGCTCAGAGTCGATCGTCACCGTGGCGTCGCCCACGAGCGCGGGGAGGAACAGCGTCACCCCTTGCGCCACCATGCTGCTCACGTTCGTCTCGAGCCCGCCCGCCTGGCCGGTGGTGACGCCGCCGAGCGCAGCCGGGTACTCCCAGGTCACGAGCATTTCACTGGTGTCGAGCACGCCTTCGATCAGCGGCAGCGCACCGGGGCCGATGAAGGCCGCTGCGATCCCGTAGGGCAACTGGGGCGCCGCGACAGGCTCCACCGCGGGCGTGGTCGCCGCGGGCAGCACGGTCCAGAAGTCGGCGGCCCGGTCCACCGGCTGGATGATCCCGGTGATCACTAGCTGCACCGGTCCCGCGCCCAGCCGGCCGCCAACCCGCAGCCCGAACCTGGCGGCGACGGCGGTCGTCACCGCCGCCTGCACCACGGCAGGCTGCCCGGATGCCGCGGGCGCCGACCCGCCGACCGGGAGCCGTCCGGCCACGATGCGACTGTAGCGGTCCAGCTCCGTGCGGTAGGCCATCTCGAACTGCGGCCGCCCTTGCCTGGCGGCCTGCGCCGTCCCGGTAACCGGCACGAAACCCGTGGTCAGGCCCTGCCAGGCGGGCGGGTCGCTGGCGACTCGCACCCCGCTCACGGCCAGCTTCGCCCGCACGGTGGCGCCCGCCGCCGCGATGTCGCTGGCCGGCACCGGTTCGCTGCCCGGGCCAGCCATGGTCGATTCGCCGAGCGTCCCGATGACGGTCCGGTCGGCGGGCCGCGAAGCGGCGATCACCCGCTGCAGCGCCGCGGTGCGCAGCCCCTCACTCTCCCGCGGGATCGCCAGGCTCGCCAGCAAGGCGGCGAACACCAGCAAGCCGAACGCGGCACTGGCGGCGGCTCCGGTGCCGGTGAGCGTCACCCAGGCCGCGCGCACCCGCCGCCATAGCGTTCTCATGCCGCCACCCTCATCTGGCCCCTCATCGGGCCTCCGCCCGCAACTGCGCCGCAGGATCGGGCCTGCGCAGCACCGACAGGGCAGCGGCGGCGGCCGGCACGGCCGCGGTGACGAGCGCGAGCGCGGCGGCCGGGCCGAGTGGCACTACCACCAGGGCCGACGGCACCGGCGCCGCCGCATCCGCGGTCAGGGTGATCGACGACACGATCAGCTGAGCCAGGCCGATCCCGGCGAGCAGCCCCGCGGCCGCGGCCGGAACGCTCAGCGCGAACTGCTCCAGGCACAGCTGGCCGGCCTGGGCGTTCTTGCCCACGCCCAGCGCGGCGAACACCGCGCTCTGGGTCCGGCGTGCGCGAAGGCTGGCCGCGACGCTGATCGAGAATCCGAGCACGCCGAGCAGCACCGCCGCCACCCCGATGGCCACCATGGCCTCCCGGGGTGCCTTCAGCAGCGCGTTGTTCAGCAGGGCCGTCTGCTGGCTGGCGCGGCCGGTGACGGACAGGCCGAGGCCGGCCGGCAGGCGCGGCACCTGCCCGTCGGCGGTGCGCAGCCACCAGCGGGTTACCGGCAGCGGCATCGCCTGCTTGGCGACGAGCAGGTCGTTGATCCCCGTGAGGTCGGCGATCAGCGCCTGATTCTGCCCCAGGACGGTCGGGAACCTGGCCACCGACGCCACGACCTGCGCCGTGACCTGGAAATTGCCGAGCGAAAACGCGACAAGCGACCCGATGCCGAGATGGCTGGCCGCCAGGTAACCGGCGGTGGCGATGACGGGGACGACCTGGGACGGCGGCTGCGCGGTGATCCCGATCGTCCCGGGGATGGCCCCGAGGCTCTCGTTGGCCATGATCTGCGCGGTCGGATCGTGTCCGGTCGTGAACGTGAGCCGTTGCCCGCCTCCTGCGGTGCGGTGCCAGCCGGTGAACACGGGCGGCGTCCCGTCCGACGGCGGCATTCCCCCGTACGTGCCCGGTGGCCCCGTCGGCACGCCAGGCGAGGTCCCCAGGCCCTGCCACGCCGCCCAGGCGGCACCGGGGGAGAACGGCCTGCCGAACGGGCCGCTGGCCGTGGCGGCCAGGGCGAGGGACTGGACCGTCAGGCTGGCGGTCGGGGCGAACGACGGGTTCGCCGGGTCAAACGGCGGCAGGACGTAGCTCAGCGTGAAGCCGAGCAGCCGCAGCGGGTAGCTGGCCTGCCCCGGACTCGACAGCGTGAAGACCAGCGAGTGCGGCCGGCCGTCGAAGGGCAGCGGAGCGGCTACCGGGTACGTGGCACCCTGGGCGTCCTGGATCCAGGCCGTGGCGAGAGCCGGGCCGAGAGCCCGGACCGCGGCCGCGCTGCTGCCCGGCCCCGCCCCGACGGTGGCGAGGGCCTCCAGCCGGGCCGGCTGACCGGGCAGCACCAGCCCGGACGGCTGCCGCGGGGTGACGTGCTGCCACAGCGCGGTCAGCGGCAGCGGTGACAGGTCGGGGCGCAGCAGGATCCCCTGACTCGCCGTGCTCGCGTCCAGCGCGATCAACTGGCTCCCGTTGCCGAGGCTGGTGACGGCGGCCGACGTCGCGGCGGTGACACCTGGTGCCCGGGTGATCGCCGCGGCCGCGCCCGGTGGCAGCCCGCCCGTGGCGTCCACCCGCACGTCCGAGCCGACTGTGAAGGCGGCCTGGTCCGCGGCTGACTGCCGCCAGCTCGAGTACCCGGCCAGCGCCAGCGTGGTGGTCGCCGTCGCGACGACCACGAGCAGCACCGGACCCGCCTGGCGGATCGGCCGCCTGGCGATCTGCCAGCTCACCAGCGCGGCGGCCAGCCGCCGCTCGCGGTCGGTCGCCTTGTCGGCCAGCCTGGCCAGCAGCGGCAGCCCGCGCAGCGGGATGAGCGCCACCCCGGCCAGCGCGAGCGCGGGGGCGACGGCCACGACGGGATCGATCCCGAGCGTTCCCGTCGCCGGGTGCGCGACCGCCGAGTTGCCGCGCAGTTCCCAGATCGCGACCGCGGCCAGCGCCACGAGGGCCAGATCGCCGCCCGCCCAGGCGATCCCGGCGAGCCGGGCCTGCCGGCCCCGGGGGCGCCTGGCCGCGTCCGGGCTCTGGGCGCGCAGCGCGGGCCAGGCCATCACCACGGCGCACAGCACCGCCGCGGTGAGAGCGGACAGCCAGGCCAGCACGGGGATGCCCGGATTGCCCGCCAGGGTCAGGCCGCCCAGGCCGGCCACCGGTCCGGCCAGCCGGGTGCCGGCCAGCACCCCCGCCAGGGCGGCGGCGGCGCCGAGCACCACCGCCTCGGCCAGCACGGGCCGCGTCACCTGCCAGCTGGTGGCGCCGCGCGCCCGCAGCAGCGCGGACTCCTCCTCCCGCAGGCTGGCCAGCAGCCGCGCGGCGAGCACCAGTGCCGCCCCGGCCACCAGCAGCAACTCCAGCGCGGTGATCGCGAACAGCGACCTGGTCAGCACGATGGTGCTGCCGATGCCGCCCAGCAGCTGCGGCAGCCCCGAGGTCACCTGCAGGCCTTCCGGGGGAAACTGAGTCAGCTGGTAAAACGCCGCGTTGGTGCTCGCGGTGAGCGCGGAGATGTTCGCCCGGGCCATCGCCCGCGCCTGCGGGAGCACCATCCACGAGGCCTCGCCCGCGGCGAGCGCCCCGGGCGCCCCGGGCGCCCCGGCCTCCCCAGGCCCCCCAGCCCCGAACGCGGCCGGGTTCACCACCGCCGGGCCGTAGCTGACGCGGTTACCCGAGACGGTCCGGAAGTTCCCCGCGGTGCCGATGGTGTAGCCCTGGATGTTGATCCCCGAGACAGGCAGCAGGTCAAGTGCCCAGTAGGTCGACCCGGGGTCCTTCGCCCTGAACAGGCCGGTGACCCGCATCGTGGTCGTCGTCGCGACACCCGACACGGCGGTGCCCGTCAGCTCCGAGCCGACCGTCAGGTGCAGCTGGCTGGCGACCGCGGCCGGCAGCGCCACCGGCACGGGACCGCCGTGGCCCGGCGGTCCCGGCCAGCTTCCGGCGGTCAGCGTGGCCTGGGCGGTGATCCCGTCCAGCGACGCGGCCTGGATCTGCGCGTAGTTCGCGCTCGT
>Ga0335073_10006329_pt1 | contig 16620 bp, 20 predicted proteins | sample Lox_Sample_22_FD_207093 | JGI IMG/M metagenome (GOLD analysis project Ga0335073, IMG submission 207093) | Soil microbial communities from Loxahatchee National Wildlife Refuge, Florida, United States - Lox_Sample_2.2 | ecosystem: Environmental > Terrestrial > Soil > Wetlands | place: USA... | reverse complement strand
TATCATTGGAATCAGAAAGGCGAGGGTCTTTCCAGATCCAGTGACTGCTTCAACAACAACATCTTTATTCGTAAGGAACAAGGGAATCACACTCGCTTGTACTGGTGTCATCCCAATAAACCCTTTCAGAGCGACATATTCCAGTCTAGAGATAGTTAGCAGAGTCAGCTATAAGAAGGTACGTCCAAGATGAAAGACTGGGGCTAACATCACCCCAGTTTGTCGACATCCTGGCAGTCGTCGAACGAAGAAATCAAAAAATTTTAGGTCCTGAAAAATGATCGGCCGCAAAACAGTTGGTCGCTTGAATTTCTCCGCGAAAAGGTCCGTGCGATCGGAAACTCCACCAAAACCATTTCGAGCGACGTCACTTCGATTCACCGATAATTCGAGCAGTTCTCTATAATTACTTCTGGACCGTATCTTGTACCGAGTATTCAAAGTTTGTATCATACTCGCAATTGTCGCGTTGATTGCATCAACTCGGTTTAGTGTTGTGACAAGCCGTGTGGCACGTTTGGCTAGGGAGATGAGCTCCAGCTCGAAAGACGTTCCTTCTCTGCGGGAAGGTATGGAAAAGAAGATACAGGTGTGTATTCGTACAGATCCTAGACGCTGAACTTTCTAGCTTTCCGATGGTCGTTCAATCCCGCAATTAGGTTTTGGAACATACGAGCTATCTAGAAAAGAAACTCTTGATGCAGTCAATTGGGCATTGGAGGTACCTCATCTTTAACATGTAGAAAACTTATCGGAAGGCGGGTTATCGAATGATAGATTCCGCACAAATGTATCATAACGAGAAAGAAGTCGGCACTGCAATACGCACCTTCTTAAAGAATAATCCTTCGGTGAAGCGAGAAGATATCTTTTACACTACCAAACTAGCTTCGAACGACGGCTACAATCGCTCGTTAAAGTCTTTGGAGACATCTCTTCAAGTCTGTGGGCTTGAATATATTGATTTGATACTCATTCACAGTCCTTATGGTGGCCCAAAAGCTCGTAATGAAAGTTGGCAAGCTTTACTTGAGGCGCAAAAGAGAGGATGGACCAAGAGTATTGGAGTGAGTAATTATGGAGTTAAACATCTTCAGGAGATGTTGAAGCAAGGATATAAACCGGCCATTAATCAAGTGGATTTACATCCCTACATGACACGAACGGATATCGTTCAATTCTGTCAGAAAAATGATATTATATTACAAGTACATGCCTTCGATCTAGATATCTTACTGATTTCGGCGTATGCTCCCTTGACCAGAGGATTTCGGATAAGACATCCTCCGTTGTTGGAAATTGCAAGGAAATACAACAAATCTGCAGCGCAGGTTCTCATCCGATGGGGCTTGCAACATGGATATGTTGAGATCCCGAAGAGCGCCAAACGAGAAAGGATATTGGAAAACACAAAAGTTTGGGACTTCGAAATTGAGGACAAGGATATGAAAGCATTGGACGCTATGGACGAGTATCTTATCACAGGTATATCCCTTCTTTATCTCAACCTGACTGAAGACTGGGATCCGACCGGAACAAACTAAATAGGCGCATAATTCTAATTCATTTATGCGTAATTCTCTTACCCGTCCTTGGCTACAGCTTCCTTCGTTGGTCGCGGCCCAAAGATCTTACTCCCCACGCGAACATTTGTTGAACCCATCCTGACAGCCACTTCGAAGTCATCGCTCATCCCCATACTTAATTCTATAGTCTGCAACTCTGGTATCTCTTGTATTAAGTTCTCTCTAGTCCCTTTGAGCATCTTTTGTTAACTGGTCGTTTCTCTCGGAATCTACCTCAAAATCAGGGTTTGTTTGATGTTCTTGTGCTGCATGAGATGCAGTAGCCGAACCAATCGTCATTAATCCCAGAAACTCGAGATGTGGACACTTCTCTCGTATATACCTCACCAGTCCAACAACATCACCCGGTGCTAGTCCCGCTTTCTCTAATCATTAGTCTCTTGTGAGGAACGGAGAATATACGTTCTTCGCCACTGGTGTTAACTTGAATAAACACATTCAATGGCTCCGTGCGTCCAGCCGCACTTGTTTCCAACAATCTCGCCTTCTTCTCAGAATCAAGTGTTTCAATGCACCATAAATTCTTGACTTGTTCAACTAATACTTTACATTTATTACTTTGTAAGGCCCCGATAAAGTGCCATTTGATGTCGTCTGGCAATTCTTGTGATTTGGCGACAAGCTCCTGGACGTAGTTTTCGCCAAAGTGACGATGATTTGCGTTGTATGCGGTTCGAATATCTTCTGATGGGATGTACTTCGATACTGCTACAAGTCTGACGGGAGACGAACTGACGGCTTTGATTTTTGAGAGAACAGAGTTCAGCGATGAAGTGATTTGGACTTGTCTCGAAGACATTGACAGAACTGGATGTTGATGATGTTGATCAGAAGAGGACGAGATTCAGGAGATTTTTTCCGAGTTCCGTAATGCCATGCCGATCAATCAATCGCAGCACGGTCCCTGGTCCGACTGGAATTAATCCGTTGGATTGACTCACCTTCAACTCAGGTCAATGGATTCCTCGATAAGGAGACCATAGTCTGTGTGTTCAACCTCATCACGAACAGTCCTCTGCTCTTCAATTCGCAGTCCACAGTACATGCCAGCACTTCGAACAGACTCTTTCAATATCTTCCATTTCCTCTTTAAGATTCCGTCGGCATGTCCGAACGTGTCTTCGTCCCGACTGAGAGCTTCTCAAAACCAAGGGTAAATCGAGTAAGGTACCTGTGCTCTCGACAATTCAGTTTAATTTCAGGGTTCCAGCATCTAGCTTCGCATTTCTTGCATTCGGATTGAACGATGGAACTGCAGGAGCACTAATTCCTTACGTACAACTCTCCGTGAGCAAGGCTGATAAAAGATACAACCATATTATAATATTGGCTATGCTGTTGTATCACTTATCTTCTTAATTCAGATTGTTGGATATGGAACCTCTTCATTTAGTGGCAATTTTCTTCACGATAAACTTGGTCGACATAAATTTGCCGTCATAGGAGCCTTCTTTCAAGTTATTTGCTATTCATTGATTTGTTGGGCTCCACCTTTTCCTGTCGTGGTATTCTCTTGCAGTTTTTCTGGCTAAAACCAGCTCCTTGGTTACTTGTTTGCCGGATTTGCTGGAGGTTTCTTTGAGATTGTGTAAGATCCTGCATTATGGGACTAAGTCGACAGATTGAATACATTCGTAGGACAGCTAGAGCACGCCACCGCTCTTCTGGGGGTGTTGCATGCCTGTTATGGTCTCGGCTGTGCTATTTCACCCATTGTAGCTACACGAATGGTCGCTGCGGGTCTAGGGTGGAATAGTTATTACTACGTTCTCCTAGGTTGGGCAATTCTCAACACTATTGTCCTGGGAATTACGTACCATCCAAAATTCATGAAAGAAAAGGACGGAGACGTTCAGATGACGGAAATCGCAACCCTTCCTGAGATTAAGACGAATGGTACTACGACCATAGCTGCCACAACCATAAACGATAATGTCACGTCTACTCCACATCGACAGAAAGGTCCCCTCCAGATTGTTATGACAAACCGGTTTTGTTGGCTCGTAGCCCTTTTCCTTTTATTGTACCTCGGCCTCGAAATCTCCACTGGTGGTTGGGTAGTTTCATACATGATTGAAGTACGTCCCCACAAAAGCTACCTAACATGAGGTACGACACGGAGCGCCTTATTCAATGTCCTATGTAGCAACAGGTTTCTGGCTCGGCGTAACATTCGGCCGTCTAATCCTCGGTTTCCCAGCGGCCCGCTACGGCGAAAAACTAATGGTCCTAATTTACATCATCATTGCACTCGGTCTACAATTCATTTTTTGGTTTGTCCCCAGTATTCCTGTAAGTGCCGTCTCTGCAACACTCATTGGATTTTTCATTGGTCCTATATTTCCTTGTGCAGTTGCGCTGGCGACACAAGTGCTTCCAAGACATTTACATGTGAGTGTAATTGGCTTTATTGCTGCTTTTGGTAAGTCTCTGTGTGGGTGGGGAGGTTGATGGTAGGGTCAATTGGAGCTGCTTTGATACCGTTTGCTGCTGGATTGTTGGCGCAGACTAGAGGTGTTCAAACGGTTATGCCGCTGCTTGTAGCGCTTGAAGTTGGGATGGTGGCAATTTGGATTTTGGTGCCTACCAAGACGAGGGTGGATTGATACCTTGTATGGGTGAGGATAGATATAGATTCATCATATATTGAGTACGTCCGTTCAATTCTCTAAATATAATAGATTTTTGTATTTCCCATTCATGTTGAAGTTAGGTAGAGGAGGTGTCATCCTGCGTGAAAGCGGCAAGATCTGACGGGGAAAGAACGAAAGACTGTTGGTGATAGGGAGAAATGGGACGTGTCCATGTAAACGACGGCTGTATACTCGAGATCTGATCATGTTGTTGGGATCTCTGATTCTGTGAAGGAGATTCTTCCGTAACGTCGGGCGGTAACTCCATTTCCGAATTACAAGTTTCTGTTCCAGACTTCATATTTGATTGCTTGAATTGCTCAGAAAAACAGCCCTCATTTTCCACACTTGCAGATTTCACCAGATTTATCGTCCGTTCCAAATCCATCAAATTATTGAACTCGAGAGTTGCACTGCTTGAAGGCGTTGTCGGTGTACTCTGGACCGGTGTTTCTCTTTTCCGTCTGTAATAGATATCTTCTAGGACATGTATATCTCCAGCTCTGATTAGTAGTTTAGGATCTACTGTCTTCACAGAACGACTCTCTTCACTCATCTCCCCATCTGACTCGACGTAAAGCGTCATGGGAGGAGTCGCCATTCGTGGGGATGACTCTGTGTCGGAGGGACAAGTATGTTGTAGTTTCTGCTTTGGTTGAGGAGAATTGAGGAGGGATGGGGTTGGAGATGATATGTACTGTGATATGTCGAAAGGAGTTTCTTGTCTGTTGCGGTTTTCCATTTCTCAGATGATTTTGCTGGATCACTCTCAAAGGTTGTTGGATTTGGTGGAAGATCAATGAGTTTGTCATCTGACGAGCAGTTATATCTGCAATGCTTAGCCCAAGGCCCTCCTCACCTATTCAGCGAGCGACAGCACTTGGCCAAGTGGGCCAACCCTTGGCCTCTAAACACAATATTCATTGCGGGAAAAGGGAGGATACGTATTAATTGAGAATCATGCAATTGAATCTATTTAACTCCTAACTTCTCATTGGTATCAGAGTCTGCACAAATGTCCTTCTCGCTTGTCTCTTTTTCCTCCTTGACTATCTCTCGTGAATTCTCACGTACAATTACCTTGGGCCGTCGGAAAGTCGATATTAGACTACCGATTGGGGCTCTTCTGGGTCTCTCCTTCCTTGGAAACGGCGACAGATCAAGCGGGATCGAGTAATCTGGCTGAGGTAACAGGAAGTCCCATTCTTTTAATCGGACTGCAACCACCACACGTCCATGTCCAGCCGAATCATGCCATATCGACGATTTCCATCCATTTGATTGGTATAAGGATTGTATTCTCTCAGCTTGGGGAGTGCCGCCTACTTCCATTACGAGGACAGGAGTCTCCCATAGATCTGCAATGTCACGGAGATTATAGTAGTAATTGTCGCCATGTTCGGAGGGAACGAAGAGGGATTCGGATGGTTCGTATTTTGTGACTGATACATCAACGGTAGGACGAGATGAGAGTGGAATGTATGGAGGATTGCAAGTGATAATGTCGACGCGACCTTGGAATGATGCAAATGGTAGTTGAAACATGTCACGATGTATAAAATATATTGATCTGGGATTAGTTTGGTAGCAGAAAGAGAGCATACGTGTCTGGGTATCCTTGCTCTGAACCACGTAGATTTCTCAGATTTATTCTAGCGGCTTTAATTGCTGAAGCAGATTTCTCGATGCCAATGAATCTAGCATTGGTGTTTGGGTTTCCGTATGTTGAGTGCAATGATGGGTCAATATCAGCTGATATATAGTCTTTCAATAGCAGTGGAATGCATCCTGAGCCCGTACAAAGATCGACGACGGTATACGGTTGCTGTGATGGGGCTAAGCGTCGTAACCGACTTGCTAAAGCAAGAGTCCACTCCTCGGTCTCCCATCTCGGAATAAAGCAACCCGGGTGAACGTGTATGTTGAGATAGCCAAATGGCTGAATTTCTACACATGTATTACTACTTGCAAACCAAAAATACAGGAGGGAACTACCTACAACAAGTGATAAAGGAGTGCCTTTTGACCGTTGGGCTATAAATTTCTGCAGGAGCAATCGTTCCCATTTTCCACGATATCCTGCCGAAAACGCATGAGAGGGTAACGGCTGAAAGGGAATCCTATACTTTTGTAATAAACGGAATGAATCTCGTTCATCAAGTTTGAGGATTTCATCTTCCAACCATCGTAATTCTCGTTTTGCAGCGTCAACCGTCCGACAGACTCCCATTAATTTCCCCAAAAGAGGATGAACGCGAGATGCTTGTGCCATGCTCCGCGGTGCTATTCGAGGCATTGTCTCCAATTCACAAGTTTAAGTGAATGTATACGTGGATGTACGACTTTTTAGTCAGGCCTACGTCCTAGAAGTGCAGACAAGACCTCGGCTTAGAAACCATCGCTCACTTGAAATCCAATCTCTTTGTGTAGTGCAGAGAAATGGGTGATTGATCGATCCCGGAGTTGCTGGTACCGCGATTCGACTTGCCAACCGCAGTTACGTTCCCACTCTCGCGAAGAAAGAGGAAACGTGAAACCGGTGACGGATGAAGGTGCAAAATTCGATGAGGACGGAGAAAAGCTCTCCAGGGTTTGGGTTCGCGTGCATGGACCTCGCCGTCGATCGATTTGAACCTCAACTTGGAAGTTGGCGTCCTGAAGCGAAGACAAGAAGGAGCTAGAAGAGAGAAAAGATCTGGGGTTTAACGAGACGATCAGCCATGGAATGATGCTTTACGAATACCATGTCTAAAGTAGACGAACCGTTAAGAGGAAGTCCCGAATCGAGGAAATCCTATGAGGATTTGTCCTCCCACTCTCAAGCTCTCCGCAAACCAAATGTCATCGTACCGCCGTTGTACTTTGGCATGGTCGCTTCAGGGATCTATCGAAGGTAGGAACCCAAATAAACCTTGCTGATCTCAAAGTGGACATCCTTTGCAGCTGAATTTCCCTTTCCTTGAACGTATGAAATTAAAGACCATCATGTGAGCCCAGCCTTTAATTGCGTCGCCTAATCCGGGCTACAGATATCTTGCAGATCAAGATTACTCCACTGAGAATATACTGTGGTGTGGCCGCCATGGAATCAGAATCCATCACATTCGAATGCAATCGTCCAAGGAGCCCTTCCTTGAGAATGACCCTGAGTTGGTTGCCAAGGCTTTGTCGCTCCTCTTAGACAGCCGAAACTATCCAATACTGATTCACAGTAACAAAGGAAAACATCGCTGGTAGTTCCGTAATCGAGTGGTGCTGACAGGTAGTGGTGTCGTAGTGGGTTGTCTTCGAAAGTTGCAGGGATGGAGTCTTTCTAGCATTTTCAATGAATACGATCGATACGCTCAAGGGAAAGGAGAGAGTGATTTGCAGGTATTCCATGCTAATTCATGGGCTAAGAGTGCAGTTCATTGAGAGTTTTGACTATGAAATTCAATACGACAGACGATATCTGCCGCCTTGGATGCCTGAATGAGTAGATTAAATCAGGAACGTTCCAGATTCCATCTCACGCCATCTGTAGCCTGCGGAAGTGTGGAGAAGTAGCACTCGTCGACGCGATACGTCGTGAAATGAGCCGAGATGAACTGGCCGCAGGAGCAGCAGTACAGGTTCGATAGGATACTCAGTTAATGAGATAAATGAATTACAAAACTTATGAATGCTCGCTAGTTTCAATGCCTTGTTCTTTCCATCTAATCTCATCCCTCTTGCGTCGTCTCGGATGAAGGTCTAGCCGTGAATTCCTTCGAAGTTCTTACTTCACCTGGAAATATGTCCTCCCGTAATTTAGGTAAAGCTTTATCCAACTTCTGCCACGTCAAATCCCACACTCGTCCGCCTCCCAAACTAGGTTGGATTAACACGCCCTGCGCAGCCATCACCAGCAATACATTCTTCAGCGATTCAGGTACAGCTTCCTCCTATTCGTTAGAAAATTTGCTCCAGAAAGCAATCATACCACAATATCTCGTTGGCCAGACTGGACTAAACGCACCAAAATATCGAGAATCCCGCTCCAGACGGAAATCACATGTCCATCGGCAAGTGCCTCTTCTTCTACTAATCGTCCTAAGCAGTGTAAAAAGATTTTGCATAGTAATCCTTGTGCTATTGCTCGCGTTTCACCCATGCCTCTTTTGTCAGTGGCAAATGTTTCTGGCCGTAGTAACTCATTGATCAGATGTAGCAAGGTCCTGTCGAAAATGACTTCTGGCCAATATGCTGTGTCGGGAGATTGGGGAGGGAGAAGATCTGGAAGCAGGAGTAAACGTTGGAGAAGGGAGAGAGCTGTTGCACGGACTTCCCGACATGGATTCGTGGATTGTCGAGCTAAGGATTCTAGAATAGGACTGATGAATACTCCCCAACCTGCTAATTAGAGTACGACTCACAAAGAGCTACCTATTGCTGGTGACTCTGATTCAACAGTTAGAAGTTTAGCTTGTTGATGTAGCGAATAAATCAACTCTACAGCCTGCTTTCCTCTCAAAATTTGATCTGCATGACTACTCATTAGCACAATTTGGAGGTGGACCGAACGGTCTGTCGGGCGTCCTGGAAGCAGTCATTCTCCGTTGTAAGATATCATTTCTTTGTTCCCATTCTGCTCCCACACTTCCAATGGTCGCAAAATCGCCAAGGAGATTAATCACTAAAGTATATACTCGTGAATTGATAGAACCGGATTTGACTAGTTTCTCGCATAAAAGAAATTCAGATGCCTGAGCCTCTGGAATAAGAATCGCTTTCTTGTACACTTGGAAGAGAACTCTAGGATCTTCCAGAACGAGAGATAAGTCGATTTCTGCTAGAGCCAGAATGGACTGAGCGAGTGGCACAGCCAAACTTTGGAACAATGGCGGTTGAGATGCTAGTACCACTCGAAGCACTTCGGTCAGACTGATGTTCGTAGTTACACCCTGTTGTTAGCGGCGATGACGGACAAGGCGTACCAATTCATGAGCCCGTTTCTTCATGGCCAACAGATAGATTAAAGTCCTTTGAATAAAGATGGGATGGAGAAGTTTTCGTTGTCGTAAGATTTCCAGACAATATCCAACAACTTCAAGAGACAGTTCTTGCATGCTCTCTCGATCCCTCATGGCCAAAGCTGTGGCCAGTTCAAGGAGAAACAACATTGATGGATCATATGTCTTATCGGAAGAAGTCTCTTGACCTCCATTGACAGCTGGTCTAGAGTTCGGCGTGTTCAGTATTGGTTGATCGGGTGCAGTTTCATTAGCGTCGATAGTGACATTCTCTAGGATTGCAGACATCAAAGCTTTCGATCCGTCCTTCTTTAGTTTCCTGTAATCAGTATACGAAGGATCGGGGAACTCACATTATGCTTTGCGAGAATTCTTCCAAATGGCATGATTTTATGCAGTCGATCGTACACATTGTTCGTTCAATCTCTTCATCCGAAGGCGGTGATGGTTGGTCGGTAGCGTAATTGGTCAAATAAGATGAAAGGGTCGAAAACAATCCAGACTCCCTTGCTGGGTCAGCTCTGGTCGCTGGACGGACAGGCTTGTCCTGAAGAGGAATCGACTGAATCCACGGGAGCACTGTCTCCAGGGGGGAAAATGCTTTGGGAAGGAGTCCATTAACAAACAATGTGACTAGAATACGAACGATCTATTGTCAGATGGGTTCGTGCTGACTGGAATGTACATGTTTCCAGCCAGTTCGGATCTCTTGTTCTTTGCCCTCGCAAAGTGAAAAGAGGATAACTGTGGCCAATTGGCCTGTGAAATCTCGACCGAATCGGACGGCAAGTTCACTTACAGTAACCGTATTTCCCTCAATAATGACATCGATATTCAGTTTCGTGCTAGGCAAATCATCTCCGGCAAGGGTGCAAATCTTGGCTAAGCAGAGGATGATTTGATCCAGAGTCTCGTTCAAGCCATACCGAGCCGATATTCGAGCACACTGATCCAATCCAGTAATCACTCGTTTGAATACTGTATCATCTGTTGCCGAAGCGAATATATAGGACAACGTAGCTACCACTGGTCTCCATGTCGCGCTGAACATATAGGAATCGTATGCATTAGAATGACAAATCAGTAGTTCGCCAGCATGCTCTGCCTTTTGTAAAAGTGCCTTCCAGGCATGATCAAATCCGGCTTGATTATCATGTTCCTCTGGCATTATAATTTCCCGCGTATGGATCGCATTATAGATAGCCTCCAAATATTCTGGGGCGAAATCTTTAGAATCATTTACGCCTTGTAAATTCTTGACAAAATCCGCAAGAGTCATGCGTTTCTACCACTCAGCCTGGCGTTTAAGGGATGGAAGGTACCTTGACTTGAGGGTTATGTTGGTCCGTGTTTAACATTACAACCGAAAATGCGAGAACATAAGCTGCATCTGTTGAATGAACTTCCTGAGGTCCACTCTCGAAAAACCGTCTTGCAAAGCGTTCCATAATACGATCTATTTGTTGTGCTTCCCCAGGAAGTCTGAATGAAGTCAACATCTCACGTAACGCCTCATCAAGTCGTTTCCCATGGAAATCATAAAGATTAACAAAAGCATCCAAGACATCGTTGTTGGCTGGTTTAGCAATGTATTCCCCTACCACACGTTTCGATACTCGAGATGAATTTTTAAGGAATAGGGCGACGGAGTGTGCATTGAGATCTTTGTCAACGATGCCTTCGTCCGCTAGGTATTGGAGACCTTCTTTGGGAGAGGAATTGAATTTTGAGGCTCCTTGGATAATGGTTTGTTTCTTTGCTCGACGGGCTAGGACGTTTTCCGGTTTCATGTGGTCTGACCATTCACCCTCGTCGTGAGGAACGTCAAGGCGGTCGGCAATGTATCCGACGTAAGCAAGAAGGGCATTTAGACAAAGTGGAGGAACATTCGATGTACTCCATCCAGCGGCGTCGGGGAACGCATTCCTCGACAATAGTCCAACGACATCCTCACATAAATCACTGAGATCCACTTCGCAATCGTAATTTAGAAATAAGTCGATCATAAATGTGGGGATTCGGGCAGTCAAACCGGCGATACATTCCACCATGGCTTCTCTTGCATCTGGGCCTCTGGAGGATCCTTCCATTCCAAGTCGTTGACGTTCTTTGATAGGGATTGGAGTTGATCTTCCGGAAGCGGAGATAGAGAGTCTCGGTTGACTTGGTATATCTGCGAGAATAGGTGAATCTATAGCTCCCCCAGTAATCTGATCTGCTGCCTTTGGAATCTGAAGACATGCAACTACATAACTCAAAAACAGTTCCTGTTGGAGTTTCAGATAGGGTCTCATGGTGTGTAGAAGTGTGCTGGTGACTCGTAAGGAATTTGACAGGATTAGAGCTTGATCGGATCGCACTAGTTGGAAGAGGTAGCGACACAAGTCGTCTGTAGCCAATTTCCGAAGAGAGTAGTTTTCACCGATTGAAGTTCCTGCTACTTCGAATGCAACGTCGATTATTCGGAGAGCCATGACTCGCATGGTATCTGTATGTTGACGATTATGAGGGTCTAGTAACGAAACCAAGACTCGAAGGAGTTCCCTAATGGATGCGAGACCATACGGTCGTAGTATGTCTATAGTTAGCTGGGTCAAAGGTTTAATATGTACATGTTGTTGAGGACTGTGATGCTACAGAATCATAGGTACTATCTGAGGGTAATGAGGTTTTTTCCCTTGGGGAAGACGGGGGTGGTAGAGTAGGTGTCTGCGGTCGATCTCTATTTCGATCTGAAACGAACTGGGCGGGAGCGCCGGTGATTACAGTTTCCTTTACAGTTGACTCAAAGTCGTGGGTTTCAGTAAACTCTGTAGGTCCTAGTTCCTCCTCAGGCTCAAGGTCTTTTAATCTATACGTCAGTAAGAAACACAAAAGATGAATACCTTTGAAAGACTGTCTGAACCATTCCGAGCATAGCCATTTCGGCACTGCGACGGAGCATTTCGCTTAATCTTGTTTGACAGCACATACTTAATCCCGTCTCCATCATTTCGCAGATACTCTCGTCGCCCAAATGGCCACCTCCGACACCGGACAACATCATTTCCATTATTTTCAATATCCTTAGTAGCACTACTTCATCTTGACCAGGATCTGTGGCCTCAAAGCGACAGTGAGTGACTGCGGAAGATAGCATCTGCATAGCTAATGGCAAACGTGGTGATTGTTCTGTGATGATTCGATATGAAAAGAACTTCATAATTGCTGTCAAGGCAAGAGAAGTGATCTGTCCAGAAGTCGAGGAAGAACGAATAACAGCCAAAAACGGCCCAAGCAACGAAGGTGTATCGAAAACCGTAATATCTTCAACACCATCAGCGCACTTCGAAAGAAGCAGGAGGGTCGGGAAAACAAACCTTTGCAATCTGCCAATTCGGCACGAAGTTTTGAGAATTCTGCCATGAGACTGTTTTCGGCACTTTGACTAGTTCGTTTGCCTCTTCTTAGTCCCCATCGGACAGCAAGGCCTTCATCCTCCTCGTCACCCTTTACGCTACCACCTAGGATAGCAGCAACTCCACTTGAGGCCCATCGAGCACTCTTTCGCATTGCCGAAGTGACGAGAATGATTTCATTGATGATGAGAGATAATGGGTCAATTGCACATATCGGTTGAGGACGAGGGACTTCTGCAGATTCAGCGGCCATGTCCACGGAGACAACAGCCGACGTTCGTTCAAAGGACTTGGGAATTGCCTTCGTGTCCTTGGTACTTATATTTCGCGCTGGCGATCGTTGTGTAAACGTGGAGACTGCAGTTTAAGTTTGAGATTGGGATATGGCGGCCAGCCGCTGCCACGAACGATTCTTCGATTCATCAACAGATCACCTGTGGCAACTTCAGAGCGAGAGATTGACATCGCTTTCAGGGAACAACTCAATTCGAAGACAACGATGGGGGCTGTGAAAGAACCCCTGGCAAGCCGCATCGCAAGCTCGAAAGGTCCGTCAATTCACGTTATAAGCTGACGAGGCAGTGATTCTACAGGGATTGTTGACTGTTGTGTCCAACCCAGATATCCAGATCGATATTTTACCAACTCATGCTGAAACATTAATGCCCTTAAATCAACAATTGGAGCAATTAGTAGTGCTTCAAGCAGAATTGCGACAGAGGGGAGATGTCTCTGAATTTGACAACATGGGTACTCTAGTGATTATCTCAGTACTGACCGCAAGGAACTGAACTCTGGAATCACACGACTTCGTTGAAGAACCGTGTCAAAGGCAGACACAGCAAACTGATCGCACAACGTTCTATGGCGCTGGAAACACTGCTTACGCTTCTTAGTTCGGTACACAGCTTGTTTGGCTCTGGAAATCGCTGTCCAGGAAGATAAGCAATCCAAGCTTCGGCTCTTCGAAATCTATCTCAAAGCCATCAAATTCTACATCGGTTCCCACCAATTGCAAATGAGGAAACTTACTTTCAGAGATAGACTTGCTCACAGATGCAAGTAAACTACTGGAACGTATCGCAGAGGTACTTATCTCTCTCCATCTATTTGTAACAGTAGTTCCAAAGTCAACTTTCTAATAGCAAACATCCTGGCTCCACGTCAGATGAACTACGTCAAAATGAATTCTTCGCCGACTTCTTCACTCAACGCATCCGCTTGGTATCTCAGTGGCAATTTACAACTAACCTAAGGCATGGGCTCAAAATCAGCTCCATGTAGCGGACTTTCTTTATCAGAATCTCGCAGCTATCAAACTCCAGCCTCGACAGAGCCAAAAATTGATTGTTCAGATCTCGGGGAGCTTGTCAGCAATCGGAGCAGATCTCCTGCAGAAGAAAGCTCTTGATGGTGCGATTAAGTATTTGCGATGGTCGTGGGATTATCTGGTTCAGATACTCCGTATTGGCAATTTAACTATCGAAGCTTCAGAATTAAGCATCAACATCCGTCATAATCTCACAAAAGCTCTTATCCAACGAAATACAAATTCAGAATTGGATTTGGAAAGAGCTAAAGAATTTCTCGATGGGCTGTCTCTGGTATTTCCCGGTATGAGGTCAGATCTGATGGCAGGACGCACCGCAAGAATATTGGCTCTATCTTCTGAAATTGGAGTACCTTGAAAGAAAAGGCGAGTCGCGGGATACTGTCTTTGCAAGTTCAATCTATCTCAATACCTCCTAATACGCTAGCTCTTGCGACCATGATCGACTTGATGAAGATCAATGAACAAAGTTTTAAGAGGTGTGTCTGTTTCGATAGTCTTAATTGTAGTGTCATCGCTAAACTTCATGCTCTCGATACTGACCTCGCCAGCGCCAAAGAATGTACGGCCTGCTTGAATTCATTAATACAACGTCTCTGTCTGGAAAAAATAGAGTGGCTAGAACAAGCCCTTGTTACTCGCCTCTACATCATTGTCAAGTATCCAATGCTCCAAGACGCAGAGGGTGCTAAAAACCTGCGCAAGTTGCTAGATGGTGTATTCCGCTTCTCGGGTTGTGCTTACTCAACAATCAGATCTCGGCAGGAACATTCCCTCCCAGCTTTCTAGTAAAACTATATGCTCAGTGCAAATGGTCTGTTCATTTGTCAAATATGGTTTATCATATAGTTGCTATGGAAGATATCTGACACATTTTACGCCAAAGATCAATTCGAGCAAATACTTTTATGGACTCTACTAGCCCGTCACCAGGTTCTTCGACAATCCGAGCACAACTCTAATGACCCAAAATTTCTCAGGTACCACGGCAAAAGATATGACTGAATCACAGACGAGTCGTGAGATGTCTAATTCATCTCGAAAGACCAGGCGAAGCACGACAGTATTTGGGCGAAATCAATGAACCCACCCCACACGCACTAACGATGACCCTGCAATTTCAAATTGCAGTCCGCCTTGATGACGAAGCAATGGGTGCTCGGTTGCATGTGATCGTAGTAGCTGACGTTTAGCCAAAGCAGCGCTGCAGAAGATGACCACTTGCACAGGCTTTGTGCCTCAGATGTTGTACAGGTGTGCATTGGATGCACAGGCTCAAGGAAGGAAGGAACTTGGATTTACGGCTTTGAAGCAGATTATTGGGCAATACGATGATGCATGGATGTCAGATGAAGCGAAACAGGAGATTCGCCTACCTTGTCTCCTGAGGTGCAAACGCCACATATAACAGATGCTAAACGGTAGGTGCATTATACGATTCACGTACGCTGAGCTGGATCATGGGAAGACGACAGATCCAGCCATCATCACCGTTTTATGCAGTCATTTTGAGATTGGTATTAACTGCGTGCTTCAAGACATTTATAGTAGCTGCAAGGAAGGCTACGGAATTCAGAGCTAGTGCAAGGAACATCGACCCCAAAAATCAGTTTACGTTGAAAGAACTCGACTGGTTCAGTCAGAATGCATATAACTGTGCTGTTGACGAATGTGAACATTGGGAAGACAAACATATAATCAGCATCGCTGAATCGTGTCTGAAGGTATAGGCATACCTTGGCATACCTTGCCGTGCTTACTGTAGTTGTTACTCTTATATCCGAAGGATATGGATCTTGAGACGAGAAGGGATGTTGCAAGCAGGAAGTTTGGTTGTTGGTATCTGTTATGTTCTGCATTCACCTTTTCAGCGCGGAATCAAGAGGATCCTGAAACAGCCGTTGCCTCTGTTGATACTGTCTCTGACGAAGTAGCTACAATTTTATACGGCGGCTGCGGAAAATGCGACGCAGTTTAGGATACATATGAAATCACTTGAGAATCCTTTGGAAGACGATGAAAAAACGGAGATGATACCAAAATATTCGTTCCTGCTATTGCTCGCGTTCGAAGGAGTCATTGAGATGCGAAATTTCGCTAATTTTACCTCTTTAATCCAGGTAACTGATTCTCTGGTGTCCTTGACATTAGGATGCGAGGGCCGCACGATGTTCGTTGCGTGTCTTTGAGAGCATGGCCGATATGATCTTCTCTAATGACGAGAATATTCCACAAGAAATACGTTTACAAACAGTGCAGGTACATTCGTCTTCATCTTTGAAGTCTCTTACAGCAGGAACTTCTAAATGTGGTTATAACTCTGCAGGACGCGACAAAACCGGTCATCTCAAGGTGGATAAGACTAGTGATTCAACTATCACTCCAGCACAATCCTTCAATTACGGAAGACCTAATGCCACAATTACTCCAACTGTTACGGAACAACAGTGTCGGTACTACAGAGGTGCATTGGATCTCCGCAACTATCTGGAATCTCGCTTTAGACCATTACGGGTTGTCGAAAGATATTTGATGATTCTGATGTTAGAGCTGGTGACTTTCCAACTTGCCATAAATGGGCACAACATGCCATCTCAATTAGTCGTTTTGTAGGAGACGGCGGAATTCTTGAAAGAATGGTCCGTCCCAATTAGTTTGTTGACCTGTTTTAGATGCAAGACG
>Ga0335073_10006328_pt1 | contig 16620 bp, 13 predicted proteins | sample Lox_Sample_22_FD_207093 | JGI IMG/M metagenome (GOLD analysis project Ga0335073, IMG submission 207093) | Soil microbial communities from Loxahatchee National Wildlife Refuge, Florida, United States - Lox_Sample_2.2 | ecosystem: Environmental > Terrestrial > Soil > Wetlands | place: USA... | reverse complement strand
CATCGGCCTGGTCTTCCAGGACCCGACGCTCGACAGCTACCTCACCGGCGAGCAGAACCTGCGCTTCCACGCCGACCTGTACGGCGTGCCAAGGGCGCAGCTTGCCGCGCGGATGAAGCTGGTACTCGACATGGTGAACCTGTGGGACCGGCGCAACGCCGAGGTGGCCACCTACTCGGGCGGCATGAAGCGCCGCCTGGAGATCGCCCGCGGCCTGCTGCACGCCCCCCGGGTGCTCTTCCTCGACGAGCCCACCGTGGGCCTCGACCCCCAGACCAGGACCTCGATCTGGGAGTACATCAACGACCTGAAGCAGCGTGAGGACATCACGATCTTCCTCACCACGCACTACATGGACGAGGCGGAGCACTGCGACCGGATCGCCATCATCGACCACGGCCAGATCGTCGCGATCGACACGCCGGAGAACCTCAAGGCCAGCATCGGCAAGGACCGCGTACAGATCGCCACCGCTGATGACCAGGAGGCGATCAGGGAGCTCAAGGAGCGGTTCGACCTCGAGGCAGCCGTCCACGACGGCCTTGTGACGTTCAGCGTGGCGTCCGGCGAGCAGTTCGTGCCACGCCTGTTCACGGAGCTGACGCTGCCGATCCGCTCGGTGCACGTGGCGCGGCCGTCGCTTGACGACGTTTTCATGTCCTACACCGGCCGGACGATCAGGGACACCGAGGCGACGGCGGGCGACAGGAACCGCGCCCACATGATGGCCTTCAGGAGAGGGAGGTAACGAGCGATCATGGCGGTCCCCACCACCCGGCAGCACGCCGGCACCGAGCCGGACAGCGGTTCGGTCACCGAGGCGATCCGGGTCTCCGTCCCGGGCAGCGGCCTGAGGCAGGACCTGCGAGCGGTCAACATCGTCTGGAGCCGGGAGATCCTCAGGTTCAAGAGCGACCGGCTGCGCGCGATCACGTCGCTCGTGCAGCCGGTGCTGTTCCTGTTCGTACTCGGCACCGGCCTGTCCTCGCTGGCCAGTCACGGGCTGCCGCCAGGCGTCAACTTCCGCACCTACCTTTACCCGGGCGTGCTGTCGATGTCCGTGCTGTTCACGGCCATTTTCTCGGCGGCGTCCATTGTCTGGGACCGGGAGTTCGGCTTCCTGCGGGAGATGCTGGTCGCCCCGGTCAGCAGGTCCGCGATCGTCATCGGGAAATGCCTCGGCGGCGCCACGGTTTCCACGTTCCAGGGAATCATCATTCTTGCCCTGGCCGGCCTGGCGGGCGTCCCGTACAACCCGGTCCTCATCCTGACCGTAATCGGGGAGCTGCTGCTGCTCTCCTTCACGCTGACCGCGTTCGGCGTCATGATGGCGGCCCGGATAACACAGATGCAGGCGTTCATGGCGTTGACTCAGATGCTCGTGATGCCCCTGTTCTTTTTGTCGGGAGCGCTGTACCCGCTGCGGGCGCTGCCCGTCTGGCTGACCGTGCTCACCCGGTTCGATCCGCTTACCTACGCCGTGTACCCGATGCGGTACGCGGTGTTCAGCTACCTGCATGTCTCGCCGGCGGCGGCCGTGGCGCTGTTGCCGTCCCTGACGTGGGCTGGGTGGGCGGTCCCGGTAGGACTGTCGCTCGGCATCGTCGCCGTGATGGGCGCGGGGCTGCTCGTCCTGGCGATCGCGCAGTTCCAGCGGACCGAGTAGGGCTGGATACGCAGCGTTAGCGCGAATTCACACAATGCCACAAGATGGAAAGGGCGACGCCGGGTGGCTACGGGGGCGAACCACCCGGCGTCGCAATCATCGGCGTCCCGACGGGGGCCCGGAACGCCGGCAGTGGTGCCCCGACGGGGGACCAGAGCACCGATATGAATGGTACACGCTTGGGTCCCAGTGTGTGTCAAGACCTAATAACAACCTAATCGCCGGATGCCATTCTGGCCCCATGCCTACCGGTGTGCCGCACTTCCTCCGTGACCCAGTTCAGTGCCTGTGACCGGCGGTTTCTCTGATATTGCAGGCAGTTAGTGAGCAATTGAATACGCTGCGTGCCGATCGGTGAGACAAGAAAAACGGGCGTATGGACAAAGCGGGAGAAGGGCACGGGTGGCGAGGCAAGAGCGGGCAAAAAGACGTCAGCGCGGCCCCGGCTTCCGGCCCCGGTGCCATCGCCGGGACCGGCCGGCCGCCCCGTCCGGCAGCCCCGGGCGCGGCGGCTAGCGGTGGTTACCGCCCGTTGTCCGACTCGTCACGCCGGGCCGGGAGGTTCACCCGGTGCTCAAGGAACCCGCGCATGTTGTCAGGCTCCCGCCCGCCGTTGGCGAAGATGACCGCGATGTACGGGATGAAGATCGCGCCCACCGCCGGGATCAGCGCCAGCCAGTGCAGGTGGTTGACGAACATGATGAGCGCGACGGCGAAGCAGATCGTCCTGATGGCCATCATGATCAGGTACCGGTGCTGCCGGTACCTGATGTCGTCGGACATCGACCGGCGCGCCTGGGTGACCAGGTGAACCTGCTGCCCGTGTGCGTGGCCCATTCTCATCCCTCAACGTTATCTCGGTTCGGCTAACCTGCCTATACGCTAGCCGCCTGCCGGAACCACCCGTACCGCCGCCCCCCGCGGCCGGGGGGTCCGGCCGCCGTCGCGAGGCCGGGCGGAGCCCCGCTAGCTGGCCTGGCTCACCGATGACATGTTGAACGCCTCGACGCGCAGCGGCGGCATGGCGGCGCGGTTGAAGTAGTCGCCCCATTCCCGTGGCAGAGTCTTCTCGGTCGCGCCGACTTCGATGACTCGCGACAGCATCCCCACCGGCGACTCGTTGAACCGGAAGTTGTTCACCACGCCGGCCACCTCGCCCCCCTCGATCAGGTACACGCCGTCCCGGGTCAGACCGGTCAGCAGCAGGGTCTGCGGATCCACCAGGCGGATGTACCACAGGCAGGTCAGCAGCAGGCCGCGCTCGGTCGACGCGATCATCTGGTCGAGCGACGCCTCGGCACCGGGGGCGGTCAGGATGAGGTTGTCTACTGCGGGCGCGGCCGGCAGTCCGGCCAGGCCCGCCGAGTACCGCGACGAGTGCAGCGCGGACAGCGTCCCCGCGGAGATCCACGAGGCGCGCGGTGCCGCGAGTCCGTTGTCGAACACCGAGGAATCGCGACCCGAGGCGTGGGCGATCACGAAGGGCGCGCACTCAAGGCCTGGGTACGCCGGGTCGCTGAACAGGTCGAGTGCCAGCGGTGACAGCCGCTCGCCGACCCGAGTGCCGCCGCCTGGCTTGGAGAACACTGTCCGTCCCTCGCTGGCGTCTCGCGCGCCCGCCGACCAGTACAGGTAGGTGAGCATGTCGGAGACGGCGGTTGGCGGCAGCAACGTCTCGTACCGCCCGGCCGGGAGGTCTAGCCGTCGTGACTGCCACGACAGCCGTTCGGCGAGCCCGGCGTCGAGGGCCGCGACGTCCACGTCGCTGAAGTCCCGCGACGCCGCCCCGCCCCACGCCGAGCGGGACAGGTCGGCGGACTTCGCGTTCAGCTCAAGCCGCCCGGTCGGCTGGTCGTACCGTGCCCGCACGCCCGCCGACGTGCCGACGAACGTCGCAGTTACCCCGTGCTCAGCGAACCCGTAGAGCTTGCGCCCGGCGGCCTCCGCGGCGCGCAGCGTCTCGCCGAGTTGCGTTGCGAAGGAGCGGAAGACACTGAAGTCCGTGGCGCTCGCGGGAGCGGACCACGAGGACCCGGACTGGCTGGCGTCGTCGCCATGGACTAGGTCCGCCGCGTCTTCGGCGGCGGACGACTCGGCGGCGGCCTTCTCCGCCTCCCGCACGATGTCCTCGATCTGCCCGGGGGTAACACCGGAGCGGGCGACGACACCGACGCCCGCGGTGCCGTCCACCCGCCGGTCGATCGAGATGACCGTGAGCGAGCGCGTCGCGGCGACCCCGTTGGTGGTGAGCGTGTTCCCGGCCCAGCGCAAGTTGGCGGTGGAGGACTCGTCGGCGATCACGACGGTCTCGGTGCCCCGCCGGGCCGCGGCGAGGGCGCGCTCGACGGTGTCCTGCGGCGTGGCGCCAGCCGGCTCGTTCGTGCTCACTTATTTTCCTTCCTCGGCCGTGTTCAGGATCCGCACCTGCCGGAAGAGGGCGGCCGGCGCGCCGTGGCTCACCGGGGCGACCTGACCTGGCTGGCCCTTGCCGCAGTTGAAGGCGCCGCCGAGCACGTAGGTCTGCGGGCCGCCGACCGCCTCCATCGAGTTCCAGAAGTCCGTCGTCGTCGCCTGGTAGGCGACGTCCCTGAGCTGGCCGTCGAGCCGGCCGCTCCTGATCCTGAAGAACCGCTGGCCGGTGAACTGGAAGTTGTACCGCTGCATGTCGATCGACCAGGACTTGTCGCCGAGGACGTAGATGCCGTCGTCGACCCCGGCGATCAGTTCCGCGGTGTTCGGGCCGTTCGCCGCCGCCTCGAGTGACACGTTGGCCATCCGCTGCAGCGGCATGTGGCCGGGGGAGTCGGCGAACGCGCAGCCGTTGGACCGGCCGAAGCCCTTGAGCTGGGCCATCCGCCGGTCAAGCTGGTAGCCGACGAGCACGCCGTCCCTGATGAGGCGCCAGGACTGCGCGGCCACGCCCTCATCGTCGTAGCCGACGGTCGCCAGCCCGTGGACCGCCGTGCGGTCGGCCGTGACGTTCATGACCGGAGACCCGTACTGGAGTGAATTGAGCTTGTCCAGGGTGGCGAACGACGTGCCCGCGTAGGCAGCCTCGTATCCGAGCGCCCGGTCAAGCTCGGTGGCGTGCCCGATCGACTCGTGGATCGTAAGCCACAGGTTGGACGGGTCGACCACCAGGTCGTACCGGCCCGCCTCGACGGACGGGGCCTTGAGCTTGGCGGCGAGCAGTTCGGGCAGTTCGGCGAGCTCGCCGGGAAAGTCCCAGCCCGTCCCGGTCAGGTACTCCCAGCCCCGGCCGGCCGGCGGTGCGAGGGTGCGCATGTCGTCGAACCCGGTCTCGGTGACCGCGGTCGCGGTCAGCTCCGGATGCAGCCTCACCCGCTGCTGTGTCGTCGTGGTCGAGCCGTCGGTGTAGAACTTGCACTCCTTAACCTGGTACACCGACGCGTCGGCATGGCTGACCGCGGGATGCGCGAGCAGCCCCGCCGACCAGCCGGCCAGCAGGTCGACCTTCTCCCTCGGCGACACCGCGAACGGATCGACCTCGTAGGCAGACACCCAGGTCACGTCGCCGTAGGCGGGCTCGGGAGCCAGGTCGATCCGTTCGGTGTTCATCGCGGCGGCCACCTTGGCGACCTCGACGGCGTGGCGTGCCGCCTCGCGTGCCGCCTCCGGCGTCAGGTCGACCGTCGCGGCGAACCCCCACGTGCCGTTCACGATGACGCGGACGGCGAGCCCGCTGTCGTCGGCGTCGAACAGCGACTCGAGCTTGCCGTCCGACAGCGCGATCCGCTGCCCCCGCACCCGCTCGACCCGGAAGTCGGCGTGGTCCGCGCCAAGCGCCCGCGCGTTCGCGAGCGCGGCGTCGGCGAGGTTCCGCAACGGCAGCGCGGCGAATTCGGCGTCTATGCGTCCGTCATGATCTCCCACGTTCCAAGAACCTATCCCACCCGCGTGCACGCAGTCACTCGAGGTGACTCTCCTTAATTCGGGTTTCCCTCAGACAACGCCTCCGGCTGGGGGTGGCTCGCCCGCGTGTGCCGGCGGCGCGTCTTTGCATAGCGGGCGACACGGCATATCGGACGTAACGGGCATGATGATGGTCACCCGCTGTGCGAACAACGTTGATCCTGGTCACCGGCTATGCGAAGTGGTGGTTACCGGGCCGGTACCGCGACGGGGATTTGTGGGGGATGTCTACAAAGGCTTGGGCTGGATCTTCGTGGCGGGCGGCATCGTAGGGGGCGGGCGGGTTGCGGGAAGGTGAAGGCCGAGCCTTCTTCGTCCCGGGCCGGCACGAAGGTCCGGCGAGGCCGGCCAGGTCAGGAGAAAGAAGGTTCGCTGTGCCGGGCGGGGGCGTGAGGCGGGGCGGTACTCTCGGCTGTCGGGTTGAGCGAGTTCGTGGAGGGTGAGCGTGGGGCGTTCCGTGCTGGTGACCGGGGGAAACCGGGGGATCGGGCTGGCGATCGCGCGGCGGCTGGCGGGCGACGGGGACAGCGTGACCGTCACCTCGCGGTCGGGTGAACCGGTTGAAGGGCTGTCGGTGGTCCAGTGCGACGTGCGGGACAGCGTGTCGGTGGATGCCGCGTTCACCGCCGTGGAGAAGGAGCAGGGGCCCGTCGAGGTCCTCGTCGCCAACGCCGGTGTCACCCAGGACCAGCTTCTCGCGCTGCTGAAAGAAGAAGCCTTCACCGACGTCCTCGACACGAACCTGACGGGCGCCTACCGGGTCGCTAAGCGCGCCGTGCGCGGCATGATGAAGATGCGGCGTGGCCGGATGATCTTCATCTCCTCCGTGGTCGGCCTGTACGGCTCGGCCGGCCAGGCCAACTACGCCGCCTCCAAGGCCGGACTCGTCGGCCTCGCCCGGTCCCTCGCGCGCGAGCTCGGCTCGCGGTCGATCACCGCCAACGTGGTGGCGCCAGGGTTCGTGGAAAGCGACATGACCGCGGTCCTCTCCGAGGAGCGCAAGGCGCAGATCATCGGGGCGGTGCCGCTCGGCAGGTACGCGTCGGCCGGGGAGGTCGCCGGGGTGGTCGCGTTCCTGGCCGGCCCGGACGCCGGCTACGTGACCGGCGCGGTCATCCCGGTCGACGGCGGCCTCGGTATGGGACATTAGAAGGAGCACTCGATGGGCATTCTCGACGGCAAACGGATCCTGGTCACTGGCGTGCTCACCGACGCCTCGATCGCCTTCCACGTGGCACGCGTGGCGCAGGAGCAGGGCGCGACCGTGGTGCTCACCGCGTTCCCCCGCCCGACGCTGGTTGAGCGGATCGCCAAGCGGCTGCCGCGGCCGGCCCCGGTCATCGAGCTCGATGTCACGAGCACCGAGCAGCTTGAATCGCTCAAGGACCGCCTGAAGGATCACGTCGACGGCCTGGACGGCGTGGTGCACTCGATCGGTAACGCGCCGCAGACCGCGCTCGGCGGGTACTTCCTCGCCACCCCGTGGGAGGACGTCGCCCGCGCCGTGCACGTCTCGACGTTCTCGCTGAAGGCACTCGCGATGGCGGCGCTGCCGCTGATGCCCGACGGCGGGAGCCTGGTCGGCCTCGATTTCGACGCGTCCGTGGCCTGGCCGGGCTACGACTGGATGGGCGTGGCCAAAGCCGGGCTCGAGTCCTGTGCCCGCTACCTGGCCCGCGACCTCGGCCCGCAGAAGGTCAGGGTCAACCTGGTGGCGGCCGGCCCGCTGAAGACCATGGCGGCCAAGTCCATACCCGGCTTCGAGAAGTTCGAGGACGTGTGGTCACAGCGCGCACCGCTCGGCTGGGACATCGCCAACCCGGAGGCCGCCGCGCGGGCCTGCGTGGCGTTGCTGTCTGACTGGTTCCCCGCGACCACCGGGGAGATCGTCCACGTCGACGGGGGCGTGCACGCGGTCGGCGTCTGATCGCCGCGGCTTCGCGATTTCCTTGCGTGCCAGCCCTTTGGTCCCGATACTGCATCTCATGGGAGGTTCTGCGGCCGAGAACCCTGCCTCGCCGGACGACCAGCCGGTTCCCGCTCTTCGCGCCTCCGACGCCGAGCGGGATCAGGTGGTGGCCAGGCTGAGAGACGAGTACGTCGCGGGCCGCCTGTCGCACGAGACGTTCCTGCACCGGGTGAACGTCGTGCTCGAAGCCAGGCGGCAGCAGGACCTGCCGCCGCTGCTGGCAGATCTTCCGCAGCCGCCCCAGCGATCCCTCGTCGGCTGGCTCCGCGGCACCTGGTCACGGGTGGCCGGGGCCACCGCGCACACCCCCCGGCCACTAGGGACCGGCAAGGGACGAGAGAGCGGGCAGCGCACCGTCAGCCCGTCCAGCGGGTCGGCCCGGTCCGTGACCTCGAGCGTGACCGCCTCGCCGGACCGCAAGCAGCCGTTTTCGCTCCGGTTCCCGCGCGGCGGTGGCGACCAGTTCAGCATCGGCAGGGACGCGAGCTGCGACCTGGCGGTCGCCGACATGACGGTCTCCCGGCTGCATGCCCAGCTTGAGCGGACGTCGGACGGCTGGCTGCTCTCCGACCTGGAGTCCACCAACGGCACCCGGGTGAACGGCTGGCGGGTCCGCGGCAAGGTCCCGGTGCGCTCAGGCGACCTGGTGAGCTTCGGCAGCCTTGAGGTGGTTTTCGCGGAAGGGGAGGATTAGAGCCTCGTCGTTCCGAACCCGGTGCATCATCTAGAGTTCTTAAGCGTGACAACAGTTCTGCTCGTGCGCCACGGCCTGACCGAGACGACGGGGCAGTTGCTGACGGGCTGGACGCCAGGCGTGGGTCTCGACGAGCGCGGCCGGGCACAGGCGAAGGCGCTGGGGGAGCGGCTGGCCTCCGTGCCGCTCGCCGCGATCGTCACCAGCCCGCTTGACCGCTGCCGTCAGACGGTGGAGGAGATTGTCGCCGCGCGCGTGGCGCGAGCAGGGCAGGGGATCGCACCCGTGGTCGAGGAACGGGTGGGGGAGTGCAAGTACGGCGACTGGACCGGCAGGCCGCTGAAGGAGCTGGTGCAGGACCCGCTGTGGCCGGTGGTGCAGGCTCACCCCAGTGCCGTCCGTTTCCCCGGCTCGGCAGGCGAGTCCATGCTTGATACCCAGCACAGGGCCGTCTCCGCGATCAGGGAATGGAACGAGCGGCTCGGCAAGGACGCGACGTACCTGGTCTGTTCGCATGGCGACGTGATCAAGGCGATCGTGGCCGACGCCCTGGGACTTCACCTCGACCAGAGCCAGCGCATCGTCGCGGACCCCTGCTCGCTGAGCGTGATCCGCTACACCCCGCTGCGGCCCTTCGTGCTCCGGCTGAATGACACCGGTGGCGGCGTCGACGACCTGCTGCCACACCCCAAGCAACCAGATGAGGCAGACCCCACCGGGGGGAGCGGTGACAGCGCCGCCCCCGGTCTCGGCCTCGGCCGTGAGAGCGATGCCGTGATCGGCGGCGGCGCGGGTAATACCGGAGCAGGTGTCTCCGGGGGAACCGACGTCCCTGGCCCGGGCTCCGATGCCGCCCACGGCGCGGAAGGATAGGACTCATGCCGGTCTTTTACTATGACCCGCCGGACAGGTTCGTGGCCGGTTCTGTCGGGCAGCCGGGCGAGCGGACGTTTTACCTCCAGGCAAGCTCGGCGGGCCGGGTGACGAGCGTCGTTCTGGAGAAGTTCCAGGTGAGCCTGCTTGCCGAACGCATCGACGAACTCCTCGACGAGGTGCTGCGCCGCACCGGCGCCAGCAACGATATTCCGGAGACCGCCCCGCCCGCGCTCAAAGACGACGGCCCGCTCGACCTGCCGCTGACCGAGGACTTCCGGGTCGGCGCGATCGCACTCGCCTGGGACCCCGAAGGCGACAAGGTGGTGATCGAGGCGCAGGAGGAGACCGACACCCCGGTCGAGTTGCTGTCCGATGACGTCCCCGTCGACGGCCCCGGTGTGCTGCGGGTCAGGATCACCCCGAGCGCGGCCCGGGCGTTCGCACAGCGCGCGCTCAAGCTCGTCGCGGCCGGCCGCCCCCCGTGCCCGCTGTGCGGGCTTCCGCTCGACGCGGCCGGGCACGTTTGCCCGCGGCAGAACGGCCACCGGGCCGCCAGTGCCTGACAACGCCGTCGCCTGGGAGTCCGACCTTCCCGAGGGGGAGCGCGAGGCGCTCGAACTGCTCGAGCGCGGCGCGCTGACCGTGGAGGGCCGGCTCGTCGACGCTTCCAACGCCACGTTGTTCTGCACGGTCAGGTCCCACGGCACCGAAGCGAACTGCGTCTACAAGCCGATCGCGGGGGAGCGCCCGCTCTGGGACTTCCCGCACGGCACCCTGGCCGGCCGTGAGGTCGCCGCCTACGTCGTCTCCCGGGCGGCGGACTGGAACTTCGTCCCTCCGACGGTCATGCGTGACGGCCCGTTCGGTCCCGGCATGTGCCAGCTGTGGATCGACGTCGACGACGCCGTAGACCTGATCGCGCTCGCCCGCCGCACCGACCACCAGGCCCTGCGCGAGATGGCGGTGTTCGACGCGGTCATCAACAACGCCGACAGGAAAATCGGCCACCTGCTGCCGGTACCCGACGGCCACCTGTACGGCTGCGACCACGGCATCTGCTTCGCCGAGGAGTACAAGCTGCGCACGGTGCTGTGGCAGTGGCGGGGCCAGCCGCTGCCCGAGCGCGCCGTCGAGACGCTGCGCCGGCTGTCCGCGGGCTTGACGGACGGCTGGCTCACCGGGGAACTGGCGCAGCACCTGACCCGCGCCGAGGTCGCCGCCACTGCCGCGAGGATCAACGTGCTCCTCGCCAGCCACGCTCACCCCTACCCGCCAGAGGACTGGCCGGCCGTCCCCTGGCCGCCCGTCTAACCGGCCGGAGACGCCGTCACCAAGATCATCCCCTGCCTGCGGTGTGAATGACCAAGAACGAGTGTCTATGACCGTCCCCTGCGCCCCCGTCCGAAGGACCAGAGACAAGCTCACCAGGAACGGTTCCGGGTTACTCCCGCCAGTACCATTACTCAACGGGGCCGCCCACGGCCGCGGGACCCGGGTCACCCCAGGAGAATCTAGAACTCCCCGCCTGGTCCCTGGTCGCCGCGACGGCGCAGGTACCGCTCGAACTCGCGGGCGATCGCGTCACCGGACGCCTCGGGCAGGTCAGTCGCGTCCTTGGCCTCTTCCAGGGTCCGCACGTACTCGGCCACGTCGGAGTCCTGCTGGGCGAGCTCGTCCACGCCGCGCTCCCACGCGCGGGCCTCCTCGGGCAGGTCCGCCTGCGGCAGCGACACGTCAAGCACGTCCTCCACGGACCGCAGCAGCGCCAGCGTCACCTTCGGCGACGGGGACTGCGCGACGTAGTGCGGCACCGACGCCCACAGCGAAACCGTGGGGATGCTGGCCGCGGCGCACATGTACTGGAGCACGCCGACGATCCCCGCCGAGCCCTTGTAATCGGTTGGCTCGGAGCCAACGCCGCGCATCAGCTTCGACTCCGACCCGCTGACCTGAACCGGAACCGGCCGGGTGTGCGGGGAATCGGCGAGCAGCGCACCGACCAGGATCACCAGCTCGACGCCGAGCTCGCTGAGCCCGGCGATCAGTTCGTCGGTGAACCCGCGCCAGCGCATGTTCGGCTCGACGCCGTGGACAAGCACGATGTCGCGAGGAAGCCCGGTGTCCGACGCGCGGGCCAGTGACAGTCGCGTGGTCGGCCAGACGAGACGCTCGGTCTTCCCCGCGACCACATCGATGACAGGCCGGTTGACCTGGAAGTCATAAAAGTCATCGGGGTCGATCGCGGCGATCGGGGTGGATTCCCACGCGATGCCCAGGTGGTTGACGACACCGCTCGCGGCCTCGGCCGCGTCGTTCCACCCCTCGAACGCGGCAATCGCCACCGGGTTGACAAGCGGGCCGTCGACGTCGCTGAACTTGATGACTTCACCTCCGCTAGAGCCTCGGACTAACGCCCGTGACTACAGCCTACGTCTCCCCACGGGGTTGACGTGTGACCTGTGTCAGGCACAGTTTCGCATCGCCACTTTTGTTTTCCCGCCACAACCCCTACACTCGGTAAGCCTATGACCGGGCTAGCGATTCAAGAGGCAACCGAACGCTCCACCGCCCTGCGGGGGGCGCTCGCCGAGCGCATCGTCATCGCCGACGGTGCCATGGGCACGATGCTGCAGGCGTCCGACGCGACAGTCGGAGACTTCGGGGGCCACGACGGCTGTAACGAGATACTGAACGTCACGCGGCCGGACATCGTCCGCGCCATCCATCACTCCTACCTGGCAGCGGGCGCGGACTGCGTCACTGCCAACACGTTCGGCGCGAACCTGGGGAACCTCAGCGAGTACGGGATTCCCGAGCGCATCGGCGAACTGTCGGAGGCCGGCGCGGCGATCGCCCGGGGCGTAGCGGATGACTTCACCGCCGCCGACGGACGCCCCCGCTGGGTGCTCGGCTCAATCGGTCCGGGCACCAAGCTCCCCACGCTCGGCCACGCCACGTTCCGCGAACTGCGCGACTCCTACTACGAGAACGCGGCCGGGCTGCTGCGCGGCGGCGCCGACGCGCTGATCATCGAGACCTGCCCCGACCTGCTTCAGGCGAAGGCGGCGATCATCGGGGCCAAGCGGGCGGTGGCTGACCTGGCGCCGGGCGCGGTGGTCATCGGGTCGCTGACCATCGAGACCACGGGGACCATGCTGCTCGGCACCGAGATCGGCGCGGCGCTCACCGCCCTGGCGCCGCTCGGCATCGACCTGATCGGCCTCAACTGTGCCACCGGCCCGGACCTGATGAGCGAGCACCTGCGGTACCTGGCCGCCAACTCGCCGGTCCCGATCGCCTGCGAGCCGAACGCCGGGCTGCCCGAGCTCACCGCCGACGGGGCCTACTACCCGCTCACGCCGGCCGAACTGGCCGACGCGCACGAACGGTTCACCACCGAGTTCGGGCTGTCCCTTGTCGGCGGGTGCTGCGGCACCACGCCCGAGCACGTCGCCATGCTCGTCCAGCGCCTCGGCGTCACTCCGGCCAGGCCGCGGGGGCTGGCGCCGATGACGCGGTCGCCGCGGACCGAGCCAGGCGTCGCGTCGCTGTACAGCCACGTGCCGTTCCGGCAGGACACCGCGTTCCTCGCGATCGGGGAGCGAACCAACGCCAACGGCTCCAAGGCGTTCCGTGAGGCCCTGCTCGCCGACGACTACAACGGCTGTGTGGACATCGCCCGCTCCCAGACCCGTGACGGCGCCCACCTGCTTGACGTCTGCGTCGACTATGTCGGCAGGGACGGCGTCGCCGACATGCGCCAGATCGCCGGGCGCTTCGCGACCGCGGCGACGCTGCCGCTCGTCCTGGACTCGACCGAGCCCGCGGTCATCGAGGCCGGCCTTGAGCTGATCGGCGGGCGCGCCGTGGTCAACTCGGTCAACTACGAGGACGGCGACGGCCCGGACTCGCGGATGGCCAGGCTCATGCCGGTGGTGCGCGAGCACGGCGCGGCCGTCGTGGCGCTGACCATCGACGAGCGGGGCCAGGCCCGCACCGCCCCGTGGAAGATCGAGGTCGCCGAGCGGCTCATCCGCGACCTCACGGTGAACTACGGGATGAACGAGCAGGACATCATCGTCGACTGCCTCACCTTCCCGATCGCCACCGGCCAGGAAGAGACCAGGCGGGACGGCCTTGAGACCATCGAGGCGATCGCCGAGCTCAAGCGACGCCACCCCGACGTCCAGACCACCCTTGGCGTCTCGAACGTCTCGTTCGGACTCAAGCCAGCCGCCCGTCAGGTGCTGAACTCGGTCTTCCTCGCCGAGTGCGTGCGCGCCGGACTCGACTCGGCGATCGTTCATCCGTCGAAGATCCTCCCGCTCGCCCGCATCCCGGAAGAGCAGCGAGAGGTGGCACTGGATCTGGTCTACGACCGTCGGCGGCCCGGCTACGACCCGCTTGCCCGCATGCTCGAGCTGTTCGAGGACGTGGACGCGGTATCCGCGAAGGCGTCCCGTGCCGCGGAACTCGCCGCACTGCCCCTCGACGAGCGGCTGAAGCGGCGGATCATCGACGGCGAGCGGAACGGCCTTGAGGCCGACCTCGACCTCGCGCTCGCCGAGCGGCCCGCGCTGGAAATCGTCAACGAGATCCTGCTTGACGGCATGAAGACGGTCGGCGAGCTGTTCGGCTCCGGGCAGATGCAGCTGCCGTTCGTGCTGCAGTCCGCGGAGGTCATGAAGACCGCGGTCGGCTACCTCGAACCGCACATGGAGAAGTCGTCGGCGAGCGGCCGCGGCACGATCGTCCTCGCGACGGTCAAGGGAGACGTGCACGACATCGGCAAGAACCTGGTCGACATCATCTTGTCCAACAACGGTTATGACGTGGTGAACATCGGCATCAAGCAGCCGATCTCCGCGATCATCAGCGCCGCGGAAGAGCACGGCGCAGACGTCATCGGCATGTCGGGCCTGCTGGTGAAGTCGACGGTGGTGATGCGCGACAACCTGGCCGAGCTGAACGCACGCGGCCTGTCCGATCGGTGGCCGGTACTCCTTGGCGGCGCGGCGCTCACCCGCGCCTACGTCGAGCAGGACCTGGCCGAGGTGTTCGCCGGCGAGGTGCGGTACGCCCGCGACGCCTTCGAGGGCCTGCGCCTGATGGAAGCGGCGATGTCCGTCAAGCGCGGCGTCCCTGGCGCGGCCCTCCCCGCCCTCCGCCCCCGCCGCGTCAAGCCCCGCACTCTCGCGGGAGCGGCGAGTGCCCCGGACAGCGCGCCGGCCCTCCAGGAAGCTCCGGTCATGCCCGGGGCAGCGGGTCTCGGCGGGAAGCCGGACACCGCTGCGGGGCAAGGCCTTCCCGGCGGGTCCGGCCCCGTGGGCTCCGCCGCCCAGCCCGCGCAGGGCGCGCCGCGGCACCGGACGGTTAGCACCGACAACCCCGTTCCCGAGCCGCCCTTCTGGGGCACGCGCATCGTCAAGGGGATTCCGCTCGCCGATTATGCGGCCTACCTGGACGAGCGGGCGACGTTCATGGGTCAGTGGGGCCTCAAGCCGTCCCGCAAGCCGGGCGGCCCAAGCTACGAGGACCTCGTGGAGTCAGAGGGGCGGCCACGGCTGCGCATGTGGCTTGAGCGGGCACAGACCGAGGGGCTGCTCCAGGCCGCCGTCGTCTACGGCTACTTCCGCTGTGTCAGCGACGGAGACGCACTCATCGTCCTCGGCGAGGACGGCGCCGAACGTGAGCGCTTCACGTTCCCCAGGCAACAGCGCGACGAGCGGTTGTGCCTTGCGGACTACTTCCGGCCCGCCGGCTCCGGCGAGACGGACGTGGTGGCGTTCCAGCTGGCCACCATGGGCTCGGCGCTGTCGGAGGCCACCGCAGAACTGTTCGCGGCCAACGCCTACCGCGAGTACCTGGAACTGCATGGCCTCTCGGTCCAGCTCACCGAGGCGCTCGCCGAGTACTGGCACGCCCGCGTCCGCGAGGAGCTGGCCATCGCCAGCGCCGACCCCGCCGACCTGGACGGCTTCTTCAGCGTGAAGTACCAGGGCGCCCGCTACTCGATCGGCTACCCCGCCTGCCCCGACCTCGCCGACCGAGCCAAGATCGCCCGCCTCCTGGCACCCGAGCGCATCGGCGTCGAGCTCTCCGAGGAAATGCAGCTCCACCCCGAGCAGTCCACCGACGCCATCGTCATCCACCACCCCGCGGCCCGCTACTTCAGCGTCTAGCCGCGAGCCCCGCCGCCGTCCGGTCCAGCCGCGTGCCTGGTCCCGGTGCCGGGTCAGAGCGCTGGCCGCGCGCCGTGGCGCGCGCCGCGTTCGTCCTGGTTTGCCCTGCTCCGGTCCCTTGTAGCAGCGCGCCACGGTCCGTGAGTTCGGCCGGACCAGCTCTATCGGGGATCATGGAGGTTGCGACGATAGACATCCGAGCTGAAACAGATGGTGCTGGAGGGAAAAGCGTGACGGATGGGCTCGCGGCGGTGCTGTTCGACATGGACGGGCTGCTCGTGGACACCGAACCGCTGTGGTTCGAGACCGAGACCGAGGTCATGGCCCGCCTGGGCGCCCCCTGGACCGTCGAGGACCAGGAACAGCTCCTCGGCGGGTCCATGGACCACACCGTCGGCTATCTCCTGGCCAAGTCCGCGAGACCGGCGTCCGCGGCCGAGGTCGCCCGCTGGATGATGGACGGCATGCTCGAGCGCGCGGCCGAGGGCCGGGTCGTGGTCCGCCCCGGCGCCCGCGAACTCCTCGCGGAGGTAGCCGCATCAGGCATCCCGTACGCCCTCGTGACCTCCTCAGAGCGGGAATTCGCCGAGGCGGTCATTCAGGGCACCGGCTTCCGCTTCCCCGTCACGGTCACCGCCGACGACGTCACCGCCACAAAGCCAAGCCCGGAGCCCTACCAGCTAGCCGCCAAGCTCCTAGACGCCGCTCCAGAGCAGTGCGTGGCACTTGAGGACTCACCCAACGGCGTCACGTCCGCCACGAGCGCGGGCTGCCGTGTCATCGCCGTCCCGTCCTTGGTGCCCATCCCGCCGGTAGCCGGCCGCCTCGTTGTGCCATCGCTGCACGCTGTGACGCTGGCGGCGCTGCGAGCGCTAGCCGCCTGACCCGCGGGTCGCTGGAGCCCTGGAGCGCGAGGACCAAGCGGACTCAGCCCTCGTCCTGGCTCTGCCCCTTTGGTTTCGAACCCTGATCGCGATCTTGACCGGCTGAGACCAGGCAGGCGCGAGGCCTGAGATTCTTGCCTGCCGCCTTCGGGATGGAGTGCCGGCGGGAACCCCCGGACCGTGGTGAGCGTTCCGAACATTAGTCGAGATATGTCACGATGGAAGAAGCACCAGGGAGGCGCGCAGAAATGAGCTACAGCAGCATCGCCTGGCTTCCGCTAGCCGCGGGACTGACCATCCTCGGCCTCGTGCTGAGCTACCTCACCTACCGGCGCCGAGGCCTGCGCCCCGCCACGCTCGGGGTCGCCTTCTCGCTGCTGCCGATCGCCGCCTACCTGACCGGGGCGATCGAGATG
>Ga0335073_10006327_pt1 | contig 16620 bp, 9 predicted proteins | sample Lox_Sample_22_FD_207093 | JGI IMG/M metagenome (GOLD analysis project Ga0335073, IMG submission 207093) | Soil microbial communities from Loxahatchee National Wildlife Refuge, Florida, United States - Lox_Sample_2.2 | ecosystem: Environmental > Terrestrial > Soil > Wetlands | place: USA: Florida... | reverse complement strand
CAGGGTGCCGGGATGCTCAGGGCCCAGAATCCGCTCGGTGAGGGGCAATAGCACAGTGAGCTGGTCGCGGGCCCCGGCCGCGTCACCTGCCTCTCCGGTCCAGTAGGCGAACTCTATGCGGGTGCCCAGGGTGTCGGGATGTTCGGGGCCGAAGACCCGTTCGCGGACGGGCAGCAGGGCGGCGTACTGGTCGCGGGCCCCGGCCGCATCCCCCGCCTGCCCGGTCCAGCGGGCGAGGCTGGCTCGGGCGGTCAGGGTATCGGGATGTTCGGGGCCGAAGACCCGCTCGATGACGGGCAGCAGGGCGGCGTACTGGTCGCGGGCCCCGACCGCATCCCCCGCCTGCCCAGTCCAGGATGCGAGGCTGGCTCGGGCGGTCAGAGTACTGGGGTGCTCCGGGCCGTAGTCCTCGCTTTCCTGGTAATCGCTAGCGATCAGCGTGAACATGTCTCGTGCCGTCAGGTAGCTGCCGCTGTACCCGAGATATTGCGCGATCCGCCATATGCCGTCGCTGGTCGGGTCGAGGACGGCGCGGGCGTGCGGTAGTAGCAGTGCGCACTCTGGCCACGCTGCGGGTATCTGCGTATCGGCCGGGATGGCCGCGTCGACGGCGGCCGCGGCGGCCTGCTGCCAGTGGCCTGCTTCCTGGTCGGTGAGCTGGGCGCGGGTGACTGCCTGGACCAGGCGGTGTACCTGGACCAACCCGTCCCCGGTCGGGGTCACCAGCGAGTACCGGCGCAGCGCGGTTACCGCATCCCCCACCGCCACCGCATCCCCCCACAGCGGCCCGACCACAGCGGCGGTCTCCTTCTCCAGCCGTTCGGCTGTGTTCTTTCCGGCCAGCAGCAGGCCCAGCGGTACCGGCTCGGGGGCGAGGAATGCCAGCAGCCGCAGCAGCCCGGCTGCGGCCGGCGCATCGCCGTCCAGCCGGGAAACGGCCAGGCCTAGGGTGGCCGCGGTGTGCTCGCGGTGCCCCGCTGCCTCCCCGCGGGCCAGCAGATCACCCTGCCTGGCCTGGAATAGCGGCAGGTAGCGGGCCAGTGTAGTGTCGGTCGCTTGCATGTAGGCGGCGGCCTGCTCCAGCGCCAGCGGCAGCCCGCCCAGCTCGTCCGCCAGCTGGCGGGCTGCTGCCTGGTCGCTGTCGCCGGTCCGGTTCACCAGGAACCCGGCCGCGACTGCGGGATCCAGGACCGGCACGTCCAGGGCCTGGCCGGGCGGCCAGTGCTGGCTTTGTGTGGTGACCAGCACCCGCCCGTTCCCAGCCGGGGGCAGAAACCGCTCGACCAACGCCTGGTCGGGAGCGTTGTCGAACACCAGCAGCCACCTCGCGTCGGTCCGGGCCAGCACCGCGTGCACCGAGGCGACCGGGTCTCGTGCGTCGGTGACCTCCCGCACCCCCAGCAGGGCGGCCAGCACTGCGAACTGGTCCGCCAGCACCGCGGCATCCTCCGCCGGCAGTAGCCAGCACACCCCGGTCTCGGCCAAGTGCCGGTGCGCGTACTCCACTGCCACGCTGGTTTTGCCTGCACCGCCGAGCCCGCACAACACAGCCAGCCGCGGCCCGGCCCGGTCCGCGCCGTCCGCCAGCCGCGCGTCCAGCTCGGCGAGCAAGCCCTCGCGCCCGGCGAGAAGCGCCGACCGCGGCGGCAACCGCACCGGCATGCCCGGCACTGGCGGACGGGGCGGCAGCAGCACCGCACCGATGGCCATCCCGCCCCGGTCGGCGCCGACCGACCCGGGACCCTGAACCAAGCTCCCGGGTCCAGCTAGGTTGATCTGCTGATTACCCGAGCCGACCTGCCCAACCTGACCGTGGGAAACCTCCACCTGCGGCCCATCATCAGAGGAGGCAAGCCGGGACTTCCGGCGGCTTTGCACCAGCGGGACGATGCCGAACACGATCGCGGTGGCAGCGGCCACAACACCAGCCACCGAACCGGCTACCTCCCAGGCGAACGCATCCACGCTGTGACAATACGCACATGCGGGAAAAGCACGCACCATCATGCGCCGGATTGCAGTACCGGTCGCCGTTCCGACGGCTACGCCCAAGCATGCTGACACGGGCCGGGTTCCCGCCAGGCCACGACTCTGCCGACTGCCGCCAGCACTGCCGCCAGAACGGTCGGCGGTCCCGCCTCGAGTGCACAATCTCTTCCGCAGCAGATCTGCGCACGGCAATCACGTGCGCAAGGCGACCCCTATGCGATGTCCGCGCAGATCACGACGCTGAGGAAAGCGGCCTGCAAAGCCAGCACTCCTTGATCGACTCGCGCCTCAGATCGAATCTTTCTGTATGCGGCAACCTAAAGCGGCGGGCACTCCCGAAGCGCGCCTAATGGCGGCTACGCGCGCGGCTACCGGGATGCGACTAGCTACAGGGTGTCGCTGTTCTTGAGCACTTCGACCTGGGGATCATCCCCGAGGTTCGTCATTACTCGTACGGTCGGCATGGTCCCGAACCTCCAGCTGCGCCGGGTTACTGCAGTTAGCAGGAGCCGGGTGTCGCGCTCGAGCCATGGCCCGGGTGCGGTCGTGGCCAGAAGAATCTCGTCCGCGCCAAGGAGATCGCTGACGTCGGCCAATTTCGCGATGGCCTGCCCGGCTTTCTTTCTGTTACCGAGTGTGGGAACGCATTTGGCCTCGCCGACGATCAGCCGACCGTCAGCGAGGGCGATGATATCGATTTCGGCGGGATCCTGGCCGGGCAGACGGAAGTCGAGCTCGGCGATCTCGTCGAAGGACCGAGTGCCCACTGCCAATGCCCGACCGGCCAAGAATGGCACGTCGCCGTTCTGCTCTAGGAGCTCTCGGACCGCCCCGTGCAGGTCGTAGAACCATTGCGGCTCTTGCAGCTCGGAGCGCCAGGCGGCATCGGTGTAGGCACGGGCGCCGCACCTCGGGCAGGCGTTGGTTTCGCCGAGCAGTTCGATGCGGTAGAACGCCCGCCTTTCACACTCGCTGCACGGCACGACCAGGCCGCGGTGCAGCACGCCGATTCGCAGCAAGTGATTGACGTGCTGGCGGACTTGGTCCTCGTCCAGGGCAGGGAGGGTGCGTACAGCGGCGCGGAGTGTCAGGCAGCCCTCGTTCGGGGCTAGTCGCACTCCGTCACCGTTCGGGTAAGCCTCATCATCGCGTGCACCGGACGCGCCGAACTCCCGCAGGAACCCGTCCAACTCGACCAAGTCCCGCACGACAGCCGCCCTGCTGCCCCACAGCCGGGTAAGTATCGTGGCGCGCCGGCCGGCCTGAGACAGCCTGACCTTGAGTTCCGGCCTCCCCTGGGCAGCCAATGTTTCGACCCAGCCGAGCAGACCGGGAATATGCAGACGGGGCCTGGTGACCGACTGCTCCAGGGTCATGCCGCTCGTGACCAGCAACATGCTCATGGCGTGGAAGCTGATGCCATCGCGGCCACTGCGTATCAGCTCGACGGGGCTGGCGTCTCCGGCAAGAAACGTCGCAGCGCGAAGGCTGCGGCCAGCAGGCATGCGCGGCTGGTGCGGCTCGACGTCAACCTCCCAGAACGGGCGCAAGAGGCCGCGCAGCTGCTCGCTGCGGGGCGTGAAAGCGGGGACGGGCAAGAGCAACTCGGCTCCGCCGCGGCCATCTGCCTGACTCGGGGACGTGAAGGTGAAGTCATAGTCACCGACGCATGCCAGATGCTGCGGCGCCGCAAGGTCGAGTTCCTCTGCCGGGACAATATCCGGCGGGGCGGCGCCGCTGATTTCCATCGGATTTCCCCTGCCATCCTGTGCCTGCTCGGACAGCGGCCAGCCGACCCGCACGGCCTCTTCCAGTTGCTCGCCCGAGAGCGAGATGCTTGTGACGACCGGCTGGCATCCGTTGGCGCGGGCCGTATGAGCCAGATCCCAATAGGCGACATGCAGCCGCCACCGCAGCCCGGCATCGTGCGCCCAGTCGGCAGGCACCCAGATGGTCTCCCCGAACATTCGGTCCAGCGCTATAGCGAGCGCGAAGTCCGCTGCGCTTGAGCCCAGGACCGCGACCGGGCGGACGGGCGGCCATGGCCTGCGGATCGGTGTCAGGCCGGTCTGGGTTACGTCCCAGGCCGTCGTCAGCCCGCCGAACCCGCCGGCATTGCGGGACCTGGTAGACAGCACGTACTGCATGTACCGGTCCTGCAGGCCCTCGGCCGGGGTCTCCGCCTGGCGCCCAACCGGCAGCGGCGGCCTGGACGGATACCCGGCGCGTAGACCCAGCGCCAGGATCAGCAACGGATCAAGACCCTCAGGGATGACGAAGTCGGATCGCGGCGGGCCGCCGAGCACTGTGGCCAGGCGAGGAATCATGTGATCGCCTTGGCTCGACAACTCCTGCAGCGGCCGGAACAGGCCAGGCCCCTCATAAGGACTGCACAACTCAATGCCGATGTCCTCGCCGCGGTCACCACGCACCACGTCGTCCTCGAACCGTGCGAGCCGATCCGCTGCCTCATCTGCGTCTTCCGGCCAGCCCCTAATGTGACGAGCGTGCCAGCCTGGGCTGATCGCCTCGATGTCACCGTAAGTCCATACCGCATCCACTAGGTAGTCCGGGTCGTACGCGTGCAAGATGCGCGATAGCGCGGGATGCAGCTGCTCCCCCCGCGGAAAGTAGATGAACCCGTAGCCGCCCCACATTCCCGCCGCCGCCGTCATAGCCAGCGCGAACATGGACCGCCAGTCACCCCTGGACTCGACCCTGACCGCGACACGAGGAGCCCGCAGGCTAACCCGAGCTGACTGGTAACCGGCTGTCCCCTCAGCCTCAACCACGCCATAATCCCGCTGCATCCCTACAGGATTGCACCCGTCCGCCAAGGACTCGGCAAGCCGGAGCGGATCGTCGCAGTCGGCGAGTAACGACACCGGGGAACCGATGACGTCCAGGCTGCTCAACTGCATGGCGCAGCATCGTCGGCACACATCATTCGTATCCGGGGATTCCGCCGATAGACATCCAGTACTGCCCACGCTTCGCCATGACGGCGGGTCTGGCCCGCATCGGTCGCACGGGCGCCAATCACGGAGTGACGATGCTCGCCGACCCCGCATGATGCCCGAGCCTCCCGACTCTGTCCCTACGAACGGCGGTCCCGCAGCACCATGCGCCGCATACAGAAGGTGCGATTTAGGCGCAGTGTTGTGCTTGGGGTTCTCATTTCGGCATGTGAGACCTATCCAAGACCGATCATCCCGGAGCAGACTCTCCCCATGACCGCTCGTGATGAGATCCTCGCTGTCCTCCCCGAAGTGCAGGCCCGAAAGGGCCGCGATACCTTTACCCCACAAGAGGTCATCGAAGAGCTGCAGCGCCGAGGAACCCGCTACAATCCGTCGACTATCCACACACATAGTCGGTCGCATGTGGGCCAACGCGCCGACCCACCATGCACGAACCTACGATGACCTTGAACGTGTGGCTGATGGCCAATACCGCCGCCGAAGCTGACCCAGCGGCATGAGAGTGCATCCACTGGGTTTTGCCGAAATGATCGCCCGCCCGCCTGGCCTCATAGTGAAGAGTCAGCGCCCACCAAGCCCCGTAAGCGCATCGCAGCCACAGACCGTACCACTCCATTCTGAGGAGTAATTATGTCGGGAGTATTCGTCAGCCACGCAAGCGCCGACAAGAATTTCGTTAACGATTTTGTTGACGATATCCTGAGGCTCGGATGCGGTATACCCCCCGAAGAGATTTTCTATTCCGGAAGGACGTCTACAGGTGTCCGTTCTGGGGAAAATCTCAATAGCCGAATCCAATTCGAAGTTGCCGATGCCGACATTGTCATCGCTGTACTGACGCCGACTTATCAAAAGCGCCCGTACTGTCTCGCAGAGCTTGGTGCTGCATGGAGTCGTACTGGCGTTCTACTTCCGATCGCAGCACCAGGTCTTGAGCTTAACGATCTTGACGGCATCCTCAAGGGGATTCTAGTAAGGCATGCGGATAACTCCGCCGCGCTTGACGAGTTGCACGATAAGGTATGTGATATGCGAAGCGGTCGTCCTAGCGCAACCAATTGGGGCGAGTGCAAGGCGAAATGGATGGCGAAGGTTGGAGGGCTCGCGGCCTCGCTTCCAAGGGAAAAGGTGATCGCGCCTGAAGATTACGACCGACTGAAGGCGGACAATGAAGGCGCAATGACGGCATTGGCTAGCGCCCAGAAAGAAATAGCCAATCTCAAGGCAACTGTCGAGCAACTAAAGCTAGTAAAGGACAAGGAGGAAATTAGGAAGATCCTTAAGCCTGACACCGAGCTTGCCGAATATGAGCAGTTGGAGCGAAATGCACTAGAAGCCCTCCGACCGCTTAAGAGTGTAGTAAGAGATGCCGTCTATTGGGATATGAGGAGTAGTGACATGTCGTGGCCAAGGGATTGGGTGGACCGAGAGGAGGCGGATGAGGCCCTCGCTGCAGGGCAGCTAAAAGAAGGCTGGGCCGATGATAGCCTGAGGCCAAATGAAGCCCACCCGAAAGTCAATAAGGCCATCGGCGCAGTGGCGGACTTGCACGGGTTCCTTTCGTCCGACACGCGGAGCGAGGAATTCGATGTCTGGTTTAGGGCAGAGCATGACCAGATGCCGCCAGATCTTAGCATGAAAGATGTATGGGATAAGGTACTCGACTTGCCATTATATTAACGACTGGCCGGGGCTTACGGAAGTGCCTATGTTCTTTGAAGAACGTTGGAGTTGCGTATCGAGCACTCGAATAAATTGACATCTGGCACTGTTAGGAGGTCAGCTCTGGAACTCCCGGATCGGCCTGCTTCTCGGCCGCAGCTTCAAGGCTTTGCCGGGCAGCTCCATAACGGCACGAACGAGGCTGGTAGCTGGCGACAGCCGAGTCAGTCGACTGCACACCGATTAAGTCTTGTGTCTTTGTTCGCTTGATAACGCTGGGCGTGCCTGAATTATGAGGTATAGGAAGGAAACTACCCCTCGTTCCTGACATCATCCGCCTGATTGGCTGGCTGAAGTTTATCTCTCAGCTCAGAGAGCAGCTTGTCCAGCAAGCTGAAGACAGAGTCATATTGGTTGGCCCCGGTCGCTGTGGAGATTTGTGTCTCCTTCAAAAGCCTATCAAGGGCTACAACTGGTAGGCGCTGCCGCGGATCTCGTTGGCGAAGCATCAATGCAGCTAGCAGGGATCCTAGGTAATCACCACTGCTGACACGTGCGCCAGCGAGCCACTCCAGCAGCTCAGCTGCTGAATCTTCTGCCTTCGCTGCGAGCTCCGGTGAAGGATATGTCAAAAAGAAAATCATCGGAGGGCTGGTTGGTACCTCGTTCGTGTTGTATTGCTGCGGCATCCAGACAGAATGCAGGCCAAGATGATATCGCTGGACATTGTTGAAGTCCTGCAGCACCCAAAAGTGCAAGACATTCCGAAATGCATTGAACTGGTCGTCGTTGAGGAGATCCTCAACCTTGAAGTCAAGTATCGGAGGGCCCAGCAGATAGTCGCCTGTCTCTGGGTCGACGCCGTATACGCCGAAAGGCAGCCCTGACCCACGCCCGTCAGGGACAAGGGTAATATTGTCTGGTAGCTGCGCTGCTACCGCCGCACCGAATCGGGCGATGGTCTGGTAAATGCGCAGTCGCCCTTCGCTCTTGTCAACTACACAGAGCAACAGAGGCGAAGGGTACTCCGCAAGAAACCTGACGGATCTAGAGTCTGGAAAAACCCATGGATCGGGTTTGCTCTTGATCTGAACTGAGAAATACGCATCTGGCCACACGAGCTGCCCGTCACGTTCCGAGAAGAGAGTGCAGTAAAGGTCTATCCCGTAATCTTCCTGGCGAGGTACCAGAACCGAGGCTCCGAACATGCTGAAGACGTACTGAGCCAAGTACTCGGACCGGCTTCCTTGGTGCAAGTTTGCAGGAATCCCACCGACCGCTCGTGCCATTGCCATCTCCGTCGTGGTCTTGATCAAGCGATTCGAACTTCCGCCGCACCGCAACGCTAAGCTTAACTGAGCCTAAGACATGCCGGTACTTGATGGATTAATGATCATAGATTGTGTATGAATTAGCAGTACTTAATGAACTGCGAAGCTTTCCCTCGGCGCGGGGCCTGTGGACAGCGGCCGTGCGTTGATGTCTGCCTGGGTGTCGGCGCTTCAGAGCGATTTCGGCTTGTACATAGCAGTCTGGCGGCCGACGGCTAAGCCGATCGCCCACATCTGTGTGGCATCGTGAGCGGACATGCTAACCGGTGCCGCGGGACAATTAGGCGGGTATTTGTGTTTTGAACTCACCAAGGCCGAGCTGATGTCACCACGCTTGGTGGCGGTTCAGAGGCGATCGGACGTCTGACCTGCCAGGCGCAAGCGGTACCGGCCCGAGCGTACGCGCCCGTACCGATGCTCGTCTCTGGAGAGGAAGCATCTGACTGGCGGGTCGCCGGCTCGGCAAGGTTGGCTGTTCAGGCCTGAAGCATGCACCAGGATGGAAACCATGCAGACAGAAGTCCGGCGAAACAGGTAGTGGCGTGTGGTGGGGGCAGCGAGGGAAGCGCCATCACCCTCGGTCGAGGCAAGTCGCTTGGGGTCTGCTGCTGATCTTGAGCGCGACCGCGTGGGGTGTCATCGTCTGGGCTTGGCCGGGCCTGCATCTTGGTAACAACGCCGGTAGCCGGGGCCTGCAGCCTGCCGTCCTGATAGCAGTGGCCAGTATCCAGGCCGCGGTCCTCGTGTTCGGCCTTGCTGTCGGCGCGGTCGTCTTGCAGGTGATGGCGAAGTACTCCTGGGCTGTGGTTCGCAGTGTCTTGCTGTGGTGGTTCCTACCTGTACTGGTGGTCGTGGTGGGTGCCGGCGTTGTCTTCCCGCTGTGGGTGGCCTTCTCGCCGACGCAACGGCTAAGCACGGCCGCCTTTGCTGCGTTCGGCTGGGCAGTGCTCGCTACGGGCGCCTCGGTGTGGGAGAGCGCGCAGCGCATGAATCCCCCGTCACTGTCCCTCCGCACTCGCCGACGCGCGCTGACTGTGCTGTCGCGCGATGATCGCGACGACGGAGCGGCCGACGATGTCACTGAGGTGCTTGCTCAGTTGGTCGCCGATGCTGAACTGCCGTACGACGAGGGCCTGCGGATGGTGGGCACATACACGATGGTGCTGGCTGACCGCGCCCGTCACGCCTCGCTGGGTGAGGTCACAGTGGCGGTACGGGGTCTGGGTGAACGGGCGACTAGGGTCGAGTCGGTGGCGCTTGCTTCCAGCATTGTCCGGTCACTGCGGGTTCTGGGCCTGGATCAGGTGGAGCATCCACGCGTGTTCGACGAGGTGCATAGGGCTCTGGCTACCATCGCTGGGGATGCGCGGGCGCGCGACCAGCGCCAGGTCGCCGGTGCGGCGCTTGATGCCCTGGCCGGTATTACCGCTAACCGGGTTGCGCGAGCGCTACCGACTGTCGGTTTTCTCCCGCCGAAGCCCCTGATTCCACAGCCGCCGCCGAAGCGTTCGGAAGCCGGCTTCTTTCCGCCTCCGACTTTCCCCTCGTCCTTGCCGGTGGAGACGGCCAGTGAGCAGGCAACGTCGGCCGTGCCGAAGGCCAACCGCCGCGAGGTCCTGGGGCGTTTCGTTGATGACTTCGCCGCTGATGACGGCAGAAGCGCTGAGGATCTGGCCGCAGCTCTGTCTGCGGCGCTGTCGCGTCCTGCCGACACAGCAGATAGCACTCGGGCACCTCGGCGAGATCACCGTGCGTGGTGGGATGACTATGAGTTGCTGGATGAGACGGTTGACCGTCTGGTGTCCCTGTTGCCGTCACCTCAGCCGTCGAGTACTGGCTGGCCGACCGGCTGGCAGGGGCACGGGACTTTCGATGCTGACGTGCAGCGCCTGGCCGATCTCGCTGACGGCCTGTACCGGCAGGGGAAGCATGTTCCGTCGGATCTGGTGGAAGCTGCGCTCGAAGGAATCGGAGTACGCCTTCGCCTGGAGCGGCCAGTGGCGACCGACCTTCCGCCCGCGCGGACCGGCTGGCGTGACCTGCCGATGCCGTTCGAAGAGGGCGGTATCGCCGCCGTCATAGCCAGTTGCCTAAGCACGCTGATGAGTTCAGCCTTCGATGCTGGGTTTGACCGGCGAGCGCTGAGGACTGGGCTGAGAATTCTCGCCTCGGCCACCGCCAGTGCTAAACGAGGAGAACGTGACCAGGCTATGGCGTACACGAACGCGCTGATCCGGTTCACACTTGACACATCGCTCCACGGGAGAGAGGCAGCATCACAGGCCGGCGGACACCGGGTCCAGGTCGTACTCGTCGGCGTGATCTCTGAATGTGACCAGCTACTAGAGGTCGCACGACAGCAGAAAGACCACGTCCGTGACGTCTATGAGGCAGCAGAAGATCTTGCATTGGCCCTGGCCTGGAACACACCGCACGGGCAGATGTTCGACACGGTCATCGCAATGCTCCAGATCCGGCTTGCTGCCGCAGGCTGGCCTGTTGATCTGCCTTCAGGGCAAAGACGCGTACATGAACTGGACGAACTGGTCACACAGCCCCCAGCGCGACCACTTTCCGGCGAGGTCCTGCGCGAAACTGAAGAGCTGTTCACTCATTGGATCGGTCACGGGGAAGGTCGCCTTCCAGCCGCCGCACTCATTACGCTCTGGGCTCATGCGGCATGCGCCATGCGTGACGGCTCTCCCGAGGAAGCAGCGCGTATCGCGACATTCCTGACCGAGCAGCTTCGCGACTACGACAACAAGTACGCGGAGATGCCTGCCCCGCTCGCCGCCCCGGGCGAGGAGCAGCGTCCCGGCTATCAGCCGCTAGATCCCCAACTGCGACGGCTCATTCTGACCGCTGCCCGCTGGTGCATACGTGCCAATCCGGACATCACGCCGACCATTCCCCATGCGGCGGGCCCGCGCACCGTACATGCCGTCGCACGCTGGCTTGTCGCACAGCCAGAAACCGCCGAGTGGACCTATCGGGGAGGCGATGACGTGGCGGGAACACATCTAGTCACTGTCGAGATGCCTGACCACAGCCGTCGGGTCCTCCGAGACCGCAATGTGCGTACCGGTGACCTGACATGGGGCTACGGCGGAAGCGGACCGCATGCTCTCTCCGCTGTCCTCCTCGCCGACATACTGGCTGATCAGCGCTGGTGCCGTGATTGCCTCGGCGTCACTCCACTCGCTGCAGAGATGATCACGTGCAGCTCATGCTCCAACTCCGGGATGCTGCATGGCACTCGGGCAGCTGAAGGAGATCTGGTCACCACGGTAATAGCCCAATTGCCAGAAGAATTTGAGCGGACCCGGCTACAACTCCTGCGTTCCATCCTGGGTGTGCAGCCACCCCAAAGCGAAACGCCTTTGGATGCTGCTTACCTGATGTGATAGCACGTACGGTCACTATCGGCCCGAAAGCCATACCCAATCGTCGGCGCGCGTACGTCACTCTGCGGGCTGTCAAGCAGGGCGCAGTACCGTGGCATAAGCAACTCGTCGTACAAGTGCTCGTCCGGCCTGCCGGGCGCCGTGGCCTTGCTTGCTGGCAGGGCACCCGGCAGGTGACCCGTGAAGGGATCCTGAAGGAGACCAGACCGTGGCCGTCGGCTTGGCGTCCCGCCGGGTGCAGCGCACCGCCGGAACAGGAGTGCTAGTTGGCTGCCCACCAATAGCATGGGGAATCTCTCGTGCCACGGCAGGTGGAAATGACAGCTGACATCAAGGTCTTCTGGGGGGGACCGCCGGCTGAGCGATCGGAAGCAGAGTTCCTCGCTCAGCTCAAAGAAGACCTCACCCGGCGGGGAATCTCGGCAATCATCCTGGCGAATTACTTCACGGCAAGCTCATCACGGCAAGTCGACTTCTTCATCATCACTGAAACCCATGCGTGCCATGTCGAGCTAAAGCGCTACCCTCCGCTCCTCATCGGCGGCACGAACGGCCCTTGGCATGCCCGGCGGCCCGACGGCACTCTTGAGGAGATCGACCGCGGGAATCCATATACCCAAGCGTCCACCTGCAAGATGTCCATCAACGATGACATGAGTGCCGTAGCAAGGCAGGACAGCTCCGTCCCCCAGCCTGCTCGGGGCAGGGAGTTCTACCGGCAGATTGACAGCGTGATCTGCATCTTTCCCCGCTTGGACCACCGGTCACAGGTACCCGACGACTATAAGGTCCGGACAATGGGCTACGCCCAGTTCGTCGCGTTCCTGACGGCCTCGGGCAGGCATCCCGGCTGGAGCGCCGACCACTGGGCAGCGCTGGTTCGCATGCTCGGCTTGGCCGATGCCGACAAGCCGCCGTCCCCGGAGCCGACCAAGACCGCCGCGCAGGACCGGGTGAGCAGTTACCTGCTGTCCTTCCGGGACTTTTACTCGCGGGAACTGCACGAGCTGGTCCCGCTGCCACTTGTGGCCGATGAGGTTCGCCTGCCGGCCTCCGGGCTTCTCGATGCCCTGCGGGGATACCAGCACGTCCAGCTCGTCGGGGCCTCAGGAACCGGAAAGTCCCACCTGGTCAGGCATCTGCTGGCCGGGATTCCGAATGGGCTGATGGTGCCCGTCCTGATCGAGGGCACCATGTACGAGGGCAGGCTATCCCCGCTCCTAGACAGGGCTGTGGCGGCGTTCACGACCGTCAGCCCCCGCGACCTCCAGCTAGCCGCAGCCATCGGCGGGCAGGTCATCCTGCTGGTGGTCGACGGCTTCAACGAGTGCTCTCCGGCATTGCGAGAGCGCCTGCTCCGCGATCTCAGCTCCTACTGTCGGCGCTCCCAGGCGGTGACGCTGATCACCAGCCAGGTTCCTGTCACGATGCCGGAGAACATGAGCGGGACAGTCATCCGCATCGGGACCTTGGCCGCTGAAGACCGCCAGGCGATCCTCAGCTCTTACGGGGCACCGGAGATCGCACGCATGTGCGAGCCATTCACGACAGCGTACGAGCTGGCCATTGCGGCAGAGTGCGCAGGTGAGCTCCTCGGCACTGTCACCCGGGCGAGCCTGCTCTCGGCCTTCGTCCGCCGACGGCTGCGGCAAGGAGCGCATCCGGCTTACACCCGCGGCGCGCTACGGCAACTCGCCCTGGCAATGGACGCCGAGCTGGCGACCTCACTCCCGATCGACCAGGCTGAGCGTACGGTTGAGCAGTACCTCGCCGACCACTCAGCGGCCCGGGACATCCTCGACGAAGCGCTCAGCTCGTCGATCACGACCAGCCGCCACGGCAGGGTCGCGTTCTCGCATGAGCTCCTGGGCCGATTCCTTGCCGCAGACGGACTCCTTATAAGCAATCGTGACCTGCCCAGCCTCCTCGAGGCACTGCGCATTCCGCGACATGAGGACCTAGCGCCCATGGCAGTAGACCTCGAATCGGATGTCACGCGGGCCGGGGAACTGCTCAGTGGCCTTGTCGACTGGCACCTGTACGCGCAGGCGCTACGCGGCGAATCCGGTCGGGCCGCGACACGCGCGGCGCACCTGGCCGCGCACCAGCTGCTCCAGTCCGTTACGCAAGGGCTGGCCAGCGTGACATTCACGATCCATCCTGAATACCAGCTCTCTGTGGTCGGAGGGCATGGGCTCTCGGCGGCTGACCGCGCGCTGCTGGCGGCGACTGGCGCCCTGGTCCGCGAGGGGCTTTTCCTGCCCGAGGTGATAGACCTTCTCGACGCCACCGACGTCGCCTGCCGACGGTCGGCGGAGGCCTCGGCACGATCCGAGGGCTTCTGGCCGCCCACGTCGGTCGTGGTCGCAACGGTGCTTACGGGCATGGGCAACAGCGCCCGCGCGGAGGTGGCAGCAGCCATAATCCTGGCGTCAACGGATCTCACCCGCATCGACTACCTTTTCCCGGCGCGTAGTAGCCGACCCCAGGTGAGCGTCAGCGAGATAACAGCATTCCTTAACGCAGCTACATCAGACAACCATGGCCGCCTGATGCTGCTCGCCGACTTCCTTGGCATGCTGCAGGGCATGGAAGCCGCCGCTCTGGCCTTGCGCCTGCTACGGCTCTGCATCGACAGCGGTGCGTATCACGTGCAACTCGAAGGACTCAACACGATCCGGACGTTCGTTAACGAGACCAGCGACACTCCTCTCGGAAACGAGATAGCCGCCTACCTGCAGAGCATCGACTTGAGCGGCAATTTGGCGCTGTCAACGCTGCATGTCGAGATACTCCACGCGTACGGCCTGTTTGACGTGCACTACGACGGCGACCTCAACGCCGAGATTGAACAGATACTGCGAGGCCCCGTTAACGACGACTCCATTGCCCGAGCGCATGGCATCGTCTCCAGCCAATTTGAGGAAGTCATCGGTGAGCCCTACTACACCGCAGTCGAATCACTGGATCCGGCCGACAAGGTAAGGCTCTACGTCATTGCTGCGCTCGGGCCGCCCAGACCCGGGCTCACAAACGACTGGATTCTCCGGGAACTTGTCACGTGTGGGGACCGTGCGGCCCTGCCAGCTCTTCAGCACTGGGCAACTCGCCTGGAACTGAGCGGGTTCTACCCGCAGGGGTCCACGGCCAGCTATCTCCTTGCGATGCAAGGCTGCGCACGACACATGGACGAACCTCCGCAGCTTGCCAGCCATCAGACGGACGACGAGGCGGCCTGGCAGTGCTACGGGGCAATAATCTTCTGGCTGTTCCGACCCGACCTAAGTGACGAGGAGGCTACAGCGCGATGTGCCTCGCACTGGCGGCAGCTAGCTGGCCCTCTGCTGTCCGCCGCAGCAGATCCTCTGTTCCACTTCTACTGGTCCAGCCGCTCCTATGATCAGGAGGGGAGGCCGGTTATCACGCGCATCATCCGGGGGTTCCCCGACGAAGTACGTCAGATACTCGAGTGGAGCATCCAGCACAGTGACGCACTCACGTCGGTCTTCCCTGGACCCGATCGGGAAGACCGTGCCCGCAAGATCATCGACATGCTCGGTGCAGCCGGAAATACGGAAACCATCGAACTGCTGCACGCATTCACCGACGATCGGGCCCTCGGCCGGGCCGCTATAGACGCCATAAGGCAACTAACCGATCATCGCACCTGAACTGTGCAAGATATCCCTTGCCCCCATGTCAGGTAGCGCCGGGCACCTCCCTCAAATGCCTCAGGCGCGCTGACAATGCCACAACTTCTCTCGCACAGGACACTTCTCCATGACGCCGGTCGACCCTCTACGTAAATGATCTTGCTCTTTCGGTTTGCCGCCATTGAGTCATGGCTCTAGAACCCGTCACACTCATGCAACATCTGATGCTCATGGTCAGTTCTGGGTTCCGCACGAGGTGGTGCTGCTGGGTTTGACCGCTTGGGGTTCAGCCGGAACGAACGTCGCGATCCTGCACAGGGCCCTCGTTCCCGTTACTTACCCTTTCGTCGAGGTAGCGGATGAGCGCTGATGGACGGAACCGGAGTTGCTTCCCCAGCCGGATGGCCTCGAGTGCACCGTTCTCCACGGCGTCGTATAGCCAGCTTTTCTTCACCTTCAACAGAGCGCATACATCGTCCGGGGTGAGCAGGTCGAGGTCCCAGTACGAGCCTTCCGGCGGAGCGGTACTCCGGGCGGCGGGGTAACTGTTTCGGCCGACGTTGGCGGCTGCAGCTTCGCTGGTCACGGCTCGGCCTCCAAGGCACTCTGCCTGTCTGGCTGACTCTCAGGAGACTTGAACGTCTGGGTCAGGTCGGGCAACCTGTACGCGGTGCCGTGATCGATGGCGGTGCGGTAGGCCTGCTCGACGGCTCGCAGCCGGGCCGCGACGCGAGTCTCGTGGGCGGCTATGTCTTGGCGGTTGCGGCGGCCGTAGGAGTCCTCGGGCAGGCTGCGACCGTACCGTTCGACCTCGCGGACGTGGGCTTCGCGCTCGTCTGCGTGAGCCGCGATGGCGAATATCGCGATGTTGGCGGTGGCGGCGTCCAAGACGAGGGTGACTGTGCGGCTGTCCGGGTCACGGCGGGCCAGGACGAGTGGCTGGTGAGCGCCTGTGTCCGGCTGGGCCGCCTCGGGCGTGCTGCGGCCTTGCCTGGTTCGTTCGCGCAGGTCTGCGAGCATCGCGTCGGCCTGGTCGATCTGGTCGCAGATGGCGCCGAAATTGGCGCCGATGGGGCCTAGGTCTGTGCCGCGGGCGACCACGTATTCCCTGAGCCTGGCTGCCTTCGATCGGTGCGGGTACCCCGGAGAGCGGGCGTAGTTGGCTAGCTGCAGCTTCAACGAGCGGGTAACGGCTCCGGACTGGGCATATCTGATCAGGCCTCGAGTGAAGTCTGCCGGCTGCCGCTGTGCTACCAGCCATAGGGCCATCCTCCGGGCAGTGACGTGGTCGATGACCCCACCCCGGCTATTCGCCGCCATGACGCCGTCCACGATGAGGTCCTCGTACAGAGAAAGGTCCCGGTGCGGTCCGCGCTCAGGCAGCCCGTAGCTGGGTATTACCGGCGGACCAGCGCTGTTATCGGTCTCGTACATCGGTCACCCGGTGTTCCTGCGGTCATTGGTCATCGCGGTGTCGCCGATGGTCAGGGTTATGGTTCGGCTTCAAGGTCGGGTTCGGGGTCGGGCTGGGGTCCGTGATCAGGGTTTTTGCCCGCGTTCAGGGCGTCCATGAGGTTGAACCTGTTATGTGGCCAGCGCT
>Ga0335073_10006326_pt1 | contig 16620 bp, 15 predicted proteins | sample Lox_Sample_22_FD_207093 | JGI IMG/M metagenome (GOLD analysis project Ga0335073, IMG submission 207093) | Soil microbial communities from Loxahatchee National Wildlife Refuge, Florida, United States - Lox_Sample_2.2 | ecosystem: Environmental > Terrestrial > Soil > Wetlands | place: USA... | reverse complement strand
AATCCGCCCGCGAGGCGCGGCGCGATCCGGCGCCCGAGGCGATCTGGGACGTCGTGTCCGCCATCCCGCGCGGGCGCGCGGCGACCTACGGGGGCGTTGCGCGCGCGGCGGGGCTGCCCGGGCGAGCCCGGCTGGTGGGGTGGGCGCTCAAGCGAGCGCCCGATGCGCTGCATCTGCCCTGGCATCGAGTGGTGGGCGCGGGCGGACGCATCGTATTTCCTGCCGGGTCGCGCTCGCACCGCGAGCAGGCGCGACGGCTGCGTGCGGAGGGTCTCTCGGTGGCGAAAGGGCGAGTGGCCATCGCGTCTCTCATGACCGAGGAGGACTGGTAGCGACCCGCCGCCGCCCCGTTGGCCCGCCCCGCTCTTGTGATGCCTTGACAATTGTTGTCTCGGCAACTATAGTATGCCAGGTGGACGAGCTTCACGAACCCAGGACGGCGGAGTGGCAATCCCACCTTCCGGCACTGCTGAGCCAGATTCGCATGGTGGTGCTCGGCGGAGTCGAGCAGGAGTTCCAGCAGGATGCGGCGCTCGCGAGTCTGGAGGTGACCGCTCCGCAGTTCGTGATCCTCGCCAATGTCCTGAAGGGACACGCGAAATCCGCATGCGAGCTGTGCAACTTCATGGACTATGACCGCGGCGCCATGAGCCGGATGATCGATCGGCTGGAGAGCAAGGGATTGCTGCGCCGTGTGTCTTTGGCCCACACGCGGCGGACGATGGGCCTCGAAGTCACCGAGGCGGGGCGAGCGGCGTTCCCGCGTATGCAGGCTTGCCTCGCGCGGGTGACCGAGCGGCTGCTCAAAGGGGTCACCAAAGCGCAGGTGCGCGAGGTCGAGAGGACGCTGAGGCAAATGCTCGCCAACAGCTGAATTTTGCCTGGAAAGTTGCCCAGGCATAGGTTGTCGAGGCAGCAGGCGCGCCGAGGCAGCAGGCGCGGGGGTCGCATCCCCCGCCGGATGAGGAGAAGCCATGAAACAGATCATCGAATCGAGCGTCGCGCGCGTCGGGGCGGCCGTTCAGAACCTAGGCGCCAGTCTCGACTACGACGTCCTGGCATTGCCAGGGGGCAGCCTCATCGCGATTCTTCTGTGGATCTATGCGAGCGCGGCGCGCGTGGGACAGCATCCGTCCAACCCGGTGGTCGCCGCGCGCCGCTGCCCGGGTCGCTGTGCGACCGCGGGCAACGGGTCGAACGGCTATTCCGCGGAAGCGGACTGACGCGAGATTTCCAGCTCGGCGACGGCCCAGCCGAACTGCGCCGGGCTGCAGCGCGAGGTGCACGCCGTCATTTGATCGATGGTCTTCGCCTCGTCGGGAGTCACATTCTCGACCGTGTGGCGGATCACCGTCGGGTATTTCTCGATGCCCGCCCACACGGCCAGATAGTCAGCCTTCTGGGATGCGGGGTCATAGAAGAAGCCGTAATCAGGCTCATGGTCCGCCCGCTTCTTCTCGCGGCGCGCTTCGCCTCTCAGATACCGCTCGATGGCCGAGCCGTTGGGCGTGGATTCGAAAAAAGCGCTGAGTTTGCACTGCTCATCGAGCTTGTCGAGCGCATCATCGAAATCGTCGCGCAGCCAAAGCCGATTCGTCGTGACGTTCTTATGCCCGATCATCCACTTCTCCTTGCTCACTATGGCTAAAAACGGAACCGAATGATACCTGAATCAGCATCGAAATGCTTTCAGGATCAGAAGGTTATTGTCAAGTCGTCGGATACGGCTCAACAGCACCCATCAAAACGGGCCGCAATATTAGCCGTGCTCCATTACAGCCGCAAGACGGGCCTGCGTGAAAGCTTTCCCAGGTAACGCCCGAGCATGCTTTGCGGCGGGTCCCGCAGGGTGCAGCGGCGCCGGCAGGTCAACCCCGACGGGCCATCGCCATCGCAGGTATTTTGTGTTGCGCCGGGCAAACAGGATTGGCGGGCGCGGCGCCTTCGCCTACGATGATGCATGGCGAAAAAACGGGAACCGGTTGACGATCTGCTGGACGCTCTCGTCTGGATGCGGCGCAAGTCCAAGAAGCACGAAGCCGTCGACGATCTCATCGATGCGCTGGTAAGAATGCGGCGCGAGGCCAAGAAAAAGCTGGCCAAGCGTCACCAGAGCAAAGGCAAAAAGCGCGCCAAGAAGCGCGGCAGCTCCAGGCATTAGATCGCATTGACGCCAACCCGGGTGTGGGCGCATGGTGGCTCTCGGGGAGGCCGTTTGCGGCCCGAGGCTCGAAGCCCATGCTGACGAGAAAGCAAGCAGAGGCGGCCGATTCCGCCTTGCTGGTCGGCGCCAAGCCGGTTGCGGGACGGATGCTGCGTTGCCCATCCTGCGATGCGCTGTCCATTTCGCGCCAGGCGCGTCACAGCCTGCATCCGCTTTGGAACCTTCAGTGCCCGGCGTGCCGCGCGGTTCTGCGGCTGAGGCGGGGGCGAGTGGTGTTCTTCGCGAGCCTGGCCGCGCTCGTGCTGCTCACGGTCAGCTCCCTGGTAGGGATCGGCGGACTTCCCAAAATGCCCCCTGCGCTGATCGTCGTGTGGGTGTTCATCGTGGTCGCCTGGTACCGCATCCTCGTCGGGCGCCTGTCTCTCGAGACCAAGCGCTGATGCGCTCTGCGGCTCGGGTTCCTGGCGGCTCGAGTCAGGGCTGCAGTACGATCTTGCCCGTGTGTGCCTTGGCGCTGAACTCCCGCTGCGCGGCGACGATCGAGCTCAGCGGATACACGTTCGCAATCACCGGCCGAATCTCCCCGCGATCGATGTAGCCGACCAGATTGCGGAATATCGCCGGCTCGAACACGGTGCAGCCATCGAGCCGCAGATCCTTGAGATATAGCGTGCGCAGGTCCAGCTCGACGATCGGACCCGAGATCGCGCCGGCCGCGGCATAGCGCCCTCCCCGTCGCAGCACCGCGAGCAGCTGCCCGAACTGCCCCCCGCCGACGACGTCGATGACCACATCGACGCTTTCCTGTCCGAGTCGCTCCACGATGTCGGCATCGCGCGCCAGCACGTGCGCAGCGCCGAGCGCACAAAGAGCCTGGGCCTTGGCGGCCACCGTCATCGCGATCACCCGCGCGCCGCGGCGCGCAGCGAGCTGCACGGCGGCCGAGCCCACGCCGCCCGACGCTCCGGTGACCAGCACGACGCTGCCGCCGGCAACGCGACTGCGCTCGAGCATGTGCTCGGCGGCACCATAGGCGCACGGAAACGATGCGAGCTCGACGTCCGACCAGTCACTCGCGACGGCGTGGGCGTTCACAGCGGGTACGCAGGTGTACTCGGCGAAGGCGCCGTCGCACTCCGAGCCAAAATAGCTCACGCGCAGCACGCCGGCCGCCGCGTGCCGAATGATGGGTTCGATCAGGACTCGCTCGCCGATTCGGCCCGCATCCACGCCGCTGCCGACCGCCACGATCCGGCCGCAACCGTCCGCCCCCTGGATGCGCGGGAACTCATGCTTTGCCCCGGTCCAGCCCGTATCCTCGCCGGCGTCGAATCCCTGCGCCGCCGCGGCGGCCGTGCTGCCTTCCGACACGGCGCGTGAATACCAGCCGGTGCGCGTATTGATGTCGGTATTGTTGAGCGCTGCCGCACCGATCCGCACCAGCACGGCGCCCGCCCCCGGCTGCGGTACCGGAACGTCTTCGCGAAACTCCAGCTGCTCGAAGCCGCCATATCCCTTCAAGAGCACCGCCTTCATCAAGCTCGGAACCGCTACGCTCATCGGAGCGGCACGCCTCGGTCCAGGGTGCTCCGAGCAATATGTAAACCACTCCCCCGAGCGGCAGCGAGCGCGCCGCAGACGGCGGCGCTGGCAATCGATACGCCGTTTGTCCGACAGGTGTTCGCGAAATGCGCGGGCTGTCGGGCTTCGCAGACTAATGTACTTACGAGTGCGCTCTTGCGATCCTGTTGCAGCGTCATATTGGGAGGAGTCTCGAAATCATGAGACGTCGTTGCGCGTCGCCGGTCTCGTACCTGGCGATCATCGGGTCACTGGCGATCATCGGGTCATTGACCGCATGCGGGGATGCTAGTCCCACTGGGCCCGCCACACAACCGACGGCAACCGCGCCGCAGATCACGACGCAGCCCGCCAGCCGGAGCGTGAGCGTCGGACAGACGGCGAGCTTCAGCGTCGTCGCGACCGGCACCGCTCCGCTGCAATACCAGTGGCGCAAGAACGGCACCGCGATCAGCGGGGCGACCGCCGCGAGCTATACGACTCCGGCGACGGTGAGCGGGGACAGCGGCTCGAGCTTCACCGTGGTCGTCACCAATTCGGCCGGCAGCATGACGAGCAACGCCGCAACGCTCACGGTCACGGCGGCCAGCGCCGCGGGAACCGACGTGGTGACGTACAAGTACGATGCCATGCGCTCCGGCCAGAATCTCACCGAGTCGCTGCTCACGCCGGCCAACGTGACCTCGGCGACCTTCGGAAAGCTCCGCAATCTCATGGTGGACGGACTGGTCGACGCCCAGCCTCTGTATCTGTCCAAGCTCAACGTCGCCGGTGCCAGCCATGATGTGGTCTTCGTCGCGACCGAGCATGACTCCGTCTATGCCTTCGATGCGGATTCGGGAGCGACTCTGTGGCAGGTCTCGCTGCTGGGAGCGGACGAGACCACCAGCGACGATCGCGGCTGCTCGCAGGTGACCCCGGAGATCGGCGTCACCTCGACCCCGGTGATCGACCGGACGGCGGGGCCGCACGGCACCCTGTTCGTGGTCGCGATGACCAAGGACTCATCGTCCAACTATCACCAGCGGCTGCACGCGCTGGACATCACCACGGGTCAGGAGCTGGCCCCGAGTCCCACCGAGATCTCGGCAACGTTCGGCGCGACGAGCTTCGACCCCGGTCAATACAAGGAGCGCGCCGCGCTGCTGTTGAATGCAGGCACGATCTACACCAGCTGGGCGTCACATTGCGACGACGGCCCCTACGGCGGGTGGATCGTCGCCTTCGGAGAATCGAGCCTCGCGATCACGAGCGTTCTCAACGTCGCGCTGGGTGCGAGCGGCAGCGGGTTTGCAAGTCAAGGTCCCTCGATCTGGATGAGCGGCGGAGGTCCGGCCGCGGATTCGGCCGGCAACGTATACGTTCTGACCGCGAACGGCCGCTTCGATACCACGCTCGATGCCGGCGGGTTTCCGAGCGGCGGCGACTACGGCAACTCGTTCGTGAAGATCTCCTCGTCCGACGGCATGCTGGGAGTCGCCGATTACTTCACCATGTCGGGCGAAGTGGCCGAGTCCAGTGACGACGTCGATCTCGGCTCCGGAGGCGTGCTGCTGCTGCCCGACCTGACCGACGCCGGCGGGACCGTGCGCCACCTGGCCGTCGGTGCCGGCAAGGATGGCAACATCTATGTCGTCAATCGCGACGACATGGGCAAGTTCAGCTCCGTGGGCAATGACATCTGGCAGCAGCTCACCGGCGTGCTGGGCGCAGGCGTCTGGTCGACTCCCGCCTACTTCAATTCCACCGTCTACTACGGCCCGCAGGGCGGTGCCTTGATGGCATTTTCAGTCACCGACGCACTGCTCTCGAGCTCTCCCACCTCGCAGACCTCCACCCAGTTCACCTATCCGGGAACGTTTCCGGTGGTGTCGGCGAACGGCACGGCGAATGCCATCGTCTGGGCCTACGAGAACACCTCGCCCGCCGTGCTGCATGCCTACGCCGCGGGCAACCTCGCCACCGAGCTCTACAACAGCAACCAGGCATCCAACGGCCGCGACCAGTTCGGCGCCGGCAACAAGAATATCGCGCCGGTCGTGGCCGACGGCAAGGTGTTCGTCGCTACCACCAACAGTGTCGCCGTCTTCGGGCTGCTGCCGTGACGCCGGACCGCACGCACGGCGGCCGCGACGCTGCTAGAGGCTCTCGGCCGCAGATGCCGAGCCCCAGCTGCCACGCGCCTCTCGCCGCTCCCTGGCGTTTTGCAGGATGACCAGGCGCCTGCGGGCATCGGCGATTGCCCATTCCTTGATTTCCGCAAGCGATCGAAAGCAGCCGAGACAGGTATCGTCATCGTCCAGGCAGCAATTTCGCACACACGGGGATGGAGCTTCCGTGTCGACCTCACTCATGGCGACGGGGTCGGGAACAGCCGGCCGAGCGTGCCCCCGAGAGGTGCCGGCATGAAGCTGTCGCCATAGGGCCAATCCAGGAAGCCGAGGGCGGCAATGGTGCCTCCGTCGATGTGCAAGGTGGTGCCCGTGATCGAGCGCGAAAGATCGCTCGCCAGGAACAGCACGCCATTGCAGACGTCCTCGACGGACGGCGCCCGCTTGAGCGGGACGTACATCCGGTAGGCGGCGTCCAGAGCGTCCTCGCCGAGCTTCGCCAGCCGCGCGAAGTCCTCGGCGTACAACGCACTGTTGGAGGCCCGGGCCGGCGATGTGTCCGGCGCGATGAGATTGACGCGGATGCCGTCGCCGCCGAGCTCCACGGCCAAAGCGCGGCTGAAGTTGGTGGTTGCAGCCTTGGCCCCGGCGTAGACCGCATAGGTGGCCGCTCCGCGATGCGCCTCGATGGTGGTGAAGTTGATGATGCTGCCACCGCCTCCGCCGCGTCGCATCAAGGGGATGGCGCGCCGCACGCTGTCGATGACATAGCCATAGTTCAGCCGGATGTCGCGTGCGTTGTCCTCGCGCGTGGTCTCGGCGAACAGCGAGCGCCTCACCCCGCCCGCGACATTCACGACGATGTCGACTCGATCGAACTGCGCTGCGAGGCGGTCGTAGAATCCATCCAGGTCATCGGCGTCGGTGACGTCGGCGCGCACCGACAGGATTCGCGAACCGCATGCCTCGACCTCGGGCACGATGCTGCGCACGGCCTCTTCGTCGTTGTCGCAGGCCGCGATGTGGACTCCGGCCTTTGCGAGCGCCAGCGTGACGCCACGCCCCATGTGGCCGCCCGCACCACCGACCACCACCGCCGTCTTGCCGGCGAGGCCGGCGTGAGCTTCGAGCAAACCCATGTATCACCCGTCAGTTGGACTTCCGCGATTGTGAACCCGGGCGCGCTTACTTGACAGCCAGGGTACGCCGCTGCGCGTCGAACGCCCGTATGTGAACTATCATAGTTCACACGGCAGAGGCCCGAAACCTCGCGCGGCACTCGCGCCGGTGCCCGGACGCAGCCGCGGGCGGCGTGGACTTCGAGGGAACCGCCGGCGGCAACACGCTCGAGTAGCTGCACCGGCCCGCATTTGATTAAAATCACGCCTCCAAACAGCCGAGGAGCGAGCGTGCCCACCTACGAATACCACTGCGAAGCCAACGGCCGGCTGGTCGAAGTCAATCACAAGATGGCCGATCAGGTGCATACCTGGGGTGAGCTGTGCGTGCGCGCCGGGATCTCGCCGGGACGCACCGACCCGCACTCTCCGGTGCACAAGCTCATCTCAGCGGGGTTCATCGGCACGGGCTCGAGCGCATCGCCCTCCGCCGCCTGCGAGGCTCCCGCCTGCGGCAATGGCGCCTGCGGAGGCGGATTCTGCGGCGCCCCGGACATCCAAGGCTGAGGGCGCGGGGATTTAGGGCGCCGCCGCCATATCGGCGGCAGCCGCCGAGAGCGTCGCCGTTCCCGCCAGCGATTGCGCCAGCGCCGCATCGAAGAGCCTGGAGTCGACCTTGAGGTACGCGAGCTCCTCGTCGGCAATCACGACCGCCTCGGCTACCCCCGCCACCTGGCGCAGCCGCGCGGCGAGGGCTTGCGCATCGGCGGCTGAGCCGGCTGCGATGCGAATGAGCCGCGTCGTCAGATAGCTGGGCTGCTTCATGGTGGCCGCGACCAGCAGCCACAGCAGCGCCAGAGCGCCCGACCAGGCGAACACGCCGTCGCTGCCTGCGGTCTGGTTTATCCATCCGCCCACCAACCCTCCAGCGAAGATGCCGAGAAATTGAGAGCTCGAATATATTCCCGTCGCGGTGCCCTTGGCCTCGGGCGGCGCCGTCTTGGTGACGAGCGACGGCAGGCTCGCCTCCATCACGTTGAAGCCGGCGAAGAACAGGGTGATGGCCGCGAGCAGCACATACACGTCGTCTTTTCCGGCGATGAGCATGAACTGACTCAACGCGAGCGCCGCCACCGCCCCGACGAACACGGCTTTCATGCGCCGATATTTCTCCGCCACGATGATGGCCGGCACCATGATCGCGACGGAAATGATCAGAACGGGCAGATAGATCACCCACTGAGTGTGGCTGCTCACGTTCAATCCCGCGTGCAGCAGCGAGGGAACCACCAGAAAGCTCGCCGTCAGCATGGCGTGCAGCACGAAGATGCCGAAATCCAGGCGCAGCAGCTCCCGGTTCCTCAAAATCGAGCCGAGCATCGCCGGTACCGTCTCGGTATCCCGGTGCACGCGCAGGTACCGCGGACGCGGCACGATCAGCAGCGTGATGGCGATGCCGAGGAACGCAAGACCCACCATGAGCCAGAAGACGCCCGAGACGCCGATGAGGCCCTCCAGGATCGGGCCCGCTACCAGCGCCACCATGAAGGACGCCCCGATCGTGATGCCCACCATGGCCATTGCCTTGGTGCGGCTCTCCTCGGCCGTCAGGTCCGCCACCAGCGCGAGGATCACCGAGCCGACCGCGCCCGCGCCCTGCAGCACCCGCCCGACGATGACTCCGTCGATCGACGATGACAGGGCCGCCACGGCGCTTCCCGCCGCAAACACGAGCATGCCGAAGACGATCATGGTCTTGCGCCCGATCCGGTCGGATAGCAGCCCGAAGGGGATTTGCAGCAGTCCTTGGCTCAGGCCGTAAATGCCGAGCGCCAGACCGGTCTTGTAGGGCGTCGCTCCGGCGAGGTGGCGCGCGTAGTCCGCGAACACCGGATAAATCATGAACAGCCCGAGGAGCCTCACCGAGAAAACGGCGGCTAGCGAGCCGGCGGCGCGAAATTCCTGTGTTTGCATTACCCATTATCCAGTGAAGAGGCTAGAGTCTACGTCGTACATGGCGCTCACGAAAGCGCGGCACCCGGGAATGCGCGCCGCCCGGGAACGCGGCGCCCGGAAAAGCGATCGGAGGGAGCATGCTTCACAACGAGAAGGTTCTCATCACCGGCGCGACGGGAAAAATCGCCTTTCCCATCGCTCGAGCGCTCGCCGAGCACAACGAGGTGTGGGGCGCGGCGCGCTTCAGCAGTCCGGGGGACCGGGACAAGCTGGCCGGCGCCGGGATCCGTCCCTTGCGGCTCGACATGTCGAGCGGCGATCTGTCCGCAGTTCCCGAGGACTTCACCTATGTATTCCATGCCGCGGTGGATCCGGGCCTCGGTGACTGGCGCGCCTGCGTGCGCACGAACGCACACAACTCCGGCGCGCTGCTGCAGCACTGCCGCAAGGCGAGGGGTTTCCTCTACTGCTCGACGGGCTCGATCTATCGGTATCAGGGACAGCGGCCATTGAGCGAGGCGGACGGGCCGGGCGTCCCGCAGCGGGCAAACTACAGCTTCTCGAAGATCGCCGGAGAGGCGGTCTGCTCGTGGGTCGCCGAGCACTTCAAGATCCCGCTCACCATCATCCGGATCTGCTCGACCTACGGGCCGGAGGGCGGCGCACCGGCCGAGCGGCTCGAGATGATCTTGCAGCGAAAGGCCATTCTCCTGCACCCGGATACGCCCAACAACTACAACCCGATCTACGAGGACGACTATGTGATGCTCGGGATCCGCGCCCTGCAGGTCGCCTCGACGCCTCCGCTCACGATCAATTGGGCGGGAAGCGAGACCGTGAGTGCGGAGCAGTATTGCGCCTACATGGGACAGCTCGTCGGCATCGAGCCGATTTTCGAGTATAGCACCGAGGCGCACACGCCCCTCTGGCCCGACGTCAAGCTCATGCACGAAGTGCTCGGGCGCACCAAGGTTCCGTGGCGCGAAGGCTTCCGCCGGATGATCGAGGCCCGCCACCCCGAGCTCCCGGTGAAGCGCGGCTAGCTCGACCCGGAGACAGGCGATGGGAATCACGCAATGCATCACGCGCGCGGCGCAGAACAGGCCCCGCGCTCACGCCACCACTTTCGGATCGAGAACGCGCCGCTGGCATGAATTTGCCGGACGCGTGGCGAGGCTTGCCGGCGCTCTGCGCTCGCTCGGTATCGGTGCGGGAGATCGGGTGGCCGCTCTTGCGCTCAATTCGGACCGCTACCTGGAATACTACGCGGCAGTGCCGTGGGCGGGCGCGGTCGTCGTCCCTCTCAACACGCGCTGGTCGGCTCAGGAGAACATCTTCGCGCTGCGCGACTCGGGCGCGAAGGTTCTGATGATCGACGACGCACTCGCGCCGGCTGCGCACGCCCTGCTCGCCGAGGCACGATCGTTGCCGGTGATCCACCTGGGGGATTCCGCCGCGCCGGGCGGCATGACCTCCTACGAGCACTTGATCGAGAGCTCGGCTGCGATTGCCGATGCAGCGCCCCCCGCAGAGGAGCTGGCTGGCATCTTCTACACGAGCGGCACCACCGGACGTGCAAAGGGAGTGATGCTGTCGCATCGCTCCCTGTGGGCGAGCGCCGCGGCCGCCGCCATCGTCGTTCCGCGGGCTGCCGATTCGGTGACGCTGCATGCCGCGCCGATGTTCAGCGTGGGTCCTTTCTCTCAAGTGATGGCGGCGTTCCTGGCGGAGGGCCGGCACGTGATCATCCCGCGCTTCGAGCCGGAGCGGGTGTTCGAAGCGATCGAGCGCGATCGCGTCACTCATGTCGCGCTCGTGCCCACGATGGTTCACATGCTCGTGTCGCATCCGAATCTTGCGCGAACCGATCTCGCCTCGCTCCGATGCGTCACCTACGCAGCCGCCCCGATGCCCGAGGCGCTGCTGCGGACCGCCATGCAAGCGTTTCGCGGCTGCGACTTCGTGCAGCTGTACGGCCAGACCGAGCTGTCGCCGACCGCGACCGTCTTGCCGCCGGACTACCACGCGCTCGAAGGGCCCAAGGCCGGCAAACTGACCTCCGCGGGACGGGCGACCCCGTGCTGCACGGTCGACGTGGTCGATGATCGAGGGCTCTCGGTGCCGTGCGGCACGGTCGGCGAGATTCGGGTGCGCGGCTTGAATACCATGCTCGGCTACTGGAACAACCCCGAGGCCACGGCCGCGGCTCTGCGCGAGGGGTGGATCCACACCGGAGATGCCGGGCGATTGGATGAGGAGGGCTTCGTCTACGTCGTCGATCGGGTCAAGGACATGATCATCAGGGGCGGCGAAAACATCTACAGCGCCGAAGTCGAGAACGCGTGCGCCTCTCACCCGGCAGTCGCCCAGTGCGCGGTGATTGGGATTGCGGACGAAAAGTGGGGCGAGGCCGTGCATGCGATCGTCATCCTGAAGGAGGGCCGGGAGCTCTCTGCGGCAGATCTCATCGATCACTGCCGCGGCCTCATCGCCGGCTACAAGTGTCCGCGCACGATCGAGTTCAGGACGGATCCTTTTCCGCTCTCGGCGATCGGCAAGGTGCTGAAGCGCGAGCTGCGCAGGGTCCATCGGCAAACCCACGAGAACACGAGGAGAGACGGCCAATGGACCTGAAGACGATCCGCGATCACCTGCGCGCGGCCCGCTCCATGCTCGGCGGGCAGCATCCGCTGGCGGCGCGCATCGAGACGGTCGAGCGGAATCTGACGCCCGGCGATCCGCTCTGGCACGGCGACGCCGTCGCTGTGGAGACCGATCTGCTCGCGATATTGTCCGAGCTCGAGCGACTGCCCAGGGTGACACCGCCGCGCCCCGGGCCGCAGGCGAGAGGACCCGGCGCAGGCGCTCCGGCCGAGATTGCGCCCGGGGTCAACGAGGCAATCAAGCGGATCGCCGATGCGATCGAGCTGCTGTAGAGCAATTCCCTGTAGGAAAAATCCCAGTCGAATGGGCATCGGCTCTTACAGGGGGCGCGGACTTTTTCTGGGAGAATGGCGGGATTTCCCATGCGGTCGATGTGCATGATCAAGGTCGGGAGCGGGTGGCGGTTCGCGTTGTCGATGATGCTCCTCGGCGGCGCGCTCGCGCATGCGGGAGCGGCCCGATCGGCCGATCGGACCTTGATGCGCTTCCCGGCGCTGGACGGCGATACCATCGTCTTCGAGGCGCATGGCAATCTGTGGGCCGTTGCGCGCACCGGCGGCGTCGCCCGTCGGTTGACCGCCGATGCCGGCTACGACCTGATGCCGCGCTTCTCTCCAAACGGAGAGTGGATCGCATTCACCGCCAGCTATCAGGGTAACCAGGACGTCTACGTGATGCCATCCGGCGGCGGCGCTGCGCGGCGGCTGACATTCCATTCCGACGTGGTCGAGAAGGCACCCACACGCTGGGGGCCCGACAACATGGTGGTCACGTGGACGCCGGACTCGAAGGATGTGGTCTTTCTCTCGCGCCGGATGGCCGAGCACGTGATGGCGCCCCAGTTGTACGCGGTGCCGGTGGGCGGTGGATTGCCGACCCCATTGCCGCTCGACAGCGGCGGTCTTGCGACTTACAGTCCCCACGGGGGATCGATCGCCTACAACCGGATCTTCCGCAACTTCCGCACCTGGAAGCGCTACGACGGCGGGATGGCGCAGAAGGTGTACACGTACGATTTCGCCACCCGCACGCGCACGCGCATCACGGATTGGAAAGGCACCAACACCGCGCCGATGTGGTATGGCCGCAGGATCTACTTCCTCTCCGATCGCGACAAGGCACGCCGGGCGAATATCTGGGCTTACGACCTCGACACCAAGCAGTTCAGCGAGGTCACTCATTTCGTCGACTATGACATCGATTTTCCGAGTCTGAGCGCCGAGCAGGATCGTGCGGCCGGCATCGTGTTCGCGCAGGGCGGCGCTCTTTGGGTCATCGAGCTCCCCTCGCAGCAGCTGCACCGGCTCGAGGTAAGCGTGCCCGATGACGGCGTGCGCACCGCGGCGCGCTTCATCGACGCGAGCAAGTACATCCGCGAGCAGGATACCGCCCAGCAAACCGACTATGCGCTCGCGCCGAACGGCAAGCGGGCGCTCTTCTCCGCGCGTGGTCACATGATGAGCGTGCCCGCGGAGCACGGCGCGACGCGCGATCTGAGCGATACCAGCAATGCCGATGAGGATCATCCGAGCTGGTCGCCGGACGGGAACACCATCGCCTACAGCACCGATGCCGGCGGCGAGCAGCAGATTGCGACCCGTCCCGCCGAGGGCGGACCGGAGAGAATCCTCACGCACTTCGCGAGCGGATTCCTGTATGCCCCCATCTGGTCGCCCGACGGCAAGCATCTCTCCTTCTCGGATGCCAATCACCGGCTGTGGCTGCTCGACATCGCCACCGGCCGCACCACGCAGGTCGCCGAGGATCCCTACAACGAAATCCACGATCAGGCCTTCTCACCCGACGGCCGCTGGCTCGCCTACAGCCTCACCAGAAGCAATCAGCAGCGAGCCATCTGGATCTACGGACTCGATTCTGCGAAGGCCCAGCTGGTCTCCGAGCCGCTCACCAACGACTTTGGGCCGATGTTCTCCCCGAACGGCAAGTACCTCTACTTCGTGTCCGCGCGCCACGAGAATCCGACGCTGAGCGAAGTCGAGTTCGACATGGCGACACTGAAGATGAGCGGCATCTATATCGCGACGCTGCGCAAGGCCGAGCCCTCGCCGTTCGCGCCGCGCTCGGACGAAGGTGCCGTCGAGGCGGAGAAGAAAAAACCGAAACCCGAGCCTTGGAAGCCCGGCGCCTCGGCGCCCGTCCAGATCGACTTCGACGGACTCATGGCGCGCGCCGTACCGCTCCCCATCCCGGCCGCGGACATCGTGAGCCTGGATGCGCGCGCCGACAAGATCTTCTACCAGACCGCACCGCCGCGCATGATCGAGGGCCCGCTGCCCGGCGAGAAGACGGCGCTTCACGTCTATGACCTCACCGACCGCAAGGACGGAATCGTCGTCGACGATTTGAACGATTACAGCCTTTCCGCCGACGGCGAGAAGGTGCTCTACAAGACGTCCGGTCCGGGCGGGCACTACGAAATCACGGACGCGAAGGCGCAGAGCAGCCCGCCCGCGAAGCGGGTCTCTCTCGATCTGTCGCACATGCGGGTGCGCATCGTGCCGACCGAGGAATGGGCGGAGATGTTCAACAACGCCTGGCGGCTCGAGCGTGATCTGTTCGTCAACCCGCAGATGAACGGGGTCGACTGGCAGGCGGTCCACGACGCCTACGCCAAGCTCTTGCCGCTCCTCGGCTCGCGCGAGGATCTCAATTTTCTCATCGGGGAGATCCAGGGCGAGCTCGGCAACTCGCACACCTATGCCGGGGGAGGCGACGACGAGGACCCGACCACGCCTGCGCCCACGCAGCTTCTCGGCGTGGATTTCGTTCTGGATGCCGCCTCCGGACGTTACCGATTTGCGAAAATTCTTCCCGGCGACAACACCCGCCCCGTCTACCGCAGCCCCTTGACCGAGCCCGGAGTGGACGTGCATGCGGGCGATTACCTGCTCGCCGTGAACGGCCACGAGCTGCAAGCGCCGGCCGACCCGTACAGCCTGTTCGCCGGTCTCGGCGAGCAGCCCGTGACGCTCGCGATCTCGAGCAGCGCAAGCGGCAAGCGTCGCGACGTGACGGTTGATCCGATCCAGAACGAGCTCTTGATACGCCAAAAGGCCTGGATCGATCACAATCGCGAAACCGTCGACAAGCTATCCGGCGGCAAGATCGGCTACGTCTACATGGCCGACATGGAGGCGCTCGGCATGGAGCAGTTCGTGCGGCAGTTCTTTCCGCAACTGAACAAGCGGGCGCTGATCGTCGACGACCGCTGGAATGGCGGCGGATTCATCGATCAGATCGTGCTCGAGCGGCTGCGTCGAGTGCTGATCGGCATGTCGACCGACCGCGAGGGGGCGGCGATGTCGATCCCCCAGCAGCTGATTGACGGACCGAAGGTGTGTCTCATGAATCACCTATCGGCGTCCGACGGCGATATCTTCCCCTACTACTTTCGCAAGTACGCTCTCGGCCCTCTGATCGGCACCCGCACCTGGGGGGGAGTGCGGGGTATCCGCGGTACCTGGGCGTTGCTCGACGGCGGCTATATCACCGTGCCTGAAGCCAGCCTGTACGGGCTTCACTCGGAGTGGGTGATCGAGAACCACGGGGTCGATCCCGACATCGAGGTGGATACCGATCCTGCGCAGCTGCTCGCCGGGCACGACGCGCAGCTGGAGGCCGCGGTCGATTACCTGATGAAGGCGCTCGCCAAGAGCCCGGGCGGGCTGCCGCAGCCGCCGCCGCACCTGCCGGCCTACCCTCCGGACGGGCAGGTCCCACCGCCCACCTTCTGAGCCGCCGCCCCGCGGATCTCAAGTGACTGATAGATCGATGTTTCATCGGCGCGCGACATCGCTTCCTTGAGCACCTGGCTTCCTCCAGCACCTGCCATGATTCTGTAATCATACAGCGCTGGTTTTTTTTCGAAGGTATGAGAGGATTCCGGCACCATGGCAACGTTCGCAATCCTACGTCACGAGCCGGACATTCGCTCCTTCAGGCAAGGCGAGACCATCTTCAAGGAGGGAGACCCGGCGGACTGTATGTTCGCAGTCGTCGAGGGAGCCGTCGACATCGAACTGCGGGGCATCATGCTCGAACACATCGCCCCGGGCGGTGTGTTCGGTGAGATGGCCCTCATCGACAAGCTGCCCCGCAGCGCCACAGCGGTGGCGGCTGCCGACTGCAGCCTTGCGGCCATCAACGAGAAGCGATTCCTACGGCTGGTCGAGGTGACGCCGCAGTTCGCGCTGCAGATGATGCAAGTGATTACAGAGCGCCTGCGGCGCACTAGCGCGAGGTAGCACCGCCGCCCACAGGCTCGACCTCCGCACCTGTACCGCTCGCCGATATCTCCACCGGACACAGATGGTAGAGTCCTAGCGCGCCATAGCCTTTTGCCAGCGGCATGCGCCCAACGTACTGCAGCGCGAAGCCATCGACACCGATCGCTGCGGCGACAGCCGCGAAAGCGCTGCTGGCATAGACCTGGCCCGGCGGGGTGATCGGCTCGATCCGCGCAGTGCGACTCGTGTGCGGCCCGGTATACAGAGCAAAGCCGGTCACCGGATTGCGTCCAACGTACACGGGTCCGCAGTGCAAGGCGATTCGGATGTTCAATCCTCCGGGCAGGCCGCGCTCGGTCCAGTCAGTGCCGGTTACCAGTCTGTTGAGTTCCAGCGCATAGTTACCGGCGTCGCCGACGCCGCCGAACACCATGTAGAGCCCGTCGCCGGTGGTCTCGACGTGCTCAGGGCGCTGCGCGCTTCGCGCATTGAGGTCGGCGACGGCACCGAGGAACTGTGTGACGAAGTTCGGCGTCTGGTCTTCGCTCAGCGCGCTGTAACCGACCGCATCGGCAAACAGCATCGCCCGGATCTCATGCCGAAATCCGACCGGAAGCCTTTCCTCGGACAAGAATGGGGAGGGCGTCGCGCTGCCCTCCGACGGAGCGCCGCGCACGCCGGGCACGTGCACCTGCTCCAGCTCGACGTCGTGCGAGCGCCAGCTTCGCGCCGGCGATGCCCTGCGCCCTCCTCTGAGGGAGGCACTCTCGTCCGATATT
>Ga0335073_10006325_pt1 | contig 16621 bp, 15 predicted proteins | sample Lox_Sample_22_FD_207093 | JGI IMG/M metagenome (GOLD analysis project Ga0335073, IMG submission 207093) | Soil microbial communities from Loxahatchee National Wildlife Refuge, Florida, United States - Lox_Sample_2.2 | ecosystem: Environmental > Terrestrial > Soil > Wetlands | place: USA... | reverse complement strand
ATCGATGGGCTGATCATTCCGGGTGGCGAGTCGACGACGTTTCTGAAATTTCTGGAGCGGGGTGGGTTTCTGGGAGCGCTGCGGGAGTTTGTCGAGAACAAGCCGACGTTTGGGACGTGTGCTGGATGCATTCTGCTGGCGAAGGATGTGACGCATCCGCCGCAGACGAGCCTGGGCGTGCTGAATGCGACGGTCGAAAGAAATGCGTACGGGCGGCAGATCGACAGCTCCATCGAAACGAGTGAGACCCGGCTCGAAGGCGGGCCGCTGGAGATGGTCTATATTCGCGCGCCGCGCATCGTGAAGACGGGCGATGGTGTCGAAGTACTGGCTCAGCGTGACGGGTTTCCGGTGCTGGTGGAGCAGGGGCATCTGATGGCGGCGACGTTTCATCCGGAGTTGTCGTCGGATCGGCGGGTGCACAGGCGGTTTGTTGATCTGGTGCGCGCGGCAGCGCGTAGCCGGTAGCGCGCTGAGGATGACTTCTCGCGGCCGGGATAGGCCTCAGCGGCTTAAGCCGCACGCCTTTTCGGGTTTCTAAGTTGGGCGACATGAATGTCGCGCCTGCCAGGGACCGCGTGCTCAAAATGACATCTGCGATCATGTTGGGAACTTCGGGGACGGGAGAGTAGCGGCTCGATCATGAATTGGCTTCCACCCAATGGCGCTCTGCGCGGCATCGCGCTCGATCATCTTCTTGGGTGGAATCTCACTATTGTCTTCTGGCTGTTTGTTGCGGCGCAGGCGTCATTTGTCGTGGCGCTCGCGCGGCGATGGATGGGTCGCGGTGGTACAGGCGAAGGAGTGCCGTGGCGCGGACGATACTTCATCCTTCATGTTCTGCCGCTCGCGGCAATCACAGGTTTGTACTTGTGGATGCTGGTGACGGGCCACAGGCTGTGGGCGGCTCGCCGCGAGATGGCAATGCCTGCTCGTGCACTTGAAGTGGAAGTGACGGGCGTTCAGTTTCAGTGGTATTTCCGCTATCCGGGACCCGACGGTGAGTATGGCACAACGAAACCAAACTTAGTCAGCGCGCCGGCGGGGAATCCGCTGGGGGTTGATCCGGGCGATCCGCGTGGGGCGGACGATGTGGTGTCGGCGGTGATGATGCTGCCCGCGGGTCGGCCGGTGGAGATCACGCTGCGGGCGCAGGATGTGATTCACGGATTTTTTGTGCCGGGCATGCGGTTGAAGCAGGATGCTATTCCGGGGATGGCGGGACATCTTTCCTTCACACCGGAGACTCCGGGGGACTACGCGATTTTGTGCAGCCAGGTGTGCGGGCTGGGGCACGACCGGATGCAGGCGCGGATGCGGGTTGTTTCACCGGAGCAGTTTGCGGCATGGCTGGCAGCGCGGGAGGCACCGCGTTGATGCGCCGGATTTTCACGACGGAGCCGAAGGGGCTGGCGCGGTTGTATCTGTGGCTGGGCCTCGCGGCGGTGATCATCGGCACGTTGCTGTCGTTGCTGATGCGGATTCATCGCACCTGGCCGCAGGTGGCGATGCCGCTGCATGGGGTGATCAAGCCGGAGGACTACCTGGCACTGGTGACGATGCACGGGACGCTGATGGTGTTCTTTGTGCTGACCGTGGTGCCGCAGAGTGCGTTCCCGAATCTGGTGCTTCCGGCGCAGATCGGATCCAAGAAGATGGCGTTGCCACGGCTGAATGCGGCGGCGTTCTGGATCACGTCGGCTTCCCTGCTGGTTTTGTTGGCGGCCTTTTTTGTGCCGGAGGGGGCGCCGATTGCGGGATGGACCAGCTATCCACCGCTCAGCGCAGTGGCCGCCGCGGGGCCGGGACAAGCGACGGGGATGGACCTGTGGCTGGTCGCGATCGTGCTGTTTTGTCTGGCGGCGGTGATGGGTTCGGCGAGCATTCTTGCGACAATTCTGTTGCGGCGCGCATCTGGACTGACATTCGGGCGTTTGCCGCTCACGGTGTGGTCGTGGATGGTGAGTTCGGGGCTAACGGTGATCGCGTTTTCGGCGCTGTTCCTGGCCGCGGTGCTGTTGCTGTCGGATCGGCATCTGGGAACGAGCTACTTTTTGCCGGCAGGGCTGGTGGTGAATGGCATTCCGCAGGCGGCGGGTTCGGGGTCGCCGATGCTGTGGCTGCATCTGTTCTGGTTCTTCGGGCACCCGGAGGTTTACATCGTGGTGCTGCCAGGGATGGGTCTGGCTTCGTCGCTGCTGGCGAATTTCACGCGGCGGCCGGTGCCGGGGTACTGGCTGATGGTGGCATCGACGCTCCTCATTGGGGTGCTGGGGCTGGGGGTTTGGGGGCACCACATGTTTGTGTCGGGGATGAATCCGTACGCGGGGACGGCGTTTGGGCTGACCACGATGGCAATCGCGATTCCGAGTTCGGCCGAGGTGCTGACCTGGCTGGCCATGATGTTTCGCGGGCGGCTGCGGGTGAATACGCCGCTGCTGTTCGTGCTGGGGTTTGTGTCGTTCTTTATCGCCGGCGGGCTGACGGGGCCGATTTTGGCTCAGCCGGCGCTGGACGCATATCTGCACAATACGTTCTTTGTGGTGGCGCATTTTCACCTTGTTATGGCAATGGCGGGGGTCTTCTCGATTTTTGCGGGGATCTACTACTGGTATCCGCTGCTGACCGGACGGCGGATGAACGAAGTGCTGGGACAAATCCACTTCTGGATTTCGCTGATCGCAGCGTACGGTACGTTCTACCCGATGCACCTGGCCGGGCTCGCCGGGGAGCCGCGGCATTACGCGCAGCTGCGGGGGCCGGTGGAGTCGTTCGCGAAGCTGATTCCGGTCGAGAGGGGGATTACCTCGTCGGCTTTCTTGCTCGCTGCGGTACAGCTGGTCTTTCTGTTTAACGTCTTCTGGAGCGCGCGGGCAAAGGTGGCGTTGGCTGGCGCGAATCCCTGGAAGGCGACGACGCTCGAATGGTCGGGAGAGGAGCATCCCATGACTGACCGCGGTCCTTACGAATATGGGTCCGCAACCGGTCGGAGCGAGGACTTTCGACCGCAGTGGAAGGCCGAAAAACCTTTTTGACAGCAGTTCTCGTCCAACATGTGTCCTTCCTCATCCAAACCGGTATAAGCTAGAACCCTCGCACGGAGCTCCCCATGCCCGCCACCTTTACCCGGCACACGGTTGAAACGGAACGGAAAGATACCGGCTTTGGCGGCAAGCCGCCGGTCGATCGCAGGCCAACGGGGGGAGGGGGAGGCGATGAGAACTGGGATTCGCGGCATTCGAAACGCCACGGGCCGCGGGAGCAGCTGATCCGCTATCGCATGGCGGTGTTTTCGATTCTGGCCGCCGACTTGGTTTTCTTTGCAGTGCTGGTGAGCGCGTTTTTCGTGCGCCAGAGCTCGGTGCACATTGCGGCGAGCGACAACGTGGTTTCGGACTGGCACCCGCTGAGTGCGCCGCCGATTCTGTGGATCAATACGGCGATCCTGCTGCTGTCGGCGTTTACGGTGGAGATGGCGCGGCGGCATTTGTTTCGTGAAATCGATGTGATGGAGGAGTGGCTGGGGCTGGGAAGGCCGGCGGTGCGGCGTGCGGCTCCCTGGCTGGTCGCGACTGTTGCGCTGGGCGGACTGTTTCTGGCCGGCCAGTGGATGGCGTGGCGGCAGCTTGCCACACAGGGGCTATACTTCGCGACCAATCCCAACAGCTACTTCTTCTACCTGGTGACGGGGACGCACGCGGCCCATCTGTTCCTGGGCCTGGGAGCGCTGGTGTTCGCGATGGTAGCGATGTACCGGTTCCGGCGCGTGGAAATGCGGCAGATCGCCGTGGACTGCACGGCCTGGTACTGGCATGCGATGGGCATCTTCTGGCTGTTCCTGTTTGTGCTGATTGTTTTCTTTCAGTGAGGCGGCAGGCGGGTGGGCGGCAGGCTGTAGCTGAGAGCGCCCCATTTGTGGCCCTGCGGCTATACCCTGTTAGGTGATGCGGTTTCCGATCGTGGTTCTGGCCCTGGCCGGCGTGGTGGTATCCTCGCTTGCTCTGCATGTGCATTACTCGACCGGAGTGGAGCCCTGCGACATTAATTCGCGCTGGGATTGCGGGACGGTGAACCGCAGTTCCTACGCCACCGTGCCGGGCATCATCTGGCATCTGCGAGCGGCGCGGCGTCCCGACAGCATGACGGGACGGGCCCCCAGAACCGGCTTTCCGGTGGCGGCTGTGGGAATCCTGGGATACCTCGCGATTGCGCTGTTCGCGTGGCTGCGGCGGCGCTGGCTGACATTGTTGCTGGCAACGGGGGCGCTGGGGTTTGCTGTTTACCTCAGTCACATCGAGGCCCACGTTCTGGAGGTCTGGTGCCTGTACTGCGTGATCTCCCAGACCCTTATCGCGATTATCTTTCTGCTCTCCCTCGTCACCATCTTTATGCGTCCACGTCCCTCCTGACGCGGGGACGCCGTATGATTGCCGCAGAACTCTCAGAACTTCGTTCGTGCAGGACTATGGCCAACTCATGGCACGCACGCCTCTGAAGATGATCCGGTGGCTTTTCGATCGGGACAGCGGACCGCTCAATCGGTTTGCTTCGCGCTGGATCTTTCTGCGTGCGCTGGCGGGGATCTATTTTGCCGCGTTTCTGGCGCTGTTCTTTCAGATCCGTGGGCTGATCGGACCGAACGGAATTCTGCCCGCCGGGCGGTTGCTGGAGGCAATTCAGCGGCAGGCGCCTGGTACGCTTCGATTCTGGTACGCACCGACTGTGTTCTGGTATTCGTCCAGCTCGCACGCCATGATGGTGGTGGTCTGGATTGGGCTGATCGCTTCGGTGCTGGCGTTTTTGAATGTCTGGCCCAGGCTCTGTTTTCTGCTCTGCTGGATTTGTTTCCTCTCGTTCGTGGCAGCCGCGGGTGATTTTTCGGGGTACCAGTCGGACGGGATGCTGCTGGAGGCGGGTTTTCTGGCGCTCTTTTTCGCGCCGAGGGGCCTTTGGCCGGGCTGGGGCATCGATTCGCCTCCTCCGCGGGCCGCGCTGTTTCTGCTGCAGTGGGAGTGGTTCCGCATCTACTTTGAATCGGGCATCGTGAAGCTGCTCTCGGGCGACCCGGAGTGGCGGCACCTGACAGCGATGGACGGGTACTACCAGAACGGTCCACTTCCGACCATTGTTGGCTGGTATGTCCAGCATTTTCCGCACTGGTTCCATGTGGGGACTGCGGCCGGAACACTGGTGATGGAACTGGCCATCGTGTGGATGCTGTTCCTGCCGCGACGCGTGCGAGTCATTTGTTTCCTGATCGTGACGCCGTGGGAGATCGGGGTGATCCTGACGGCGAATTACGCATTTCTCAATTACCTGGTGCTGGTGCTGGGGTTCCTGCTGCTGGACGATCGCAGCCTGCTGTCGTGGATTCCGGAGCGGTATCGGCACCCGCTGGAGGCGCAGGTTCCACAGGAATCGGTTACGGTGGCCGAGGAGCGGCTGTCGGTCATCACGACTCCTGAGTGGGAGAAGCAAAAAGCGAAGAAAGCAGACGGTGAGGCGGAAGGGGAAGAGAATCCGGATCGGGTTCGAGGCTTGTGGGGGCACCTGCGCGCGGTGCGGACGGCCATGACAGCGGTCGTTCTCATCTGGCTCGGATACGCCAGCACGGCGGAACTGGTGCGGATGCCCTGGCCGGATTTTCCGCTGGCCACAACTCCGATTACGGCGCTGGAGCCGTTCCGCGTCGCGAACCAGTACGGATTATTCGCAGTGATGACACGCGGGCGCTACGAGATTGAGTTTCAGGGATCGAATGACGGGCAGAACTGGACACCGTATCTGTTCCGCCACAAGCCGCAGGCTGTGAATGAGGCGCCCGGGATCTACGCGCCGTACCAGCCACGTTTCGACTGGAACCTGTGGTTCGCTTCGCTGACGGATTTTCAGAATGCCGAGATTGTGCCTCTGACGGAGGAGCGTCTGCTCGAGGGTGACGCCGACGTGGAGTCGCTCTTTAAGGTCAATCCTTTTCCGACTGCACCGCCGCGCTACATTCGCGCCGTGCTGTGGCAGTACTGGTTTACCTCGATGGACGAGAAGCACCTGAGCGGAGACTGGTGGCGGCGCTCGCAGCTGGGATTGTATGCACCGGTGCTGACGCGCGCGGCGGACGGGAAATTCGCGGTCGTTCAGTGGCCGGAGCCACTTCCGCTGCACAATTGAGACCATCTGCTTTTTGGTTCACGGCTCGTTGTTCGGTTCAGCCGTGCTTGCTGGTCTCATCGCGCGTTACCGGTTCCGTCTGTACCCTGCAAGCTGTTCCTTGTACCCTGTATCCATGCCAGACGCCATGTCCCGCTCCCTCCCCTTTGACGATCCTGAAGTGTCCGCCGCCATCGACGCCGAAGTTCGCCGGCAGCATGAGGGCCTGGAGATGATCGCCTCAGAGAACTTTGTGAGCCGCGCGGTGCTGGAAGCAGCCGGTTCAGTGTTCACGAACAAATATGCCGAAGGCTATCCGGGACGGCGCTATTACGGCGGGTGCGAGTACGCCGATGTGGTGGAGAACCTGGCGCGGGATCGGGCGAAGCAGATTTTTGGCGCGGAGCACGCGAATGTGCAGCCGCATTCCGGCTCGCAGGCGAACGCGTCGGCCTATGCGGCGGTAGTGCAGCCGGGGGACACGATTCTGGGCCTCGATCTGGCGATGGGCGGGCACCTGACGCACGGGCACAAGCTGAATTTTTCCGGCAAGCTCTATCACGTGGTTTCGTACGGGGTGCGCAAGGACACCGAGACGATCGACTACGACGAACTGGAGCAGATCGCGCTGCGCGAGAAGCCGAAGATGATCATTGGCGGAGGCAGCGCTTATCCGCGCTTTTTCGATTTTGCGCGGATGCGCGAGATTGCAGACAAGTGCGGTGCGCTTCTGCTGGTGGATATGGCGCACTTTGCGGGGCTGGTGGCCGGAGGAGTGCATCCTTCGCCGGTGCCGCACGCGCAGATTGTGACGACGACGACGCACAAGACGCTGCGCGGTCCGCGGGCGGGAATGATCCTGTGCCGGCAGGAGCTGGCGGCGGCGATCGACAAATCTGTCTTCCCGGGGCAGCAGGGTGGCCCGCTGGTGCACATCATTGCTGCGAAAGCGGTGGCATTTCGCGAGGCTCTGCAGCCGGGGTTCAGGGCCTACGCCGGGCAGATTGTGGCCAACGCGAAGGTGCTGGCAGAGACGCTGGCCAGTCACGGGTATCGGGTCATCTCCGGCGGCACCGACACGCACCTGATGCTGGTGGATGTGTTCGCGAAGGGGATGCTGGGCAGCGAGGCGGAGTCGGCTTTGGGCGAGGCGGGGATCACAGTGAACAAGAATGCGATTCCGTTTGACACGAACCCTCCACTCAAGCCGTCGGGGATTCGTATCGGGACGCCGGCGCTGACGACGCGCGGCATGAAGGAAGACGAGATGCGCACGATCGGCGGATGGATCGCCGAGGCGCTCGATCATCGGACGGACACCGGGCATCTGGCGCGGATTCGCGGACAGGTGCTGGAACTGGCGGAGCAGTTTCCTCTGTATGGATGGCTCAGGGAGCCGGCCGGGGTTGTGGGGTAGCTTTTATGTGCCGCAACATCAAACCGCTTTTCAATTTCGAACCGCCAGTGACCAAGGACGAGGTTCGCGCGGCTTCGCTGCAGTTTGTCCGGAAGATCAGCGGCTTCACGAAACCTTCGCAGGCGAGTGAGGCTGCATTCGAGGCCGCGATCGAGGAGATCAGCGCAGCTTCGTCGCGGCTGCTGCATGCGATGACCACGGGGGCACCGGCGAAGAATCGCGAGGAAGAGGCTGCCAGGGCGAAGGCTCGCAGCGCGGCTCGTTTTGGAACATAGCCTGCAGAAAAGCTCTTACGACCGAGGACACAGAGAGCACAGAGAGACCTGCAGAGTTGCTTTCAGCGAGTTCTGAAGGCCCTTTTTCAGTCTGTTTCTTCCCGTCCGTCACAATCTTCGCTAAAGCCTCTGAGTCTGGAACACCGGCACTCCCGCCAGCGTATCTGTGGCTGACGGAGTGCGAGGCCATGGAATTAACGACGCAAATGAAACAGGTGCTGCGGCGGCTGATGCGGGCGCCTATGTTCACGATGGTGACGCTCATCACACTGGGCGCCGGGATCGGCGCGACCATTGCGGTGTTCAGCGTGATTCAGGGCGTTCTGCTGAAGCCGCTTCCCTACCCGCATCCCGAGCAGCTGGTGGGCGTGTGGCACAACGCGCCGGGGCTGAACATCGACGACGTGAACATGGCGCCGTCGAACTACTTCATCTACCACGAGCAGAACCGCGTATTCACCGATATCGGCATGTACCAGGGCGATTCGGTCAGCGTCACCGGCCAGGGCAGCCCGGAGCGCATTACCGCGATTGATGTCACGGACGGCTTGTTTCCGGTCCTTGGCATCACACCGATGCTGGGCCGGACGTTCAGCAGCGCCGACGTTGCGCCGGGCGCTGCACAAACGGTGGTGCTGGGCTATGGCTACTGGCAGCGGCATTTTGGCGGAGACCGCTCGGTGATTGGCCGCACCATCACAGCCGACGGCAAGATTCGGCAGATTATCGGCGTCATGCCGAAGAACTTCCGCTTTCTCGACTGGGCCATCCAGCCCGGCATCTATGCACCGCTGCAACTGGACCGTAACAAGACGACACTGGGGCAGTTCAGCTATGAAGGGATTGCGCGGTTAAAACCAGGGCAGACGATCGAGAGCGCCAACGCGGACGTGGCGCGGATGCTGCCCACAGTGTGGGCCAGCTTTCCTACGCCGCTGGGGTTCAGCCTCGAGCTGTTTAAGAAAGCCCGCATTGGCCCCAAGGTGCGTCCATTGATGCGCGATGTGGTGGGCGACGTGGGCCAGACGCTGTGGATCCTGATGGGCAGCATCGGCATTGTGCTTTTGATTGCCTGCGCCAACGTGGCGAACCTGATGCTGGTTCGTGCCGAGGGGCGGCACCAGGAGCTGGCGATCTGCTCGGCACTGGGAGCAAGCCGGTGGCGGGTGATGCAGGAATTTTTGCTGGAGAGCGCGGTCATTGGCGTAGTGGGCGCCGGGCTGGGTCTGGGGCTGGCATGGGGCGCGATCCGTTTGCTTATTGCTTTGGCTCCGGCGGGCCTGCCGCGGCTGAGCGACATCGGTATCGACCTGCCGGTGCTGGGATTCGCGGTGCTGCTGGCTCTGGTGTGCAGTTTCCTGTTTGGATCGATCCCGGCGTTTCGTTATGGACATGTGAGCGCGGGAACCGGTCTGCGTGAAGGCGGACGCAGCCTGAGCCAGGGCCGCGAGCGGCATCGCACGCGCAACACGCTGGTGGTGGTCCAGGTGAGCCTGGCGTTTGTGCTGCTGATCTGTTCCGGGCTGATGATTCGCACCTTCAGCGCGCTCAATCACGTTCATCCGGGTTTCGATGTCGCGTCGATTCAGACGCTGCACATCGACATTCCCGATGCCGAGGTTGCAGACGCCACGCAGGTCATACGCATGGAAGAGACGATGTTGCACAACATGGCAGCCGTGCCCGGAGTGACCAGCGCAGGCATCGCTAATTCGGTTCCCCTCGATGACAACCACTGGATGGATCCGGTTTTTGCGCAGGATCACAGCTACAGTGCAGGACAGCTGCCGCCCTTGCGGCGCTTTCGTTTCGTCTCTCCAGGTTTCTTCAGCACGATGGGTATTCCGCTGATCGTTGGGCGGGACTTCAACTGGGACGAGTTGTATCAAAAGCTGCCGGTGGCCATCGTTTCGGAAAACTTTGCGAGGGAATACTGGGGTTCGCCGCAGAAGGCTGTGGGACAGCGGATTCGGGTGGGGTCGGTCGACAACTGGCGCGAGATTGTCGGCGTGGTCGGCGATGTGCACGATGACGGCTTCAACAAAGATGCGCCGACGATTGCCTACTGGCCGCTGCTCATGGACAAGTTCGAGGGCGATAAGGTAAACGTGCGCCGCTGGGTGACGTTTGCGGTGCGCAGCGAACGTGCCGGCTCGGAGAGCCTGGCCGCCGACCTGCGCCGCTCGATCTGGTCGGTGGACTCGAATCTGCCGGTGTCGGATCTGCGGACCGAGGAGTTTCTCTACGCGAAGTCGATGGGGCGCACTTCGTTCACGCTGGTCATGATCGGCGTTGCGGCAGGGATCGCGCTGTTGCTGGGCCTGGTCGGGTTGTACGGGGTCATCGCCTACTCGGCCTCGCAGCGCAGACGCGAGATCGGGATTCGGATCGCTGTAGGAGCGCAGCGCAACGACATCACCGGGATGTTTGTGCGCCAGGGACTGCAGCTGGCTGGAGTGGGTGTGCTGTGCGGGTTCGCGGTGGCGCTGGGCGTGACGCGGCTGCTTGGGTCGCTGCTGTTCCACGTGAGCCCGATGGATCCGGTGACTTATCTGGGCGCGTGCGCGGCACTGGTTGGAGCGGCAGCGCTGGCGAGTTATTTGCCATCGCGGCGAACAGCGAGCGTGGACCCGGTGGAGGCGCTGCGCGCGGAGTAGGAATGGTCAGAGCGGAACCTGCGTGAGCTCGTAAACAAACGACTCGCCGCCGTGGACGTTGGGTCGCGATCCGATGCGGAGGCCTCCCAGCTTCTCAATGGCTCGTTGCGAACGTATGTTCTGCGTGCCAATGACGAAGATGACGCGGCGGACGAAGTGGAGTGCGTGGCCGATCATCAGTTGCTTGACTTCCCTGTTGTAACGGCCGCCCCAGAAGGCGCGAGCCAAAAAGGTCCACCCAATTTCGACCTCGCTGCTCTGTGCGTCGTAACCGTGGTAGCGCGAGGCTCCGATGATGCGGCCGGTCCCCTTCTCAAGAATGACCAGGGCGCTCTTTGACGCGAGCAATTCCTCATACAGTGAGCGGAAGACTTGGGGCTTGTAACGATCTCGGGCCGGGTGTTGTTCCCAGAGGAGGGGATCGGAGGCGACTGCGTACAGGTCGTCGTAGTCCTGGGCGCGAAGGGGTCGGAGCTCGACGAGTGTTCCGTGCAGGGTGGGCTGCGTATCGAAGGGCATCGGCTTTTTATACAGACTCCCACCTGCGGGCGAACCAGCGCGCGAGCAGGAAAAGCACCAGGCCGGATGAGACCAGGACGGCGACTTCGGGGCCGAGACTGCGGATGGGCTCGTCGCGCCAGAAGATTTTCTGATAGCCGGAGATGGCCCAGGAATTGAAGGTGAAATAGCCTACGCGGATCATGGTGTCGGACATGATGAATTTGGGGAACATGCTGCCGCCGAGGGCTGACATGGTAAGGATAATGAGCGTGGAGAAGGCAGCGAGCTGGGCGCGGGTGTGCGCGAGGCTGGCCAGAAGCATGCCGAAGGACGCCACGGCGAAGGCGGTGATGGCGGTCATTACCAGGAAGCCAGGGATGTGGGAGAAGAAGTCGAGGCGGAAGACGAGTGCGGCCCAAAGGAACATGATGGTGAGCTGCACGAATGCGAGCAGCGCGGACCAGGTGAGTTTGCCGAGGAGCAGCGTGGTCATGGTGACTCGCGCGGAGAGCACGCGGTCCAGCGCTCCGCTTTCGGATTCGTCGAGCAGGCTTCCTCCGGCGGCGCTGGCTGTGAAGAGCAGGAACATCACGCCGACGCCGGCCGCGTAGTAGGAGATCATGGGGCTCCTTTTCTTTTCGCCGACGACGTCGCGGACGTTGACGGCGACCATGCCGCCGAAATCGGTATTGGCGTTGTTTTGGGGCGAAGTGCCAGCGGATTGTTGTGCCTGCAGCTGCCGCAATCTCGCGAGCCCCTGATCCATCTGCCTGCGTTGTTGCGGGGTCAGGCCACCGATTTCGCGATCGAAATACTGTGAGCCCATGCTGGCCATAGTGGCCGGCATCGAAGTCATGACGGTTTTCTGCAACATGCCTGCGACGACTTGCGCACCGACGGGGTCGGCGCTGTCGTGGAGGATCTGAAAAGTCGAGCGCGCAGAGCCGGGGCCAAAGGCAATGGGATTGGCTCCGAATCCGGCGGGGATGATGAGTGCGACAGGAGCATCGCCGGCGCGAACGGCGGCTTCAGCGGTTGCTGCGGTGTAGTCGGCTGGGGCCGGGTTTTCTTTGGTTGCGCTGGGATGGGTCATTGCAACGAGCGAAGGCTCGCGCAAGAGGCCGCGCACCAGAGCGCGCGAGGCATCGGTGTGGTCCTGGTCGACGACGAGCACCGTCACGCGCGGAGTCGAGGAGGTTCGCATGCTGCCGAAGACGAACCCGAAGATCGTGAAGAAGCCGATGGGCAAAACGAACGACATCATGAACGCGCCGCGATCGCGACGGAGCGAGCGAAAGCTGGTTTGCACGATGGTGCCGATCATGCGCGCAGATCCTTGCCGGTGAGGTGCAGGAAGACGGACTCGAGATTGGGGCGCTGCATGGTGACGTCGAGAACCTCGAGCCCATCGCGGGTGGCGGATTCGAGCAGCTCCGCGATCTCTGCGGGTTTTTCGACTGAGCAATGAACGACGAAATCCTGGACGGCGCCGCCGCGAGCAGCGGCCCAGGCGGCCAGATCGATGTTGGTGGCGCCCATGTGCATGGTCACTGAACGCCGCGCGCCGAAGGCTCGCGACACCAGGTCTTCCTTCGTGCCTTCGGCGATGATCTGACCGTGGTCGATGATCGCGATCCAGTCGCAGAGGCGCTCGGCTTCTTCCATGTAATGGGTGGTGTAGATGATGGTGGTGCCATCGTTGCGCAGGGCTTCGACCATCTCGAAGATGCGGTTGCGCGACTGCGGATCGACACCGACTGTGGGCTCATCCATCAGGACGAGACGCGGCCGGTGGATGAGGCCGGCAGCCATATTGAGGCGGCGTTTCATGCCGCCGGAAAGGGTCTTCACCGGCGAGTTCGCGCGATCAGCAAGCGACGCCCAGTCCAGGCACCAGGCGATAGAGTCGGTGAGTTTGGTGCCACTCAGGCCCTGATATCTGCCGAAAGCCTGGAGGTTCTCACGGCAGGTGAGCAGCGGATAGACGGCCAGTTCCTGGGGCACCCAGCCCAGGTCAGCGCGAGCCTCGGCAGAGCTGACGGGGTGGCCAAAGACGGCGATGTTGCCCGCGTCGAGATGGATCCGGCCGACGATGCTCCGAATGAGGGTGGACTTGCCAGCGCCGTTGGGGCCAAGCAAGCCGTAGCACGAGCCGGGGCGGATTTCGAACGAAATACCGGAAACCGCGTTGACGTCGCCGAAGCGCTTGACGATTCCGGTGACGCGCAGGGGCAAAACCCTGGCAGGGACCGCTTCGGATTTTTCCTGTTCGGCCAGCACGCGACACCTCGGGGAGCGTTGCGCAGCATGATACCGGCTTTGGCGAAATCAAGGATGAAATGAAAGGGCTGCCGGAGATCGGCAGCCCTGATGTTCGGCCAGAATTGTCTTACTGCGCCTGTTGCGCCGGCGGTCCGGGTTGAGGAGGCTGCGGCCGCGGAGGCGCTGGCTTCTTCGGTGGCTCCTTCTTGCCGGGAGCCAGGATCGCGTGGAGCGTATTGCCTTCCATGCGAGGCATGAACTCCACAACCGCGTTCTCACCGACGTCCTGAATGAGCCGGTTGATGATCTTATAACCGAGCTCGCGATGGGCCATCTGGCGGCCTTTGAAGCGCAGCGAGGCTTTCACCTTATCGCCGTCCTGCAGGAAGCGAATGGCCTGGTTCTTACGCGTGACATAGTCGTGGTCGTCAATGGTTACGGAGAACTTAACCTCCTTAACAGTGATGACCTTCTGACGCTTGCGCGCAGCGCGCTCGCTCTTTTCTTTCTCGTAAAGGAACTTGCCGTAATCCTGAATGCGGCAAACTGGGGGGACGGCGGTAGGCGATACCTCTACCAGATCGAGTCCCCGCTCGCGGGCAATTTTGAGGGCTTCAAACGGGGGGAGGATACCGAGCTGCTCACCTTTTTCATCGATCACGCGCACTTCCCGGGCACGGATACGATCGTTGATACGGACGAACTGCTTCGCAGAACGCTTATCGATGGGTTTTTCTCCTGGGCGTGGACGAAACCACGCGGCAATTTAGTATATCAACCGCCATACGATACGATGCATAGTGATTCGACGCCGTCACACGTTACACGGCAGGCTGACAATTAGTGCTTGCTGCCGGCGCGGGCATCGAAGTCGTGCATGCGGCTGGCCTCGAAGCTGACGATTTTCCACTGGCCAAGGCGGCGGTTATACACCCGGGTGTAACGATACTGGCCGCTGATATCGCTGGTGCCGTTCATGCCTTCCAGCTGCGCCTGCGAGGTGACAACAGCCGTGTCGCCGTAGACGCGAACCTTGGTATCGGTGATATCCAGCCGGGTAACGCGGATGGTGCCGGCACTGCGCTGGGCCAGGGCCTGCTGCTTATTCTCCACCGTTCCATTCGAGGTAATACCAACATAGTCATCGGCGAGGAGCCGGTTCATCTGACCGATATTGTTGGTCACCGTGGCCTGGCGCCACTGTTCTTCCAGAGCTTCGATCTCCTTGTGAATCTCGCCCTTCTCGCGGTGGGGCAGCGCCCAGGCCGACTGGCAGGCTGCCAGAACAATGAGCGCGACAACGGCCTGGGGCAGAGGATTGGGGCGCAGACTGGAGGCCGGGCGGCGGCGCATGTTCGTACCGGATGTTAGCCCGTGGCGCCGCGGGGCGTCAAAGAAGATTCGCCGAACTGCGTCCATCCACTGCCGGAAGGTCATAAGGAGCCGGGAGGGGAACCCGCCGGTGCCGCCCATCGCGCCCCCTTATTGCTTCAGACGCTCAAACAGGCGGGATGATTGCATCGGATTCAGGCGACCGACGTCAGGTTCTCTACCTGACGGTCCAGCATCATCTGATACAACCCGCCAACGGCGTAATCCCGGAAGTGCGGCGATGCGCGATGGGTATCCACGGCCTGATGATCCCTGTACTGCTCATAGATGACGACGGTGTCGGGATCGCCGTCGACGGTGTGCGGGATGTAGGTCACACAGCCCGGCTCCTGACGAGAAGCCTGGGCAAGCGCTGCGAGAGTCTCGGCAACACGAGCGCGATCGTCGGAGCGGAATTTCATGCGAACAGTAAAGCTGATCATTGGTTCATTTTCTGGTTCGGCCGGCCTGACATGCGTCGAGCTTAGTTTCCGGCAATCCGCCGCATGGCTTCGCGGAATTCCGGCATCTCCAGCGTCTGATCACGATCCGGGCCGGTGGAGACAATTCCAATCCTGGCGCCGGTCTCTTTTTCCATAAAGCGCAGGTATTCCTGTGCCGGCTTTGGCAGATCGTCGAAGTCGCGGACCCCTTCGGTGGAAGTCTTCCAGCCCCTCAGGCGAGTGTACACGGGGCGGATTGCGTCGATGCCGCGGATATCGGCGGGCATGGTGTCGCAGGGCCTGCCGTCGAGTTCGTAAGCCGTGCAGACGGGGATCCAGTCCATCTCGTCCAGGACATCGAGCTTGGTGATGACCAGCCATTCGGTGCCGTTGATCTGGTTGGAGTAGCGCAACAATGGCAGGTCGAGCCAGCCGCAACGTCGCGGGCGGCCAGTGACCGCGCCATATTCCTGACCCCGCGCGCGCAACACTTCGCCGGCGCTGTCGCGAATCTCGGTCGGAAAGGGGCCTTCGCCGACGCGGGTGACGTAGGCTTTGGTGACGCCGATGACGGTTCCGATCTGCGTTGGTCCGACACCGGTTCCGGTCGAAGCCCCGCCGGCAGCGGAAGAGGATGAGGTCACGAAGGGATAGGTGCCGTGGTCAATGTCGAGCATCGTGCCCTGGGCGCCTTCGAACATGAGGCTGTGGCCTTCCTGGAGAGCGCGGTTCAGGAGCAGAGCTGTGTCGGTGACGAAGGGGCGGATCTTTTCGGCAGCCGCGGTGTACTCGTCATACATTTGCGCGGGATCGAGAGGCTCGGTACCGAAGAGAGCGTGAGCGATGGCGTTCTTCTCGCGACAGGCGTTCTCGATATGGGTCTTCAGCAGGCTCGTGTTGAGCATATCGACGACGCGCAGGCCGTTGCGGGCCATCTTGTCTTCGTAGGCCGGGCCGATGCCACGGCTTGTGGTGCCGATCTTCTGGCGTCCTGGCGCGCTTTCGGCGGCCAGTTCGATCATGCGGTGGTAGGGCAGGATGACCTGGGCACGGTTGGAGACGAAGAGGCGGGTGTCGACGTCGATACCGAGCTCGCGCAGGCGGCCCGTTTCCTTCAGAAAGGCCATTGGATCGAAGACCACGCCGTTGCCGATCACGCCGCGGCATCCGGGCCGGAGAACGCCGCACGGCACCAGCTGCAGGATGAACTTCTGGCCGGCGATGATGACGGTGTGGCCGGCGTTGTGGCCGCCGGCGTAGCGCGCCACCACCGAGAAGCGCTCGCTCAGCACATCGACAATCTTGCCTTTGCCCTCATCGCCCCATTGGGCACCAACTACCACTGCCGACTTCGCCTGGGTCACCTGTCGCCTGCTTTCGTTTTCCTTTCTGATTCCCGACGGTGACGCACACACGTTCACTGTTCGCCTGATGATGTGCTGAACGTGACGCTGAAAGAAACCGTGGGTGGGCCGGATGCGGGAATCAGTCCATCCGATTCCTCATCATATATCGCCGTGACCCGAGCCGGAAGATGACGTTGGTGAC
>Ga0335073_10006324_pt1 | contig 16624 bp, 6 predicted proteins | sample Lox_Sample_22_FD_207093 | JGI IMG/M metagenome (GOLD analysis project Ga0335073, IMG submission 207093) | Soil microbial communities from Loxahatchee National Wildlife Refuge, Florida, United States - Lox_Sample_2.2 | ecosystem: Environmental > Terrestrial > Soil > Wetlands | place: USA: Florida... | reverse complement strand
GACGGCACGACGTTGTCCTCCGGCGGCGACGAGGTGGTCAGCGCCGGGGGCGTGACGAGCGGGACGGTGGTCTCGAGCGGCGGGAAGGAGTACATCTCTTCGGGCGGAGTGGATGAAGGGACGACGGTCTCGAGTGGTGGCGTGGAGTACGTCTACTCGGGTGGCGCGGCAAGCAACGTGACCGTGCTCAGCGGAGGGACGATTGTGGTCTCTGCGGGCACTGTCAGCGGCCTGACGTTGTCCAGTGGTGCTAACGAGATCCTCGAGATCGTTTCCTCGGGCGTTGTGGCGAGCGGCGAGCTGGTCACCAATCCGTACTCCCAGACAGTTCTCTCCGGCGGCAGCACGGTCTCGACGACTCTTCAGGGTAGCACGGCCCAGTACGTGGATGGCGGCGCCACGACCACGGGGACGGTGCTCGGCGGCGGATATTACGGGTATCAATATGTCTCGAGCGGCGCCAGTGCCAGTGGCACGGTGCTCGAGGGGAATGATGGTGCCCAGTTCGTCTCCAGTGGTGGCACGACCGTTGGTACGGTGATCGGCAGCTATAACGAAGAGGTGCTCTCTGGCGGCACCGCGAGCGGCACGACGGTGCTGAATACAGGGAGCGCGCTGGTCTACTCGGGTGGTGTGGCCGACGGCACGACGTTGTCCTCCGGCGGCGACGAGGTGGTCAGCGCCGGGGGCGTGACGAGCGGGACGGTGGTCTCGAGCGGCGGGAAGGAGTACATCTCTTCGGGCGGTGGGGATGAGAGCACCACGGTCTCAAGCGGCGGGACAGAGTACGTCTACTCGGGCGGCAGCGCGAGCGCCGCGCGCATCTACTCAGGCGGGTCGCTCGATATTTCAGGAGGCATCGCCGAGGGCGCAGCGGTACTAAGCGGCGGGACCGAGACGGTCTATTCGGGAGGCACCGCAAGCGGTACGACGGTATCCCACGGCGGCCTGCAGGTGGTGTCTTCCGGGGGCTTCGCGAGCGGCACCATCCTGGTGAGTGGGACGGAATACGTCTCCTCAGGCGGGCTGGATGAGGGCGCGACGCTCTCGAGCGGCGCTGCCGAGTACGTCTACTCGGGCGGCACCGCCAGCGCTACGACCATTTCCAATGGCGGCTACGAGTACGTCTCGAGTGGCGGAACAGCGAGTGGCACGACGGTGCTCAGCGGCGGTGTACTTGTGATCTCTGGCGGTACCGCCACGGGCGTCACGGTCTCGAGCGGTGGCGATGAAGTGCTCGAGCTGGTCTCCTCCGGGGTTACGGCCAGTGCCGAGACCATCAGCGCGGGACTGACCCAATCGGTGCTGAACGGCGGCATTGCCATCGGCACGAACGTGTTGCGGGGTGCCACGCAGTACGTGTCTTCCGGAGGCACGACAAGCGGCACGACGATCTTCGCCAGTGGGGCCGAGGACGTCTATGCAAGCGGGGTGGCGAGCGGGACTTACGTATCGGCCCTCGGAGTGCTGAACGTCTCCGCGGGAGGAACCGCCAGCGGCACGAGCGTCTTGGCTGGCGGCAGCCAGGTAGTTCTCTCCGGCGGTCTTGCGGAAGCAGCAACGATCTCAGGTGGTGGCAAGGAGTTCGTCTCATCGGGCGGTGTGGCTAGTAGCACGATTATCTCGAGCGGCGGTGCGCAGTACGTCACCTCGGGCGGGCTCGATGTCGGTGCGACGCTCTCGAGCGGTGGGTCGGAGTATGTCTCCTCGGGCGCGACTGCCAGTGGGACGACCGTCGCTGATGGTGGGATCGAGTACGTCGATGGAGGTGCTGCGAGCGGGACCACCATCGACAGCGGTGGTCAACTTATCCTCTCCGGTGGCAGCGCAAGCGGCGTGACGGTGTTGAGCGGCGGCGAGCTCGTCATCAAAAGCGGAACAGTAAGCAGCGTCACGCTCTCGAGCGGCGGGGATGAAGTATTCGAGGTGGTCTCCTCCGGGAGTACTGCGAGCGGGGAGACGCTGAGCGCCGGTTTGACGCAGACGGTACTCTCCGGCGGCAGCACGGTCTCAACGAGCGTGCTGAGCGGCGCCGATCAGTACGTATCCGGTGGCACGACCACCGGCACGATGGTCTCAAGTGGTGGCGTGCAGTATGTCGATGCCGGCACGGCGAGCAGCACGACAGTGCTGAGCGGCGGGGAGATCGTGCTGAGCGGTGGGTCGGTGAGCGGCCTGACGCTTTCGAGCGGAGGCATCGAGCTCGCGGAGCTCGTCTCGGGCATTTCAGTGTCAGGGGAGACCTTTTCCGCTGGTCTTTCTCAGACGGTGCTCTCTGGAGGGATCACCGTTTCCACCACACTTCTCAATGGCGCCACGCAATACGTCGATAGCGGCGGAGCGGCGAGTGGCACGCTGGTGTTGAACGGCGGCCAGCAGTATGTCTCCGGCGGCACCACGACGGGCACCGTGCTCAGTGGGGGCTATCAAGAGGTCGACTCCACCGGATCCGATAGCGGCGCGACGATTCTCTCGGGCGGTGATCAAGCCCTCTACGGTGGCACCACCGTGGGCGCCACGGTCTTAAGCGGCGGCTACCAGGATGTCGAGGCCGGCGGGGTGGCGAGCAGCGCCACGATTTCCGCCGGAGGGGATGAGTACGACAACGGCACCGCGGTCGGCGCGACCGTGCTGAGTGGGGGCGAGCAGGATGTGCAGGGCAGTGCGAGCGGCACGACGGTCTCGAGTGGCGGGCTGCTGTTCGTCGAGTCGGGCGGCATCGCGACGAGTGCCACCGTGGCCAGTGGCGGTGAAGTGGTGGTAGACGGCGGGACGTTCTCGGGCACGCTCGCGAGCGGCGCCACCGAGCTCGATGAAGTGGTTTCCTCGGGCGCCACGATCAGCAATGAGACGATCACGAGCGGCTTCACCCAGGACGTGCTCTCGGGCGGCAACACCATCTCCGTCACCGTGGGGGCCAATGGCGAGCAGGACGTCTATGGCACGGCGAGCGGGACGGTGATCTTGAGCGATGGCTCGCAGTACGTGTATTCCGGGACGGCGAGCGGCACGGTCATCGCGGGCGGCTATCAGGGCGATTATGGGAGCGCCGTGTCCACCGTGGTCTCAAGCGGCGGTGAGCAGGACGTGTACGGCTCGGCGAGCAGCACCACCGTCTCGAGCGGTGGGATCGAGATCGTGGAGTCGGGCGGCTATGCGAGCGGCACGACGGTGCTGAGCGGCGGTGAGATCGTGATCTACGATGGGGCCACCGTGAGCGGGCTGACCGTGAGCAGCGGCGGCAGTGAAGTGTTTGTCTCCTCGGGTGGGTTCTTCGGTCCGGATGCCGTACAACACGGCGCCGTAGCGCAGCCGAGCGCTCCCTCGAGTGATCCAGTATCTGCGGCCCCGGAGCGCACCGCCTCGCGCGCAACGACTGTGGGAAGTGATTCGTTGCGACTCTCAGCGAGTGACTGGCAGGTGCTGCTCAGGGCACTCGGTCCCGAGGAGTCATCGGCGCCACGCAATCAAGCGGCGGCTGCCTCGCCTGCCATGGAAGCCACCGTGGCCAACCTGGTTCAAGCGATGGCGAGCTTCCATGCGGGGGCCGCCATGGGAGAGGGCACGTTGCTCGATCACGTGGGCAGCGGGACTCTGACTGAGGAGTCACCGCCGTTGGCAAGAGTACACCACCCCGCCTACCACGCTTGAGGTGCACTGAGGGAGAACCGCTGTCATGAACGCAGAAGTCGCCGTGTCCAGTGCCGCTTCGGCCCCGGCAGCGCCATCCACCGAGTCGAAAGCCGAGAAGCGAGCCTATCCGGCTCCCGCACCCATACCGACACAGACCGGCGCTCACGGCATCCGATTCGATTTCAATGACGGCTGCCGGATCGCATTACCGGAAGGGCAGTGGCACGTCCGGCTGCGCGATCTCGATACCGGAAACATCCTCTACGAAACCGATATTGCCGCCGGGCGCATTCATAGCTCGAAGCGCTATTACCTCAGGTGCCGGATTGAGGTTTGGGCGGCCGGGGAGGGCAGCGAGCCGGTGTTCCGGCACGATTACTCCGCCAGGGGGCAGGATGTGATCGTGCAGTTTCCGGTCGGCACCCTCGGCGACACCGTCGGCTGGTTCCCTTACGCAGTGAAGTTCCAGAAGGAGCACGGTTGCCGGCTTTCCTGTGCCATGGCCGAGCGGCTCATTCCGCTTTTCCAGGACGCCTATCCCGAGATCCGCTTCCTCACCCATGAGCAGGTCGATCCGGAGATGTACTACGCCACGTACAACATCGGTCTTTTCTTCGATGACGACGTCCGTCTCTTTCAGCCCTGCGACTTTCGCCTCGTGGGTTTGCACCGAACGGCAGGGTACATCCTGGGGGTGGATCCCACTGAGGCTCCCCCGCGCATCGCGATTCCAGACGACCGCCGGCCGATCGCGGAGCCCTATGTGTGCATCGCGGTGCAGAGCACGAGTCACAGCAAGCACTGGACGAACCCCAGCGGCTGGCACGAGATTGTCGGATTCTTGAAGGATGCCGGTTATCGGGTCGTATGCATCGACCAGAAGCCGGTGCATGGCACGGGGCTCGTGTGGAACCACATTCCCCACGGCGTTGAGGATCAGACCGGTGACCGACCGCTAATCGAGCGCGCCCGCTGGCTCAAGCATGCGGACTTCTTTGTCGGCCTCTCGAGCGGGCTCTCTTGGCTCGCCTGGGCGGTCGGCACTCCGGTGGTGCTGATCAGTGGGTTCACGCACCCGCTCAACGAGTTTCACACCCCCTACCGGGTGATCAACTACCACGCCTGTAACAGCTGCTGGAACGACGTGCGCGTGCGCTTCGATCATAAGGACTTCCTCTGGTGTCCGCGCCATGCCAATACGCCGCGGCAGTTCGAGTGCACGCGGCTGATTACGGCGGATGCGGTCAAGGAGGCGATCCGAAGGATTCCAGGCTTTGCCAAGCACCAGGAGCCGGCCACCATCCTGCCGCATACGCGCGTGGCGAGAGTTCGAGAGAAGTAAGAGGGCGAATAACGAGTCGAGAAAGATCACATGATCGCTGTCATTCGGGATATTTTGGGTCAGGTGCGGATTGGGTCGGGTGCGTTGCGCTCTGCCGTGTCCGTGGGGTTGATTATCACGCTGCTGTGCGGTACAGGAATCGCGCCCTCCAAAGCGACAGTTCAGGCGGTGCGATCGAGTGTCGATCGCAGTGTTCCCCGGGTTGCACCGCCTTCCGGGCTCAGGTTCTCATCCCCTCCCACTGATGAGGAGTTCCTGCATGCGGGGCTTTTCCCGGAGCCCCTGGTGCCGGTGGGCGCGAGCACCCCAGGTGAAAATCGCGACTTGGCGCGGGCCGTACTGGCCTATCGGAAGGCGACCATGAGGAGCGGAGCGCCCGATGCGGTTGAACCGCTTGTGGCTTTCCTCGCCGCGCACCCCGAGTCTGTGTGGAAGCCGGCGCTGCAGTTGAACCTCGGGATCATCTACCGGGAGACTGGCCACTTCTCCAAGGCGCTTTCCATCTGGCAGGCTGGCTGGGACGACAGCCAGGCACTCAAGAGCCGAAACGGCCGCGATGTGGCCAATGATACGGTGGCGCAGCTGTCGCAGCTCGAGGCCTATCTCGGTCGCCAGGAGCTTCTTGCGCCGCTGCTCGTCTCGATCAAGAGTCGCAAGATCGGCGGCACGGCTGCTCAACTTCTCACGGATTCTCGTACGGGGCTGTACGAGATGATCCACGACCCCGGCAACTCTTTCCGCTGCGGGCCGCTGGCCTTGGAGCGGATCCTCACCTACCACGGGGCCGATCCGTCGCCACGCACGATGCAAGTGCTTAACGCGGCTCGCTCCACGGACCACGGACTTTCGCTGACGATGGTGGAGGGGGTCGCGACCCGCGCGGGCGTGCATTACCAGATGGCTTACCGAAAGGCAGGCTCAGCGGTGATCGTACCGGCCGTGGTAAGTTGGGAGGTCGGGCACTATGCGGCGCTGGTGGCGCAAATACCTGGAGGGTATCGGGTCGAAGATACTACTTTCGGACAGGCGATCCGCATCAGTCGCGAGACCCTGGACGCACAGGCGAGCGGGTACTTCCTCGTGCCATCCGGGCCGCTGCCGGCTGGGTGGCGGACGGTCTCGGCGGCCGAGGGCAGCCGGATCTGGGGCCGCGGCAATACCGGCACCAACCACACCACGGGCAACACGGGTCCCGGGTCCACTGGGACCCCTAACGGGTGCGGCGGTTGCACGACCTGGAGCGCGGAGCTTCAGGTCGTGGGCCTGCAACTGCACGATCAACCCGTAGGCTATGCCCCGCCGGTCGGTCCCACAGTGCGCTTCGACTTCTATTACTCGCATCGCGACACCCAGCAGCCGGCCACCTTCTCCTATACGAACTTCGGGCCGAAGTGGACCTTCACCTGGCTGAGCTACATCACCGATAACGTGAATAGCACCGCTTCGGCTACCCTATATCGCCGTGGCGGGGGTAGCGAGCCCTTCAGCTTCAGCAGCGGCAGTGCAACGAGCTCATATCCTGGGCCCTACAGCCAGGCCCTCCTGACGCGTACGGTAAGTGGCGGCAACTCCACGTCCTTCACCCTGACCTTCCCTGACGGCTCGTTCGAGCAGTTCGATCAGGCGGTGGGCAATCAGTTCTTCATGACCGCAGTCGGTGACCCGCAGGGCAACGAGGTCACCCTCACTTATGACAGCCAGATGCGCATCGTCGCGATCACCGATGCGGTGGGGCAGGTCACGACGTTGAGCTATGGCCTCTCGGGAAGTCCGCTTCTGGTGACGCAGATCACCGATCCCTTCGGCCGCTCGGCAACGTTTACCTACAACGCGAGCGGCCAGCTCGCAAGCATCACCGATGTCCTGGGGATCACCTCGAGCTATACCTATGGCCAGGGGAGCGACCCGGACTTCATCAATACGCTCACCACCCCTTACGGCTCGACGACCTTCACCTATGGCGACTCGAGCACCAACCCGAGCCTCGGAGACACTCGGTTTCTCAAAGCCGTCGATCCTCTCAACCGTACGACCTATGTCGAGTTCGACCAGGGGGTCGATGCAGGGGACTCTAGCGGCGGGGTCATGATCAACCCGAGTCTCATTCCGACCGGGATGAACACCACCGACAATTATCTCAATTACCGCAACACCTTCTACTTCGATCCCAATCAGTATGCGCTCGCCACGGCGGGTGGGAGCCTCAACTACAGCGATGCCACCGTGTATCACTGGCTGCATACGAGTGACTTCACGGATGCCTCGCAGGTTCTCGAAAGCACCAAAAACCCTCTCGAGAACCGCATCTGGTACAACTATGCCGACCAGCCGAGTAGTATCCAGTTCCCGGTAACGAGCGGCGGCACGGTAACCAACGGGGCGAGCAGTCAACCTATTGCAATCGGCCGGGTACTCGATAGTGGTGCGACGCAGCTGAAGACCTTTCAGTACAACGCGGAAGGCAATCTCACCCAGGCGACTGATGCCGTCGGGAGGCAGATTACCTACACCTACGCTACCAATGGTATAGACCTGCTGAGCGTCGCGAACACCACGAACGGCACAGACCAGGTCCTTGAGACTCGCACCTACAACAGCCAGCACGAGCCGCTCACCGTCACCGGTGCGAACGGACGGACGAGTCACAATCAGTATAATGCCGCGGGGCAGCTGACAAGGTACACGGATCCCTTGGGTGACGCTACTGCGATGACCTATGACGGCATGGGTCACCTTCAGAGCATCCAAGGTCCCATTTCCGGTCAAAAATACACCTATGCTTACGATAACGTGGGACGAGTTGCCGCAGCGACGGATCCCGCTGGTTCCACCATCCGCTACACCTACGACGCGGCTGATCGCCTAGTCAGCGCCACATACCCCGATGGAACGAGCACTGTACGGTCGTATAATCTGTTAGACCTTGCGAGCGTCACCGATCGACTCGGGAACACCACTCAATATACGTACGACGCCGATCGTGAGCTGGTGGAAGTCACTGACCCGCTGAGCCATACAATCCAGATGGGATATAATCCGGCAGGCAAGCTCGACTCTCTGACCGATCAGAACAGTCACACGACAACCTGGACTCTCGATGCGCAAAGCCGTGTCACGGGTAAGCAGTACGCGGATGAGACCACTGAGAGCATTGCCTACGAAAGCAGTGATAGCTTGGTCGCCCAGGTCACGGACGGCCTGGGTCAAACCACGACATACGGCTACAACGCCGACGACACAGTCTCCGCGATTGGATACTACTCAAACCAGTCGACCCCGGGGGTGTCATATGCCTATGATCCCGCCTATCGGCGCCTGACCAGCATGACCGATGGCACCGGAACCACGACCTACAGCTACTACCCGGTCTCCTCACTCGGCGCCAATCAGCTGGAATCGGTCGCGACCCCCGTCGCGGGGACTTCCAATACGGATACAGTCACCTACTCCTACGACGCGCTGAACCGCGTCGTGGGAATGAATATTGACGGTGCGGCGCAGTCTATTGGCTACGATGCAGCAAGTCGGATTACCTCCGAGAGTAATCCGCTCGATACGTTCACATACAGCTACGCCGATGCCACGCCGCGCGTGACCGGGATTGCCTCGAGCCACGGACCGGCGCTGGCTATGAGTTACTACGGGCCTCAGGGCGATGAGCTGCTCGAGCAGGTCACGGCCACCTCGGTCGGCACCACGCTCGATCAGCTCGGCTACACGTACAACTCGAATGATAACGTGACGAGCCTCTCCGTCTCATCACCGACATCGCAAACGACGGACTACAGTTACGATGATGACAATCGCTTACTCTCTGGCCTGATCGGATCAGGGACACCGCAGTATCAGTACGGGTACGACTCGGCATCGAATCTCACGTCTATCACGCTAAACGGTTCCACGCAGAGCTACTCGTATACCGCGGCCAATGCTATTACTGCCGGGACCTATGATGCCAACGGCAGCCCGACAGCACTTGGCGGAAATACATATGCCTGGGACGGAGCCAATCGTCTGGTCAGCTTCACGGGGTCTTCGGGCACCACGAGCACCTTTACGTACAATGGGCTCGGGCACTTGGTGCGGCTGGTCGACAGCAATAGTGGGACGGTCGTCGCCGATCACTCATACCTCTGGTGCGGCGCCGTGCTCTGTCTGGCACACGACAATACGCAAAGCGGTTCGCCGGTCAGCACCCAGTACTTCCCGCAGGGAGCGATCGTCGGAGGAACGCCGTATTATTATGTCCAGGATCGGCTCGGCAGCGTCCGGGAGCTCGTCAGCGCCAATGGCACACTCGCGACGCAGTACGACTACGATCCGTACGGCAATCCCACTATGCTCAGCGGGACGGTCGGCTCGGACATCGGTTACGCCGGTTACTTTTACCATGCCGCAAGCGGGCTGGAGTTCACCCTCACCCGGGCTTATGATCCGGTCCATGCGCGGTGGCTCAATCGGGATTCCATCGGAGAACTCGGAGGAATAAATCTATACGCCTACGCGGGAGCAGATCCGATCACTCTCGACGATCCGCTTGGACTCTGTTGGAATTGGTCGAACATATGGCCGCTCCTAGCGTCGAATCCGCTCCTTCTTGCTGAAGTCGCGGCGACCGAAGCCGCCGGTGGTGGACCTGAAGATCCGGTTGCAGATGCTCTGGCAGTTGCGGAAATCGAGGCCGCAGAAGCCGCAGAAGCCGCAGAAGCGGCCGAGGCCGCGGCTCCGGAAACAACAAATCTATATCGAGCCGTGAGTCCAGAGGAGCTCGAGGACTTGAACAATACGGGTACGTTCAACAATCCGACCGGGATCGAGAGCAAATACTTTTCCACAACACCAGAGGGGGCGGCTTCCTACGCTCAGCAAACATATGGAACAGGTCTTTATCAGGGGCCTTACACAATTGTTCAGACATCGATTCCAACGAGCGCCATTAGTCCAGAGATGCAGGTTACGGTGGACGGCGGGATCTCCACGGTTGTCGTCCCAACTGAGGCGCTGCCAAGCTTGAGCACTCCAAATCCACTGCCGTATACCCCCGTACCGTAGAGTTTAGTTATATGAAGCACCAACCGGATATCATTGCGTCAGTCCGATTCTACCCAACTGAACAGGGAGGCCGGAAGGGGCCAACTCCAACGCAGATGTTCCGTTGTCCTCTGGAGTTCGAGGGCGAGAAATACGATTGTGGGCTGCACCTTGAGAAGAGTGGGCCGATCAAGCCAGGAATGGTCGCCACCATTCCTATCACGTTGCTACGCCCTGACCTGATAAAACCGCGGCTGAAGATTGGCAGCCGCTTCACTCTCTGGGAGAGAGGGGCTTTCGCGGAGGGCGTCGTCGATCAAATCATCACAAACTAAAGGCGCATACCAGTCAGGCAAAGACGTTTAGATGCGGGCGGTGCAAATCTGGTGATTCGCTGCGAATAGGGTACAAAATACGGAGACGCTCTCGATTATATGTTGACATAGCACCACAGCAGTGGAGCGTCGAGGACGTATGGGGCGAGTTGGAGGAAGTTATGGTTGCGGTTGCGGGGATGGCTGCGGTGACCCGAGCGGATGCGGGAGTTTGTGAGCAGGGGCTGGACACTGGACTTCAGTGCCTTTTGATCATTTCCCGATTGCAGGGGCTCGCGGCTGATGAGGGCGTACTGCGCCATGAGTTCGATCGCTCTCCCTTCACGACACTGCGCATCCTTCTTGCGGCTAAGCGGTTGGGAATGACCGGGAGAGTCGTGCGCCAGGACCCTCGGCGGTGGGCGCAGGCGCCGCTCCCTGCGATCGCACTGGAGGGGGACGGCGGGTATTGTGTTGTCGCCAAGTATTCCGGCGGAGCGGCCAAGAAGCTCTTGATCTACCGGCCGGGCAACTCGCCCGAGGCAGTAGCGACGGAGGAGTTCCAGTCGAGCTGGACGGGCGAGCTCATCTATCTCGCCGCTCGAGGAACTGGGGCTCGGGAGAACGCCCGTTTCGATTTCAGCTGGTTCATTCCCGCGGTCATCAAGTACCGGCGGGTGCTCGGGGAAGTGCTGCTGATGTCGCTGGTCTTGCAGATCATCGGTCTGGCGACGCCTCTTTTCTTTCAGGTGGTGATGGATAAGGTGCTGGTCAATCACGCCGTACAGACTCTCAATGTCATCGCCCTCGGTCTTCTCGTCGCGATTCTCTTCGAGTCGGCGCTGACCGGCATTCGGTCCTATGTGTTCGCTCACACGACGAGCAAGCTGGATGTTGAGCTCGGAGTTCGGCTCTTCAAGCATCTGCTGGCGCTGCCCATCGGCTATTTTCAGTCGCGTCGGGTAGGGGATTCCGTCGCTCGGGTGAGGGAGCTCGAGCAGATCCGGGGATTCCTCACCGGCAATGCGTTGACCCTCGTTCTGGATATCGCCTTTTCGTTTGTCTTCCTTGGCGTGATGTTCTGCTACAGCGAGAGGCTCACACTCTATGTGATGCTCGCCGTCCCGGCTTATGCGCTGTTGTCCATCATCTTTACTCCAATATTGCGCGCACGGCTCAATGAACGATTCAACCGCAGCGCGGAGAACCAGGCGTTCCTGGTCGAAACGGTCAGCGGCATCGAGACATTGAAGGCGATGGCGGTCGAGCCGTCGTGGATGCGCCAATGGGAGCGGCAGCTGGCGTCCTATGTGCGCTCGGGGCTTTCGGCGACCACGACTGGGCTTTTTGCGGGGACAGGAGTCCGGCTGGTCAGCCGGCTCGTGACGCTGGCCATCGTCTGGGCGGGAGCCTGGCGCGTCATGGACGGGGAGCTTACGGTCGGTGAGCTCATCGCCTTCAACATGTTGGCGGCCCAGGTGGCCGCCCCCATTCTGCGGCTCGCACAGATGTGGAACGACTTTCAGCAGGTGGGCGTCTCCATGGAGCGGCTGGGGGATATCTTGAATGCCAGACTCGAGGTGGGCGGCCCGCGAACCGCATTGCCGCGCATCGAAGGCGGTGTGGAATTCGATCAGGTGTCCTTCCGGTACCGTCCGGATGCCTCGGAAGTGCTGCGTGGCATGAGTTTCCGGGTCGAGCCGGGAGAGGTGCTGGGGATCGTGGGCCGCTCGGGCTCCGGCAAAAGCACGATTACCAAGCTCATCCAGCGCCTCTACGTTCCTGAGCGCGGCCGGATCCTCATCGATGGGCACGACGTGGCGGTGATCGATGCTGCGTCGCTGCGCGCGCAGATCGGCGTCGTGCTGCAGGAGAACGTGCTCTTCAACCGCTCGGTGCGCGAGAACATCGCGCTCGCCAATCCGCTGGCCTCCATGGAGGAGATCATCACGGTCGCGAAACTCGCCGGCGCGCACGAGTTCATCTGCGAGCTGCCCGAAGGTTATGACTCCCAGGTCGGTGAGAACGGCACGGGCCTCTCGGGCGGCCAGCGGCAGCGCGTCGCGCTTGCGCGAGCGCTCTTGAAGGATCCGCGGATCCTCATTATGGATGAGGCGACGAGTGCCCTCGATTACGAATCCGAGCGGATCATCCAGGAGGGGATGGACCGGATATGCCGGGGGCGCACGGTGATCGTCGTGGCGCATCGTCTCTCGGCCGTCCGTAACGCTGACCGCATCCTGGTCCTCGAGCGGGGGGAGGTTGCTGAAGTCGGTACCCAGGCGGAGCTCCTGAGTCGCCCGGCGGGCCTTTATGCCCGATTGCATCGGTTGCAGACGAGAACGGGCTTGGCCGAAGCGGTCGGGGCATGAGGGGCGGTCTGCGATGAGCGGGCGTAGCGTTGGGCTTGGGTCCCGATACCGAAGGGTCTTTGTCGAGGCCTGGCGCGAGCGACACGCCGATCCTGCCTTTCTTCTTACGGCAGACGAGGCGGACTTCTCTCCGCCCGCTCTGGCTCTCACGGAGCGCCCGGTTTCTCCCACGGCCCGGATTACCGCCGCCTTGCTCATAGGGCTAGTGGCAGTGTCTCTCGCCTGGGCGGGGCTGGGTCGCGTCAATATCGTTGCCAATGCCGTCGGGCAAGTGATCCCGAGCACGCGAACTCAGACGATCGCCGCGGTGGAGACGGCAGTCGTGCGGGCAGTCGATGTGAAGGAGGGTCAGTTCGTCAGGGCAGGCCAAGTGCTCCTGATGCTCGATGCTAGGCCCTTTCGGGCCGATTACCGCAAAGCGATGGCCGAGGAGCGGACCGCCGATCTCACGATGGCCCGCTCGAGCGCGCTCATCGCGGCGATCGCTGCCGATAGGCTTCCGCTCCTTCCAAGTGTGGTGGGGATGCCTGGCGCACAGCTCCAGGAGGCGCGGCGACAGCTCGCAGCGCAATATATGGCTTTTACTGCCAAGCTCGTGGAGCTCAGCACTGCTGTCGATCGTTACGCCGAGGCGTTGCCTGTTGCGCGCGAGCGGGCGCAGATTTATGCGCACTTATTGCTGACGCACGATGTCTCCCGAGATGCGTGGCTAGCGAGGGACCAGGAGAGTCTCGATCTTGAGGGCAGTCTGGCCGACGCGAGAGCGGCGCGTGAGGCCTTCATTGCGCAGACCCGCCGAGAGGCTTACGACACCTTCACGGCTGCCGCTCAAACGGCAGCAATTGCGCGCCAGGAGGCCGCAAGAGCCGCCTCGCAAGCCGCGTGGTTCACCCTTCGCTCGCCAGTCGACGGCACCGTCCAGCAGCTTTCCGTACATACCGTGGGCGGCGTTGTGCCCGCTGCCCAGCCGCTCATGCGGGTCGTGCCTGCCGATGAGCAAATGGAGGTCCAAGTCTACCTCCAGAACAAGGATGTGGGGTTCGTCAGGGTCGGCCAGCCAGCGAAAGTGAAGGTCGCTGCCTTCGACTACACCCGCTATGGGACAATCGCGGGTCATGTGGTCTCGGTCTCGCAGGATGCGATCGAGGGCAACACCAACCCACAAGACAACGGTGGGCGGGCGAAGGCAGGCAGCCCTGAGGACATGGGCTCTCACTACCTCGTCAGAGTTGCCTTGCAGCGTGCAGCGATGAAAGTCGACGGGCGCCTGGTGCCGCTTCTTCCCGGAATGGCGGTCACGGCCGAGATCAAAACTGGCAGGCGACGGGTGATCGATTACTTCCTGAGCCCTTTCCTGCGCGAGGGCACCGGCAGCCTGCATGAGCGGTAGACGGAGGTGCAAGGAGCCACAGGGAGCGCCATGGGTCGTCTTGCGGGTCATTGGGGTCGCGCTGCTGCTCGGGTGTGGAACAGGCCGCGCCGCCGATCTCCATGATCAGGGGAATCCTCCCGATGTGGAAGTCGGCGCGTGCCCAACAGCCCTCGAAGCAGGCTCAGTGCTTTCCCTCGCCTTCGCGGTCGATCTGGCGCTCTGCAACAATGCCGAGGTTCGTATTGCGTGGGCGGGTATCCGGGAGCGGGCCGCCGCCGTCGGTGTCGCGCGGGCCAGTTACTGGCCTAACCTCTCTGTGAATGCAAGCGAGCTCAACGAGCGGGCTGGCTATCCCGGATCAGCGGTGCCGGCGACGAATACTACCGGCAAGACCGTCTACGGCAGCCTCGATTGGCGGCTCTTTGACTTCGGCGGCCGCTCCTCGCGCTATCACGCAGCTCAGGCTCTGCTCGAAGCGGCCACTGCCAGCCGCGATGCGACGATTCAGCAGGTGCTCGGTGCCGTCATTCAGGCTTATTTCGATGCTGTCACGGCGAAAGCGACCCTCAATGACAGGATCGAGAGTGAGTCGATTGCCCAGCAGACGCTCGAGTCGGCTCGGCGCCGAGAAGCACACGGGCTTGCCTCTGGCAATGACTCTCTACAGGCGACGGTTGCCCTCGAGCGCGCGACTCTGGAGCGCAATGGCGCGACCGCCGACGAGCAGAAGGCCCTGGCTGTACTGGTTTACGTGCTCGGAGTTCCTCCAGGCAGCGTGATCATCTTGCCTACGAGCCTCGATGCGCGCGCGACTGCCGCGGGGCAGAACGATCTGGCCGCTTGGCTGCGGGAGACAGAGCATCATCATCCCGCGATCCTGGCGGCGCGCGCGGCAGTTCAAGCCGCTCAGGATGAGGTGATCTCGGTGCGCTCGGCGGGCGGACCCACGGTAGATCTGACCGCCAACTACTATCAGAATGGGTTTCCGGACCAGGGCTTTGCGAGCACCAACCTGCGGGCGGCTACGGTCGGAATCACGGTCACTGTGCCGCTGTTCGACGGCTTTCTCACCCACTATAACGTCGAGCAGGCGCGAGCGGCCGTAAAGGTAAGTGAGGAGCAGCTTCGACAGACTCGAGAGGCTACGCTGATGGCCGTAATGCAGGCTTACGCGGATGCTCAGTCGGCAGCCCGTAACATTCAAGTCTCCTGGGATCTCCTCAATGCGGCGCAAGGCGCCTTGGAGAGCTCACGACGCCGGTACGCCCAAGGTGTCTCGGATATCGTCGAGCTGTTGAATGCGCAGGCGGCTTTTGCGGATGCCCGCCGAGAGCGGACAAGCTCTCTGGCGCAGTGGCGCTCGGCGAGACTGCGGCTGCTTGCGGCCGCGGGGGTACTCGACAGGGTGGATCTCCGATGACCGAATCATAGCGGCCCAAGGGGCTCGATATGCTGACCTCGGAGGCGGATGGCGGCGTACGGGTCCGCCAAATGAAGAAATCCCGAGATCACCGCGCGAGAGGTGGCCTTAGGGTTGGGCCGCACCAACGCACGTCGTAAGCGGCAGTATCTCTCGTGAATATTCCGCGCATGGTTGAGCAGAGCGTCGAGGAATGGGGAGCACCAAATCCGCATTGAGTCAGCCCTGAAGGCCGTTGAATGCGAGCGATAATCGATCTTGGGGGCCATGGATCTCTCGGAGCATCTTGACCGACGCGCGCTTGAGCGGGTCATCAAGCGACTCTCGGGCCATGCGCGAAGCCTGGCAAGAACCTCTCTCTAAGGTCTTCTTCTGCGGGTGGAGCAGAAAGACAACTAAAGCCGCAAAAAGCATAACTGCGACCGCAGCAGGCTCGCTCGTGGGAGTGCGATGATCGCGCTGTAAGCTTCGCCGCCACTTTGGTGTGAACGGCATTCGGCGCGTTCTGGAATGCGCGGAGGACGGGATCTGTGTGCGTTCGTGATCGGGTGAGGTTGGCTTACGCTAAGTGTGCGCGTCGTTAAGTCAGCATCCCGTGATCATCCTGCGCATACATTGACATACGTTGTTCGAGGTTCCATTTAAGGATATCTCACATGACGACGGTCAGCAGCGGTCAGACTGAATACGTTTCTTCCGGCCAGAATGCGAGTGCCACTCTTGTCCTAAGCGGAGGAACGCTATATGTCTCGGCGGGCGGAACTGCCGATACTACCTCCCTAAGCGGCGTACTTGATAACTACGGTACCGCAAGTGGAACGACGATTTTTGACGGCGGGGTGGCGAACGTCTATGCCGGCGGGCTCGACAGCAGTACCACGATTTCCGCTGGCGGAGCGGAGTACGTCTTCTCCGGCGGCAGCACGGTCTCGACGACACTTGGGGGTAGCACGGACCAGTACGTGGACGGAGGCGGGACGACCACGGGGACGGTGCTCGGCGGGTATTACGCGTACCAATATGTCTCGAGCGGCGCCAGTGCCAGTGGCACGGTGCTCGAGGGGAATGATGGTGCCCAGTTCGTCTCCAGTGGTGGCACGACCGTTGGTACGGTGATCGGCAGCTATAACGAAGAGGTGC
>Ga0335073_10006323_pt1 | contig 16625 bp, 13 predicted proteins | sample Lox_Sample_22_FD_207093 | JGI IMG/M metagenome (GOLD analysis project Ga0335073, IMG submission 207093) | Soil microbial communities from Loxahatchee National Wildlife Refuge, Florida, United States - Lox_Sample_2.2 | ecosystem: Environmental > Terrestrial > Soil > Wetlands | place: USA... | reverse complement strand
CATCCGGATTGGCCAGCCGCTGCATCGATTCCGACACCCGCCTGTACCTGCCGATGCCGTTTTTCTGGGTGGGCGGCTTCGGCAGCGGTGTGCTCTCGGCGCTGCTGGCCGGTGCCACCCTGGTGACAGAAGACATTCCCCAACCCGAGGCAACCCTGCGACTGCTCGAGCGGGAGCGCGTGACGCTGTTTCGCGGCTGGCCGGACCAGGCCGAGGCCCTGGCGCGTCATCCGTACCGCGCCGAAGTGGATTTGTCGGCGCTGCGTCCCGGCAGTTTGGATGCGCTGCTTGCGCCCGAGCATCGCGCGAAACCCGGTGCCCGGGCAACACTGTTCGGCATGACCGAAGCTTTCGGCCCGTACTGCGGGTACCCCGCGGATACCGATATGCCGCAATCCGCCTGGGGAAGCTGCGGCAAGCCCTTCCCCGGGATGGAAGTCCGGATCACCGACCCCGACACCGGAGAGCCGGTCGCGGCGGAAACCATCGGGATGATTGAGCTACGGGGACCGCACACCCTACGCGGAATTTGCCGGCGCAGCCGTGAGGAGCTGTTCACCACCGACGGCTTTTATCCCACCGGTGATCTTGGCCGACTCGACGACGACGGCTTTTTGTTCTACCACGGCCGATCCGACGACATGTTCAAAGTCAGCGGCGCCACCGTCTATCCCACCGAGGTCGAGCAGGCGCTGCGGGACATCGACGGTGTGCAGAGCGCCTTCGTCACCAATGTGACCGGCGCGCGGGGCGATCAGGCGGGCGCGGTGGTGGTGTGCGACACCGCGGCGAACACCGCCGAGCAGCTGCGCACGGCCGCTCGCAAGCTACTCAGCTCGTTCAAGGTGCCGACGGTATGGCTGCTGGTCGACTCCGATGACGCCATTCCGCGCGGCGCGACCGGCAAGGTCGATGCCCGGCGACTGCGGGAATTACTAAGCAACAGCGGCAACAGCGGCACCGGCACCGCACCAAGCGGCGGTTCAGGTTGTGGTGGCTTGTAATCGTGACCGAAAGAGTTGCACACCTGGGCCATCGAGCTCGTCGACGTAGGGTACGCGACCAGCCATTCTCATGACCATGGCCATGGTTGATCCGGTTACCAGGGCAGCGCTACCCGCCGCAAACAGCCCGTCGTCTGCATGCAAATGGAGCTCTGCAACGTGGGTATGACTCGCAACCGCGAGGTCGCATCGCGCGAAGATTGACGACGGCGCGAAACCGATCAAGTATCGCGGCGGGGGTTGCTACCACGGTGCCGCCACAACGGTGCCGTCACTGGAAGTAGACCCGCGCCGACCGCAAGATTCATCGAACCGGGGCTCGAGCCTGGCCCCCTACCCAGTGATATCGCATAGGCACTCAAACTGAACAAAGCACTGTTGCCTCAGCGGGGGTCTGATGAGGCTTCTGAGGCATGTGGGGAGAAGCGTTGCGTCACATGCCCAACGCTTTGGTGAGTAGCGCCGTGAGGCGCTTCTGCTCGCTGCCACTCAACCGAGTTGTCAACGGCTTGATCCGGTCACCGATCGCCGCTGTCACCTCGGGCACCAGACCACGCGCCTGCTTGGTGAGACTCACCCGCACCGAGCGGCCGTCGCGCGGGTCGGCGGTTCGGACGACCAACCCACGCTGGGCCGCTCGGTCGATGAGTCCGCTGATGGTGGAGCGCTCCAGTCCGGTAAAGGCCGCCAGGTCGGCCATCGTCGGCTCGCGATCGCGCAGGATGCCCAACATCCGTAGTTGCGTCAGCGACAGATCATGCGCGGCCGCCACTTCGGTGAGCGCCGCCATCAACGCAAAAGAAATCTGCACCAACGCATCTCGGAGCTCATCGAGGTCTGAAGTCATAGCAGAACGATACCGCAGACGTTTCGTATTGCCAACTACAATAGTTCGTACTACGATCTATATTCGATGACGCGGAGATGGAGAACCTAGATGAAAGCCGCTGTTGTAACCACGTTCGATGAGCCGCCGCACTACGACGACTTCCCCGACCCGCTCGCGGCACACGACGATGAACTCGTCGTCGAGGTCGTCGCCACGGCACTACATCCGCGCGTACGTTCCCAGGCCGATGGGTCGCACTACACCAGCACCGGTGAGCTCCCGCTGGTGCCCGGCATCGACGCGGTCGTCCGCGACGCGAAAGGCAAGCTCTACTACGCGCTTCTAGACGACACCACGTTGGGCACCATGGCTCAGCGCACGATCATCGAGAAGGACCGCAGCGTCAGGCTGCCCAAAGACGCCGACCCGGTGACGCTGGCAGCAGCAATCAACCCCGTGATGTCGTCCTGGGTCGCGCTGCGGCACCGCATTACCTTCAAGCGCGGATCCAGTGTGCTGATCCTCGGCGCAACCGGCAGCGCCGGTCGCATGGCAGTACAGGTCGCCAAACAATTTGGTGCCAAGGAAGTCATCGGCGCCGGTCGCAATCCACAGCGACTCATCGAACTCAGTGCGCTCGGTGCCGACCGGGTGCTCACCCTCGACCAACTCGACCAGGCCGCCGACGTCGATGTCGTCATCGACTACGTGTGGGGCGAACCCACCGCCAAAGGCATGGTCGACCTGATCACGCACCGACGTGACCGCGGCAAAGAGCTCACCTGGATCCAGATCGGTGCCATGGCCGGACCGAGCGCCGAAATCCTTTCCGCCGTACTACGAGCCAGCCGCACACAGATCGTCGGCAGCGGCATCGGCTCGGTGGACGGTCGGGACTTTCGCGCAGAAATCGGTGACATTGCCAAGGCGGTCACCAAGGGCGCGTTCGACGTCCGCACTCAAACGGTCCCGCTGACCGACGTCGCCACCGCGTGGACACGACCGCTCGACGGCGACAAGCGCATCGTCTTTCTGCCGTGACTAACCGTCGCCCGCCTCGACAACGCCGTGCTCGACAAGGTGGTCGATCAGCGGCGCCGCGCCGGCGGCCAGGTGCTCCGACATCGCTTTGCGGGCCAGCTCGCTGTCGTGTTTGGCCAGCGCCGTCAACACCCGGCGATGGTCTTTGATCGACTGGTGTGGCCAGCCGGCGATGGTGGGAAACACTGATTCCGGTGCGTAACGGGTGATTTGCGACATCAACTGAGCGAGCTTCGGCGACTCGGCCGCGACGTTGATAGCCCGGTGAAACTCGTGATTCAGCCGGACTGTTCGCTCGTCGTCGCCGCCGGCATACGCTTCTTCCAACTCGGCCTGGATCTGCTTGAGCTGGCGCAGTTGGTCGTCGTTGATGTTGACGGCGGCCCGCGCGGCGAGCTCGCCGCCGACGTGCGCCTGCACATTGGCCACGTCAGTCAGGTCACGTCCGGTCACCGGCAGCACCACGAACCCGCGGCGCGGCTGCTGAGCCAGCAGCCCTTCGGCCCGGAGTTCGAACAACGCCTCCCGCACCGGCGTCACGCTGATCCCTAACTCGGCGGCCAACTGATCAAGGCGGACGTATTCACCCGCCGAGTAAGTGCCATCGAAGATCCGCTTACGGACATAGCGCGCAACGTCTTCCGACAGCTGCGGTCTCGTGACGAAATCCGGGACGCTCACGATCAAATCCGATACTCAGCGAGCAACCGCTTGCTGATGATGTTCTTCTGTATCTCGCTGGTCCCCTCGCCGATGAGCAGAAACGGGGCGTCGCGCATCAGCCGCTCGATTTCATACTCCTTGGAATACCCGTAGCCGCCGTGGATGCGGAAGCTCTGTTGGGTGACCTCTGAGCAGAATTCGCTGGCGAGATACTTGGCCATGCCTGCGGCGACGTCGTTGCGCTCGCCGGAATCCTTCAGCCGGGCGGCGTTGACCATCATCAGGTGCGCGGCTTCGACTTTGGTTGCCATTTCCGCGATTTGGAAGGCGATGGCCTGGTGTTCGGCGATCGGTTTGCCGAAGGTGTGGCGCTGCTGGGCGTAGCGCACGGCGAGCTCGAACGCGCGGACAGCCACTCCGCAAGCTCTGGCCGACACGTTGACCCGGCCAACCTCGATACCGTCCATCATCTGGTAGAAACCCTGACCCGGGGTACCACCCAGGACGTCGTCGGCGCTGGCCTGGTATCCGTCAAAGATCAGCTCCGTGGTGTCTATGCCCTTGTAGCCCAGCTTGTCGATCTTGCCCGGGATGAGCAGACCGGGGGCCACCTCGCCGAATCCGGTCGGCTTCTCGATGAGGAAGGCGGTCAGGTTGCGGTGCGGCGATTCCGCGCCCTCGTCGGTGCGAACCAACGCCGCCACCAATGTGGAGCTGCCGCCGTTGGTCAGCCACATCTTCTGGCCGTCGATGGTGTAGTTGCCGTCACCGCCGCGCACGGCACGGGTGCGGATCGCGGCGACGTCGGAGCCCAACTCCGGCTCGGACATCGAGAAGGCGCCGCGAACCTCCCCGGTTGCCATCCGCGGCAACAGGCGCTGCTTCTGCGCATCGGTGCCGTGCTGACGCAGCATGTAGGCGACGATGAAGTGAGTATTCAGCACTCCCGAGATACTCATCCAGCCGCGGGCCAATTCTTCGACGCACAAGGCGTAGGTCAACAGCGACTCACCAACGCCGCCGTACTCCTCCGGAATCATCAGGCCGAATAGCCCCATCTCCTTCATTTTGTCGACGATGGCTTGCGGGTACGTGTCGGTGTGTTCGAGCTCCGGCGCGTTGGGAATGACTTCCTTCTCGACGAATTGCCGTACCGTGGCGATGATCTCGGTTTGGAAGTCAGTGAGGCCGAAAGTCTCGGCGAGTTTGGTCATACGGCGCCTATCTCCTTACTCAGCAGGCGATCGTTTTGGCATCGGTCAGTCGCGCGAGGTCGGCTGCGCTCAAGCCCAGTCGCGCGGTAAGCAGGTCGGCTGTGTCGCCGCCGAGTCTGGGCGCCGGTTGGCTCGCGAGATAGCCGCCGTCGAGGACAGCCGGCATCGCCGGCGCGAGATAGTCGCCGAGGCCGTCTTGGTGCAGCGGGGAGAACAGCGGATTCGCGGTAACCCGTTCGTCTTCGGCGACTTGCGCGAACGTCCGGTAGCGCTCGAACAATACGCTGGTGGCCGACAGCGCCTCGTTGATCTCCTCGGCGGTGTGGGCGGCGAACCAGGTCGCGAACAAACCGCTGAGCACGTCGCGGTATCGGTAGCGCTCGCCCTCGTCGCTGAAGTCGGCGCCGAGCGACTCGGCCAGCGCTGAGACGGCTGCACCGGTCCCCGATACCTCGACGAGATCCTGAAAGTGACGTCGTGTCAACGTGACAACCATGAACGCGACACCGTCGCTGCTGGTAAAATCCTGACCGTACTGACCGTAGATCGCGTTGCCCAGACGTTGGCGTTCGGTGCCGTTGACCTGAGGCTCGGTCAGCCATCCCAAGTTGCCTGCGGTGGCCAGCGCGACATCTTCCAGCGCGATGCTGACTTTCGCGCCGACTCCGGATTGATCACGGCGACGCACCGCGGCGACAACACTGAGCGCGGCATACAGGCCACAGCACACATCCCAGGCCGGCAGCACATGGTTGATCGGACCGGCCTGGTTCGCCGGGCCGGTGACCAACGGAAACCCGGTCGCCGCGTTCACCGTGTAGTCGACGCCGGTGGAACCGTCGTGGCGGCCGAGCAGTTGGACGTGGATCACGTCGGCGCGCATCGCGGCGAGCTGTTCAAACGACAACCAGGACATGCCCGCTGCGTTGGTCACCACGACGCCGTCACCCTCGACCACCAGCCGCTGGATCAGCTCCTGGCCTTCTGGTGACCGCAAATCGATAGTGGCCGAACGCTTTCCCTTGTTCAGGCCGGTCCAGTAAATCGAAGTCCCGTTTGCGGCCAGTGGCCAGCGCCGAACGTCGGATGCGCCGCCAACCGGGTCGATGCGTATCACCTCCGCGCCCAGTTGACTCAACGTCAAGCCGCACAGCGGCGCCGCCACGAAGCTGGACACTTCGACGACGGTCAGTCCCGCCAACGGCAAGGTCACTGCGACCCGACTCGTTCGAAAACCGCTGCCAGACCTTGCCCCCCGCCGATGCACATGGTTTCCAGCCCGTAGCGTGCGTCTCGCCGCTGCAGCGCGCGAGCCAGCGTGGCCAGCATCCGGCCGCCGGTCGCGCCGACCGGATGCCCCAGCGATATGCCCGAGCCGTATACGTTCGTCCGCTCGCGGTCGGCGCTGCCAAAACCCCACTCTCGCATGACCGCAAGAGCCTGCGCGGCAAACGCCTCGTTAAGTTCGATGAGGTCGATGTCGCTCAACTGCAAACCCGCCTTGGCCAGTGCAACCTCGGTGGCCGGCACCGGGCCGATGCCCATCACGTTGGGCGCCACCGCAGCAACACCCCACGACACCAACCGGACCAACGGCCTCAGACGGAGTTCGTCGGCCTTCTCCGGTGTCGTCACCAGACACATCGACGCGGCATCGTTTTGACCGCTCGCGTTTCCCGCGGTCACCGTCGCCTCTGGATCATCCTTCAGTAGAACGGGTTTGAGTTTGCTCAGCGATTCGACGGTGGTGTCGGCGCGCGGGTGCTCGTCGGTGTCGATCAGCTCCTCGCCCTTGCGACTGCGCACCTCAACCGGAATGATTTCCTCGGCGAGAATGCCGTCCTTCTGCGCGGCAACCGCCCGCTGGTGCGACGTCACCGCGAGCTCGTCCTGTTCTTGCCGCGAGATGTGGTACTCCCGCCGCAGATTCTCCGCGGTTTCCAGCATCCCGCCGGGCACCGGATAGTGCCGGCCACCGGCGGTGCTACGTCCGCGGGCCAGCCCGTCGTGCACCCGAACACCCCCACGGGCACCGCCCCAGCGCATATCGGTGGAGTAGAAGGCGACGTTGCTCATGCTTTCCGCGCCACCGGCGACGACCAGATCGTTGTCACCGGCGCTGACTTGCAAACAGGCCTGGATGACCGCCTGCAAACCCGATCCGCAGCGGCGATCGACCTGCATGCCGGGCACCGTCACGGGCAGTCCTGCATCGAGTGCGACGACGCGCCCGATGGCCGGCGCCTCGCTGCTGGGGTAGCAGTGCCCGAGGATAACGTCCTGCACCAATTCGGTTGGGATGCCGGTCCTTTCGAGCAGCCCACGCAGGGCGGCAACGCCGAGGTCGACAGCGGTCTGCGATTTGAACATTCCCCCGTAGCGACCGATGGGTGTGCGGACTGGTTCGCAGATCACTGCTTCGCGAATGCTCACAGGTGTCTCCCGCCGGTCACCTCGAGAACGGTTCCCGTCATGTATGACGACAGATCGCTCGCGAGGAACAGCGCAACCTTGGCGACCTCTTCTGGCTCGCCGGCCCGTCCCATCGGTATCTCAGCCAGCTTCTCGTCCCAGATCCGTTGCGGCATGGCCTCCGTCATCGCCGACCTGATCAGCCCAGGCTGGATCGCGTTGACTCGCACACCGAGATGCGCGAGTTCCTTGGAAGCCGCCTTGGTCATTCCCACGATGCCGGCCTTTGCCGCCGAATAGTTGGTCTGGCCGACCATGCCGACCTTCCCGGAGATCGACGACATGTTCACGATCGTGCCGCGTTTGTTCTCCCGCATGATCGCTGCGGCTTTCCGCAACCCGTTCCAGGTTCCTTTCAGGTGTACGGCGATCACCTGATCGAACTGCTCCTCGGTCATCTTGCGCATCGTCGCGTCCCGGGTGATCCCGGCGTTGTTGACCATGATGTCCAGCCCGCCGAACCGGTCGACCGCGGCCGCGACCAGCGCGTCGACATCCTCCCCGGAAGTCACGTCGCAGCGCACCGCCGCGGCGATGTCCGCGCCGCCGAGCTGTTTCGCCGCCGACTCCGTTGCCTCGAGATTCACGTCACCGAGCACGACCCGCGCCCCCTCGGCCACGAACAGCTGCGCTATGGCGAAACCCAGTCCCTGAGCACCGCCGGTGATAACCGCGGTCTGATCGGTCAACAACGACACCTGATCACCGTCCTCTGTCTGCGTGCCGAACCCGGCCCATCATCGCACATCATATTTCATATATGATCACGCCCATGACCGCCGTCGTCGATGACGAAGACTTTCAGCAGATTCTTGCCCAGACCCGGCAGTTCGTCCGGACCGTCGTCGTTCCGCGCGAGCAGGAAATCCTGGCCACCGATCGGGTGCCGGACGACCTGCGGAACCAGGCCAAGGACATGGGCTTGTTCGGGTACGCCATCCCCCAGGAATGGGGCGGACTCGGGCTCGACATCACCCAAGACGTCGAGCTGGCGATGGAGTTGGGCTACACCTCGCTTGCGCTTCGCTCGATGTTCGGCACCAACAACGGGATCGCCGGTCAGGTCCTGGTCGGATTCGGTACCGACGAGCAGAAGGGCGCCTGGCTGGAAGCGCTGGCATCCGGGAAAGTCGCCTCGTTCGCGCTGACCGAGCCCGGGGCAGGATCGAACCCGGCAGGGTTGCGCACCAAGGCCATTCGTGACGGTGCGGACGGGGATTGGGTGATTTCCGGCGAAAAGCGGTTCATCACCAACGCCCCGGTCGCGGACCTGTTCGTGGTCTTCGCTCGGACCCGTCCCGCCGACGACGCCGGACCGGGCATTGCGGTTTTCCTTGTCCCCGCGGACGCGTCCGGCGTTGAGGTCGGGACCAAGGACGCCAAGATGGGGCAAGAAGGCGCCTGGACCGCCGACGTACGGTTCACCGATGTGCGTGTCCCGGCCGCCGCGCTGGTCGGCGGCAGTGAGGACATCGGCTATCGGGCAGCGATGACCTCCCTGGCACGGGGCCGGATCCACATCGCCGCGTTGGCGGTGGGTGCCGCGCAGCGGGCACTCGACGAATCCGTGACTTACGCGGCCACCGCCACGCAGGGCGGTACGCCGATCGGGAACTTCCAGCTCGTGCAGGCGATGCTGGCCGACCAGCAGACCGGAGTGATGGCCGGCCGCGCCCTCGTCCGTGACGCGGCCCGGCTGTGGCTGACCGACCAGGACCGGCGAATCGCGCCATCAGCGGCGAAAGTGTTCTGCACCGAAATGGCCGGTAAGGTCGCCGATCTCGCCGTTCAGATTCACGGCGGCAGCGGCTACATGCGCGAGGTGCCGGTGGAACGCATCTATCGCGACGTCCGGCTGTTGCGGCTCTACGAGGGCACCAGTGAGATTCAGCGGCTAATCATCGGTTCCAACCTCGTCAAGGCGGCGCAGCGCATGCAGTGACGTATTATCGTCTGCGTTACAGTGACGTTTACGATATGGAGCGCAGATGAGCGGTCGGTTGACGGGCAAGGTGGCATTCATCACCGGAGCGGCACGCGGCCAGGGCCGTGCGCACGCCGTCCGGATGGCCCGCGAAGGCGCCGATGTCATCGCCGTAGACATCGCCGGCAAGCTCCCGTCCTGTGTCCGCTACGACTCGGCAACCCCGGAGGACCTCGCCGAAACTACCCGGCTCGTCGAAGCTCTTGACCGTCGAATCATTGCGTCGGCCATCGATATTCGCGACTTCGACGGCCTTTGTGAGGTCGTGGAGGACGGCGTGGCCGCGCTCGGACGACTGGACATCATCGTCGCCAACGCCGGTATCACCGCCCCGCAGGCCTGGAACGAGATCACACCCGAATCGTTCCGGGACGTGATGGACGTCAACGTCACGGGAACGTGGAACACGGTAATGGCCGGAGCGCAAAAAATCATCGACGGTGGCCGCGGCGGGTCGATCATCTTGATCAGCTCGGCAGCCGGCATCAAACTACAGCCGTTCATGGTGCACTACACCGCCAGCAAGCACGCCGTCACCGGCATGGCGCGCGCGTTCGCCGCCGAGTTGGGTATGCATTCGATCCGGGTCAACAGTGTGCACCCCGGGCCAGTCAACACTGCAATGGGCGGCGGCGACATGGTCGGCGCCTTAGCACACTTCACCCAGACCAGTCCGCACCTGGCGAACACGCTCACGCCGTTTCTGCCGAATTGGGTTGCCGAGCCTGAGGATATCGCCGACGCGGTCTGCTGGCTGGCCAGCGATGAGTCGCGAAACATCACCGCCGCGGCGATCCCCGTCGACCAGGGCTCCACGCAATACTGATTGCTATAGCGCAGTGTGCTCGCCGATGAGCTCCAAGGTGCCAAGGTCGCGGATTGCCTGGCAGCCACGGGCCAACATGGTGAGCACCATGTCGTCGCCACGGTCGGTGGCGGTGGCGAACGCAAATCCCAATGCCGAAATCAGCAGCGCCTGCGGCATTCCGAGGCGGTAATCACGCCAACAGATTTCGCGGTCGTAGCCGGTGACACCGTAGCCGGACAGAGCCCGGTGGTACGCGTCGACAAGGTCCTGCTCGATTCCTGAGCGCAGTTCCGGCTTGAGGCTGGTCGCAGTGAAGTAGGCCAGATCCCTTGCGGGCAGCCCCACCCCGAGCGTCTGCCAGTCGACCACCGTGACCCGGGTGGCGTCGGGGTAGAACAGCATGTTGTCGAGGCGGTAGTCGCCGTGCAGCAGGGCGAATCGATCTTGCTCGGCAAGCAGCCATGGGGTCACCAAATTCATTGCGGCGGTGAAAGTCTCTCGATCGGCCGCGCTCATGCGATCGCCGAGCTTTTCCAGGGTGATGTCGGCGCTCATCCGCGCGACGTCGCCGAGCCCTTTGGCCGACGCTGCGTCGGGTCGTGCGAAGGCGATCCCAGGGAAGTCCAGCCACACCGGATCACACCAGCTGGGCCCGTGCAGTCCGGCTAGTGCCGTGACGGCCAGCCGCGCCTGCTGCTCGCCGCAGCCGGCGAGCTGATCGCCCTGCTCAGCGGGTGCTTGATCGGCGAGCAGCAGGGCGTAATCAAGGGCGTCGTCGCTGATCTCGCAGTAGAAGCACTCCGGCGTCGGCACCCCTACCCGGTCGGCAACGGCGTTGTAGAAGGCGCATTCACTGCGGTAGCCGATCGTCACTCGCTCCCGCACCGTGTCGTCGGTGGCAGGCAGTTTGATCACGAATGTGGTCGGCAAGCCACCCACTTCCGTCGCATACGCGACCGACACCCGATACGTCGCCCCGGTCTGGCCGGTACCGATGGCGGCCACGTCCACGTCGGAGACCGACGCCGGGGTGCCGCCGCTGCTCAGCACCGCCGAGAGCCACTCGCGGGTGACGTCGCCCGGGTATCGGGGAATTGACATGGCGATGCTCACTCCTTCGTCCGCGCAGGCCCGGGCCCGACAACTGTAAGCCATACGGCATGAGTTGCGGTCGACTTGGCTCCCAATGCCCTCAGCTGTCCGCGGCGGGTGTCCAGATACGGGTGGACTCGGAGCGGCCCCGCAGCACGGTGTCACCATGTGCGACCCAGTGTTGACGCTCAGCCGCGTCGGCACGGTCGATCGCAGCAGCTGAACAAACGATCCGGCGGTCCAAAGCCTTTGCGAAATCAGCCAGCCGCGCGGCCTCATTGACCGCGTCGCCGACGACGGTGTATTCGTAGCGGTTTTCGGCGCCGATGTTTCCGGCGAAGACCGGCCCCGCAGACACGCCTATTCCGAAGTCGACGACGGGGAGCCGGCGCAGTTGGCTGCGCAGGCTACGCGCGGTAGCCAGCGCCGCCGATGCGGCGTCGTCAGCGGGCAGCGGTGCCCCGAAGACAGCGAGCGCGGCGTCTCCTTGGAACTTGTTGATCAGACCGTTCCGCTCGTCGACGGCATCGACCACAATTCGAAAAAAGTCGTTGAGTACTTCCGCGACCTCTTGTGGCGGCCGGCTGGCCGCCAACGTCGTCGAGCCGACCAGGTCGATGAAAAGGATTGCCGCCTCTCGTACATCCCCGGACAGTGACGTGCCCTCTTCGATGGCGCGTCTGGCCACATCCGCCCCGACGTGGCGACCGAAAAGGTCGCGCAGCCGGTCGCGTTCGGCGATTCCAGCCACCATACGGTTGAATCCGCTTTGCAGGCGGCCGATCTCAGAACGCTCATAGACACCAACGTAGGTATTGATTCGGCCTCGCTCGACCTCTGCCATCGCATCAACGACCTCGCCAATGGGATCCGATATCGACCGCGAGGTCATAATCATCACCGGGAGTCCGATGAGTATCGCGACAAGCGTCACCACCAGGATGGGCATCTCGACCGACCCGGCCTTCTGGATGATCCAGCCGTTCGAGCGAGCTAAAACCAAGCCCGCGATCGCCAAGCATGGCAGTCCACTACCCAACAGCCACATGCCCACAAGGCGGGTAAGCACGCGAGGCGCCACCACAAGGCCTTCCGAGCCCTGCGTGGCGGCAAGCAGAATCGGGCGAATTGACCGCTGCGTGAGCAGAAGACCCAGGCTTGCCGCCGCGCTTCCGCCGAAGACCACGGCCAACACAGTCGGGATCCAAAGAACCGCAAATCCGTCAAGGTTGAGCACGAGATAACTCAGGCCGCTGACCGCCCACACCGCCGCCAGGATTGCCGACTGGCGGCCGAGCAGGCGCATGGCCGCTCGTCGTTGATCGGGGTCCGGTTGCTGCTTGCGGACATACCACCGCAGGATCGGGACGAGGTTCACGATGCCGCCGACGGCAACAGCGGTGGTGCCCAGAACGACGATGACGGCCGCGAGGATCAGGCTTCGCGGACCGAAATATGCCTGCGCATTCCTGGCGAACTGACCGTGCAGCGGTATGACGATCGCGGCGGCATCGGCAGTACCGAGCAGGTGGCCGCACGCGAGGCCGATCGCATAGTCAATCGCCATCCTGCGGCCGGTCGTCCGCGACGCTGCTCCGGCTTCGGTCACGGGAACAACCTAGCCCGCCGAGGGCGCGCAGGGCGGTGCCCCGCGCCGCTGTTACCCGGCGGGATACCCGACGGACTTGATCTCGGTGTACTGGTCGAATCCGGCGATACCGTTCTGGCGTCCCACCCCGCTGTCTTTGTATCCGCCGAAGGGTGTGTCGGCGCCGTACGGCGCGCCACCGTTGACGCCGATGAAGCCGGCCTTGATCCGGCGGGCCACGGCCAGCGAATGCTCCAACGAACCCGACATCACGTTGCCGGCCAACCCATAGACGCTGTCATTGGCGATCCGAATAGCGTCCTCCTCGTCGTCGAACGGGATGACGGACAGCACCGGGCCGAAGATCTCCTCCTGAGCGATCGTCATCTTGTTGTCGACATCGGTGAAAAGCGTTGGCCGGACGTAATATCCCTTGTCGAAACCGGTCTGCGCGCCGGGCCCGCCGACCAGCGCGGTGGCGCCTTCCTCGACGCCCTTCTTGATATAGCTCGTTACGCGGTCGAACTGTCGCTGCGAGATCACCGGGCCGCACAGGGTTCCCGGATCCTGCGGGTCGCCGCACGTGACGTTCTCGTAGATGCCCTTGAGGATCGCCACCCCCTCGTCGTAGCGCGACCGCGGCAGCAGCATGCGCGTCGGGTTCGCGCAGCCCTGCCCGGCGTGCATGCACGGCGCGATACCGATCGCGCACGCCAGCCCGAAGTCGGCGTCCTCCAAGACAATGGTGGCCGACTTGCCACCAAGCTCCAGGAACAGCCGCTTCATCGTGGCGGCACCCTTTTCCATGATCCGCTTGCCGACCACCGTGGAGCCGGTGAACGAGATCAGGTCGACCTTCGGCGACAGTGTGAGCTCCTCGCCGACAAAGTGATCCGAAGCGGTGACCACGTTGACGACCCCGGCGGGAATGTCGGTCTTCTCGACGATCAGCCGACCCAGCCGGGTCGCGTTGAACGGGGTGTTGGGCGCGGGCTTGAGGACGACCGTATTGCCAGTTCCCAGTGCTTGGCCGAGCTTGTTGATGGTGACCTCGAACGGGAAGTTCCACGGCACGATCGCGCCGACCACACCCACCGGCTCCCGCCAGACCTTGATGGTGGTGTTCGCACCGGTGAGGCTGATGACCCGGTCGCCGAGGTCGGTTTCCCAGGCGTACTCGTCGATCAGCCGGGCCGGGTACTTCAGGCCATCCTGCAGCGGGGCGTCCAATTGGGGGCCGAAGGTGATCGCCCGCGGGGAGCCGACCTCGAGGATGAGCTCCTCCCGAAGCTCTTCCTTCTCCTCCTCGATCGCGTCGTGCAGTTGCAACAGACAACGCTTGCGCAGCTCACGGTTGGTCGACCAGTCGGTCTCGTCGAAGGCCCGCCGAGCAGCGTCGATGGCCCGGTGCATGTCCTCTTTCGACGCGTCGGCGACTTCGCCGATCGATTCCTCGGTCGCCGGATTGATGTTGGTGAACGTCCCGGCCTGGCCGTCGACGAGCTTGCCGTCGATCATCATCTTCGGCTCGAAGCGGACCTTTACAGCCTCAGTCATGTCTGTCACTCTCTTTTGACTCGGTAGACCCCTACGGAGAGCCTTACTGGAAACTAGCCGATTGACAAGATGCAACCGTCGCGGGGTTGGCTACTGGGCGTCGAAGAGCACTGGTAGCGACGTCGGTGACCGGAAGACTTGCCCGCGGATGTGCGGGTCGTCCCCGTCGGGGTCCAGCCGAAGATTGGGCAGCCGGTCGAGTAGAAGGTTGATGGCGGTGCGCATTTCGAGCCGTGCGAGATGCATGCCGAGGCACACGTGCACGCCGTGTCCCCAGCCCAGATTGGCCTTGGCCTGCCGGTGAATGTCGAACGTGTCCGGGTCGGGGTAGCGATCTTCTTGCCGGTTGGCCGAACCCAGCATCGGCATCACCGTCGCCCCGGCCGGGATCGCGACCCCACCGAGCTCGGTGTCGCGGGTCGCCACCCGGGTGATGGTCAGCAGCGGGGGCTCCCACCGCACGCCCTCCTCAATGGCCTGCGGCAGCAGCGACCGGTCGGCACGGATCGCCTCCAATTGCGGCGGATCGGACAACAGCCCGAACAGCAGGCTGCCCAACGCCCGGTAGGTCGTCTCCACGCCGGCGGGCAACAGCAGCCGCAGGAACGAGAAGATCTCCTCGTCGGCGAGCTTCTCCCCGTCGATCTCAGCGGCACCAAGCGCGCTGATCAGGTCGTCCTTCGGCGCTGCGCGGCGGGCCTCGAGAATCGGAGCGAAATATTCGCAGAGGGCGGCCGACGCCGCGAGCCCGCGTTCCGGGTTCATCAACCAGCTCAGCAGCGAAATCGACCACCGCTGGAACTGCGGGTAGTCCTTTTCCGGCAAGCCCAATAGGCCCGCAATGATCTGGCTCGGATAGTCGAAGGTGAACTCCTTGACCAAGTCCGCCTTGCCGTTGGGTGCGAAGTTGTCGATCAGGCTGTTCGCCACGCGGCCGACTAATTGGTCCTGCCAGCGCGCCAATGACTTCTGCGAGAACGCCTTTGACACCAATGAGCGCAGCCGGCCGTGGATCGGCTCGTCCATGCCCAGCATCACGCCTTCACCCAACACAGGACCGAAAGCTGCGATGACGGCCGACGACGAAAACGTCTCGTTGTCGCGCAGCATCTGCTGGACATCCTCATGGCGATACACGATGAACATCGGCAGTGATTCCTCGTGCGGCAGCGCGCCCGACGTCTCGAGTCGCTGGACCGGTTCCTCGCGGCGCAACCGCGCCAGCTCGGTGTACGGGTCACGCACGTCACCGGAGATCGCGTCGTCGAACGAGCCGAAATCCTCCAGGTCGTCAAAAAGCTGCTCCATAGCTACTCCCCATTTCCTTTTCGGCGCTTCGCCGCCAACGCTGCCAACCGTTGCAACACCGGTTGCGGAAGGACTTTTGCGACCAACACCATCGCTCGTTGGCCGGTTGTCAACGGCCAGGCCCCGTCGCGCATCGATCCCTGCCGGGGTATGCCCAGCACGATCCGCGACATGTGGTGCATACCAGAAGTCGGCAGGATCCTGTTGAACGCCAAGAGCATTGATGCATCCGGCCCCACCCCTCGACGCCGAAACGGCCCGCTGTCGTTCAGCGCCTTGACCAATCCGTCGGTGAATCGTTCGGCCGGCCTGGCGAAACTGACCGCGAAGCGTCCGCGAGTGTTCATCGTGTTGTGCAGCCGCGCGTACGGGCCGCCGAAATTGCGATCATCGGTGGTGCCGGCATCGGTGATGATTTCGGTGTCGTAAGTGCCGGCGACCAAGATAGTGATACCAAGCCCGAACGGCGCGATCTCATTCGCCAACGACTCGCCCCAACGCTCCAGCGCGCCTTTGGCCGCCGAGTAGGGCGCAGTGGCGGGCTGGCCGCGCACACCGGCCGCACTGGATACCAGGACGATGCGGCCCTCACCCGCCGAACGCATGGACGGCAACAGCGCCTTGGTCAGTGCCACCGGGCCCAAGACCGACGTCGCCAACATGTTCTGCCACAACTGCATATCGGTCTCTTCGAGCATCCCGGCCGCAGAAATACCCGCGTTGTGAACCAGCGCATACGGGGTGCCAACCGCTTCCTCGATGGCCTTGGCCGCAGCTGCGACCGAGGCCAAATCCAATAGATCGAGTTGGACGCCGATCAGCCGGTCGTCGTCTTCTCGTGCACCCGTCGCCTCGCGCAGCAGCGCCATCCCTCGCTCGGGCGTGCGCATGGCCGCGAGCACCCGCCACCCCTCGCGATACAGGCGCACGGTCGATGCGAACCCCAGTCCGCGAGACGCACCGGTGATGACTACGGTGCGCGGTTCACCCATTCGATCTCGCGGGTTCACAACGGCCTTGACCCGGCGCCGGCGGCTCGACATGCGGCCGTCCGTTCGGCTCGCC
>Ga0335073_10006322_pt1 | contig 16626 bp, 11 predicted proteins | sample Lox_Sample_22_FD_207093 | JGI IMG/M metagenome (GOLD analysis project Ga0335073, IMG submission 207093) | Soil microbial communities from Loxahatchee National Wildlife Refuge, Florida, United States - Lox_Sample_2.2 | ecosystem: Environmental > Terrestrial > Soil > Wetlands | place: USA... | reverse complement strand
CGGCGTCCGCCGGGCTGACCTCGGCGGCAGCCGTCAGCCATGGCACGGACTGAAGCGATGGCCATTGCGATGGCTTCATGCCGAGGAAGATCCAGCCGTCGCTTACCTGGTAGTACCGCTGGAACGGCCCGTCACCGAGCGCCTCAGGGCCGCGCGGCTCAGCCGGCTGCTGCCTGCCCGCGTAGTCGAGCATGAAGATCGCCTGGTGATACGTGGCGGTCTGCGCGAGCGATGCCCTCACCCGTCCGCCCGCGCCCGTGCGCGTGCGATGGAAGATGCCCAGTGCGGCCGCGAATGCCGTCATCACGCCGGAGCCGAAGTCGACCACGTTGTACGGCCCGAGCACTTCGGGGACATGGTGGTCGCCGCCTGCCCGCTCCATCATCCCGGTGACCGCTTGCCCCTGCACCTCCCACCCGCGGCGAGCGCCCCACAGACCAGTCTCGCCGTAGCAGGTCACGGACACGAAGACCGCGTCCGGGAACCGGGCCCTGATGTGCCGGTAGCCGATCCCGTACCGGTCCGCGGTGCCCTCGGGATAGTTCTGGATGATCACATCGCTGTGCGCGGCGAGTTCCCAGAAGACGCCCTGGCCGCGTTCCGCCTCGACGTTCAGCAGGATGCTGCGCTTGCCCCTGTTGACCATGCCGTGCGCGGCCACCGAGCTGTTGGGCGCGTTGATCTTCACTACGTCCGCGCCGTACTCGCCGAGGATCCGCCCGCTGGTGGGACCGGCGAGAATCTCCGTGAGGTCGAGAACCCGCACGCCTTCGAACGCGTGGGTGATGTCCTGCGCGGGACTGGCGGGCGCCGCAGCGGTGGCCGGCGGGGCAGCCGTCGCCGGCTGGCTCGCCTCCGCGACGATCGCATCGTGGTCGGCGTCCGGCAGGTGGCGAGGCTCGGGCGTCCAGCCCGACGCTGCCGCGGTATGCACCGGCAGGCCCGCCATCCAGGTCTGCCCGAACAGCGGGTCGGCGACGGACACGACGTGTCCGGCCATCCGGGCGTGGGGGGTGCGGATCCACTCGTGGCAGGTGCGGATGAAGGCCAGCGGAACGCCGGCGTCGCCGGCCAGCTCTCCCCATTCCTGCGCCGTGCGCGTCAGGAACATGCCGCGCAGCCGTTCCTTCAGCTTTTCTTCCAGGTCCTTGTGCCGGGCCAGGCTGATACCGTCGGTCAGGCCATCCGCCGCCCAGGACTCCTCGCCCGCGGCGTCAAGCAGCCAGCGCAGGAACCGGGCGCTGCCGCCGATGGGATCCATCCGGACGTACTTGCCGTCGGCGCACTCGTACGTGCCGCTCCCGTTGCCGCTGTGCGGTTTCGCCGGCGGGAGCCCGTCGGCCTGCACGAAGGCGCCCGCCTTGCCGATGAGCTCGAACATCGCGTGGTAGAGCGGTATCTCAATGAGCTGCCCGCGGCCGGTGCGATGCCGGAACGTCAGCGCCGCCACGATGGCGGTAGCGGCCAGGAAGGCGGCGAAGTTCGAGGCCAGCGGGACCGCGCTGTAGGTGGGCCTGCTGGTGTCCCAGCCCGGTGGCTCCTGGCCGACCCGGATGGAACAGTTCGCCGTAGCGGCGGCCACGACACCTTCCCAGCCAGGGACCGGCGCGCGCGGATCCTCGCGGCCGAACCCGGGAAGCGAGCAGTAGATCAGCTGGGGCGCCACCGCCGCGAGCTCCGGCCAGCCGAGCCCGAGGCGGTCCATGACCCCGGGACGGAAGTTCTCGATGACGACGTCGGCGCCCGCGGCGAGCCGGCCGGCGATCGCCGCGTCCCCCGGATCCTTCAGGTCGAGGGTGATCCGGCGCTTGCCCCGGTTCAGGAACGCGTCCGCCTCAGCGAGCTCGGCGCCCGGACGGTCCACGTGCACGACCTCGGCGCCCTGATCCGCCAGCATCACGGCTGTCAGCGGCCCGGCGACGAAATGGCCGAAGTCGACCACCTTGATGCCGGACAGCACGCCAGCTCCGGCCGCCGTCTCCGTCATCGTCACTCCTCTTGCAGTTCTTGCCTTGCGGTTCTTACAGTGCCGGGCCCAAGCTCTTCGGCGCCACGACCGCGATATCGGTCCGAACGTCGAGCACCGCTGGCAGCCCGCAGGCCCGCGCCTTATCCAAGGCTGCGGCGAAATCGGCAGGATCGTCCACCCGCGCCCCGTGGCAGCCGAAGCCCCGCGCGATCTCGGCGAGGTCGGTGTCGTGGAACTGCCAGTTCTTGCGCTGGTCGGCCGAGTCCGCGTCCCAGAAGAACGTCTCCTGATTCATCGAGGTGTTGTTGTTGACGACAACGATGACCTTCAGCCCGTACCGTCTCGCGGTCTCAAGCTCGCCAACGTGGTAGAAGAACCCGGCGTCCCCGGTTACGCAGATGACCTCCCGATCGGGGCACGCGCACTTCACCCCCAGCGACGCTGGCAGGCCCCAGCCCAGCGAGCCCGCCGCGCGAACGATGGACTGCCGGCCCGACAGCCGCAGGTGGCGCGCGGTCCACGCGGCGGTGTGGCCGGTGTCACCGACCATGACCGCGTCGGCCGCCGCCTCGTCGCCCAGCATGGCGAACAGTCGGTCGGGCCGCATCGGGATGGCGCCTGACGTCTCACTCTCCGCAGCAGTGGCCCGCCAGCCGGCTCTGGTGTTCGCGATCTCCGCAGCCCACTCCGCCGGCGCCTGCCGGCTGGCGGCCGCGGTCAGCTGCCCGATGACCGCGCCCACGTCGCCGGCCATCGGCACCGCGACCTCGAAATTCCGGCCGATCTCGGCGCCGTCGATGTCCACCTGGATGATCTGCGCGTCCGCCGGTATGAGGCTCCAGTTCCTGGTGGTCATGCTCCCAAGCGAGGAGCCAGCGACCAGCACGACGTCAGCGCGCAGCAAGATCGCGTTGGCGAAGTCCGCCCCGTACTCGCCGACCACTCCGCCGTACAGCGGATGGTCATAGCCAATCGTCGCCAGGCCGTTCAGCGACGTGACGACGGGGATGCCCAGTTGCTCGGCCAGCGCCACCACCTCGCGCTCCGCACCCGAGCGGGCCACGCCGTTCCCGGCCAGGATGACCGGCCGCCTGGCCCCGGCGAGCAGCTCCACGGCGGCGGCGACCGACGACCGCGCGGCCATCGGGCGGTCGCTTGGCGACATGCCGTATCGCGGTTCGGCGCGGGTGACGCCCTCGGCCGGCGAGTCGCCGGGGTTGCCGGTCCGGCCGACCAGGCCGAGGTGCACCGGCCGTGGCACACCGGAGCTTGCCGTGCGGAAGGCCTGCCGCAGCAGGTCAGGGAAGCGGCTCGGGCCGGGCACGTGCGCGTTCCACTTCGTCACGGCCTCGAAGGCGCCGTGGTCATCGACGTCCTGGTACAGGTTGCGGTAGGAATTCCCCGCGTCGGGCTCGCCGGAAAGGGCGACGACCGGCGACCGGGCCATGTAGGCGTCGCGCAGGCCCGCCGCCAGGTTGGTCGAGCCGATCGCCTGGGCGCCGCAGAGGCCGACCTTGCGGCTGATCCTGGCATAGCCGTCGGCCATGTAGGCGGCCGCCTTCTCGCCGTGGGTCATGACCGGCAGGATGCCGCGCTCGCTCATCCGCTTGACCGTCTCAGGCAAGATGACGGGGACGAAGAAGAAATGACTCACGCCGTACCCAGAGAGCATCTCGGCGATCTGCTCGCTTGTCTGCACTGCACCGCCCGCCTGTAGCTTCGTCGATTGTATGACGATTATACGTTGATCTAGGCTAGCGCGCGTACCAGCCCCCGTCGACGATCAGCTGATGTCCTGTGACGTAGTCCGCCGCCCGTGACGCGAGAAACACCACGCTCCCGACGATGTCCTCCGGCTCGCCGAAGCGGCCGGCGGGGATGCGCGCCTGCGTCACAGGGTCGGTGTAGGCGGGACTCTCGCGTCCCGTCCTGAAGTAGCCAGGCAGGACGGTGTTGACCTGGACCCCGTGGCCAGCCCACTCATTCGACAGCGCCTTCGTGATGCCCACGACGGCGTGCTTGGCGGCCGTGTAGGCACTTCGGTTCACCGCGCCCTGGACCGAGGTCAGCGACCCGATGTTGATGATCTTGCCGGCGCCGCGCTCGACCATCCGCGCGCCGATGCGCTGGCAGAGCAGCCACACCGCGTCCAGGTCCACCGTCTGGACCTCGCGCCACCGCTCAAAGGTCAGCTCGAGCGCCGACTGCCTGATGAAGGTCGCCGCGTTGTTGACGAGGATGTCCACGTGCGTCTGCGCCAGCAGGTCGTCGATGCGCGCGCCGAGCGCGTCGATCTGCGACAGATCAGCGATCCAGCGGCGCGACTTCCCGCCCGCTCGCGCGATCTGCCCCTCCGTCTCCTCGAGATCGTCGTGATGCCCGTGCAGCACCACCTCCGCGCCTGCCTGGGCGAGCCCGGTCGCCATCGCACGGCCGAGCCCCGCGCGGGAGCCGGTCACCAGCGCCACCTTGCCGGACAGTGAGAACAGCTCCGCGAGCCGCGGCTGGCCATCGTTCATCGAGCTAGTCTCCCCGTTCACCGGCGCCGCGACACGGTCGACCGCCTGCGCAGATGTTCGACAGTGCCGTTCAGGGCCAGTGCGCCGATCAAGATGATGCCGTCGACGACGCTGACCTGGTACACCGACACGTGCGCGTCGGTCAGCAGTTCCTGGATAAGGAACAGCACTCCCCCGCCCAGCGCGCCGCCGAGCAGGCCGCCCCGGCCGCCGGCGAGGCTGATGCCGCCGAGTGCCACCGCCGTGATCGCGCTGATCGTGTAGGGCGGGCCGACCGTGCCGTCCCCGTCCTGAATGAGCCCGGTGAGCATCAGGCCCGCGAGGCAGGCGAGCAGTCCCGCGAGAGAGTAGGTGACAAGCCGCAATCTGGCCACGTTCACCCCGGCGGTGTACGCGGCCCGCTCATCGCCGCCGACAGCCAGCAGGTTGCGCATGTAGGAGCCCCGCGACACGAGCATCCACACGAGCGCTATGGCCGCGAAGACGAACCAGACGGCCGGAATCGGCCCCACGGAGCCATTGAGCTGCACCGCCCAGACCGGGACGCTTCCGCTCGCCTGCGGCAGGACGTCCGTGCCCAGCCCGTCATAGAACAGGTACATGCCCAGCGTGGCGATGATGGCGGGCAGCCTGACATACGCGACAAGCACCCCGTTGATGGCACCTGACAGCAATCCGAACACGACGACGATGGGGATGACAAGCAGCGGTGACGTGATGCCCGCTGGCACGAGCACCGCCGCGATCAGCACGCTCATGAAGCCGGCCAGCGGTCCGACCGACAGGTCGATTCCGCCGTTGCCAGACAACACGGGCAGCGTGATCGCCATCGCCGTCAGCACTGTCGGGCACAGCACCGACATGGACGTCGCCCAGTTCTGCTGAGCCAGGAACTGCGGCTGAACCACGGCATTGATGACGAACAGCACGATGAGCAGGGCGAACGGAACCGCCGCATAGCTGTTCCGCCGCAGGATCTGCCGCACCGCCGGCGTGGAAAGCACCGGCGGCCGCGCCTGGTCAGAGACGACGCTGCTAGTCATCGCCGCCGCCGTGGTGCTTGTCGTCGCCGAACATCGCGGCCACGACGTCAGTATCCGACGACACTTGCGTTGGCAGCATTGCTACGAGACTTCCTTCATGGAACACCGCGATCTGGTCGGTGAGTGTGAGCAGCTCGGCGATTTCAGTCGAGAGGAAGACGATCGCCACCCCGTCAGCGGCCAGCTGGCGGAACAGTCCGTAGAGCTCTTCCTTCGTGTTGTGGTCAACGCCCCGCAGCGGGTCGTTGAGTACCAGCACGCGAGGGCTCATCGCGATCCAGCGCCCGAGCAGGACCTTCTGCTGGTTCCCGCCAGACAGGATGCTGATGGGACGCCTGGGAGACGCGCTGACGAGCCGCGATGACTCGGAGAAGGCCGCGAACCGCTTCCGGGCCTGCTGCCGCCTCAGCAGTCCCAGTCGGCTGAGGTCGCTCCACAACGTGATCGCGAAGTTGTCGAAGACCGACAGCGGTCCGAACAGGCCCTCATAGCGACGGTCGCGCGGCACATACCTGATGCCAAGCCGGTTAGCACCACGATAGCCGCGGACGGCATGGGACTCGCCGCTGTCCCTGAGCGCCAGCACCTGACCGTCAACAGGCCGCCGGAGCCCGCAGAGGCACTCCACGAAACCTACTTGGCCCTGGCCCTCGAGCCCGGCGAGCCCGAGTATCTGCCCGGCCGCGACTTCCAGCGAGATCGGCTTGGACCCGGCACGCAGGGTCAGCTCCTCGACACGCAAGACAGGCCGCGGCTCCGTGCTCTGCTGCCGTTCACCGCTGCGGCGCGGTCCCGCGTCGGCGCCGGCGACCGCGTCGGCCTGAGCGTGCGCCTCGCGTCCGGACATGTGACCGAGGATGCCGCCACGTGAGGCTTCACCCGCGGTCATCGTCGCGACGGTCGCGCCAAGCCGCAGCACCGTGATCCGGTCCGCCAGGCCGAGCACCTCGTCCATCCGGTGCGAGGTGAACAGGACCGACTGCCCCTGTGACCTGGCCAGCCGCAGGTAGTCGAACAAGCGGTCCCGTTGCTGGGCATCGAGCGCCGAGGTCGCCTCATCCAGGACGAGCAGCCGCCACGGGCGGATGATCGCCCTGGCCACCGTCGTCAGCTGCCGTTCGGCAAGCGAGAGCGTCCACATGGGCCGGTCCAGGTCGAGCCCGTCGAGGCCGAGATCGCTGAGCGCTTGCCGGGCGCCGGAGATTTCCTCGCCTTTGCGGTGCCCGTACCTGAAGAGCCGGTCAGTCCCCAGATAGATGTTGTCGCGCACGGTCATCTCCGGCACGATCAGTGTCTCCTGGAAGACCGTGGCGATGCCCATGCGTTGCGCGCTGCTCGGGCTGCCGAGTTGCCTGAGCGCGCCTTCCCAGGTCAGCGTCCCCGAGTCTGGCCGCAGCACGCCGCTGAGGATCTTGATCAGCGTGCTTTTGCCAGAGCCGTTCTCGCCTACCAGCGAGTGAATCTCACCGGGGCAGACACGCAAGGTCGCCGAGTTCAGGGCGCGGGTCTCGCCGAATGACCGCGACAAGCCCTCGATGACGAGGCGGTTCGTTTCGTCGACCGAACTCACTGCGCGCCCCTCTCTGTGAGCCCGATTGGCTCAGATCTTCGCGGCAACCTTAAGCTCCCGGCCGTAGGTACTGGTCAGCGCGATGACGAGGATGCCAAGAGCCAGTTCCTGAAACGAGGCATTGAAGCCAACCCCGACAAGCAGCGTGGTCAGCTCGGCGACGATCAGCGCGCCCATCACGGTGCGCTGATATCCGCCGCGACCGCCGAGCAGCGAGGTGCCCCCGATCAGCACCGCGGTAATCGTCAGGAAGAAGTACGGCACCCCGACGGTGGGATCGGGGATGCCGCTGTAGCCAGCGAAAAAGATGCCGACCATGGCGGCGCACAGCGCGGATATCGCGAACGCCACGACCAGTGTCCAGGTCGACCGTACGATGGCCAGCCGCGCCGCGACGGGATTGGCGCCGAGCGCGTAGGTTTCCCGCCCCACCCGGGTCAGGCGCAGGAAGGCCACCGCCAGCACCGAGGCGACCGCCCACACGATGATGATGGCCGGAATCGGGATCGGCCCAGTGCGGCCGATAGCGGAGACGCTGCTCGTCAGCCAGCCGGGCACCGCCCCGTTGACGGCGCCGTTGCTCCATTCCAGCGCGATCCCTGACACCACAAGGCTCATGCCGAAGCTTGTTATCAGCGAGTGGACGTGCAGGAGCACGGACGACACCGCGCTGATCGTCCCGATGACGATCGCCAGCCCCGCGATCGCGAGAAATATGACGGGCAGCGACCAGTGCTTGTAGTACAGCTGGGTCACGATGATGTCGGACAGTCCTATCACCGCGGGAATTGAGAGATCAATTCCGCCGGCGATAATCGTCACGGTCTGCCCCAGGGACGCCAGGCCGAGCAGGCTGGCCAGGATCAGCAGCGAGATGATGCTCAGCTTGCTGAAATACCCCGGGATGAAAATCAGGGACAGGATGAACAGGACCGGCACCAGGATGTAGGGCAGCGCGTCCGTAAAGTTTGCCGCGACGACGCGGGCGACATTCTGCGGCGTGCCGCGGGTTGGGTCGGTCATCCTTGCCGTTCTTCTCTAGCGGAGGTTCGAGCACGGCGGGCAACCGCGCACGCCGTGCTCGAACCTTACTGATAGGAGGGACTTCGCCGCTATCGGTCAGTATGTGTGTCTGTTTGTATGTCTGCTAGTCGGGCCGATAGCCCGCCCGGTCAGGAGGGCTCGGGGAAGCTCGTCACAGGCGTGCCGCCGGTGAAGAACTGGCCGAGGTAGCTCGCGATCGCCGGGAGAGCGGGCTTCGGCGACGCGAAGCACGCGCTGCTCGTCGTCATCGAGGGCGTGTACCACTGGTTGAACGTCGCGGCGGTCGGGCCGGGAATCGGGTACAGGATCGTGTCGAGAGCGGGCTGCTGCCCGGCCAGTAGCCGCAGCGCGACGTCCATTGTCGCGTAAGCGCCCGGCGCCGGGGCCTGGTCCGTCATGAAGGGGACCAGCGTGGGGTGCTCCTTCTGGAACGCCAGCTCCTGGCAGTCGCCCTCCTGCAGCGACACCTTCGCAAGCGGCCGTCCGGCCTGCTGCAGTGCGGTCTCGGCGGCGACGCCCATGGCGCCCTCATCGATGATCCCGTCGACCGTGACGCCGGGGTGGCTGCCCAGCCACTGCGCCGTCGCCTGCTGGGCGACTGAGGCCGTCCACTCGCCGGTGTAGTTGCCGACGACCTTGAGACCGGGGTGCCCCGCCATCGCGGCGGTCGCGGCCGCGGTCGCCGTCGCGGCGTCGGCGACGCCCGGCACCCCGGTGATTTCGAGCAGGTTGCCCTGGTAGTTCATCGCCTTGTACAGGTTGGCTGCCAGCTCGTAGGAGTTCTGGTACACGTCGAACGAGACCGTGATCGCGTTGTTGCAGTACACCGGGTCGAGCGAGACGATCACGACGTTCTTCTGGATCGCGGTCGCGTAGAGCCCGCAGAAGGCGGTCGTCGAGCCGGCGTCCAGGAAGATCACGTTGCAGCCGCTGTTGATCTCGCTCTGGAGCTGCGACAGCTGGGTGGCGGTGCTGTTGTTGGAGTTCTCGACGATGAAGTTGCTCTGGGCGTTCCCCGCCGCTGCGAGCTGAGTCACCATCTGCTTGTACGCGGTGACCTCACCCTGCTGGTAGGTGTTGCCGAGGTAGAACGTGCTCTCGCAGAACTGCACCTTCCCGGTCGGCGGCGTGAAGTTCGTGTAGGCGTTCGGGTACAGCTGGGCGTACAGCGAATAGTGCGCGTAGTCCGCCTGGGCGCCGGACGGCACCGCGCTGAGGCCGACAGTGGCGTTGCTGCTGGCACCCGCGGTGCTCGTGGCGCTCGCTGAGCTGCTGGCGCTCGCCGAGGTGCTGGCGCTCGCTGGCGCCGACGTTGCGGGCGCCGATGATGGCGATGAGTTGCTGCTCGTTACCGCGGACGAGCACGCGGTGATTGTCGCTACCGCCACCGCGAGAGCCGCGACGGCAAGCGCACGGGGCCGGGGCCGAACGGTTCGGCGGCCGGCGTCAGAGGATGTCCACCAGGATTGCCACGCAACAGCGCGAAGACGGCGCATGAAGATTTCCTCCCCAAGTTGGGTCCCTTGGGTCGGAGTGTGACGCTAACCCCTCACCGTGGGCCCGCCAACTGTGCGACGGACTGTTTGTCGTACAACTTGAGAGGCACGTTAGTCCTGCGGACAGTTACCGTCAACAGGGTGTATGGCTACAATCTGGGATACGCCGTCCATCGCGGACATGCGCCGTAGCGCTCAGCCCCGGGCAGACTCCGCGTGCCGCGCCACGAGGTCGGCGACAAGGCCGGGACGCGAGAGGAACGGCGAGTGGCTTGACGGCCACTCGATGACCGCCGCCCCCGCCGCGGCCGCCATGTCCCGCTGGTTATCGGGATGGATCATGCGGTCCTGCGCGCACACCACGTAGGTCGTGGGTATCGTCCGCCACGCCGCGATCGCGGCGGTCTCGATGACGGCGTAGCCGGTCTTCTGAAATGGCCGGAGCCGGGCAGCGGCCTGCCGGGCGAGCGACGGCTCTACGTCGTGGTAGAACGCCGCCAGGCTGACCTCACGATCGATGATCGTTTGCGTGTCCGTCTCGATGACCACCTTGGACCGCAGAGTCTCGCGGCCCTTGACGGGCAACGCGGACGACGGGGACAGGGTCGGATGGCCGGCCTCGGTCACGACCGCGGCGATGTAGATGAGATGCCGTACGTTCGCCGCGCCGGCCGCGCCGAGCGTGGCGACGCTGCCGCCCCACGAATGAGAGACGACGATCGCGTCCCCCGCGATCGCGGCCAGCGCGTCGCTGAGCACTGCCGCGTCGCGGTCGAGCGTCGTCATCGGCAGGTCAAGCGCGACCGAGGGGACGCCCCGCGCGTCCAGCAGCTCGCGCACCAGGTGCCAGCTCCACCCGTCGTGCCATCCACCGTGGACGAACACCGCGGTCGCAGGATTGTTCACGCTCATCCCGTCTCGGTCGCCTCAGGATCAGATGCCGTAGACCGAGCTTGCCGCCTTCTCGAACACCCACGACCGCTCGTCGGCGCTGAAGTCGGCCGCGATCAGCTTGTAAGTGTTCCACAAGACGACGAAGTCGGTCAGGTGCCTGTCCTCCGGATAGTTGGTCTCGAACATGCTGCGCTCCGGGCCGAAGGTCTCGATCGCGAAGCAGATCTCCGGCTTCCAGTACGCGGCGAGGAACTCAGAGGACCGCGGCCCGTCGAGCACGGACTGCTCGACGAACGACTTGTAGCCGATGCCGCCGACCTTGAGGTAGACGTTGGGCGCCTCAGCGAGGTCTGCCATTTGCCGGCGCCACTCCGCGAGCATCGCCGGCCGGTCAGCCGCGTACGGCCCGTTGCACGCCGGCCCGCCGAGATGGTTCAAGACGATGCGCAGGTCAGGCTGTGCGCGCGCGAGCTTCTTCATGTCACCGAGCTGGTTGAAGTAGAGCCAGGTCTCGAACACCAGGCCCCGCTTGGCTACTTCCGCCGTGCCGGCCTGGAAGGTCGGGTCGAGCAGGGCGAACTCCGGCGCGCCGCGCAGCGCGTTGTTGGTGTCCGGGTGGCGATCCCACGCGACGTTGTGCCTGATGCCCTTGAACGAGTGGCCGCCCGCCTCGAGGTGGGCGTCAAGCACCTCCCCAGCCCTGGACCCCAGGTACATGTCCGTGTGGCCGACGATGCCCGCGCAGATGCCGTCGGTTCCCTGCTGGGACAGCGCCCACTCGGTCTCGCCCACTGGCTTCAGGTGGTCGGGACCATCGGTCCGGTAGCTCGCCGAGCAGTCGATGAAGACCGTCTTGACGACGCGGTGGCCCTGGCTGATGTCACGCTCAAGGTCGCCGCGGTTGTAGCGGTCGCTCGGCCACATGTGGTGATGGGCTTCGACGATCGCGATGTCCGGGCCGATCGCGGATTCCGCGTACGCGTGCTGGGAGGTCATGGCTCTCTTTCGCAAGGCTCGTTGGTCACGTGGAGGAGTACAGCCGGACGCGCTCGGCGATCAGGTCGGCCACCTGCCGGGGGCGCGACAGGAACGGCGAGTGGCTCGTGTCAAGTTCTACGGCGTCGCCTGCCTTGGCGGCCATGGCACGCTGGTCGTCCGGGTTGATCCCGTGGTCCTGCGCGCAGACGACGTAGGTCGTCGGGTAAAGGCTCCAGGCCGGGGGGGCCGAGGTCCGCACCAGGTCCCAGCCCGCACACGCGAACGGCCGCAGCGTAGCGATGCAGTCCGCGGCGACCTGCGGATCGCAGTCGTGGTAGAAGGCGTCAAAGGCGAACGCGGGATTGACGATGGCGACCTCCGGCCCGATCTGGAAGGCGTCCATGGGCGGCAGCTCGCGCATGTCGACTGGTGCGGGCCGCCCGGCTTCGATCATGAAGGCGGCCAGGTAGATCAGGTGCCGGACGTTCGGCGCACCCGACGCGCCCAGCGTGACGGGGCTCCCTCCCCACGAGTGCGCGACGACCACGGCATCGTCATCGAGGCTGTCAAGCGTCTGCCTGACCACGGCCGCGTCCACATCCAGGGTCGACGTCATGGGGAGCTGCGGCGCCACCGACCTGATGCCGTCGGCTGTGAGTTCGGCCCGTACCAGGTCCCAGCACGACGCGCTGTGCCACCCGCCGTGCACCAGTACCGCAGTCGTCATGATCGCCTGCCTTTCGCGCGGTTTGTCAGACGATACGACAGAATACGGCGGCAGCAGGATCTGGGGTAGGCCTTCCCGTCGCTCTACTTGATCGGCGGCCGGGGCAGCCTGGCCACGCCTGGCTCGAGGGTGAAGGTGCAGTCGAGTGAGTACCAGGGCGTCTCGACGCTGGCGTCGGCCGGGTGCGGCTCGTCATGCCGGCGGAAGTCACCGATCGTCGCGCGGGTGACGCCGAACTGGACGTCCGTGTCGATGTGCGGGTCGTCGGGCGCGTAGATCTGGGAGATCAGCGTCTTGTAGCCCTCTTTAAAGATCAGGACGTGCAGGTGCGCCGGCCGGAAGGGGTGGCGGTTCTGGGCCTTGAGCAGGCGGCCGACGACCGTGTTCGTGGGGATGGGGTAGCCGGCCATCTTGACCGTCCGGAACCAGACGCGTCCCGTGTCGTCGGTGACCAGTTTCCCGCGCAGGTTCATCGGCGCCTGGTCCGCGTCCTGGTGTTCGTACAGCCCGACCGGCGAGGAGTGCCACACGTCCACCTCGGCCCCTGCGACGGGCCCGCCGTCGCGGTCCCGCACCGTCGCGCTGACGAACAGCGGCGGCCCGGGCGTCTGCGAGCGGACGATCGAGCCGCCGTTGTCCACCGACGGTGAGTGCAGTCTCCAGAACGGCCCGAGCAGCGACTGCTGTGTTTCCGTGGCGCCGCGGTCGCCGTTGTTGAGCAGGCAGACGAGCGTGGACACCCCCAGGGACCCGGACATCAGCACCATTTCGTTGTGCGTGTCGGTCGTCGCCTGGCCCATCTCGTTGAGGATGGCGGTAGCCGCCTGGAACTCCTCTTCGGTCAGCCGCACGTCACGGACGAACGCGTGCAGGTGCGACACCAGGGAGATCATGATCTCCCGCAAGCGCGGGTCAGTTGTTTGCTCCATGACCGCCACCACGGCCGGCGTCACATCGTCGTGCCCTTCAATGATCACCGCAAGCACCACCTTCCGTTCGGATAAAAGGACTTTAAGCCGCTTCGGAAGGGGGAGCGCTGTGCGGTGGCGCGAAGGCGGCGGCTACGCGGGGAACGGATCGCTGGCCACGTGCCCGGGACCGGTGGCGAGGTCTCGCGGAGGTCGCGGCCCGAGGACCCGCGTGACACCGGCAGCGTCCAGGTTCGCGAAGAAGAACGGCAGGTCCAGGCAGTGCGCATCGTCGAGCGGGCCTGGCGCTTGCGACGCGAACTGCTAGGCGTACGTTGGGCGCCCTGCTGTCGCGCTGGCGTCCGCCCCGTTCAGGGCGATGGCTTCAGGGAGATCCGGACGCGGTAGGTGACCCCCGGCGCCTCGGCGGCCTCCCTGATGCCCGGGTTCCTGGCGGCCGCGGCGGCGTACCAGCGGCCATAGCGCTCCGCGCCCCAGGACGCGGTCACGCCGTGCGAGATCACGCTGAGGCCGACCGTCAGCATCACGACCGGGACGATCAGGTGCTGCTCGGGCAGTCCGCTTGTGGCCACGAGGTCGGCGAACACGATCGAGGCGAGCCCGCGCGGGCCGAACCAGCCGATGTAGGCCACGGTCGGCGGCGCCAGCCCGGAGCCCAGCAGCGAGACCGCGACGGGGATCAGCCGGATCACCGTCAGGCTCAGCAGCGCGTAGCCGGCCGCCGCCCAGGTCACATGTGCCAGCGCGGGTGCCAGGAACAGCGCGCCGAACAGCACGAAGCTCACCGAGACCCCGAGGCTGGCGAGCTCTTCAGGGGTCTGCTGCGCCGCGGTCAGGCTGCCGCGCGAGGCCAGGCCGGCCACCAGCCCGGCTACCCAGGCGGCGATGAAACCGCTGCCCTCGATGGTGCCGGCCAGCGCGAACGCGAGCACCGCCATGGCCAGCAGCGCCACCGACTGCCAGTGCTGGCCTGACCAGCCCTTGCCCGCCGACCAGCGCAGCAGGAGCGCGCCGCCCCAGCCAACCGCCGCCCCGATCGCGCCGGAAGCGAGCAGCGCGCGCAGCAGCACTCGCAGCGCGTGGCCGCCGCCGATCGCGTTCTCCTCCTCGAGGGCCAGTGCCAGGAAGATGGTCACGAACGGCAGGACCAGGCCGTCGTTCAGGCCGCCCTCGACGTTCAGCGCGTGCCGGATCAGCAGCGGGACCCGCTCGTTGGTGATGACCGGCAGGCCGAGCGCCGAGTCGGTCGGCGCCAGCACGGCCGCCAGCAGCGCCGCGCCCCAGAGGCCAGCGGCGGGGAACAGCGCCCAGCCCACCGCCCAGCCGGCGGCCATGGTCAGCGGCAGCCCCACTCCAAGCAGCCGGGCGGGCAGCGGCGCCTCGACCGCCCACCCGGCGGCGTTAACCGCCATGGCGTCGGTGAACAGCACGATCACCAAGGTCAGCTCGAGGAAATCGGTAGCGGCGTGCTCCTGGCCAGCGGCGGTGATCAGCCCGGTGACCTGTCCGCTGGCCAGCAGGCCGATCGCGGTGAACACCATCGCGCCGCTGACCGGCGTCTGACGCAGCCGCCGCTCCACCGCGGCATAGGCGAGCAGGACCGCCGCTACGACCGCGGCCGCGTTATCCATCCCATCTGATGGGAATTGTCATTGCGGCCGTGGGGAGCGCATCACGAGGATGGACCGGGGCCCGACCGTTACCTGCTCGCCGGCGCCGTGCGTGCCCGCTCCGGCGGGGGCGTCCGGGTCATAGGTGTCGATCTCGGCGTGCCACTGGGCGCTGGGCCGGGTGCTTGGCAGCGTGAAGCCGAGTGGCTCCCACCAGGAGTTCACCAGGATCAGGAAGTCGTCGTCGACCAGGAGCGTGCCGTCCTGGGCCCGGTCGGGGTCATCGGAGCCGTCCAGGTAGATGGCGATGGTCCTGGCACTCGGGTCGCCCCAGTCGCCGTCGTTCATCGGCGTGCCCGCCGGGGTGAACCACTCCAGTTCCGACGCCTCGGCGCCGGCCAGGAACCGGCGGCGGCGGAATACCGGGTGGGCAAGCCGGAAGGCGATCAGCTTGCTTGTGAAGTCCCGCAGCGCGGTGTCGGGGTGCTCCCAGTCGAGCCAGGTGATGTCGTTGTCCTGGCAGTAGGCGTTGTTGTTACCCTGCTGGGTGCGGCCCATCTCGTCGCCGCCGAGCATGAGCGGCACTCCGAAGGACAGCATCAGGGTGGTGAGCATGGCGCGGGACTGCCTGGCGCGCAGCGCGAGGATGTCCTGGTCGTCGGTCTGGCCTTCGGCGCCGCAGTTCCAGGATTCGTTGTCGCTGGTGCCGTCGCGGTTGTCTTCCCCGTTGGCCTCATTGTGCTTGTCGTTGTAAGAGACCAGGTCGCGCAGGGTGAACCCGTCGTGGACGGTGATCAGGTTGACCGAGGCGGTGGGCCGGCGGCCGGTCGCGCCGTACAGGTCCGAGGAGCCGGCGAACCGGGTGGCGAACTCGCCGATGCCGACCGGGCGGCTTGCCCAGAAGTTCCGCATGGTGTCCCGGTACTTGCCGTTCCACTCCCGCCACAGCGCCGGGAACCGGCCCAGGTCGTAGCTGTCCATCTGGCCGACGTCCCACGGCTCGGCGATCATCTTGGACCGCGACACGATCGGGTCCTGCGAGACCATGTCCAGGAACGCCGAGACCTTGTCGTAGCCGCCCTCCTGGCGGGCCAGCGTCGGGGCCAGGTCGAACCTGAACCCGTCGGCGTGCATCTCGGCGATCCAGTACCGCAGCGAGTCCAGCATCAGCTGCAGCACGATCGGGTCCCCGGCGTTGAGGGAGTTGCCGCAGCCGGTCGTGTCGTAGTAGGCGCCGGGGTCACCGGGCACGGTCCGGTAGTAGGCCAGGTTGTCGATGCCGCGGAAACACAGCGCCGGGCCGTCCGGGCCGGCCTCGGCGCTGTGGTTGAACACGACGTCGAGGATCACTTCAAGGCCGGCCCGGTGCAACGCGTCCACCATCGCCTTGAACTCGGCGACCTGACCGCCGGGCTGGCCGGCCCGGACCGCGGCGGAGTAGCCGTTGTGCGGCGCGAAGTAGCCGATCGTGTTGTAGCCCCAGTAGTTGGTCAGGCCACGGCCGATCAGGAAAGCCTCGGGCACGTTCTGGTGCACGGGCAGCAGTTCGACGGTGGTGACGCCGAGGCCTGTCAGGTGCGCGATGGCGGCCTCGTGCGCCAGGCCGGCGTAGGTCCCGCGCGACTCGGGCGGGATGTCCGGGTGGCGCATGGTGAAGCCCTTGACGTGGATCTCGTAGAGGACCGAGTCCGCGTAGCCGTAGCTGGGCCGGTTGTCGTCCTGCCAGCCGAACGCGGTGTCGGCGATCAGGCTGCGCTGCACGTGCCCGGCGGAGTCCATGGTGCTTGGCTTGGCCGGGTCGGCCTGGTCCTGGCCGAGCACTTCGGGCCCGAAGGCGACCGATCCGC
>Ga0335073_10006321_pt1 | contig 16626 bp, 14 predicted proteins | sample Lox_Sample_22_FD_207093 | JGI IMG/M metagenome (GOLD analysis project Ga0335073, IMG submission 207093) | Soil microbial communities from Loxahatchee National Wildlife Refuge, Florida, United States - Lox_Sample_2.2 | ecosystem: Environmental > Terrestrial > Soil > Wetlands | place: USA... | reverse complement strand
GACGCCGGGGTGGCCCGATGCCGACGCCGGGGTGGCCCGATGCCGACGCCGGGGCGGCCCGATGCCGACGCCGGGGCGGGCCGAGGCGGGCCGGTGCGACGCCGAGGCGGGCCGGTCGGTGCATCTGCGGGCCGGCAGGCGGCAGCCGGCAGGCGGCAGGCGGCAGGCGGCAGGCGGCAGGCGGCCATGCCTAGGCGAGCAGCCCGCAGAGCTGTCAAGCAAATCTGGAGCCCGGCGGGCGTAGCAATACGCGGCCGGAGAAAAGTTAAGCCCCCGGGCCGTTCCCGCATCAGTCCTGGGCGGTGCGCGTGCACCACTGAACAAGCCCGACACGGGGATCGGCTGGACGGGCCGATCAGCCCGGGGGTCCGGTGTCTGCCGTGAATTCGCCGGCCTCCGCCCTGGCTTATCCCCGCACCGGCGGTTACCCGCCACGTGCAGGAAATGCAGCACAGCGCCAGCCGTTACGGGCAACAGGCATCGCCTGCACCCGCTGCAGGCTAAGGAGCGGCCGGTGATGCACCTTCCGCGGCGAACCGCGAACCAGGCGCTTCACGCAGGCGGCGGCTAGCGGACAGCCACCTCGCAAGTCCGACATCTATGCATACTGTTGGACCACCTCCTTTCCTGCGTTAGCTCGAACGCTACGTCACCCCGCCTATCGCAGGCAAGCGCGTTATCGGCCAGTCGTCATTAGACTCGGGTTATGGCGCAGGCGCAGACGTGGGACGACGCGCTTCGGGCTGGCGGCTACCGCGTCACCCCTCAGCGCCAGCTCGTCCTGGAGGCAGTCGCGCGGCTGGAGCACGCCACGCCGGAAGAGATCTACGGCGAGGTCAGGCAGACCGCTCGAGGCGTCAATGTCTCGACTGTGTATCGCACGCTGGAGTTGCTCGAGCAGCTTGGCCTGGTTAAGCACAGCCACCTGCACCACGGGGCGCCGACCTACCACCTTGCCGAGCATGCTCAGCACGTGCACCTGGTCTGCCGCAGGTGCGAGCGGGTGACAGAGGTTGACCAGGCAACCGTCAAGCCCCTCGTGGTGGCGCTGGAAGAGCGCGCGGGATTCCTCACCGATGTCGGGCACCTCACCGTGTTCGGCCTGTGCGCTGACTGCCAGCCGTGACGGCCGTCGCCGGCCGCAGCGCATAGCCTGCTAGCAGAGGATCCCGATTCCTCATAGGAGGGAAGGAAACGTGGCCGGCCCCGCGAACCGCATTCCGACCAGCCGATGATGAGTCCGCTACTCGACGAGCCTGGCGCCGTCGCGGCCGAGGGACTGGACGCGGGCGTGGCGGCCCACTACGGCGACCCCTTTGCCGAGCAGCGCGCGCTCGCCCGGCGCTTCGGCATCGTAGACAGGTCCAACCGGGGCGTGCTGCGCATCACCGGCCCAGACCGGCTGAGCTGGCTGCACAGCCTCACTACGGCGCACCTAGAACAGCTAGCGCCGGGCGCGAGCGCTGAAGCTCTGATCCTCAGCCCGCAGGGGCATATCGAGCACCACCTGACGCTTACCGACGACGGCTCGGCTGTGTGGGCCCATGTCGAGCCCGGCACCATCGCGTCGCTGGTGGACTTCCTGACCTCGATGCGGTTCATGCTCAGGGTGGAGCCGGAGGACGTTTCGCCTGAGTACGCAGTGCTGACAGTGCACGGGCCGGAGGCGCCTGCCGCAGCGGTGCTGGCTGAAATGGGGCTCGCCGGGGCGGGCTCGCCATGCATGGTGACCAGCACCGGATTCGGAAGCGACCTGATCGTGCCCGCCGCGGCGCTCACCAGCCGGGTAGCCGAACTGCGGTCGGCCGGCGCGGGCCTGGCGGGCATGTGGGCGCACGAAGCACTGCGCATCGCGGCCGGGCTCCCGCGGCTCGGCCTGGACACCGATCACCGGACGATCCCGCATGAGGTCGGCTGGATCGAAACCGCGGTGCACCTCAACAAAGGCTGCTACCGGGGCCAGGAGACAGTCGCCCGGGTTCACAACCTCGGTCATCCGCCACGGCGGCTAGTGCTGCTCCACCTGGATGGCAGCGAGAACAAGCTGCCGCGCCCCGGCGACCAGGTACTGCTCGACGGGGCCAGCGTGGGTTTCGCCGGCTCAGCTGCCCGCCACTACGAGCTCGGTCCGATCGCGCTGGCGCTGGTCAAGCGGACCACGCCGGTCGCGGCCACGCTGCAGGTTGACGGGATAGCCGCCGCCCAGGAAGTCCTGGTAGCACCCGATGCCGGGGCTAACATCCAGGTTGAGCTCAAGCGCCGCCGCGCGGGCCTGACTGGTCGTGCTCGCGAGTAGCCTGAGCCGCCGTGAACAACGCCGTTCCCTGGAGGTTCATCAGCCGTGCTGCGCCAAGCGCTCCTGGCCCTGTCTGCCAGCAAGCAGGCCCGCGACCTGATCATGGCCACGCCGCTGACCCGAGATGTGGTCGCGAGGTTCGTGGCCGGCGAGACCACCGACGATGCGCTGAGAGTCACCGATCGGCTGATCTCCGACGCCAGGCTGGTCACCATCGATTTTCTCGGTGAGGACACCACTGACCCGGAGCAGGCCGCCGGGGTCACCGAGGAGTACGTCCGCCTGCTAGGCCGGCTGTCCGACGCCGGGCTGTCAGCCCGCGGCCGGGCCGAGGTATCGGTCAAGCCGACCGCGGTCGGGCTCGGGCTCGCCGAGCACGGCGAGAAGACGGCGCTGGAGAACATCGCCCGGATCGCGACGGCGGCGCGCAACGCGGGGACCACCGTCACTCTCGACATGGAAGATCACAGCCGGATCGAGCCGACCCTGAAGCTGGTCAGGGAGCTGCGCGACGATTTCCCGGATCTCGGTTGCGTGATCCAGTCCTATCTGCGCCGCAGCGCCGACGACTGCCGGGCGCTGACAGCCAGCGGCTCCAGGGTCAGGCTGTGCAAAGGCGCTTACCAGGCGCCGGACTCGGTTGCCTGGGCAAGCCGAGCGGAGGTGGACCGCAGCTACGCGCGGTGCATGCGGATCTTGCTCGAGGGGCACGGGTATCCGATGCTCGCGACCCACGATCCCCGGCTGATCAGGATCGCCGCGACGAAAGCCGGAGTAGTCGGGCGGGACGCCGACAGCTTCGAGTACCAGATGCTGTACGGCATCCGGCCGGCCGAGCAGGCCAGGCTCGCCGCGGCGGGCGCCCAGGTGCGTGTTTACCTCCCCTACGGCAGTGACTGGTACGGCTACCTGGTCCGCAGGCTGGCCGAGAGGCCTGCCAACCTGATGTTCTTCCTGCGTGCCCTGAGTTCGCGCCATTAGCAGGCGTGCGCCGGCCCGACGGTAGGCTTCGACCATGATCGCCATACTGGGCGCCGGCAAGATGGGCGAAGCGCTCGCCTCAGGGCTGCTGCGCGCAGGTGTCGTTGCCCCGGCCGGGATCCTGGCCGCTGCTCGCCGCCCCGAGCGGGCCGACCAGCTCCGGGAGGCCTACGGAATCCAGGTGCTGTCCGCCGCGGAGGCAGCCGATCAGGCGCAGACTCTGATCATCGCGGTCAAGCCGCAGGACATGAGCGCGCTGCTGGACGAGATCAAGCCCGTGGTCACCCCGGACAAGCTGATCATCTCGGTGGCGGCAGGCATCACGACCGCGTTCATCGGCAGCCGGCTCGCCGGGGACGTGCCGGTGGTCCGGGTGATGTCCAATACCCCCGTCCTGGTCGACGAAGCCATGAGCGTCATCTCCGCCGGGCCGCATGCGACTGACGAGCACTTGCGCCGGGCGGAGCAACTGCTCCGGCCGGTCGGGAAGGTGCTGCGCATTCCGGAATCCCAGCAGGACGCCGCGACCGCGCTGTCGGGTAGCGGGCCCGCCTACGTCTACTTCCTGGTGGAGGCGATGGTTGATGCCGGCATCTTGCTCGGCATGCCGCGCAACAACGCCCTGGAGATGGTGAAACAGGCGGTCTACGGCGCTGCCACCATGCTCCGGGACTCCGGTGAGCATCCGGTCCTGCTGCGTGAGGCGGTCACGTCGCCCGGCGGCACAACCATTAACGCGATCCGCGAACTCGAGCGTCACGGCGTTCGCGCAGCGATCCTGGCGGCGATCGAGGCAGCGAGGGATCGCGGCCGGGAGCTTGGCGCTGGTTAGCGCCATTCCTTAGCTGAACTTCCGGGGTTCCATTGCCAAATTTCGGGCAGCGAGTCAATGGCCGGGATTGGCATTCGTGACCTGGGATCGCCCGGCCACGCTGCGTGACCTGCGGTGACACTAACCACATCAAATGCCCGCGCTCCTGGTCAGCGCCGACCGGCGAAATGGCAGAGCTCGCACGGGCTTGCCCTTTTGCATACAGGACTTACGCTGGATACGGGCGTGACTGATGCGCCAGATCTCGTTAGGCGTAACAGTTCGGTCGGAAGAGGGCAAGCAATGGCAGCAGACGCAACTCCGCTGAGCGATGTCAGGTTCCTGACCGTAGCCGAGGTGGCTGCGATCATGCGTGTTTCGAAAATGACCGTATACCGCCTGGTTCACTCCGGTGAGCTTGAGGCAGTCCGGGTCGGCCGTTCATTTCGGGTTCCCGAGCAGGCCGTGACCGGATACCTCAGGGAGGCTTACGTGGGCACGGAGTGAGCCCGCGGTTAGCTACGCGACGGCTGCAGCCCGGACGGCTGTAGCTATTAGCTGCGCCGAGGTTGCCGGGCTATGCCGGGCTACCCCGCTCCGCAGAGGTACGCTGTGGCGTTGGCATGTTGCCCGGCCGCCCGAAGTGGCGAGCATGTGTGTGGGCATGCCCGTCAGCCAGGGAAGAAATCGAGGGTGGTGTCGTGGGTTCCGTCATCAAGAAGCGCCGCAAGCGGATGGCCAAGAAGAAGCATCGCAAGCTGCTGCGGAAGACCCGAGTTCAGCGAAGGAACAAGAAGTAACCTGACCGCGGACGGCCCGACAAACGCTCGCCGGCCGGGCTGGCGGCGAGGGCTGGCCGGCGCGGCGGGCTTTGCCAAGCGCCGGCTCGCGGGCGAATACGAGGTCGACCAGTTCGGCTTCGACCCCGAACTCAACTCGGCAGTCTTCATGCCAGCCGCGCTCGCGCTGTACCGCAACTGGTTCCGGGTGCGCGCACGCGGCCTGGAGCATGTCCCGGCGGATGGCGCGGCACTGATCGTCGCCAATCATTCCGGGGTGGTTCCGCTCGACGCCATCATGCTGCAAGCCAGCGTCTACGCCGAGCACCCGGCCGCCCGGAACGTCCGGCTGCTCACCGCCGACCTGGTCTACACGCTGCCGGTGCTCGCGTCGCTTGCCCGCAGGAGCGGTCACGCCAGAGCTGATCCAACCGGTGCACTACGGCTGCTGGAGGCGGGCGAGCTCGTCGGAGTGTTCCCTGAAGGCTTCAAGGGGATCGGCAAACCGTTTAGCGAGCGATACCGGCTGCAACGGTTCGGCCGGGGCGGCTTTGCCCGCACCGCGCTTCAGGCCAACGTGCCGCTGATTCCGTGCGCGATCGTCGGCGCTGAGGAGATCTACCCGATGATCGGCAACTCGGAGCTGCTCGCGCGGGCCCTGCGGCTGCCTTACTTCCCGTTGACCCCGCTGTTCCCGTGGCTAGGGCCGCTCGGCGCGGTGCCGCTGCCGTCGAACTGGGTGATCGAGTTCTGTGCGCCGGTGCAGGCGGGCGACCTCGGGTCGTCCGGCCAGCCAGCCGAACCGGACGACGAACTCGTCGCTGACCTGGCCGACCAGGTGCGCGACACGATTCAGGCGAAGCTCGACGAACTCCTGATCGAGCGCGGCCCGGCCTTCAGCTAGCCGCCCGTTCGCCGTCGCCTGAGCACGATCCCCGCGGCCATACCGCCGACAACCGCGCCGGCTCCGGCAACCGGGATGGCGATCAGCGTCGCCTTGCGGCCGGACCGGAACTCATGCACCGGCCAGTGCCTGCTCCGTGCCTCGCGCAGCAAGCAGGCATCGGGATTGACGACGCTGGGATACCCGACGAGTTCCAGCATCGGCAGGTCGTTGGCTGAATCGCTGTACGCGCTGCACCGGGATAGGTCAAGTCCCTCTCGCTCGGCCAGCGCCTGGATTGCCGCCGCCTTGGCCTGGCCGTGCAGCAAGCCGCCTACAAGACGGCCCGTGTAGAGGCCGTTCGCGGTCTCTGCAACGGTGCCGAGCGCACCGGTGAGCCCGAGCCGCTTGGCAAGGATGCTGGCCAGCTCGACCGGGGTCGCGGTGACCAGCCAGACCCGTTGCCCGGCCTGCAGGTGCAGCTGCGTCAGTTCCCGCGCACCCGCCCAGATCCGGTCTGCCATGGTGTCTTCGTAGATTTCCTCGCCGAGCGAGACGATATCGTCCACTCGCTGCCCGGCTACGAATGCGAGCGCCGCCTCGCGGGCCGCGTCGATGTGGTCCGCGTTCTCCATGCCGCGCAACCGGAAGGCGAGCTGGCTCCAGGCGAGCCGGGTCAGATCACGAGGGCCGAACATTTTGCGGGCGGCCAGGCCGCGCGCGAAATAGTAGATCGAGGCCCCGCGCATCAGGGTGTTGTCGACATCGAAGAAGGCTGCAGCGGTGGGGTCAGGGACCGGCGGCACGAGATCAACATCGGCCGCAGCCGCGGAAGCCTCGCCTGCCACCACCTCCGGACTCTTCCAGACCCTGGCTAGCCTGGTAATGGCGCCAGACCTGACGGCGCCGGTGCCGCCCTCGCGGCTGAAGTCACCGCTCATAACGTCGAGCCTACCTGCGGGCAGAGGGCTTGCGCGCTGGCCGGCACGCCATGATCCATACGGTCATCAAGCCGCCATCAGCCCGCCGCCGAACCGGCGCTTACCCGTCACCGGCCAGTTACCGGAACAGGACCTAAGCTGTCAGAGGCGGGGCAACCGGACGCTTTGCGGCTAGGCGGACAGCCCGCAGGTCCGCCTTTGGTCGCATCACTGCCCCGGGTCGTGCACGATAGGCAGCAATGATTTCAGTGATCGTCTCTGGCGTAGGCGCCATCCTGGCTGCGGTCGGCGGTGGCGTGCTGTTGGCACGCTGTTTCCGTCAGCCTCGTGGCGACTTGATCGCCTGGTCGATAGCGCTGCTCGGGCTGCTGGTCAGCCTGGGCTGCCAGGTCCTGGGCCACCTCACCGGTTTCGACGCGGCCATGTTCCGCGGCATGGAGCTCGGCGGACAGGTCATAGCGCCGCTGGCAGTGGTCCTTGCGATGTCAGAAGTAGCGGCGCGCAGTGCGCCAGTGCGGTTCTGCGCGCGCCTATATCTCGCTGCGATTGCCTTCGTGGCCGTCGTGATCCTGTCGCTCGACCAGCTTGCCCAGACGACCTTCACGAAGTCATGGCCGGATCCGGCCGTCTTCTACCAGGTACCGCCGGACTACGTGCTGATGTTCGCGATAGGACCGCTCACGGTGCTGGTTGCTGGCATCGCCGTCGTGACTGTGCTGGCCCGGTCCGGCCAGCCCGGCTGGAACGCAGTGCTGCCGGCTCAGCTGATGGGCGGCGCAGCGGCCCTGGCGCTGGCTTATCCGTGCGTGGCACAGCTGGCTGGTTACGTCGGCGGGATTCACCTGCCGGTCGCCTCGGAGTTCGCGCTGCTGTGCGTGCTGGCGGCGGTACTCGGGTGGCTGGCTGCGGACCGGGCGGGCCGGGTGCGGCTGTCCGCGCTGCATGGCGCTAGCTCGGCCGCGGCGCCGCGGCGGCCTGAGCCTGACGGCTTCGGCGGCCGCGGGTCGGCCGATGGCTACAGCCAATTCGGGCCAGGCTCCGGATACGACGACCGGCCAGACCGAGGGAGCCATCTCGATGACGGGCCGTACTGGCCGGACGAGCCCAGCCGATCCGGTGTCCGGGGCGGACGCGACCAGCAGGATGGAAGCGGCTACGGCTGGCAGGATGACCGCGAGGACCGCGGCGCTCATGACTGGCGGACCCGTGACGAGGCCGACGGTCGGCACTGGGACGGTTACCCGGGAATGGACGCGACCGGCGACTTCGCTCCCGGCGACTTTTCAGCCGGCGATTCAGCTGCAGGCGACTTCCGGGCGGGCGACTTCGGGCCCGGTGACTTCGCCACAGGGGACTTCGCGACAGGGGACTTCGCGACGGGAGATTTCGCACCCGGCGGATCCGGTGCAGCCGATCATGATCCGGGCTACCGGGACGGTAACTGGCGGCCCGATGACCGCTGGCAGGACGACCCGGCGGGTGGGCCGAACGGGCAGTCACGGGCTGGCATGGAGTCCGCCTCGGCTCAGTTCTTCGGCCAGATCGCGATCTACACGCTCCTCGAAGACCGTGTCGACGAATTCGATCAGCTGACCGGCCGCGTCGTAGACCAGGTGCGAAGCCGCGAACCGGACACACTGGTCTTTATCGTGCACGCCGTGCCGTCCGCGCCCATGCAGCGCATCCTGTACGAGGTGTACCGTGACCGCGCCGCCTACCAGCGTCATCTGGAGCAGCCGTACGTCAGGCAGTTCGATGCTGACCGCCGGCCGCTGGTGCTTGCCACCAACATCATCGAGCTTGGCCTGCAGCAGGCGAAGGTGTCACCGTTCCCGTCGGTAACGGATTTGTTCGGCGAGCCTGGATATGACACCTCCGGCTTCGAGCGCCCCGACTTCCTGCGTGACTACGGGCGGACCTCCGGCGAGGCCGGGGCCAGCAGGCGGGAGTACCGGTGAGCACACCAGGTGCTCGCATCACGCTGCTGTCCCGTCCTGGCTGTCACCTCTGCGACAATGCCCGGTCAGTCATTGCCAGGGTCGCGGTGGATCTCGGCATCGACTGGGAAGAGCGGGACATTACCCAGTCCGCCGGCGACCTGGCGCAGTATTCGGAGATGATCCCGGTCACTTTCGTCGACGGCGTTCAGCACGACTTCTGGCGGGTCAGCGAGGACCGCCTGAGGGCGGCCCTGCAGCGGTAGCGGCCTGGTCGCTCAGCCGCGCGCCGGTCGCTTCGCGGCGCGGCATCCCAGGTCAGGCAGGCGGGTCCGTCGGTCGGCCCGGCCCGCTGGGCCCCTGCCCGCCGCCTGCACCGACTTTGTGCAAACGTTCACAAGGGCGTACGGTGGGATCGAAATTCCGCGCGGGTTCCCCGGCCCGTGTGGTTTGTAATGTCGAGTCCTCAGGAGCACCGGCGCATGTCCCGCCGCCCCTCGCCCGTCAGCCGGCCAGACGGTGCCAGGCCAGACCGTGCCAGGGCAGACCGTGCCAGGGCAGACCGTGCCAGGGCAGTCCGCGCTGGCGGCCAGGCTGGTGCGAACCGCGGAATCCCAGATGCGACTGTCGCGCGGCTGCCGGTCTACCTGCGGGCCCTGTACGCACTGGCCGACCATGCCGTTGCAACCGTGTCCAGCGAGGAACTGGCGGCCGCGGCCGGGGTGAACTCGGCCAAGCTGCGCAAGGATCTGTCCCACCTGGGGTCATACGGCACCAGGGGCGTCGGATATGACGTGGACTACCTGATCTACCAGGTCTCCCGCGAGCTCGGGCTCACCCAGGACTGGCCCGTTCTCATCGTCGGGGCCGGTAATCTCGGCCGCGCCCTTGCCAACTACGGCGGTTTCGCTACTAGGGGTTTCCGGATCGCTGCCCTGGTGGACGCTGACCCGGACGTGGTAGGCACTGTCATCGCCCGGCACACGGTGCGCAGCTCAGCCGACATCGAAGACGTGATCGAGCGCTTCGATGTCTCGATCGGAGTGATCGCGACGCCTGCCACGGTTGCCCAGGATGTCTGTGATCGGCTGGTAGCGGCAGGCGTCACGAGCATCCTGAACTTCGCGCCGGTCGTTCTCAACGTGCCATCTGGCGTCGATGTGCGTAAGGTCGACCTGTCAATCGAATTGCAGATCCTCGCCTTCCACGCACAGCGGCGTGGAACGGCCGCGCGGCAAGCGGACAGCGGCGAGGAGGGAACGCTAGCCCGGCGGCGGATTGACAGCGTGCCGGGAGGAGATCTGGGCTTGGACGTCGCCGCGGAACTAGGCGTCGGCGCGAGGCTGGACGTGGCTGCCGGGCTGGCGGCTGCGGGCTCCCTCGCCGGGGACGCGGAGCCTGATTACGGGACAACGGAACCCAACTACAGGACAGGGGCGCAGGCGGTAGGAACATGAGCGTTCTCGTCGTCGGACTGAACCACAAGGGCGCGCCGCTGGCGACGCTCGAGCGAGTGGCGCTGGTCGGTGACGCGCTGGACAAGCTGCTGCACGACGTGTCCAGGGCGGATGACGTAGCAGGTGCGCTGGTCCTGAGCACCTGCAACCGGGTCGAGATCTACGCCGAGGTCGGGAAGTTCCATGGGTCCGTGGCCGCCATCTGCGACCTGCTGTCCCGGCACTCGCGGGTCCCGCAGGCCGAGCTGACGCAGTACCTGTATGTGCACTACGAGGACCGCGCACTACAGCACATGCTGACAGTCGCATGCGGTCTCGACTCGATGGTGATCGGCGAGAGTCAGATTCTCGGCCAGCTGCGGCAAGCCTTGCGCACCGCCAGGGAGGCGGGGACACTCGGCCCGACTCTGTCCGCCGTCGGATCGCTCGCACTGCGAGCAGGCAAGCGAGCGCAGTCGGAAACCAGCGTGGGGAAGGCGGGCGCCAGCCTGGTCAGCGTCGGTCTGCAGACCGCGGCCAGACACCTGGGTGCCCAGTCGGCGGAGCGGCCCGGCCCGGAAGACCAGCCTGCCGCCGCTGCCGGGCCACCCGCGCTCACCGGGCTGGACGTCCTTGTGGTCGGCGCCGGAGCGATGAGCGGGCTTGCCGTCGCCAGCGTGGCCAGGTCCGGGGCAGCCAGCATCGTGGTTGCCAACCGGACTAGGCAGCGCGGCGAGCGGCTTGCCGCGACTGTGGGCGGCCAGGCGGCAGACATGTCCGGCCTGACTGACCTGATCGCGGCCGCTGACCTGGTAGTGACCTGTACCGGGGCGGCAGATCACGTCATCACTGCCGAGATGGTCCGCACTGCGCTGAATCGCAGGCCTGAGGGCCGCCGGCCAGAGAGCCGCGGGTCCGGCCCCGGCGAGGCGAGGTTTGCGCAGGCCGCGCGACCGTCCGTCGTGCTGCTCGACCTCGCTATGCCGCGGGACGTCGAGCCAGCCGTCGCGGACCTGCCCGGAGTGGTGCTCACCGACCTGGCGACGGTAGCTGGCGAAGGACAGGCGCTACGGTCTCGCGACGGCTGGGCCGGAGACGGCAGCGTCGACGACGGCAGGGTTAGCGAAGACGGGGTCGGCGAGGTAAGGCGCATCATCGCCGAAGAACTCGCGGCGCATAGGTCCGCTAGTCGCGCGGCCTCAGTCTCCCCGACGGTCGTGGCCCTGCGGGCAAAGGCTGCCAGCGTGGTGGATGCAGAACTGGCCAGGCTGGCGGGCCGGCTCGGCGGCGTGAGCGGCCCGGTGACGGATGGCACCGTTATGGATGAAGTGGCCAAGTCGATGCGGCGCGTCACTGACAAGCTGCTGCACGATCCGACCGTGCGCGTTAAAGAGCTCGCGGGCGCTCCCGGCGCCGACACCTATGAGGACGCGCTGCGCGTCTTGTTTGATCTGGATCCGGCAACAGTGCAGGCTGTCGCGCAGGCCGATGTCCAGCTTGCGGGCTGGCCGCTGCCTGTGACCAACGAGAGCGACCGGGGGGACGTTCGATGAGCCGCGCCGCGCTGCGCCTTGGCACCCGCCGCAGTCCCATGGCGGTGGCGCAGTCGATGACGGTCAGTCGTGCGATCACCGCGCAGACTGGCCGCGAGGTCGAGCTTGTCGGCATCGAATCAGCTGGCGACGTGAGCCGCGAACTGCTGACGCAGATCGGCGGAACTGGTGTGTTCGTCAGCTCGCTGCGCATGAGCCTGCTGGCAGGCGAGGTGGACCTGGCCGTGCATTCGCTCAAGGACCTGCCGACCGGACCGGCTGCCGGCATCGCGCTGGCGGCCGTCCCCGGCCGGGACGACCCGCGAGATGCTCTGGCCGCCAGGGACGCGGCTAAGCTGGCCGACCTGCCAGCGGGCTCGAAGGTGGGCACTGGCTCGCCGCGTCGTGCAGCTCAGCTGCTCATCCTGCGCCCCGACATCCGGCCGATTCCGGTGCGCGGCAACGCCGGGACCCGGCTGGCGAAGGTAGAGACCGGCGAACTTGATGCTGTCGTGCTGGCCCATGCGGGCCTGGCCAGGATCGGCCGGCTGGATGCGGTCTCTCAGGTCTTCGATCCTGATGAGATGCTGCCGGCCGCCGGCCAGGGCGCGCTGGCGGTTGAGTGCTGCGACGGCAGGGAAGATCTCGTTGCGCTGCTTGGCTCGATCGACGACCCGGTCAGCCGAGCCGCGACCACGGCAGAACGCAGTTTGCTCGGCGCGCTTCAGGCGGGCTGCAGCGCGCCGGTCGGCGCATATGCTGCCGGCACAGATGTACTTCGGCTTCGCGGCGTAGTCGTGGCAGCCGATGGGGGGATGGCGCTTCGCGGCAGCGCGAGCGGCACCCTGGCGGAGGCTGAGCTGATCGGCCGCCAGGTGGCCGCCGATCTGCTCAGCCGAGGCGCGGCAAGTTTCATGGCAGTGTCCGGCGGACACCTCAGTAGCGGGGACGATGACAAGTGAACCCCACACCCACGACCGGAAAGGTCGGCAAGCCAGCCAAGTCAGCGCCCGACAAGCCGAGTGCTCCGAAGCCGCGGGCCGACAAAGCGACCGGCCGGGCCACGAGCTACGCCGCCGACGCGCAGGTACCCGGCTGGGTCGCGTTCGTCGGCGCCGGGCCTGGTGACGAGAACCTCCTGACCGTCCGCGCCGCGGTCCTGATCGGACGCGCCGACCTAGTCGTCGCGCCGCAGTGGGTCGGCGAGCGGCTCAGTCACATGCTCAAGCCGGGTGCCACTATGGCGGACTCCGACGCCCAGCTTGCGGATCCGAAACTGCTGATCAAGGCAGCTAAGTCGGGTCAGCTCGCGGTGCGCTTGTTCGCCGGTGATCCATTCATGTTCTGCAACGCAGCCGCCGAAGCCGCGGCGTGCGCCAAGGCGCGGGTGCCGTTCGAGGTTGTGCCGGGGGTGTCCGCGGCGACCGCGGTGCCAGAGTACGCAGGCGTGCCACTGACTACCGACGCGACCGGCGACGTGCGCATCATCCACGCGATCGAGGTAAGCCGGGTGTCGGTCAGCGACGGCACGCTGGTGATCCTGGGCGCGGAGTCTGGCCCGGTCGATCTCGGCAAGATGCTTATCGCCGCGGGCTGGGCGGAGACCTCGCCGTTCTCGATCACCTGGAACGGCACCACAACCGACCAGCACACGGTGGTCGGCACGCTCGGCACGATCGCGGCCGATCTCAAGGCCGCCGGGGTCAGTCTGCTGACTGCGCACGGCCCGGCCGTTGCGGTAGTCGGCGAAGGCGTCGCGTCCCAGCCTGCGCTGTCCTGGTTCGAGACCAAGCCGCTATTCGGCTGGCGGGTACTGGTGCCGCGGACGAAGGAACAGGCCGACGAGGTGTGCGACCTGCTGCGGGCCCGCGGGGCGGTGCCCGAGCAGGTGCCGACAATCGCGGTCGAGCCGCCGCGGACGCCACAGCAGATGGAACGGGCTGTGAAGGGCCTGGTCACTGGCCGGTACCAGTGGGTCGGCTTCACTTCGGTCAACGCGGTGCGCGCCATCAGGGAAAAGTTCGAGGAGTACGGCCTTGACGCCAGGGCGTTCGCCGGGGTGAAGGTGGCTGCCGTCGGCGAGCAGACTGCCAGTGCGCTGCGTGCCTTCGGCATCGTTCCCGACCTGGTGCCAGACGGTGAGCAGTCGGCCGAAGGCCTGGCCGATGCCTGGCCCGCATACGACGACATCCTGGACCCGATCAACCGGGTGCTGCTGCCGCGCGCCGACATCGCGACTGAGGGCCTGCTGGCCCGGCTCACCGAACTGGGCTGGGAGGCAGAGGATGTCACCGCCTACCGGACCGTGCGGGCGGCGCCGCCGCCGGCGCCGGTACGCGAGGCGATCAAAGGCGGTGGCTTCGACGCCGTGCTGTTCACCTCGTCCTCCACGGTACGAAACCTGATCGGCATCGCCGGGAAGCCGCACGCGGTCACGGTGATCGCGGTCATCGGCCCGCAGACCGCGAAGACAGCCGCCGAGTTCGGGCTGCGAGTGGACGTAGTGGCGGAGAAGCCGTCGATCGCAGCGCTGGTCGACGCGCTTGCCGCACACGGGGCATCGCTGCGCGACGCCGCGATCGAGGCCGGCGAGCCGGTCCGCAAGCCGAGTGAGCGCCGCCGCGGGGCCCGGCGGCGGATCAGGTAGGAGCAGCATTGACCGCCGACTACCCCGTTTCCAGGCCCCGGAGACTCCGCAAGACGATGCCGCTGCGTCGCCTGGTAAGTCAGGTGGCGGTACGACCGTCGGGCCTGGTGCAACCACTGTTCGTGAAGGAAGGCATCAGCGAGCCGCAACCGGTCTCGTCGATGCCGGGCGTGGTCCAGCACACCAGGGAGAGCCTGCGAAAGGCGGCTGCCGAGGCGGTCGCTGCCGGGGTAGGCGGGCTGATGCTGTTCGGTGTGCCCGCCGTCAAGGACGGGCGCGGCTCGGCTGCCGACGACCCGGACGGCATCGTGCAGCTTGCCCTCGCCGACCTGCAGGCCGAGGTCGGGCAGGACACGGTGCTGATGGCCGACCTGTGCCTGGACGAGTACACCGACCACGGGCACTGCGGTCTGCTCACCCCGGGCGGAGAGGTGGACAACGACGCGACGTTGGAGCGGTACGCCTCGATCGCGGTCGTGCAGGCCGGCGCCGGGGCTCACGTCGTGGCGCCAAGCGGGATGATGGACGGCCAGGTGGCGGCGATCCGGGCCGCGCTGGACTCGGCCGGTCACCCGGACGTGGCAATCTGCGCGTACTCAGTCAAGTACGCGTCGGCGTTCTACGGCCCGTTCCGGGAGGCAGCGGAGTGCGCGCCGCAGTTCGGCGACCGGTCCGCCTACCAGCAGGATCCGGCGGCGGCGAAGGACGGCTTGCGCGAAGCGCTACTCGACGTCGACGAGGGCGCTGACATCGTGATGGTCAAGCCGGCGCTGGCATACCTGGACGTGATCAGCCAGCTGGCCGCCACCGTTCAGTTGCCCGTTGCCGCCTACCAGGTCAGCGGCGAGTACTCCATGGTGGAGGCGGCTGCAGCGAACGGCTGGCTGGACCGGGACCGGACGATCATGGAAACGCTGACGGCCATCAGCCGGGCCGGCGCCGATATCATCCTCACGTACTGGGCTACCGAGGTAGCCCGCAAGCTCAGTTAATCCCGGCAGCCGGCGGACCGACCGGCTCAACTACGGCGACTGCTTTAGCTACGCGCTTGCCGAGCGGACCGGGTATCCCGTGCTGTGCACTGGCAACGACTTCGCTGCCACGGATGTGGGCGTTGTGCGGCCGGCTGCTGGCTGAGCACATCTGCCCTGCGGGCAGGCGCGCGAAGGCCTGCTCAGCGGCACGGCGCGGGTAAGTCTGGCACCATTATCCTTATCGGCGGGAAACTCTCGGCTCAATGGCGAGGTAGCTGCATCACGTAACCGTGGGTGCTAATTTGGAGCACAAGGCCACGGGGGCTCTAAGTAATCTGTCCGGTATTTTCGGTAGCCACGATAATGCCGAGACGGCAATCTTGCCTGCTTGGATAGCAGCTGAGTGGGCATGCATTCTTCGAGTCTGCCCCGAGGCTGTTGTGATGGCGCATTAGTCGGGTTTCTCGTCGCGCGGGGATGTTGCCGTTGAGAGCAGAGCACGGGCCAGCACCGCTCCAGCTCAGTCACACGGCCACCCTCACTGAGCCCGATTATGGCCTGGAGCTGCAGTCTGGCCGGGTGCCAGAGCCAGCCGTGGCAGGCCGGGCCGGCCTGCCACGCTGGCAGCGGCCGACCCGATGGCAGCGACTTGCCCTGGGGCGGCGGCTGACTCGGGGGCCCTGGCTACTCGTCGCGATACTCGTGGTGCAGGCCGCGCTTTCGCTGCGGCTGATCTGGTCGAATACCGCATTCGGGGACGAGGCGCTATACCTGTGGGCCGGTCACCTGGAATGGACGCATTGGGAATACGGGACGCCAATACCGAATTTCGCCGCGTATTTCTCGGGTGCGCCAGTGCTTTATCCGCCGTTAGCCGCGCTGGCTGATTCGGTAGCCGGCCTTGCTGGCGCGCGAGTGCTGTCCCTGCTGTTCATGCTCGGCGCCACCGGTCTGCTGTACGCGACGGCGAGCCGGCTGCTGCGCAGCAGGCGGACTGCGTTGTTCGCGTGTGCCTTGTTCGTCGGCCTTGGCCCGACAGCCGATGTCGGGGCGTTCGCTACCTACGACGCGATGGCGATCTTCCTTCTCGCTCTCGCCACCAGCCTGGCCATCCGGTCCGGCGCGCGGACGGCGGAGATCCTGCTTGCCTGCGCGGCGGTCTCGATGGCGCTCGCCGACGGCGTGAAGTACGCGAGCCTGCTCTGGAACCCGATCGTGATCGCGCTGGCCGCGCTGACGGCGCAAGGGGGACTGTGGCGCGGCATTGCCAGGGCGGCGCGCTTGACGTGTTATTCGGCCGCCATCCTGATTCCGGCCGTCTTCGTCCTCGGCGGGAAGCCATATATCCAGGGCATCAGCTTCACCACGCTCGATCGCCAGGCCGCCGACGGCGCGGTGTCGGCACCGGT
>Ga0335073_10006319_pt1 | contig 16631 bp, 15 predicted proteins | sample Lox_Sample_22_FD_207093 | JGI IMG/M metagenome (GOLD analysis project Ga0335073, IMG submission 207093) | Soil microbial communities from Loxahatchee National Wildlife Refuge, Florida, United States - Lox_Sample_2.2 | ecosystem: Environmental > Terrestrial > Soil > Wetlands | place: USA... | reverse complement strand
TGACCGCCGCTGTGCCGGACGTAGATGTCCAGCTTCCGTCGGGCCTCATCGTGCAACTTCTGGGCGGCCCGTAGGTGCGAGTCGTCGCTCTTTTCGCCCACTCGCTCGATCAATCCTCTCAGGGTGAGAGCGGCATCGCCGGCCACACCGTAGTCCAGCCGGGTCCGCCGGCCGAGATGCTCGGGCCGAGAATCGATCTGTATGACGGTCTTGTTCTCAGGAATGAACTGGCGGTAAGGGAAATCGGTGCCGACCAGCACCAGCAGGTCGGCGTCCTCCAGCGCCTTGGTGCAACCGCCGAAACCGATCAGCCCGGTCAGGCCGACGGCGTAGGGATTGTCATGCTCGATGCACTCCTTGCCTCGCAGGGTGTAGCCGACCGGAGCCTTCAGGCGCTCGGCCAGCTCGATCACATCGGCGTGGGCGTTGCGGACCCCGGCCCCGCAATAGATGGTGACCTTGCGGTGACCATCGATCGCCTCGGCGACGGCGTCGAGAACGCCGCCCGAGGGGCCGTACCGTGACGGCTCCAGCTCGAAGTTGTGCGGCGCCAGCGCCCGCAGACCGGTGTCCTCTTCGGCGACGTCACCCGACAGGGCCACCACGGCGACGCCCTGATGGGCAACGGCATGCTGGAACGCCATCTCGAAGACCCGAGGCGCCTGTTCTCGCCTGGTGCAGGCCGCGTTATAGACACTGCAACTCGCAAACACAGTGTCCGGGTCGGACTCCTGGAAGTACGAGCCGCCCACCTCCGCGCTGGCAATAGTTGACGCCAAGGCGAAGACCGGCGCCCGCGTCCGGTTGGCGTCGTACAGCCCATTGAGCAGATGAAGGTGCCCGGGCCCCGCCGATCCCGCGCACATGCCGACCCGACCGGTGAGCTGAGCCTCCGCCCCGGCTGCGAAGGCACCCGCCTCTTCATGGCGGACATGGACCCAGCGCAGCCGGCCATCACGGCGTATGGCGTCACCGAGGGGATTAAGGCTATCCCCGATAATCCCATAGATGCGCTCCACGCCCGCCCGCACCGCGGTTTCTACTAACGCATCAGCCACCTGCAGACCCATTGTGAACCTCCTATTCGGATAACCGCTCGCCCCGATAGTCGACGCTCAGCGAACGCCGCGGATCCCATTTTCGTAGGCCGTAGCCGGGCTGTGGTCAGCCCCCAGCGGCAGCCTCCGTCCGTCTGACACTGGTATATATAGCCTGGATGCCTCCGGGCCAGATTGCGCAGGTCATTAAACACCTCGGCCGCCAACGTGGCTTTGCTGGCCCTGCTTCTGAACTGCCTTCACTTCTCTGAGAGTGGGCCTTAGCCTTCTGACCCACCGATCCAAGCGAGTCAGTTGTGCCGGACTTGGAAGGCCAGCGCGATCTCGGAGAAGCCCCGGAACATGGCGTAGAACCCAACCCACAGCAACAACAGGACCGCCCGGGCCGGAGCGTACTGCTGGGACGCCCAGAACCCCAAACCGACCTCGAGGATGCCAGCCACCAGGCCCAGCCACCACATGTCGTTGACCGGCTGCGTGAACACCGCCTCGACGATGTCCAGGGTTCCCTTGAACACCAGCAAGAACCCCAGGACAGCGGCCAGGGACCAGAAGGCATCGAAGGGGGCGATAAAGCACCAGATGGCCCCGGCGAAGAACAGAACAGCCAACAGCATCCGGGCCCAAGCCCAGCCGGAGCGGACCGAAGCCACGAAGGCCTCCTCGATTCCCGACGCCAGGAACACCACCCCCATGAGTACACCAACGGTAGCGACCGAGGTGAGATTCAGGCGCAGCACCACCAACGATATGACAAACCAGGCCAGACCCGTCACCAGGAATATCCACCAATTGTCCGTCACCTCTTTGACCGCTTCGCGGGCTTCGGCGTGCAACATGAGAATCTCCTCTGCGTCGAGGTCGAGCGGAACCCGATCCGTGACTTCTAGTTGCGATAGTACGAACGCCGAGCCCGGCGTCGAATCCCGCAAACACCTAGTCGTGATGACACGGGCGGCCTCGTCCCCAGCCGGCTGACCGCCCGAGCAGTCGCGACCACCGGGCTCAACGTGCGTAATGAGCCCGAGCGCGCGGTCCGACGAACCAAAGAGCATCGGGGCGGTCACCGAAGACTACGAGCTTGGAGGATTCGACTACGGGGACCGACATCTACGTTGGTCGCTAGGTGTCGCGATCGGAGGACTGCCCCGGTCAGCGATATCTCACCCGCCATTCCCCAATCTCCTCAGAGAGAAGGCTCCATGACCTTGGACTTCAGACTCCACGAAGGGCCGATTCGGCCAATGAACGCTGTAGAGCGGCCCATAGACGGGGTGGCGAACCCGGCATGTCACCACCTCGGGAACGGTCCAAGACACGTCCTGCAACTGGTCAACGGATCAGCAGGGCCAGACCAACTTCTGCTTGACGTCTTCCTGAGAGCTCGAGACCGCACTAGAGGCCCGTTAGTAGCGGTCAGCGAGCGCACCATGATCACCAACACGAGCGCCTCTGAACTGCTCCAACCGGCTGACCGACGCTCGCTGTGGGAGCGAGCCCGCCAAGCCATGGACCAGGGTGTCAACGAAGTCGCCGCGCTGGTGTTGACCAACGGTGTCCAGGTGACGGTGCGCTGCCAGCCCGTAGGAGACCGGCATCAGCGCGCCGGGGCGGTGCTGAAGCTCACCGTCAACAACCTCCCACGCGCGCAACGCCCCGATGGCGATCCTCTCGGCCAATCGGGCCAACGGCCACTGCCCATCCGCGTCGACCCGTCTTTGCTGGCGGGCTGGGTCCAACTCACTGACGCCGAGCGAGCCGTCGCCGAGCTCGTGGCCCGCGGCTTGACCAACAAGGAAGCTGCTAGCCACATATTTGTTTCCCGCCATACAGTCGACAGTCATCTCCGCCGAGTGTTCCAAAAGCTCGGGGTGACCTCCCGTGTAGAACTTGCCCGCCTAGTAGGCGAACACTACGAATCACTGCGGGGCTGCTCTACTGCCACCCTGCCCAACGCCGGCTAGCGATCACAGTTCGGAATGGTTCCTCGGTGACGGTTCTTTAAGGAGTATTGGGTGGTCTGCGCCTTGAGGGCGGCTCGCTCAGGCTTCCGTTGTCTCTCATGCTCGTCTTCGATCCCGTGGTCAAGCGACGCGAATCACGAATAGGATTGTTGTACCCACTCAGCCCCTCTTGCGGTCATCACGCATCCTCGCGGTTCCCACCGTGGTGCCCATGCTGGGCGCCGGATTCAAGATTGTGCCGGTGGTGGCGACTTGCGGGGTGCCCCTGCCCGGCTCGCCAGACCGCTCTTGCCGCCGTGACAGTCCGGAGGGGCGGTCTTTCGAGCAGGCTGGAGACCGACGATCCCGCTTGGCCAGCCGCGCACGAGGCGGGCGAGGCCGACCAGGGTAGATACGGCGACAGGCGCCTGCAGGAAGGCGGGTGAGGCGCCGCGTGCCTTTAGGGGGATGCGAACCCGCAATGCCGCGGGTTGAATCGTGATGCGAAGCTGCCCCTCGAAGATGTGTGCCTCGCCGTCCACGGCGGCAGCCAGCGACGACGGACCGTCGACTTCCACGTCGGAGGCGGTCCACTGGCGCCAGCCCTCGTAGCGCTCGGGATGACCGGCTATCTCCAGAGCTACCAAACGGTTCACGTCGGAGGTGTGGTTGACCGAGAGGGTGGCCACTCCGAGGGTGCCGGTGTCCAGCCTGGGCCGCGAGCCGAATCCAGCCAGGCTCGTCAACGTGTAGGGGTTGTTGGACACCTGAATGACCCGGGCGTCCCCTACCGGCCCGTTCGGACCCTGGACGGTCATCTCGAAGGGTGCAGCCCCCGACCCCATGAGGTCCGGCAGCATTTCGGCCACCGTCCGCCGCTTGGCCTTCCGGTAGTGATCCGAGGCCACGATCCGGGCGTAAACACCCAGCGAGACATTGTTGACGAAGACAGCACCGTTGACCTTAGCCAAGTCGATGGTGGTCTCCAGGGCCGGCCCGAAGGCGTCAAGCGCCCCAACGGGATCCTGTCGGTCTATCCCGAGGTCAAGGGCGAAATGATTGCGTGTACCGGCGGGGACGCACACGAATGGCAGGCCGCTCGCCGCGGCGACCGCGGCTACCACCCCTTGCGAGCCGTCCCCGCCGGCTATGCCCACGGCGTCCGCCCCCTCGGCCACCGCGGCTTCGGCCAGGTCTCGCAGGTCGTCGCCGCGCTTCAGCAGGACCGGCTCGATGCCGCGGCGGCGCGCTTCGTCGGCCAACCGTAGCCGGGTCACTTTGCCCCCACCTGATTTGGGGTTCATGAACACGACCCCGTGCCCGGCGGCCGGCACGTGGTGCCAGCGCTCGCCAAGGGCCCGACGGATCTCCCAGCGCAGGGCCAGGGTCCCCAGACCCCACGCGACCAGCACACCCATCATCGCAGCTGCTACCGCCAGTAGGCCCCGTCCCGCCGCTACCAGACTGGCAACGGCGCCACCCACTGAAACGACCGCCGCAGCAGCCGCCAACCACCGCAACCGGCGATTGGTGGCGACGATCCACAAGGCCGAAATACCCAGCGCGCCCGCCAGCAGCGAAGCCAACACCAAGAGCAGGTCCCGAGCGGTAAACACGACCAGGAGCAGCACAGTGGCCCCGAATACGGCCAGGGCGGCGGCAGCCGCGATTCTCGACCTGATCGGAGGTGCATGTCCTCGCCCCGCGTCCGCCGCCCTCGCGGCGGGTCTGGACTGCGATCCGACACGGCCCATCAGTCTCCCGCTGAAGAGTCAGAGATCTCAATTTCCGGCGGCGTCCGAGTTAGTTCCAGAGACATCTCGCCAGCTTCGGTAGGCGGCCGGGCCCAGCCCGGTCACAACCAGCGCCATGACGCCACCGATCCCACCGCCTGTCCACACCCAGTTCCGGTGTCTCTGCCACCGCCGAGCCCGGAGCCGGCTCACCACCGGTCATGGAAGAATTCATATTGATCATCGCTGCCGGTAGTCCTTTTCACCCGGAACGGTAGAAGTGCTTGATAGCGATCCCCCGCCGCCCACGGCTGAGTTATCTACCATCATCGCCCGCCGAGGAACGACTGCAACATCCCCCACCCGCGTGATCTCTTACACCGCCGAAGCCGCTGGTTCCTTTGTCTCCCACGACGCTGCAGGTGCTGACCCCAGACTACGTATCTCCGGGATTCGAGGCGAAAAGCTCAGCCAGTACGGTTGGCACCGTTGTCATATCCACGAGCAGATGCCCCTCCCCGAGACCTGCCCCACCGCCTCGCATCCGACGCCGGTGCGATTGACCGCGCCATCCACGACGCCGTCGTGAGCACGCCTACGCCCACACTCGACGTCCCGATGATCTGGATCTCCGGCGCTGCCGACTACTCACGGCTGTGGCTGGTGATCGCCGCTGCGCTCGCGGCAGCGGGCGGCCGGCGAGGTCGCCGGGCGGCCGGGCACGGGCTCACGGCCGTCGTCGTCGCCTCCATCACCGCCAATCTGGTCGCAAAGCACTTCTTCTCCCGGCGCCGACCTATCCAGTCCAGCGATACCGCGAAGCGCCCGGTGCGCATGCCGAGGTCGAGCTCCTTTCCCTCAGGCCACACCTCATCGGCCTTCGCATTTGCCGCTGCCGTGACCGGCGACTACCCCAAACTCGCAATTGGCCTATACGGACTGGCCACCGCCGTAGGCTATAGCCGGGTCCACCTGGGCGTGCATTATCCCAGCGACGTCATGGGCGCCGGGGTGCTGGGCTTGGCCGCCGGCACGGCGCTGCGGAGCCTCAGCCAGCCGGGCTGTCCTTGAGTCTCGTCCTGGCGGTGAGTCTCGCCGGCGGCGCGTCGGCTCAGCCTTCGCCTGCCTCGGGTCGCGGACCTCGGCTTTCATTCTTTGTAACCCGCCCACTCCCCTCCACAGACGGGAAACGGCGCCAGAACACGAGGTGGGCAATGGAGCCCGCAACAAGAGCCAGCCAGTAGGAGGCCAAGCGGTCGGCGAGAGGGCCGCAAACCCGTCACCGGCGCCCACCAGCAGACCGCTCCGGCCTGGCCTCCACCATGCCAAGGCCGCCCGGGGTGTGACGGCAGCGCCGGCCAGGCCGGCGAGCAGCTCGTTGTCGACGGCCTTGACCCCACGGATAGACCTAGCGTCATGCCGGCCAGTTCCACGTCGGCGAAGTTGCCACCGCTCCGCTGAGGGTAACGCCCGTCGTCGGCCTTGACGAGGATCCGGTAGGCGTTGAGGGCCGGATCCCCAGTGCAGCTCTTCCCTCACATCGCATTCCACAGGTCTTTTACCCCTGTGCACCCAGGTTCATCCTTCGCGAACCGTATCAATCAGCATCGGCCACATCAACTGGCGATTCATCACGCGAACGCGTATATCGGATCCGGCCGAGCCGGCCACAAAGATTCCGCATTCGCGGGATGTCACGCTCCCGCCCAGCCCTTAGCGTCGCGCTCGGAACTGGTCAGGGACTCGCAATCGGTCCGCCGGTAATCGATCCCAACCGAGAAGGAGACCCTGATGTCGATCGCGGAGGCCCGGGAAGCCGTGAAGCAGGTCGCCGACAAATGGTGGCTCTTCCAGGTGGGTGGCCTGGCCTGGTGCCTTGTGTCTCTTCTCGTGCTGTCGATGAATCTCACCTCGGCTGCCACTGTCGGGATACTCCTGGGGTTGGTGATTCTGCGTTCTGTGCCATGTTCCGCTGTTTGTCCGACATCGTTCTGGCCTTCCAGCTGCGCGTCGGCGACTGACCATCCGCTTGGACCCGGACTTCGATCCCGAACACCACTATGAAACGGCGGAGGCACAAGAGGGATACAAGGTCGGAGGATGCGAGCATCGGCCGGGCCAGCACGCTGTCCGCATGGCGGGACCGATTTGCGGTCCGTCACGCCTTGGCTGCAGGGGAGTTGATTTCCCTCGCCAACCTGGTCGGCCGCCCCTTGGTGGACTCCGCTGGCAATCGAGTGGGGCGGATAAATGACGTCGTCGTGCGCTGGGAGAGCGGAACTGCGCATCCACCCGTAGTCGGGGTGGTGGTCAAAATCGGGATGGGATTGGCGAGGCTCGCGGCCGCGGAGATCACTTTGACGCAGTCCGGGGTTCGGCGGCGATCAGAGGGGATAACCGCTGTCGTGGCCGCCCGCCAGGCGAACGAGGTGGCCTTGGCCCGCGACGTGCTGGATCACCAGCTGGTCGATGTGACGGGGGTGCAGGTTGTGCGGGCCGCAGACGTCTACTTAGTCCCGAGAGGCGCTGGGTGGGAGCTGGCCGGTATCGACGTCGGCCTGTGGGCCTTGCTGCGCAGGATCTTGCCAAAGCGCCGGACCTGTCCAACCCCCGACCGGGCACTGGATTGGGGTGACCTTCAGGCCTTCGTGCCCCGCTTCGCCGACGAGGCGCCGAGCGATTCGGCGGGTCCGGCTGCGGCGGCCGGTCTAAGCGGCAGCAGCGTGCAAACTGCCTATCCAGCTGCGCGTCTGCACACGTTAAGGGCCAAGGACGTGGCCGACCTCCTGTCCGGTCTCGACCGCAACTCCCAGAAGCAACTGGCAGTGCTCGCGGACGCCTCGACCGTGGCCGAGGCGCTTTCCGAACTGGAACCAGACAAACTGGATGCCCTGCTGGCCGAGCTCGACGAGACTGATCGGGCCAAGCTGCAAGGGTTTCTGTCAGGACGCGCCTCATGACCATCCTGGGCGACCCGATCACTTCGGAGGCCAAGCCCCGAGCACGTCGCTGGCTGGTCCGCGTCTTGGCCGTGCTGGCCATCTTCGGTCCGGGTCTCATCGCGGCCAACGCCGGCAACGACGCCGGAGGCATCTTGACCTATGCCAGCGCCGGCGCGCAGTTCGGCTACCGGACCTTGTTCTTGATGATGCTGGTGACCGTCGGGCTGGTAGTCGTCCAGGAAATGTGCTCCCGCTTGGGGGTATACACCGGGAAGGGTCTGGGCGGGCTCTTACGTGAGCAGTTCTCAGTACGGAGCAGCTCTCTCGCGCTTCTCCTTTTGCTCATCGCCAATGCGGGTCTCACCGTGAGCGAGTTCGCCGGGGTGGGGGCCGCCTTTGACATCTTCGGTGTATCCCGATACGTCTCGATTCCACTGGCCGCGGTTGCAGTATGGACCCTGACCGTACTCGGGACCTACTCCAGGGCGGAGCGCCTCTTCTTGGTGTTGTCGTTGGCGTTCCTCACCTACCCCATTGCGGCGTTCCTGGGTCACCCTGGCGCCAGGCAGGTAGCCAGTAACCTGCTGTGGCCGCACTTTTTGCACACCCACGCGTTCCTGGTCATCGCCGTAGCACTCATCGGGACCACCATCACCCCCTACATGCAGTTCTACGTGGCCTCGGCCGTCGTCGACAAGGGGGTACGGCCGGAGAAGTACCCCAGCGAGCGAGTGGACACGGTGAGCGGGGCCATCTGGAGCGATGTCATCAGCATCTTCATCATCATCGCCACGGCCGCCGCCATCGGAGGGACCGGACCGCTGCAGTCCGCGCAGGAGGCAGCCAAGGCCCTGGAGCCTGTGGTTGGCTCGGCCGCCCCCACGCTGTTCGGCATCGGTCTGTTGGGCGCGTCTCTGTTGGCGGCGTCGGTGGTGCCGCTTTCGACCTCCTACGCCATCGCCGATGCCATCGGCCGCCCCCGCTCGACCAGCGACAGTTTCCGGCAGGCCCCACTGTTCTACGGCCTCTTCACCTTGCAGATCGCCGTCGGGGCCGGCATCGCTCTGGCACCGGGCAACCTAGTGGCACTGGTGGTCAACGCCCAGGTGCTCAATGGCATCATCACCCCGATGCTGTTGACCTATGTGTTGATCCTGGCCAACCGCCGATCCGTGTTGGGAACCGCCGTCAACGGCAGGACCTTCCGTGTCGTCGCCACCGTGTCGGTCACCGTAATCGGACTGCTGTCCCTCCTCGTCCTCTTCCAGACCGTGACCGGCAGGTAGCCGGTGGGGACGACCGGGTCAAGGCGGAGAGACTCTCCCCCCAGGCGCTCAGAGACCAGGCCAAGGTGACTAGCGCCTCGCACTTCGACGCACACTGGTAGCTCCGCCGGATCAGTCCTCGCGGCCACCAGCGCCAAAGATCGCAGCCTCTCCGCCCAAACTCGGTCGCCAGTAGGGCGCAGACGAGTCCAACGAGTCCAGCAGCTTGGTCTTGCCGACGCCCGGTTCGCCCTTAACACGCGGACACCGCGCCGACCATCACACGCCTGCGCGGCGGGCCATGAAGCTGCTTACTCTCTGGCACGGCCCACGAACCCGACCAATCGTCCGCCCCCATCAGAGCACGGCCGCCGACACTCGTACTCGAGGAGTCGCGCAGCCTCCAGGCCGACCCCTAGGAGCAGGACCTCCGGCTTGGCTTCGTACCACGCGTTCGTGTAGTCGTGTTGTCGACGGCCCAGGTAGACAGGCACGTGCCGCCGGGTGGGAGGGCCGCCGGTCACGGCCGCCAGCCTCCCGATCGCTACGTCAAAGGCATCACCTCAGGGCCACAAGGGCCCGGGGAGGTGCCGGGGCCACACGATGGGCACGAGCAACATATCAAGACTGGCCAATCGCGGGATTCGAGGACCGCGCCGCTCTTCTTACTCTTGTCTCATGCTCATTGAAGATCTCCCGCCAGGCCACTGGTGTGACAAGGAGCGCGGCCTGCGAGCGCAACTGGAGCGGGTCCTGGCCGGGGAGCCCACCGCGGAGGTGGCACGCCAGCACATCATCGAGTCCTGGCTGCAGTCCCAGGCCCTTGGACTACCTCGAGTCCACTTTGACCCGCCCTACGAAGGGGTCCTCGGTTCTGGGTCGCCTCTGCTACAAGCCGCTACTCCCCCTGGTGGGCTGGCCGCAGACTTGGCCCTAACGGGCATCACCATCGTGCTCACCGAGGAAGACGGGAGTGTCACCCTCCGACGCTCGTCGCCACTGCCGCCGTCGCAAGACCACGACGCCGGAGTCCCCCTAAATAGAGAAAAGGAGACGCCCCATGTCGTCAGTCGACGCACTTCTCTCATGGCTGGATGAGGCTATCAACGACTCTGAGCTCGCATTGCAGCTCCAGCAATCCAGCCTCCAACGGCTAAACGCAGAACTCGACGAGGCGCAGCTTCGTCACAGAACCACACCTACATCGCTCTGACAACTCCACAAAATCTCAAAGAGGAGCTGGGGAATGATTGGAATGCATGCCTGTTCAGACTCGAGAATAATCTGCTGCCCGGTAGGCGACCTGGACCAAGCGATCGCCGGATCCTTACGCCGACTGGTAAGCGACATTGTCCGATCCGGCGTTGAGATCCTCATCGATCTGCGCGACGTCGGCTACATGGACGCCGCTGGAGTTAGCGCTCTCGCCGATTGTGTGCGCCTCGTGCGGGCCGTCGGGGGCACGGCGCGGGTTTGCAACCCAAGCCCCCGAGTACGGTGGCGCCTTGAGCTCCTGGGTATCGAATCGCCACAGACACTATCGTCAACGGCGGTCGATCACAGCGCGGCCTGATCGGGGGGTGTATCCGTTCACCTGGTCCGTCGGGGCACTGCGGGCGCTTAGGGCACGACGGGTGCCCGGGCGCACGCACTGGATGTCGGACAACCAGCTATCGATCTCAAACGGTCGCTGCGAATGCGCTAACTCATAGAACCATGGGCTACCCCCGTTTGCGGGTTGTATCACCACTGGATGAGCCTGCAGTCTCCCCGCCCGGAGACGATTGGCGATCGCCGTGGCGATTGGGTTGATCATCGCGGGAGCCGTCTCTACCGTCGTGGCTTGGCCGGTGGCGATCTTTCTGGGCTGGGATGCAGGCGCCGCGGCCTTCCCTTTTCGGCGTGATCATCGTCGTCAGGGGCACCGATGTCTTAGCGGGACTGGTGGGCTGATTCTTTCCTGCCGTCTCACCACTCGCGCACAAGCTGATCCCATTTGATATCAAACGGCTCGGGAGGCCCAGCCAGCTGCTCCGACGTGGACATGGCGCCGAGCCCACGTTCGCCACCGCCCAGACGAGCCGCCGCCAGATGTTCAAGTACACCGCCACGACGAGAACGACACCGCAGAAGAGCCTCCACGACCGGGATCCCGCACTCCGTCCGCACCGGCCCGCTGTATACCCGTATTCGCGTGATGGACGATCAACCGTCAAGCCTCATGATATGGGAAAGCGTGCACGAGAAGGGACACCGATGCACAAGCCGAACTTTTTGCTGGAGGAGGATGTCAGAGAATCGCTGGACTGGGATCCGATGCTCGACGACAGCCGCGTCGTGGTCACGGCCGACGACGGGCGGGTCATCTTGAGCGGCGCGGTAGCCACTTTCGGTGAGGTCGAGCGGGCCGCCATGGATGTCCATGGCGTCGATGGCGTCAAAGCCCTCGACAACGAGTTAATGGTCGGTCTCATCGGGGCTGCCATCGCCGACTCGGACATAGCCGCCGCCGGCGCCGCCGCCCTCGACGACGACAGGCTGGTGCCCAAGGGGTCGGTGCACGCCACTGTAGACGATGGCTATGTCACCCTGACCGGCGAGGTGCGCCGCCACTTCCAGCGGCGGGCGGCCGAGCACACCGTCGGGCGGGTGGCTGGGGTGCGCGGCGTCACCAACCTCGTCACTCTCACCGAGGAGCCGATCCCCAGCGACGTGGCGGCTCGCATCAACAAGGCTTTCGAACGCAACGCCATTCTCGACAGCTCCCTGATCAAAGTCTCCAACGAGGGGCACACCATCTACCTGGACGGCACAGCCGACTCATGGGCGGCTATGGATGCCGCCGTGGATACCGCCTGGGACGCCCCCGGAGTCACCGAGGTCGTCAACCGCTTGATCCTCATCAGCTAACCCAACCCGACCCCAGTACGGCAACCGCCGAATCAGAGAAGGACTTCGTCAGCTCAGGCACCGCCTTGGGCATGCGAGTCGGTGACCCGGTAGTTTGTAGGCGACTGGTAGGTTGACCACTTCTAGCGCCCAGGGTGAACCCAGGAGGAGGCCGTGGGGCGAGGGGCCGATCCGGCCGAACCGATGACCAGCAAGCCAGGCAAGCTGGATATCCAGGCGTCTCCGAACGTCGCTGACGACCAGGCTGATACCTCCGATGTCCACGGCAACGTGGACATCGAGCCGTTGCCGCGGACGGCGCCCCGAGTGCGTCGACCGGTTGACGTGCTGCGCTTGATCCTGGCGCTCGCGGTCCTCGTGGGTACCCAATTGCTAGCCGCCGTGGGCCAGGTCGGGGTACGAACCAGCGAGCGGGCACTCCTCGATTCCCTGGTGACGTTGCCCGCGCTGCTGCGTGACTCGCTGACGGGAGGGGTGCAGCTTCTCTTTGTGCTGCTGCCGGCGGCCCTCTTCGTGGCCATGGCCATTACGCGCCGGTTCGCTCTGATCGCTCGACTGCTCATCGCCGTCGCCGGCGGCCTTGCCGTGGGCGTCCTCGACTCACATCTGCTGCTCGGTCAGTCGCATCCCTCCGCGTGGCCGGGCCTGCTCGCCGGGCGGAGTGGCATATTCGCCGTCACCTTCCCTCCTGTCGCCTGGCTGTCAGGGACGGCAGCCATGCTCACCGTGTGTGGACCGGAGCTGTCGCGGCGCTGGCGAGGCGGATTGTGGTGGCTAACAGGTACCGCGGCGGCGGTGGAGGTGACAGTGGGCGGGTTCTTGCCTGTCGACGCCGTAATGGCGGTGGCCTCGGGCGTCGCGGTGGGGTCCTTGGTCTTGCTCGCCTTTGGAGAGTCCGCCAGCCGTCCCGCCGCCTCTCAGGTGGTCGCTGCCCTGGAGGAGTGTGGTGTGGCACTGAAGTCACTCACGGAGCTGACCCCGCCGACGGACGGCCCAGCCGCGTTTCTGGCGTCCACCTCGGCTGGGAGCAAGCTCGCAGTACGCGTCTACGCGACGGACGACCGTGACCGCGACCGGCTGGCCCGATTCAATCGATGGCTGCTCGTGCGCCATCCCCACGATGACCGGGCCGGAACCACAGTGGAATCGGCCGCCGAACACGAACTGCTGGCGATGGTCGCCGCGGTCCGGGCGGGGGCGCGCGTTCCCGAGCCCGCGGTGGCTTACCCAGTGGCGGGAGGGCGCGGGCCCGGTGGGGCGCTGGTGGCCTGGACCGACGTCGGGGGCTGTCGCCTGGACCTTATTTCTCCCGACCAGGTCTCAGAGGCCATCCTTGCCGATTTGTGGCACAGCGTCGGCCTGCTTGGCAAGCATCGGCTCGCCCACCGGCTCCTGCGCACAGACAACATTTTCGTCGACCACTGCAATCGGGCCTGGATCACCGGCTGGGTGCTGGCCGAGCTGGGCGCTTCCGACGAGCAGCTTCACACCGATATGGCGGAGTTGCTGACCTCACTGGCGGTTCAGGTCGGCGCCGATCGAACGGTAGCCTCCGCAGTCGCCGGTCTGGGCGGTCCCCCGGTTGCAGCGGCAGCGGCTCTTCTGCAACCCCTCGCCCTTTCGGGCCCAACCCGAGCCAAGGTCCGTGCATTCGACCGGGCCCGATCGGCCGCTCTGTCACCCGCACGAACCCGGCGACGCCTGCGTCCCGGGGACCGTCCAGACCTGCTGAAGGATCTACGGACAGGCGTGAGCCAGGCTAGCGGCGAACCTGCCGCCCAGCTGGAGCCGCTATCCCGGTTTACGTGGAAGCGAGCCCTGAGCCTGCTCGGCGCCTTCGTCGTTGTTTACCTGGTCCTGCCGCAGCTTGCCAATGCGGGCGCGGCAATCCGCGCCCTTGGGAGCGCGGACTGGTGGTGGGTGCTGGCCGCTCTTCCCGCGATTTTCGTGGCCCAGGCGTTCTCCACGGTGCTCCTGCGGGGGACCATCCCGGCCGAGCTCCCGTTCGGGCCGACCTATGCGGTGCAGTTCGGGGGCTCTTTCCTCAACCGCGTTACCCCCAACAACGTAGGAGGTATGGCCCTCAACTTCCGCTACTTGCAAAAGGCCGGCGTGGACGCCGGGGCTGCCACCGGCTCGGTCGGTTTGCAAACCCTTGCCAGCGACGCAGCCACTTTGCTCCTCCTGACCGTTTTCTTTGCCCGCACGGGCCGCCACACCGCCGTCCATTTCGGGGTGCACTCCCGCCAGTGGCTGTTCCTCGTGATCACCGCCGTTCTCGTCGCGGGTGCCCTCCTCGGGCTGACCCCGAGGGGACGCCGCTTCTTTCATGACAGGATCTGGAGTTTCCTGCGTTCAGCCGGCTCCACCATCGCCGAGGTGGCCAAGAGCCCACACCAGGTTGCCCTCATTGGTGTTGGCGCTGTCTGTGGGCCATTGGTCCAAATTGCGGCGCTGGCCTTGTGCGTCCACGCCCTCGGCGGCGACCTGCCCGTCGTCCAGGTGGGGGCTGTATACCTGGGCGCCCACCTGGTGGCCAGCGCCGCTCCCGTGCCCGGTGGCCTGGGCGCCCTGGAGGCGGCCCTCATCGCCGGACTGTCCGGCTTGGGCATGGCCGCCGGGGCCGCCGCCTCCGCAGTGCTGATCTACCGGTTGTTGACCTACTGGATGACCATTCCGGTCGGCTGGACGGCTCTCAAGATCGCCGAAGGGCGGGGCTACATCTGACCCACGCTCGGAGCCGGCTATCGGGAGCGATGCGCAGGTGACGCAGGGCGGAGCCGGCCGGCGTTGTAGCGGCACATCCCGTGGGCGCCGGCGCCTGGCGGACCGGCGGCCGAGCAGATGAAGGTGCCCGGGATACCGGTCTGGTAGGGGTCGGGCGCCAACCTGGGAAGCACGACGATTGTCGTTCATTATCCGCACCGGTGACGATGTCGCCCAAGACGTAGTTCGGGTTGCAACCGAAACCGCCGGTAAGCCAGGACGCCCGCTCTGGCAGGCGGTCACCGGATATGTCCATGACGCACGTGGGTCAGTCACGACTGTGGCCCGGCAGGAACGCGATCGGTGGACGTGGCCGACTCAGCAGGACGGTCGGTCCGGATGATTACGCGTGCGCGTCATGGTCAAAGTCCGCTGGCCGTTGGATGCTGGTCGGACACCACAAGTTCACGCCAGGAAAGGACCGTGATGCACAAGCCAAACAACCTGCTAGAGCGCGACGTCAAGGAACAACTCGACTGGGACTCCATGCTCGACGACACCCGAATCGTGGTCAAAGCCGATGACGGGCGGATTACCCTCAGCGGAGCGGTGGACACCTATCCGGACGTGGAACTGGCTTCCCGGGATGCCCGGCGCGTGAATGGAGTCAAGGCCGTCGACAACCAACTGTTAGTCGGGCTCATCGGCGCTGCCATCGCCGACATGGACATCGCCACCGACTGCACCAAGGCCCTCGACGGCGACCGATTCGTCCCCCACGGGGCCGTCACCGCCACCGTGGCCGACGGCTGGGTCACCATCCGCGGCGAGGTCCGTCACCACTACCAGCGCCAAGCCGCCCAGCACGCCGTCGGCCGAGTGGCCGGGGTACGGGGGGTCACCAACCAGGTCACCCTCACCGACGAGCCCATCCCCAGCGACGTGGCCGACCGCATCAACAAGGCCTTCCGCCGCAGCGCCCTCGTCGACGACTCTATGATCAAAGTCTCCAACGCAGGTCACACCATTTACCTGGACGGTAGCGCCGGCTCCTGGACCGCCATGGAAGAAGCCACTGACACCGCCTGGGACGCACCCGGCGTTACTGAAGTCGTCAACCGGCTCGTCATGGTTCCCTGACCTGCCACCACGAACTCACCATCCGCTCCTGAGTGCCACGAGCAACACAGCCCGCTTGCTCGCGACCGCAAGCCATGTTTGTACGGAGCCCACAACCGCCAGCCTGTGGGTTCTGCGACCGATGACGTCGGGCCTCTCTTGGGTAACTCTTGTTCGGTATGGAAGGTCCGCGTATCGGTGAGTACATGCCTCCGCTGGAGGACATCCGTTTCGTGCTGGACGGGATCTGTTGATCTGGCCGGGCTCTCCAAAGTGGCTAACTTCGAGCATACCCAACCGGATGTGGCACACGGCTTGCTACCGGAGGCGGGCAGGTTCGTCGCGGAGGTTTCGTCTTCGCCCGGGGTTCCCGATGCCCGGCGGGCACACGGGGTATTTCGTGTTTCGTCTACCTGGTCGGAGAACCCAACCAGGTAGTGCGCCACATGTTCACGATGATGAACAACGCTCGGCTGGGGGTGGGCGTGCAGGGCCTGGCCGTGGCCGACCGGGCGTACCAGCAGGCTGCTGCGTACGCCCGGGACCGACGGCAGGGCGGGCGCCGGGCGCCCAGGTCGGCGTCATCTCACCGATCAGCGAGCATCCCGCCGCGCGACGAATGTTGCTCACGCAAAGGGCCGGCATCAAGGCGGTCAGATCATTGGCCTACCTGCTCGCCGAATCCATGGACCTGGCGCACCATCGCCCCGACGCCGGGGTGAGAGCGGCGCGGGGTGAACTGGTCGGATTGCTGACCCCTGTCACCAACGGGTGGGGTACTGATCTGGGCGTGGAGCTCACCTCCCTTGCTCTCCGGGTGCACGCTTGCGCCGGGTACATCGGAGAGACGGGCGTCGCCCAGCATTTTCGCGACGTCAGGATCACACCCATCTACGAGGGGACCAACGGCATCCAAGCCATCGACCTGGTGACCCGCAAGCTGCGCCTTAGAGGC
>Ga0335073_10006318_pt1 | contig 16634 bp, 12 predicted proteins | sample Lox_Sample_22_FD_207093 | JGI IMG/M metagenome (GOLD analysis project Ga0335073, IMG submission 207093) | Soil microbial communities from Loxahatchee National Wildlife Refuge, Florida, United States - Lox_Sample_2.2 | ecosystem: Environmental > Terrestrial > Soil > Wetlands | place: USA... | reverse complement strand
GCCGGATCGGCGACGGTGTCTGCGATCTCCTGGCGAAAAAGCTCCCGATACCGCTTTCGAAGGCGGTGGATGGCCACCTTCAACGCTCCTTCGGAGCTATTCATCTCGCGAGCCAGTGCGGCATATGGCGCTTCGGACTGACCGAGAAGAAATCCCTTCAAGCGTTCGAAATGCTCGGGGCGGCCGTGATGAACGAACTCGTCACGCAATTTCTGCAATACGCGCTCCAGCACGGAAAGAGCCCAGCGGCGTTCGAAGATACACTCTGGCGTTTCGTCGTGCCCAGGCTCGCGCTGATACCGCTCTTCCCCGGACGAGAATTCAATCGGCACGACCATTCCGCCGCCGCGTTTGTGGGCGCGCTGGCGGTCTTGCTCGTCGGCCGCAAAGAATTTCAGAGAGGTCAGCATAAAGGAGCGAAAGCGGCCTTTTTCCGGATCGGCGCGATCGAGATACCTGCCTTCCAGCACTCGGATGAAGAATTCCTGGGTGAGATCCTGCGCCTGGTCGGGTGGGTAACCCCGGCGGCGCAAGTATACATAAAGCGGATACCAGTAGTTCTCGCATAGAGACACCAGCGCGGAACGAGCGTCCTTCCGTTGTGGATCGCTGGCGGCAGCCACCAAGGTCCACCGCGTCGTCGGAAATTGGGATGATCCCGGCAGGTTGTGAAGGGTTTGGCTATTGGTCATGTCTCTACCCCCAAGCGCCAGGGCCGCGTCGATGGTGGCGGCTTGCGCGGGCCGACCGAAAGCCGTGTCCCCTCAAAGTCGGAGGTGCGGCAACTCTCGGTTGCTCTTAAAAAAGAATAAGGAATCCGGACTGCAAAGTTACACGCAGCGGGCAAATTTGTTCAATTTATTGTCATCCGATGGTCGAAGGCTTCCCACGACCTGGCGGCGGCTTCGCTGTCTTGATACGGGGCCGATTAATCACCGCTGCCGGTCTCACGAAATCGGGACCCGGTAAATATTTCTTCGGATGTTGGTTTCTGTGTACGAATATTTCTCCGGCCCAAGCGCCGAATCCACCCCTATTGACAGTATCATCGTCCTATTCGATTTTTTTAAATCTTCAGGACGGCTCAGTCCTTCCGGCGGCAACTGCGGCAGTTCGTCCTCGCCACTCACAGGCAACAAGTAGGTTCCTGAGGGCGAGTTAGGTGTCGGTTTGAATTGCAGAGTCATATACTTGCCATCCAGACTCCAGGCTACGAAACATGCTGCGCAAACCGCTACCGGTGTTCCCTCGCCATTCGGATAGGCCAGCGCTCGGTAAGGATGATCTTTGTCTGCGTCGTCCTTCTGTTCGACAATTATCCATTTCCCGTCCGGCGAAACCGAGATTAGATTTAGAATTGCTCGTTTCAGCAACTTCTTCCTGCCCGAGCCGTCCCGCTGCCGCGTGTAAATGTAAAGCGTTGTACCCTCGCTCGCCCGGTAGATCAGATTCCCATTCGGCAGAAACATCGGTTCATCCTCGTTCTCGACGGATGGTAGTTGTTGAGGCGAAGTCCGGTGGTCTGTCGATGCTATCCATATATGCGGAACTCCCTTCTCGTCCCTTTTCACAAACGCCACCTGGTTTCCGTCCTTTGTCACCGCGTAGCTGGCGTAATAGTCTGGAAGGGTTGCGTCTATCCCATATCCCGGTATGACCCTGTCGGTCTTGCCGCTCTTCAGCTCTGTGCTCCATAATTCGGCGACGTCGTTAGGCCCGGCCCTCTTCAGGTAAAACAACTTCGTTCCATCCATTGAAAACGTGGTGGAGAACGCGTCTCCCTCGGATGACATCTGGTGCTCTCCCTTTGCATCGTGAATCCAGATCGTCCAATATTGTGTCCCAACTGATGTTAGAAATGACCTACCATCCCGCGCCATCGCGATCCCTTCCTCCTCCGTCAGCCCGGATGTCACTTGCTCAGGCTCTCCTCCATGGAATCGTTGTCTCCAAATGTGGAACCGCCCGCCTTGGTTCGTGCTCAAGTAAATCCGTTTTCCATCCGGCGACCAGGCTCCAGCCGTACACGTCGCGCCTCGAGGCCCCACCAACTGCTCCTTGCCGCTGCCGTCGAATGGGACTACGCGGCACTGCACGAGTTCCCCGGTCTCATCCATCTGACTCGCTACCAAGACCCACTTGCCGTCCGGCGACAGATACGAGTGGTGTACCATGCTTCGGTCTCCCACAGGCAGATACACGTCCCGGCTCTGTCCTCGCGACTCATCCGTGGTCACCACTCCCATATGCATGCCGCTCTTGATCTCTGAAAACAGAAGTCGCTTTCCACCCTCAATCCAGGTTAGCGACGATGCATTGCGCAACATCAAGCGGGCTTCTCCTCCCAGCGCTGGTACTTCCCACGTATCCCACGGGTATACCGTCCCATACACGATCCGGGTCCCGTCTGGCGAAAATGCCGGACTCAACTTCACCAACTTGTCGTGCGTCAGTTGGACCGGCTCCCCTGAGGGCAGCATCTTCACGTACACGTCCCCCACCACCAGGAACGTGTTGTTCCCCCTGATGAACGCCAGCAATCTGCCGTCCGGCGACAATGCCGGGTACACCGCGGCATCAGTAAAGAAAGTCAGTTGTTCCCATTTCTGTTGACTCTCTGGCGCAGTTCGCGTGGCTCGCACGTATAAATAAGTGGCGAGAGCCACCGCGAATAGCATCGCTCCGAGGAATGCAAACATGAGCCCTGCAGCTGAACCGAAAACTGCAGGCCGGTGCCTGCGGACAAACTTGCGCGCCCGGTACAAGCGGCTCGGCGGACAAGCCAGCACGGGCCTGTGCTCGATGTATCTTTGGAGATCAGCTACGAGTTCGCCTGCGGAAGCGTATCGACGCTCCCGCACTTTCTCGAGAGCTTTCATCGTGATCCAGTTGAGATCGCCAGCAACGAGTCGGCGCAGGGAAGTTGGGTCCGTCTGGCGATGCGAGGCAATCTCATCCACCTCCCTGCCCATTGCATTCAGCTTTCTGGTAAGGGAAGGAGCCTCCTCTTCACGAATAATGCGGAGCATCTCGGAGAAGCGGGCCTGGCGCAGCCTGGACGCGTCGAAAGGGACAGAGCCGATCAGCAATTCGTACAAGAGCACGCCAAGTGAGTACACATCGGCGCACTCATTGACATCTCCAGTCATCACCTCCGCCTGCTCAGGACTGGCGTATTCCGGAGTGCCCACCATCTGGCCGAATTGCGTGAGCAGTGTGTTCTCCACTGCCCATTGGTCGGTGGCTTTTGCAATGCCGAAATCGATCACTTTAGGAACAGGGCCACCCTCTCGTTCCATGACCAGGACATTCGAAGGCTTGAGATCGCGATGGACGACTCCTTTCTGATGTGCGTGCTGCACGGCGCGGCAGACTGAGAGAAAGAGTTCCAGCCGTTGGCCGATTGTCATCCACTTGTTGTCGCAATACTGCGTAATGGCTACGCCCTTGATGTACTCCATTACGAAGTAAGGACGGCCTTTGGCCGTGGTCCCCGCGTCGAAGATCCGCGCGATATTCGGGTGGTCCATCAAAGCCAGGGCCTGACGCTCGTGGTTGAAACGCGCGAGCACCTCGCCGGTGTCCATTCCGAGCTTGACGACTTTAAGGGCTACTGAGCGGCGAATGGGTTCGCTCTGCTCGGCCAGGTAGACGGTTCCCATGCCGCCTTCGCCGAGAGTTCGAAGGATGTGGTAACGGCCGAAGTCATCATCCGTGGCGGCAACTATATCGATGGTCTGAGTTTCGGCTTCGTGTGCGCCGAGTGAGCTATCGAAGATACCCTGCATCAGGCACTTGGGGCAGAGCCCTGCCGGATCATCGGGGCCCAATACCGCTCCGCACTGAGGGCAGTTCGCCATCTGGGGCCAGATTTGCAGCGCCCCATTCTAATCCGTTCGAGGAAGCGCCTGTAACCTTCGGACTTGCGATTCCTTACTCGTGCCAGGTGCGCCGAATTGAGACGCCCACACAATAGATCAATTCGAAAGGAGATCGTGATGAAAAACATTGCGCTTCGTTGTCAGGTTTTGTGTCTTCTGGCACTTTCAATATTCTGTGCAAGCGTGGGTGCGCAGGACGCGTCAGGCACGGTTCAGGGATGTTCAGACGCTAGCCTACGGGGCGCCTTTGGATACTCCAGCACAGGAACTCTTCTCGAGTCCTATGTCCCACCTCCGTTTGCCGGCCCCTTCGGTGAGGCCGGGAGGCAGACCTTCGACGGGAAGGGCAATACAAAAGCAGTCGCGATCCTGAGCGCAAACGGCAACATCCAACAGGTCACCATTGTTGGCACGTACAAAGTCAATCCGGACTGTACCGGGTCGATGACGCTCAACGTATCTCCCTTGGATGCCACGGTACACGCTCACTTTGTGATCGAAGACGACGGCGCAGAGCTTCGTGTCATCGGCACAGACTCGGGAGTGGTTGAGAACCGTGTTTACAGGAAGCAGTGTCGAGCAGGTGGCTGGGAATAGCAGAAGATTCGCCGAGGATGGATAAGCGTGGGGGTTTCGCCAGCATACGCGCGAAGCCCTCTGCGTTCCCGGGCTCAATGCGCACTTGCGCGGCGGCGGAAGAGACAGCCGAAGCGGTATGCCCCGTCTGGTCTCCGTCAGTGTGCGTTCAGGGGGGGCCAACATCCGTTCCGTCAAGAGCCATTCTCTGATTGCGACACGGACGTAATCCCTCATGGGTACACACACGTGCCGTCCGATGGGGCGCTCCGTCGCGATCGAGCGCACCTGATCAAGAGCATGGAGCGGCTGCTGACCGGATACCAGGAGAATCTGATCACCTTAGAAGAGCTCCGCAGAAGAGCTCCGCCGCCGCATGCCGGATCTGCGCAAACAGCAACGGGCAAACGAAGCGGAGCTGCAATTTCTGGAGATGACGGCTGTCGACCCAACCCGTAACTAGCGCTTGGTGGAAACCCTCGCCCAGTTCCGTACACGACTGCGCGCCAGAGGAAATGTCCTGGAAGTGGCAGCGCGTCAGAGAGTCGTACGATTGCTGGTGCTGAGATCCTCGTGAGCAGTGACAACATCACAATCCGCCATTCCATTCCCCTGCCGACCTCTTCGCCCGATCCGAACCATGGAGTTCGCCCAAGCCACGAACCGCCCGACCCCAATACTGGCCCAAATCATCTTTTGTGTTCACACGGTCAAGGCACAGGGATAATGTTTCCAAATTCGCGAACCCGATCTCTATTTTCGAGAGGCGATCTGAGACGCGCTACTGGTGGTCGGCTCGCAGACTTGTCGGCAATCGAGGAGTTCTTACAGCGGTTGAGTTGTGGCGTCGTTATGTTTTCCAGACTGGTGCGCTTTGCCCAGAAGGCCGATCCTCGCGTACCAGTCCTGGGTAGCCGAAGAAGACGGTTAACGTCACTGCACAACAGGAAGAATCAGAGCAGAGGAATGGATTTTGTCATGGTAGATGACATTCGTGGCGCGAACCATTTGGGTTCCGCGCGCTTGATCATCACCCGTATTTAGGTTTCGATCAAACCTGGGAAAGTTGCTGCTGGAAACCTCAAGCCGTAATTTGTGCCCCGGCAAGAAAACGTTGCTGGTCGCCCAAAGATCCAAATGGATGTGATAGACCTGTCCTGGGTTGGCCAATTCTGGCTTCTCTTCTGAGTTGCGGTAGCGCAACCGCAGAATGCCTTCCGTTAGATTTTGTGCAAATCCGTCTGGCCAGACGTCAACTAATTTGCCGGTGAAATCCGTGTCAAGCGCCGACGTGCTGACGTACAAGTCAAGCTGCACGGGACCCGTTACTTCGGTATTTTGTGTGAACACAGATGTGGAAAAGACGAGGACATCATCGCGCGTTTCTGCCGGGCGCTGATCCTCAGGACCGATTCCGGTGGCTAGCGCTTCACAGCAGAGGGGACCCCCGATCGTGGGAACGGCATTCTCCGGGTCGTAAATATAATGATCGGCCGGTTCCTCGGCTGGCAGGGCGGTGCTGAGCGTGCCGCCTCCCAAAGCACCGTTCGCGGCTTTGGATGAGTGCAGGTAGTATCGCGTCGGCGTGGCGCGTTGCAACGGAAAATCTTCTTCCTCGCGCCAATCATTTTTACCCATGACAAAAATCCTGACGGGTTTCTCTTGCTCGATTCCGTTCGCGACTCCCTTCAGAAGATGGTCGTACCAACGCAGCATCACGTCATCCAAATCGAATGACAACTTCTCCCCGAAATCTACAGCCCCTACTTTGCGGCTGTTCCATCCGCCGGCATGCCCTCCGACATAAACCCAAAGCCGCTGTCCACATCTCGCGGATTCTGTGCCTGCTTCTTTTCTAAGGCGCTCAAAATTTCTGAGAGTTCCCCCCAGAAATATGTCGTACCAAGCGCCCATGCTGAACACCGGGACCCGAATTTGTGAGTAGTGATCTTCGATCGACCACCGCTTCCAATAGTCGTCGTAGTCCGGATGAAGAAGCCAGTCGACGAAGTACGGCGCCAGTGCCGCCGATGATGGCATCTTAAGCACCGGGTAAGACAGCAGAGGAAGCTTCTGCTTCCACTCGTCGGACGAGCTTGCATTTTCCGCGAGGCGGCCAAGCGTGTCGAACGCGAGACCCGATGTCCAAGTTTCGTTGAACCATTGCTCGAACGCACCGCCCTGGTAAGTCCAGCCGTCGTGATAGTTGGAAGCGGTATAGTTTGGGCAAATTCCGGCCAGATGAGGCGGTTGGGCTATCGCCGCGAGAAACTGTGTCGCTCCAACATAGGAGCCGCCAAACATTCCGACTTTCCCGTTCGCGTAAGGAAGTGCCGCTGCCCACTCCACCGTGTCATACCCATCCTGAGACTCGAATTTGAACGGATACCAATCCCCCTCGGAGGAATATCTGCCTCGAACGTCCTGCGCGATAACTACATAGCCACGGGCCGCGGCTTTCTGACAAAAACTGCGGACACCATTCTTGTCATAGGGCGTACGCGTCAGTAGAACCGGGAATTTACCATCCGCTTTGGGTCGGCAAACGTCGGCGCGCAACGTAACACCGTCACGCGTCTTCATGGTCAGGCCTCGCTCGATCGTTACCTCATAACCATCCGCACCATTCGCGTAGGCCCCGAGGATCGCCAGAGTAACCACACAGCAAATAACGGGAGCTCCGCAATGCACAGCTGTCCGCCTTGCGATCTTCGCAGCCACCATGCTTGTCATGCCTTTCTCCTCCGTTATTTGCCCGGTCCTGGCGAGTTCGCAGCGTAGGCGACCAGAGTGCATGTGTCAAGGGAAGTCGTGCCCAGTGAATGGTTCGAATGCACTATGCCAGAGTGGTGCACTAGCATCTTGCGGCCTCCAGTTTGGACCAGTACAGTCGGCCCCGACCTAATCTTTGCGGGGGTCAGCGGAAGCGACCGTCAAGGTCGAGGGGGCAATTATGGACCGGATTCTGAACAGAGTCCTTGTCGGCGCTTTTCTGTTAGCTCTCGGGACTACAGCCGCATTCGCGCAGTTCTCGAGTGGAGTTCAAGGCAACATCACGGATTCCACGGGGGCTGCGCAAGCCAGTGCAACCGTGACCTTGGTGGACACAGATAAAAACGTTTCGAGAACGGTCGTCAGCGACTCAGCTGGGTTTTACAGATTTATTAGCCTTCCCCCCAGCCACTATCGAGTCTCCACCACGGTACCCGGGTTTGCTCCCACTCAAGTTGAGTTTGTGCTTCAGACGGGAGAGAACCGCGACGTGCCTCTGCGACTTAGTGTCGCAAGCACATCCACTACAGTCACTGTAACCAGCCAGGCGCCTCTTCTCGACACTTCTGACAGTCGCGATGTTATGACGCTGAATTCACAAGAGCTGGAATCCCTGCCTAATGGGTCGCTGAGTCCACTCGCAGCGCTTGATTTGGCACCAGGTGTAAATGGCACAGCGGGAGCACCGGATAATTTCGAACAAGAAAACTATCTCAGCTTCGGCGCGCACGGCCGCGGCGAGAATGGCAATATGGCCATCTTGGACGGGATGAGTGTGAACACCGACATCCGGGGAGGCGTCATCAGCACCACGCCAAACCTCGATTCCGTCCAGGAAGTAGCGGTTCAACCCGACACGTACGCGGTAGATTATGGTGCGGCCAGCTCGATTCAGGTGACCATGACTACCAAATCGGGCACTAACCAATATCACGGTTCAGGGAGCTTGTTCTACCAGTACGAAAAACTCAATGCCCGCGGCTATTATGGCCCTCCCCATCCAGAGCCGATACCGGCCTATCACATCACGAACATGTCTTTCACGCTGGGTGGTCCGGTCCTTCCCCGCAAGCAGCTCTTCTTTTTCGTTGCCTATGAACCGTACCGGAATATCGCTTCGAATGCGGGCGGCTATACCTGGGTCATGAGCACCGATGCAACACTGACCGCAACTCCCAGCCTTGGGCAGACACAGGGATTTACCGAATTCCTGCAACAGGCGAACCCAAACAGTCCCGAAGTTCAAATGATGACAGCCACGAACAACTTGCCGAGCAGTCAATTCAAACCGGCGGCTCCCGTGGATACGATCACGTACTACACGGCTGCGGAAATCTATAACGGGGGTGCCTGCCCTGCATCGGGGAATCTCGGTCCACAATATCTCAATGTTCCATGCAACTTTGTAATCAACCAGGCGGGTTATTTCAGCACGGTGAACAAGAGTGCTGATGCCCAGTATAGCGTGCGTGTCGATAAGATGTTCAACAAAGACAGAGCCTACTTCAGTTTGTTCCGCAGCACGATTGCGAATAACGCGGTTAATGTCATTCCTTCAAATACGACGTCCAATCCCAGTTGGACGTACGCGTTGCAGGGGGTGGAAACGCACACTTTTTCATCGCATCTCCTGAACGAAGGGACCGTGGGCTATAGCCGGCTGCAGGGAGAAGCTGGTGAGGGAGACTACGAAGTACCGCACACCGGTATTCCAGGAAGCTCTACCGGATGGGGTGCTGCTTACGGTTACAACTGGATAGAGCATAACCAGCGTTATCGCGACAGCCTTACATACGTACACGGCTCTCACAGTCTCAAAGTCGGCGGTGAAGTTTGGCATGGGGATGACATCGCACTGTTCGGGGCCGTCGGTGGCATTCCTTATTTCTATTTCAACAATCCGTACGATTTTGTAAACGACCTGACCGACTCTCAGAGTGGCCTTTATTACAATTACCAAACCGGTCAGCCGGCCCCCTGGCAGTATGACTACGTGTCAACCACCTTCGGCCTCTTTGCGGAAGATACTTGGAAAGCGACTCGCAGACTGACGTTGAACTACGGAATCCGTTACGACAATTTTGGGAATCCGCATCCGATGCCAGTGCACGGGGCAATTACCACGAACTCGTCGCTGTCAAACTTCATCCTCCCATCTGAGCCATCGTTTCAGCAGCAGATTGAGAATGCCGTCCTTACTCCAGTGAGTCATGTTTTTAATCATGACATGAACTGGGTCTTCAGTCCGCGTGGCGGCTTTGCCTATGACCTGCGCGGAGACGGCAAGTGGGTGGTGCGAGGTGGCTTTGGTATGTACCGCGAGCTGTTCACCTTAGGAAATGCCGAGAACGGCTTGAGGGGCAACCCTCCCGGATTCCTTGTCCCGAATTTCGTCAGGGGTGTCACAGCATCGGCTCCCATTTTCAGCGTGGGAACGACAGCAAATTATCCGTTCGGATATGTGTACCCGACTTCAGCCGCCGGTACGCCACCCGATGACCACGGCGGCTTCCCCGGCCAGTACGAGTTTGCAGGCGCAGTGGCGAGGAATCTTTCTCCTCCAACTACGATGAACTGGTCACTGGGAGTAGAGCGCCAAATACGGAGAAACTTGAATGCTTCGTTCCTATACTCCGGCTCGCACTCCTACAATCAGATCTACGGAGCGGGAGAAACGTGGCATCAGGGCGACACGAATTACGGCGTCGACGTCAACGTCTTCGACGGCGACACGATACAGAATCCTCTCTTCAACAATGGTCTTTGGTATCAAGGTGTACAGACTCGCCTCAACACAAGTTTTGGAACAATTAGCGATACCTTCAACGGGGCGCGAGCGAATTATTATGCGTTCATCACTGGAGTGACAGGCAGATTCGGAAGGCATGGATTCCTGAATGCCTCCTATACCCACTCAAGAGCGATGGACGACTGGCAAGACCGAGGGAACGATTACCAGCCGAACGGTTCCTGGAACACAAATCGGCAGTACGGCCCGGCATCCTTGGATGTGCCTAATCGTCTATCGGCGGCGGCAAGCTATGAACTGCCTGGTCTCAGCCACGGTAACGGAGCCTTGCAGAGAGTACTTTCAGGCTGGATGCTTTCGACAACGGTCAGAATGCAGTCGGGCGGCCCAATCACGGTGACGAGCCTCGGTGGTCTGAGTCTGATCGACACGGTTCCCGGTGTCACGTTGACGCAAGCGAACTACCAGAGCGAACTGGCCGCGGGAAACATCACATACTTGTCCCCGGCGAACATCGATAGCCAAAACGCGCAGGCGGTCATTCAAAACGGCACTTCGGCCAACAGCTGGATCAGCGGCGACTTCTCCGGAGACGGAAACGGTTATGGCCTTCCGGATGTCCTCGGCTATCAGCAGAATCGGAGCCTGAAAGCAGCGCGGTTCAAGTGCAATGTTTCCCAGACCGGATGCCCGAGTTCTTTCTCAATCTCGCAATTCGCTTTTCCCGCATTCAACCCCGCGGGCGCACAGGGGAACGAAAAGATTAACGCGTTTCGAGATCTTGGCTGGGAAGATATCGACCTCAGTTTGTCGAAGACAACAGCCATCACAGAACGAGTCCAGCTCGAACTTAGGTTCGATGCTTTCGATGCGTCCAACCATGTGAATTGGAATGGTCTGGACACGAATCTGGCTGATTTTGCGACTACCTTCGGGACAACGAACAATCCCAGCAATTCAAGAACCGCGCAATTGGGAGTGAAGATCAGTTTCTGAGGTTCACCGGCATAGTTGACCCGTTCCCCGACCCGCTGCGTCTCATCGAGTGAGATGCGGATGCCACAAGCGAAATCTCAGTGAAGAATCCGGAGTGCAATGACCAAGTTAAAATCTTCATTCCTCGTCACTGCCATCTTTGCAGCAGCCCTGTTTGCCTGTTTAGGTTTCTCCCGGTCACCCGCGACCAGTACACCGGCACAGTCTCTGCTCAGGGCAGGAACCTATCGTCATTACTTTGAGCAGTTCAATACTGACGAAGAAGAGATGCTCGGGCAGAGCGAGCCGCTCGAGTGGCGATGGTTTAAGCAGAATATTCCCTGGCTTGATGTTCCGGACAAGGACCTCGAAGAAATTTACTACTTTCGCTGGTACTCATTTCAGAAGCACATCAAGCGCACGGCAAGCGGCTTTGTCATTGACGAATTTAGCGTAGATGTTCCCTGGTCGGGTAGATACAACACGATTAGCGCAGCCGCGGGTCATCACATTCGGGAAGCTCGCTGGTTGCGAACCTCGAAATACGCAGAAGACTACACCAGCTTCTGGTTCGGCAAAGAGGGTGAGCCCAGGCTTTACAGTTTTTGGGCAGCGGACTCGGTCTACAATCTCTACTTGGCTACAGGTGATCGATCTTTCACCTTAAACCTGCTGCCCCAACTGCAAGAAAACTATCGAAAATGGGAGAACACACACGAGGACCCGAATGGTCTGTATTGGCAGGTTGATGATCGCGATGGGATGGAATTCAGCATTGGCGGAAGCGGATATCGGCCCACCATTAATAGTTACATGTACGGCGATGCCATGGCCATTTCGCACATTGCAAATATGGCAGATCAACCTGAGGTAGCGAAAGAGTATTTAGCGAAGGCGCAGAGTTTACACCATCTCATCGAAACTCAGTTGTGGAATCCGACTGACAATTTCTATGAAACCATGCTCCGAAAAAAACGGGCGAGATGGACAGGAGTTCGGGAATTGATCGGTTACATTCCCTGGTATTTTCATATTCCCGCGACCGATCGATCAGTTGCCTGGAAGCAACTGTTCGATCCCGAGGGCTTTGAGGGAGCCTTCGGTCCGACGACGGCGGAACGCCGAAGTCCGCAGTTCAACTTCAAGAACCCGCACGAATGCCTATGGAATGGACCATCGTGGCCTTTTGCTACCACACAGACCTTGGTAGCCCTTGCCAACTTGCTAGACGACAATAAACAAACAGTGATGTCAGAGAATGATTATTTCCGGTTGTTGAACGCCTACACGCAATCCCAGCACATTCGTGCTCCAGACGGAAGGCTTATCCCGTGGATTGATGAAGATCTCAGCGCTGACACAGGAGAATGGCTTACCCGCAACATCTTGCTCTCAGCGCATGAACCACCACCGAATCGGGGCCGCTATTACAATCACTCCGGCTACGCCGATTTGATCATCACAGGCCTCATTGGCATCCGCCCTGCCGCCGGAAATGATCTTGTGATTCGCCCGCTGCTTCCATCAGGGACGTGGGATTATTTTGCTCTAGATGGCGTGCCGTATCACGGTCATTTGCTCACTGTTTTTTTTGATCGCACCGGCGAACGATATCATCGCGGTGCGGGGCTCACGATTCTTTGTGATGGGCAGAGGGTCGGCCACCGAAATTCACTGGCGGAGGTAAATGTCATTCTTCCAGAAAACAACGGAACGGAACAGACGCGATCGCTGCGACGATAGGTTTTCGGGCAGAGTTATTGGGTAACCCGGATCAAGCCTTTGCGGATTCCAATGGTCACCGCCTCGGTGCGGTCCTTCGCTTCGAGTTTTGCCATCAAACTGATCACGTGATTTCGCGCTGTTTTGTCGCTAATATTAAGGATAGAGCCGATTTCTTTGTTGGTCAGTCCATTGGCAACAAACTGCAGCACTTCCACTTCACGGGGGCTAAGAACGGAATGACTCAATCGCCCGGCTAGTTTGGCGGCGATCGCAGGCGGAATGCAGCGCTTTCCTCGGTGTACCGTCTGGATCGCATGCACGATTTCTTCCTGCGGTGCGCTTTTGAGGAGATACCCCAAGGCTCCTGCCTGCAGGGCGTTGAAAACGTCCTCATCCATCTGATAGTTCGTCAACACAAGAACCTTGGAACTGGGATGCGCCGCCCGCAGGGCGATGATGGCATCGATCCCATCCATTTCCGGCATCCTCAAATCCATCAAAATCACATCTGCCCGAACATTGCCAATGCAGGTCAAAGCCTCTCCACCTGAAGCGACTGTCCCAACGACAGTAATGCCGCTCTGGCTGTCGAGCATGCTGGCCAGTCCCCTGCGCACAACCGGATGATCGTCAACCACTAGAACTCGAATCTTGTTAGGCGTTAGCACGCAGTCTCCGATGCCGGCGCCAGTAGCTCCAGTAAACATCAAACGCTGATTTAAAGCGGGAGAGACTGATGCTGCGACGTGGCACTTTGGCTCTGATCTCAGTGCCCGCGCCGCGCTGACTGATTACGGTGAAGGTTCCGCGCAAAGCACGGATTCGTTGCCTCATTCCGGATAGTCCGAAGCCACTTCCGTCGAGCACTGAAGGCTCAAAACCCCTACCATCGTCGATCACGCGCAATACGACTTCCTTAGGAGCGTAGTCCAGTTTCACTCGAAGATTTCGCGGGTGACCATGACGCAGTGCATTCGCAACGGATTCCTGCGCTACACGGAACAGCGCGTCCTGGACTATAAGCGGAAGCCCATTCTGAGATCCCATCACATCGACTTCCACCTCGATAGCACAACCTTCAGTCATGCGCTGGATGCAGTGTTTAAGAGCTTCCTCGAGATTCGTGGCCTCGTCGAGCGATTGGGGACGCAGCATGATGATGCTGCGATGCGCCTCGGAATGACTATGCCGCACCATGTCGAGCGCCAGATCGAGGTGGTGCTCCAGGGTGGCGTCTCGGGCGGAAACGTTGTTCTTGGCGGCTTGGATCTGGAATGCTACCCCAGCAAAGCCCTGAGCAAGAGTATCGTGCAGTTCATGTCCAAGCCGTGCACGCTCTGCCATAATGGCACGAAATCTTGCACTCACCGTCCTGAGCCGGGCCATGTGTGCTGTCCAAATGAGCGCCAGCAAAACGATTCCAAGCTCAAGCAGGTGCCGTGTGCTCCACCAGGGAGCCCCTGAAACAATGTCGACATCTTCTGCGGACCGGAGCAGCAGGGCGAACCCTCCTGCATAGTGTGTGTCCTCCGGTCGCACAGAGCAGACGCCACGAAGCCGCAACACGGAGTCATGATCGAGATGCGGCAGAAGAAGACTTGCCTTCATGGAATCAAAATGGGCCAGAAATACTTGATTGCCACTTTCCAATCTGAGCCAGGTCTGTCCGTCGCTCGCGCCATCATCGAGAAGTTTGCCCTCGACTTGAATGAGAGAATTCGCATATTTTCCAAGCGCAGCCTGATCCGCGGTAAGCGCAAGAGGCACGACCGGAATGCCCGGCCACAATAATCGAATGCTGGCGTTGCGGAAAACGAGACCACGATCGCTTTCCTCGGGCCAGCCGGTCACCAGAAGCTGATCGCCAATCCTTAGGTCCTTTGGATGTACACTTTCGACTGCGGCTCCTTCGGACGAATCTTCGATATAGAGAGGATTGCCGTTCCGTGTTACCGTCGCACGCACGGTGACGCGTTCACCGCTTCGCTGTAGAAATGAATGGACCGCCGCAATCGGAATGTAGGACTCGCCGGCGCTGACGTTGCCTGTTTGTCCCAGAGCGGGGACAACCGTTAACCAAGCCACTATGACTATAACGATTGTCTTCACCGAACCCTATTCCTCCGAAGTACCGCATCAACGTGAAGCGGCCAGCTTTGTAACTCGAATATGTTTCCACATCCCGCCCGAATCATAGGAGCGGAGCCCGATTCTGCCCTGCAAAGGGCACGAATCGACTGTAGCCGTTGCTTTACCCATTTCCGTGGAGTCTTCACGATTTACAATCGCATCCACCTTGCAACCTTCCAACCGGACGCGGATTTTGTACCAGGTATTCGGCAGAATCGGAGACGAAAAAGGTCGCGCTGCATATTCCGCCCAATTATGGTCGGCAGCTCCAACGACTAAGACTTGATCACGCGTGCGAAGCCCCACATAAATTCCGCTATACGCATCCACTCCCTGTTCCGCATCGGAGACTCGGGCGATAATCCCGGCATCGCCCGAACTGCGTAAAGCCACGTCGGCTTCAATGACATAGTCGGTCCAGTAGGGTGAACCGGCCACAAGTTTTGCACCTCTTTCGTTGGACTCATTGACGACGCTTCCGTCCTCTACCTTCCAATTCCCGCCGTATGCACTCCATTCAGCGCTCTCGCTGTTCGCAAAGCGGTCAGAGTACGGAAGTCCTCTGTCTGGTGAGTGAAGGATGGCGATCGTAACCCTGGTCAAGCCAAAGCAAACCGCAGCAGCAACACCAAAAAGCAAAATGTCCTTTGCCAGCTGAACGAAACTACCCTCCGTTCGATTAGTTGTTAATCGATCATCAACCAGACGGGCGTTCTCGACTTCCAGTTGTGGGTGGCTCACGGCTGCACCTGAAAGCCTTCTCTAGTGAGCAATCTCGGTTCTACGTGGAAAGGTTGAGGGAGATCGTGACCGCCAATTCCGTCGAGCAAAGCTCCGGCCGCCAAAAGCCCCACCCTTTGGTTGTCCGTTACAACGAGTGAATCGAGGCTGCCTTCAACTATGTCGCGCCGCAGGAAAAGATCGTCGTCGCAACCAACCAGAGTTACGGCATGATTCAGCCCGCGCCGACGAATGGCTTGTATCGCGCCCGCAGTTGCTGTCGCGCTGACGGCGAACAGAGCCTTCAAGTGGGGGAACGAGTCCAGAACTTCGCCGGCATTTTGTTCTGCCTCCTGCACCAGGGATGTGCTCTTTTGCTGCGCCACCATTTGCACTTCTGGATGACTGCGCACGTACTGGAGAAAGTATCGAGAACGCAGCAACGTCTCCGGAGCCGTTCGATCCAAACCCAGAACTGCGACTTGTCCGCCGCCGCTACCTAGAACATCGAAAACATGGAGTGCTGCCAATTTTGCAACTGCGTCCTGATCCGGGGTAATCGACGTTATATAGCGTCCGGACGGAACGGGGGTTTCAGTTTGGACGATAACTACCGGGATGTGTCGGGCAATGAACTTGTTAAGCGCCGCGGTGAGCGCGGGACCATTGGTTGGTCCCAGCACAAGGCCCTTCGTGTTGTTGGCCAAGGCACTCCGCATCAGAGATATCTGACGATCCACGTCATCCTCGTGCGTGGGTGCGTTCCAATACAAGCGAAAACCGGCTTCCCGTGCGGCCTTGTCGGCGCCGCTATGCATTCCCTCGGAGAGGCTTGTGCCGCTGGTGCGCGGAATAAAAGTAATCTGCGGCGCGTGCGTTCCGGGTGCGACCTGCGGAAACACCGCCACGGCGAACCCGCTAATAGCCCCAGCAAATAAGATAAGCAAGGATCGGGAAGATATCACGCTATCCCACCTTCAACCGCCATCACTGCACTGATGCAACTCAGAGCGCGCATTGACGAGCGAAGTTCAATCTCAAAAAATTCTGACCGAGTTTAGTACGACCTTTTCCAGCACACAAGAACCAGTTCGCATTTATCGCTT